>Ga0075423_10003265_pt1 | contig 14914 bp, 15 predicted proteins | sample SoiMethybrSBSTD2_FD_80114 | JGI IMG/M metagenome (GOLD analysis project Ga0075423, IMG submission 80114) | Bulk soil microbial communities from a Populus tree surrounding site in Tennessee, USA - Soil MetaG P. TD hybrid SBSTD2 | ecosystem: Environmental > Terrestrial > Soil > Tree plantation...
ACCCGTAAGATCCTCGAGGTGCCCGACCTGCTGGTGGCGCCGACCACCGTGCGGGTCCCCGTCTTTACGTGCCACTCGATCGCTATCAACGTCGAGACGGAGGCGAAGATCACCGCCGCCGAGGCCCGCGCGCTCTTCGCGCGCTTCCCCGGCCTACGCGTGTGGGATGATCCGGCCGAGCAGCGCTACCCGATGCCGACTGCGGTCGAGGGACAGGACGACTGCTTCGTGGGCCGCGTGCGCGACGACCTCTCGCATCCGCGCGCGCTGAACTTCTGGGTGGTCGGCGACCAGCTGCGGAAGGGGGCCGCGACGAACGCGGTGCAGATCGCGGAGCTCGTGCTCCGAGGCTAGACCTCGGGCCCGGGAGGGCGACGGTCATGTCCCTCCAGCGCATCTATCGGCAGGCGAGGCGCCAGGCGCGGTTCAACTTCGCGGTGCTGCTCACGATCATCGTCGTCGCCTACGTCGCGGTCCCGCACGTGGCGCGCGTCGTGAACTCGCTGAGCGGCTACAACCCCGGGCACTACGAGCCCAAGGATCTCGAGCGCGAGGCCTGGGTGCAGCACGCCGGCGACACCGCCCTGTTCTTCAACCTGGGGTGGGGCACGGTCATCAACGTCGCCCTGTTCCTGCTCGTGGCCGTCGTGTGGCTCACGCTCGTCCCGACTCGGCACGGCCGGCGGACGCCGTACCGCTGAGCGCGCGTCGGACCTACCGCCTGGTGCTGGCCTACGACGGCACCGGGTTCCACGGCTGGCAGATCCAGACCGACCTCCCGACCGTGCAGGGCGCGCTGCTGGCGGCCGCGCGCCCGCTCTTCGAGGGCGAGATGCGCCTGACCGGCGCCAGTCGCACCGACGCCGGGGTGCACGCGGTGGGGCAGGCGGCGACCCTCACCGGGATCTCGACCCTGCCGCCGGCCGCCGTGCAGGGCGCTCTCAACGCGCGTCTGCCGCGCGAGGTCCGCGTCGTGTCAGCGGTCGAGGCCGCCCCGGGCTTCGACGCCCGGCGCGCCGCCCGGGGCAAGCGTTACCTGTATCTCATCGACAACAGCCGGGTCCGGTCGCCGCTGCTGCAGCGCTACGCCTGGCACGTCAATGGCCGACTCGACGTCGAGGCGATGCGCTCGGGGCTGGGCCTCCTGCGCGGCCGCCACGACTTCAGCGCGTTCTGCGCCGCACCCGGGCGCGAGGCCGACCCCTGGTGCCACGTGCGCGCCGTCCACGTACGCCGGCGCCGCGCCCTCGTGGCCGTCGCGATCTCCGCCGACCGCTTCCTCCATCACATGGTCCGCACCATCGTCGGGAGCGCCGTCGAGATCGGCGGCGGCGCCCGTGCCCCCGGCTGGCTGGTCGAGGTGCTGCGCTCCCGCGACCGAAGGCGAGCGGGTCCCACCGCGCCCGCGCACGGCCTCACGCTGCTGCGTGTCCTCTATTGAGCGCATCGGCTTCCGTCCGACGCTAGAATGGGACGGCGTCACTCCATGCGAACGTACCTTCAGATCAGGGGCGAGCGGGTCGAGGAGGTCGCGGGCGACGTCGTCCGCGAGCAGCCCCTCAGCGTCTTCGTCAACGGGGAGAAGTTCCTCACGCTGCTGTGCTCGCCGATGATGCTCGAGGCGCTCGTGGTCGGCTACCTCTGGATGGAGAAGGTCATCGCCGACCTGAGCGAGATCACCAGCCTGACGGTGTCGCCGGTCGACGGGCGGGCCGAGGTGACGCTGGGTCATCCGGTAACGCTGCCGACCGAGCGGATCCTCACGTCCGGCTGCGGGGGTGGCATCACGTTCCGCATCGACCATCGCCTGTTCCCCCGCCTGCGGTCGCGCCTGCGGGTGGAGCCGGCCGAGCTGGCGGCGCGGATGAAGGAGCTCTTCGCCGCTGCGGTGCACTACCGTCGCTCGCGCGGGATCCACGGCGCCGCCCTGGCCGACCGCGAGCGGCTGCTGCTCGTGGCCGAGGACGTCGGGCGCCACAACGCCGTCGACAAGATCAAGGGCGAGGCGCTCATGCGCGGTCTGCCCACCGAGGACTGCCTCCTCCTCTCCACCGGGCGCATTTCCTCGGAGATGCTGCTGAAGGCGGCGCGCATGGGGGTGCCGGTGGTGGCCTCACGCACGTCGCCCACCGAGATGGCAGTGGCGCTGGCCGAGCAGCTCGGCATCACGGTCTGCGGCTACGTGCGGCCGGACAGCCTCAACGTCTACGCCGGGGACGGCGTCCTGCTGGCCTCCCGGGACGGTCGCTCGCGCGCGGGCGCCGTCGAGTCGCCGGAGGCGCGGGCGTATCTGCGCGGGTTCCGTCAGAAGAGCAAGCGGGATGACTACGCGCTGGACCTCTTCCGGGAGGCGCGCGCGCGCCTCGGGGACGACGCCGCCCGGGTCGATCAAGTGCTGCGCGAGTTGTCCAGGCTTTACAACCCGCTGGCCGATGGTCCGATCGTCGACCTGGCGACGCGGGCCCGCATCATGGGCCTGCTAGGGGAGGGGCGCCCGGCGGAGGCCGAGGCCTTGCTCGACGAGCGCTATCGTCTCTATGCCCCCATAGACGACGCGACGCGCCACGGTCCCGTCGGACCCGAAGCCTGATCGCCCTGCGGCCGCGGAGCCCGCGCATTCGCGCTCGTCTAAAAGTTCACAATAATCGGCGCTTTGCGTCATCCTTTTCCTTGACATCCGGTGGTCTGACCACATAGCATGCCTGCCAATAATTTCTCACCGGTCACCCCCCACGGAGGTAGGCAATGACGCAGAGCCTCACCGACTGGCTGCAACAAAGCCGAGTGGTCGTGGTCGGCGTCGATCCCGTCACGCGTCGCGTCCGCGTCAAGAACGAGAGCGAGGCGTGCACGGACGTGTCGTGCCACGAACGGACGCTCGTGATCAGCGAAGACGGGGCCACCCCCGGGCTTGCCAGCCTCAACGCGGGCGACATCGTCCGCATCGAGGAGACGGCCGGGCGCCCCGAGCGGATCGTCGTGGTTCGCCGGGTGTGGGAAGAGCTGACCAGCCCCGAATGGTGATCTCCATCAACCTCCGACCGGTGTGGCAAGGAGGACGTCGATGACGCTCTCTCGGCGCGATTTCCTCAAGTTCTCCGGCACGACCGCGGCCGGTGTGGCGACGGGCGCCGCCACGATCGACCTCACGCCCGTCGAGGCCGCGGCCACCTCGCTGAAGATCAAGGAAGCGAAGGCGTTCGCCGGCGTGTGCCCGTACTGCGCGGTCGGCTGCGGCCAGCTGATCTACGCCAAGGACGACAAGATCATCGACATCGAGGGCAACCCCGACACGCCCCACACGCTCGGCCGGCTGTGTCCCAAGGGGGCGGCCACCATCCAGCTCTCCAACAACCCGCTGCGGCCCATCAAGGCGCTCTACCGGGCGCCGGGGTCGGACCGGTGGGAGGAGAAGCCGCTGGAGTGGATGTACGAGCAGATCGCCAAGCGTTACTACGACGCCCGCGAGAAACACTTCATCGAGAAGGAGAAGGACAAGGACGGTAACCTCGTCACCGTCAACCGCCTGGAGGCGATCGCCTCGCTCGGCTCGGCCTGCATCGACAACGAGGAGTGCTACCTCCTCAGCAAGCTGAACCGGACGCTCGGCATCGTCTACCACGAGCATCAGGCCCGAGTCTGACACTCCGCCACGGTCCCAGCTTTGGGGACCACGTTCGGGCGCGGGGCGATGACGACGAACCTGATCGACATCCAGAACTCGGATGTCATCATGGCGACCTCCAACATGGCCGAGAATCACCCGGTCGGCTTCCAGTGGGTGATGAAGGCCAAGGAGCGCGGGGCCAAGCTCATCCACGTCGATCCGCGCTTCACGCGAACCAGCGCGGCGGCCGACCTGCACGTGCCCTTGCGGTCGGGCACCAACATCGTCTTTTTCGGCGGGCTGATCAACTACGCCATCCAGAAGAACCTCTACTTTAAGGACTACGTCGTCCACTACACGAACGCCTCGTTCCTGATCGATCCGGAGTTCAAGACGCCGACCGACCTGGACGGACTGTTCACCGGCTACGATCCGGCCAAGAAGAGCTACGACCGGTCGTCGTGGAAGTACCAGGTGGACGGTGAGGGCAATCCCAAGCGCGACCTCACCCTGAAGGACCCGCACTCGGTCTTCCAGCTCCTGCGGCGTCACTACGGCCGCTACACGCTGGAGATGGTCGAGAAGGTGTGTGGCATTCCCCGCGCGAAGTTCGAGGAGGTCGCCCAGCTGTACTGCGGCACCTCGGGACCCGACAAGACGGGCACCATCACCTACGCGCTGAACCTGACCCAGCACACCAACGGCGTGGAGAACATCCGGTCGCTGTGCATGCTGCAGCTCCTGCTGGGGAACATCGGCCGGCCCGGCGGAGGGGTCACGGCCCTCCGCGGCCACGCCAACGTGCAGGGGGCGACCGACCTGGAGCTGCTCTATCACGAGCTGCCGGGCTACCTGCCCATGCCGCTGCGCGACCCGCACCCCGACCTCAAGACGTATCTCGAGAAGGAGACGCCCAAGGGCGGGTTCTGGACGAACCGCCCGAAGTTCATGGTGAGCCTGCTCAAGGCCTTCTACGGCGACGCCGCCACCAAGGACAACGAATACGGTTACCAGTGGTTGCCCAAGCGGGCGTCCGCCGACGCCTACAGCCACCAGCACATGTTCGTGGACATGTACGAGGGCAAGATCAAGGGCTTCCTGGCCGACGGCCAGAACCCGGCGGTCGGCGGCCCCAACGCCAAGCTGGCCCGGGCCGCGATGGCCAAGCTCGACTGGCTCCTCGTCGTCGACATCTTCCTGACCGAGACGGCGGAGTTCTGGAAGGCGCCCGGCGTCGACGCCAAGGACATCAAGACGGAGGTGTTCTTCCTGCCGGCGGCGCCGGCCGCCGAGAAAGACGGCTCGCTGACGAACACCATGCGGCTGATCCAGTGGCACGAGCGAGCGGTCAAGCCGCCCGGCGACGTCCGCTCCGATGCCGACTTCTTCTGCGGTCTCGCCCATCGGTTGCAGAAACTGTACGCGGGCTCCAAGAAGGAGCGCGACAAGGGCTTCCTGGCGGCCAACTTCACCTACGGCGCCAAGCCCGACGAGCCTGAGATGGTCGAGGTGCTCAAGGAGATCAACGGCGTCGCCACCGAGGACATCACCGACAAGGACGGCAAGGTCGTCTACCGCAAGGGTCAGCCGATCAACACGTTCGCGCACCTGACCGACGACGGCAAGACGACCTCCGGCTGCTGGATCTACACGGGCGTCACCGTCGAGGGTCCGGACGGCAAGCTCGTCAACAAGTCGGCCGGCCGCAAGCCCGCCGACGAGAAGGACTACCTGGCCCACGGCTGGGGCTTCGCGTGGCCGGCCAACCGCCGCATCCTCTACAACCGGGCCGCGGCCGACCTGAACGGAAAGCCCTGGAGCGAGAAGAAGAAGCTGATCTGGTGGGATCCCGAGGCGCCCGGCCAGAAACCCGAGGACAAGGGCAAGTGGGTCGGAATGGACGTCCCCGACTTCAACGCCTTCCTGGCCCCGGACGCCAAGAACGGCGACAAGCCGTTCATCATGCGATCCGACCTGGTCGGCGCCTTCTTTGGCCCGCTCAACGACGGCCCCTTCCCCGAGCACTACGAGCCGGTCGAGTCGCCGACGAAGAACCTGCTCTCCAAGCAGCAGATCAACCCGGTCGCGAAGATCTGGAAGGTGCCGGACCGGCAAAACGACCTGGCCCCGGTCGGCTCCCCGGACTACCCGTACGTGATCACCACGTACCGGCTCACCGAGCACCACCTCTCCGGCGTCATGTCGCGCTACTTGCCGATGCTGGCCGAGCTGCACCACTCGCACTTCGCCGAGATCAGCCACGAGCTGGCCAAGGAGCTGAAGATCGAGAACGGCGAGAAGGTCACCGTGCTCAGCCCGCGCGGCAAGGTGCACGTCACCGCGATGGTCACCAACCGCCTCAAGCCCTTCACCATCGACGGCAAGACCGTGCACCAGATCGGCGTGCCGTGGCACTGGGGTTGGAAGGGGGTCGAGGAGCTGCCGGGCAGCAAGGGCGACATCACCAACGACCTCTCGGCGACGGTGGGCGATCCCAACGTCTACATCCAGGAGACGAAGGCCTTCGTCTGCAACGTGAAGAAGGGAGTGGTGTAGCCATGGCCCGCACGCTGGCGATGTTCACGGACACGTCCCTGTGCATCGGCTGTCGCGCCTGCCAGGTGGCGTGCAAGCAGTGGAACGAGCTGGGCCTCGAGGTGCCGGAGTGGACCGGTGGCTACCAGAACCACGCCCACTTCACCGACAAGACGTTCCGCCTGGTGCGGTTCGTCGAGGAGCCGGGCGGCAAGCCCAACGGTGACCTGGCCTGGTTGCTGATGTCGGACGTGTGCAAGCACTGCGCGCAGGCGGGCTGCCTGGAGGCGTGTCCGACCGGCGCGATCTACCGGACCGAGTTCGGCACGGTCAACATCAATCAGGACGTCTGCAACGGCTGCCGCTACTGCGTGTCGTCGTGCCCGTTCGGTGTCGTCGCCTTCAACGAGGCCACCGGCACGGCCAAGAAGTGCACGTTCTGCAACGACCGCATCCACAACGGACTCGGCCCGGCCTGCGCCAAGGCGTGTCCGACCGATTCCATCCAGTTCGGGTTCCGCGACGAGCTGGTGAAGAAGGCCGCCAAGCGCGTGGAGACGCTCAAGGGCATGGGCTTCAAGGAGGCTCAGCTCTACGGCGCCGACTCCGGCGGCTTCCTCGGCGGCCTCAACGCGTTCTTCCTGCTCCTGGCCAAGCCCTCGACGTACAACCTCCCCGACAATCCCAAGCTGCCGCAGCGAAACGTCGTCGTCGACTCGCTGCTCTCGATCGGCTCGGCGCTGGTGGTCGGCCTCGGCGTGCTGATGGCGTTCCGCGCGCGCGGCAAGGGAGGGCCCGATGCTTAAGCCTCCGCACTGGGAGATGATGATCGTCTGGTACTTCTTCCTGGGCGGCATCGCCGGGGGCGCCTACTTCACGGCGGCCATCGCCGACGCCTTCGGCACCGCGCGCGACCGCAGCGTGGTGCGGGCCGGCTACCTGCTGTCGCTGCCGCTGGTCGCCGCCTGCGGCCTGCTGCTCATCGCCGACCTCGGCGTGCCGAGCCGCTTCCTCAACATGATGCGCACCTTCAAGTTCTGGGATCCGATGTCCATCGGCGCCTGGGCGGTGGGCGTCTTCGGCATGTTCAGCTTCGTCTCGGCGGTTCTGAGCCTGTCGTCGTCCGAGTCCCTCGTGCGTGTCAGGAAAATGGTCGGCCTCGTCGGAATGCTCTTCGGTTTCTTCCTGGCCAGCTACACCGGGGTGCTGCTCAGCAGCTCCGCCATGCCGTTCTGGAGCGACGCCCGGCTCATGGGCGCGCTGTTCCTGGCCTCGGGCGCGTCGACCGGCATCGCGGCGATCACGCTGGCCCTGTTCATCACCGGCCACGCCGCCGGCGAAGGCTGGGGGAAGCTCAAGCACGCCGACCACTACTCGATGGCGGTGGAGCTCGTCCTCGTGCTCGCGCTCGTGGTCCTGCTCGGCGCCGCCGCCCGGCCGCTCACCGGCGGCCACTACGCCACGCTGTTCTGGGGAGGCCTGGTCGGCGTCGGTCTCGTCGTTCCGCTCGTCCTCGATCTCGTCGCATCGCGCGCCCGGGCCGTCGGCGCCCTCGCAGCGGTCCTCGTGCTCGTCGGTGGGTTCGTCCTCCGCTACGTGGTGCTGATGTCCATCCAGGCGTGAGGGGTTCCCCGGCGGCAACGCGCCATCGGCAAGGGGCCCGCGCGGGCCCCTTGTGCTGTCCGGAGTCGTGAGCGAGCCGACCCTCGGCGAGGCCTGGGCCGACGTGCGGCGGCGCCGCCCCGCGCTCGCCGGTGCCCTGGCCCTGTACGACGACGTCATCGACGCTTGGGCGCGCTGGTCGCCACCACGACCATTGGCCGTTTCCCTGGAGGCATCGGCGTGTCGCCGACGGTGGCAGAGCGGGACCCCCCTGGTCGAGGCGGCGTTCGCGCTGCGCGCCGGCGACGTCGAGGATCTGGTCGGCCACGCGCTGGACACGCTGGCGCGGGCGGCACCCGGTCTGGGACCTGCGCTGCAGCGGTTCGCCGAGCGATGGGACACCGGTCGCGTGGAGCCGCGCGCGCTGCTCCCCGCGCGCGGGCGGGTCGGCGCCGGCGACGTCCAGGAGGAGACCGGCCTCGCCGCCGAGATCGTCGCGTTGCTGGCGGTGCTGAGCCTCCGCCCGGCCCTCGAGATCCTGTTCGCTCCGATTCGAGGCGAGCTGACCGACGGAGCCTGGCGCCTCGGCATCTGTCCCTTCTGCGGCGGACCGCCCGGCTTCACAGACGTCGTCGAGGACGGGCGGCGCCGGCTGGCGTGTCATCTCTGTGGCGGGGTCTGGGGGTTCGGGAAGCTCCAGTGCCCGTTCTGCGGCGTCGAAGGCGCCCAGCCCATGGTCCGGCTGACCCCCGAGGAAGCGAAGGAAGAGGGCTACGCCGTTTCCGCGTGCCGGGGGTGTCGCGGCTACGTCAAGGAGCTCGATCGCCGCACGCGCTGGAATGGTGGTCCGCCGCTCGTCGAGGACTGGGGCTCGCCTCACTTCGACCTCGTCGCCCGCCGGCAGGAGTACTGGCGGCCCGACGCCTCGCTCGTCCTGCTCGCCGGCGCCGACTGATCCACCGCGCGCCTTCCTGGGATCGTCTATCGGAAATGTGGTAATATCGCGCCGAAATTGACATTTCTGGCATGCACTCGACTCTGATCAACATCGCGATCATCGGTTACGTCGGCGCCACCGGTCTGGCGCTCGCGTACCTCGTGCAGCGACACGAGCTCATCCATCGTCTTTCCACGCTCGCCGTGCTGGCCGGCTGGGCGGTGCACACCGTCGCGCTCGTCGCCCGCTCCCTCGAGCTCGGGGCGCCCCCGCTGGGCAACCTGTCCGACGCGATCTCCGTCGCCGTGTGGGTCATCGTCCTGCTGGAGGTCTTCCTCGAGCAGCGCACCGGCGTGCGCGTGCTCGGGGCCTTCGTCCTGCCAGTCGCCGTGATCCTGAGCATGAAGGCCACGAGCGGCCGGCCCGGGACGCTGGCCCCGGCGCTCGGCAGCGCCTGGGTGTGGGTCCACATCGCGCTGGCGATGGTCGGCATCGCGGCATTCGTGTTCAACTTCGCCGGCGCCATCATGTACCTGCTTCAGGAGCGCCAGCTCAAGACCAAGCGCCCCGGCGCGTTCTACTACCGGCTGCCGGCGCTGCAGACGCTGGACCGGCTGACGTTCCGGACGCTGGCGCTCGGCTTTCCATTTCTCACCACCGGCCTGGTGTTGGGCCTCCTGTGGGCCCGCGCCGCCTGGGGCAGCCCGTTCACGTTCGACCCCCTCGCGTTCTTTTCCTTCGTCGCCTGGGTGATCTACGCCGGGACGCTGGCGGGCCGGGCGGTAGCCGGCTGGCATGGTCGCCGGGCAGCCTACTGCTCGATCGTGGGATTCGCGGCGCTGGTGCTCACGCTGGGGGCCGGGTTGTTCCTGCCGGGCCGACACGGCTCCTGATGATGCTGTTCGTCGCCGGCCTCAGCCACAAGAACGCGCCCGTGGAGCTGCGCGAGCAGCTCGCCGTCGAGGAGGACAAGCTGCGCGAGCTCCTCCACGACCTGCAGGCCAGCGAGGTGCTGCAGGAGGTGATGCTGCTGTCCACGTGCAACCGGGTGGAGGTCTATGGCGTGGCCGACGCGCCGGGGGAGGCGCGGGCCCTGGTCTTCCGGTCCCTCTGCCGCCATCGGGGCCTCGACCTCGGCGTCGTCGAGCCGGCGCTCTACACGCATCTGGAGGCCGACGCCGTCCACCATGCCTTTCGGGTGTCGGCCAGCCTGGATTCGATGATGCTCGGCGAGCCGCAGATCCTCGGTCAGGTCAAGGACGCATTCGCGCTGGCCCAGGCTTGTGGGACGGTGGGCCCCCAGCTGCATCCGCTCTTCAGCCAAGCCTTCAACGTCGCCAAGCGCGTGCGTACAGAGACCGAGATCGCCCGCCACGCCGTCTCGGTGTCGTTCGCGGCGGTGGAGCTGGCCAAGAAGATCTTCGACAGCCTCAGCGGGCGCGCCGTGCTGCTGGTGGGCGCTGGCAAGATGGGCGAGTTGGCGTCCAAGCATCTCGTCGAGCAGGGCGCCTTCCCCATCTACGTCGCCAATCGCACCTGGGCCCGGGCGCAGGAGCTGGCGCGCGCGCTGTCGGGCACCGCGGTGCCGTGGGACGAGCTGCTGACCGCGCTGGGCGCGGTCGACATCGTCGTGACGTCCACCGGCGCCCCCGAGCCGGTCATCACCCGGGCGGCGGTGAGCCGGGTCATGCACGAGCGGCGCGGCCGTCCGCTGTTCTTCATCGACATCGCGGTCCCCCGGGACGTCGAGGCGGGCGTGGACGCGATGGACGACGTCTACCGCTACGACGTCGACGACCTGAAGCAGGTCGTCGACGCCAACCTGCGCGAGCGCGCGCGCGAGGCTCAGCGGGCCGAGGCGCTGGTCGAGCGCGAGGTCGCGAAGTTCGTGGCCCGTCAGGGTGACGTCGAGGTGATTCCCACCATCGTGTCGCTCCGAGCGCGACTGGAGGACATCCGCCTGGGCGAGGTGAGGAAGACCCTGGCGCGTCTGCCCGACGCTGCACCCGAGACGCGGGCGGCGATCGAGGCGCTCTCCACCGCGATGGTGAACAAGATTCTCCACGCCCCCATCACCAAGCTGCGCGAGTCCTCCCGGGCGGGTGCCAGCCGCTCGTGGCAGGAGCTGGTGCACGAGCTGTTCGGGCTGGGGCGGCGCGGATGATTCGCATCGGCACCCGCGGCAGCGAGCTGGCCCTGGCCCAGGCCCGGAGCGCGGCCACCGCGCTGGCCGGTGCCGACACCGAGATCGTGCCGATCCGCACCGAGGGCGACCGCCTGGCCGAGGCGCGGCTGGCCCTGGTCGGCGGCAAGGGACTGTTCGTGCGGGAGATCGAGGAGGCGCTGCTGCGGGGCGAGGTGGACGTGGCGGTGCACAGTCTCAAGGACCTGCCGGCGGCGTTGCCGCCCGGGCTCGTCCTCGGGGCCTTCCTGGCGCGGGAGGACCCGCGGGACGTCCTGGTCGCCCGGCGGCCCGCCGCGCTGGACAGCCTTCCCGACGGCGCCCGCGTCGGCACGTCGAGTCCCCGACGGCGCGCGCTGCTCCTGTCGGTCCGCCAGGACCTCGCGGTGGGGCCGATCCGCGGCAACGTCGACACCCGCCTGCGCAAGCTCGCCAGCGGCGAATGGGATGCGATCGTGCTGGCGGCGGCCGGCCTGCGACGGCTGGCGCTGGCCCCCGAGCACTGCACGCCGCTCGATCCCGACGTGTTCGTGCCCGCGGTCGGGCAGGGCATCCTCGCCGTCGAGGCCCGCGCGGACGATGCCCTGACGCTGGCGCGGCTGGCGGTAATCGACGATCGCCCGACGCGTGTGTGCGCCCTGGCCGAGCGGGCGTACCTGGCGCGCCTCGGCGCCTCCTGCAACACGCCGATGGCCGCGCACGCCCGCGTCGACGGCGACACCGTGCGCCTGACCGCCGTCGTCGCTGGCGACGACGGCCGGCGTGTGCTTCGCGCCAGCGCCGCGGGCCCGGCCGCTGAAGCCGCCCGCCTGGGTCGCGAGCTCGCCGAGACCCTGCTCGACCGTGGCGCCGCCGACGTGACGGCCTTGCACCCGATCGGGAGCGCCACGCGGTGAGGCCGGGGCGGAGCCGCTGATGGCCTCGAATCGCCCCGACTCGCCGCGCCCGCTGGACGGCCGCACGATCGTCGTGACGCGTGCGGCCGCGCAGGCACAGCGGTTCACCCAGCTGCTGGAGGCGGCAGGCGCGCGCGTGATGGAGGCGCCGGCGATCGTGATCACCCCGCCGGCGTCGTGGGAGCCCCTGGACGCCGCGCTGGACGCGCTCGACACGTTCACCTGGGTCATCTTCACGTCAGTCAACGGCGTCGCGATGGTGGACCGGCGATTGCCGGCCCGTGGCCTCGCATGGTCCGCGCTGGCGGGTCGCCGGGTAGCCGCCATCGGCCCGGCCACCGCCGACGCGCTCGGCGAGCACGGCGTTCGGGCCGACCTCGTGCCCCACGAGTATCGCGCCGAGGGGCTGCTGGCGCGACTGCGCGGGGTCATCACGCCGGCGGACCGCGTCCTGTTGCCCCGGGCGGCGGCGACGCGCGACGTGCTGGTGACCGGGCTGCGCCGGCTCGGCGCCCAGGTGACCGAAGTGCCAGCGTACGCGACGCGCCGGGCCGAGGCCGGGACCGCCCGTCTGAGGGAGGCGCTGGCCGCCGGTACCATCGACGCCGTCACCTTCACGTCGTCGTCGACCGCCCGCAACTTCGCCGAGCTGTTCACCGAGGACGAGCGGCGCGAGTGGCTCACCCGGGCGATCGTCGCCTCGATCGGGCCCATCACCGCCGCCACGGCTGCCGAGTACGGGATGCAGACCGACGTCATGCCGAGCGAGTACACGATCCCGGCGCTGGCGCGCGCCCTGGCCGAGCACTTCGCCCGCGTCCCGCGCGGTGGCGGCCGGCGCGCCAGGAGGAGTCTGTGATGCCGCATCCGATCTTCCGTCCCCGTCGTCTTCGCGAGAAGCGCCTGCTCCGCACGCTCGTGCGCGAGACCGCCCTGGCCGTCGACGACTTCGTCTACCCCCTGTTCGTCGTGCACGGGCGCGGCGTGCGAGAGCCGATCGGGCCGATGCCGGGGCAGCATCGTTTGTCCGTCGACGAGCTCGTCAAGGAGTGCAAGGATGCGGCTGGCATGGGGATCCCCGCCGTGCTGCTCTTCGGCCTGCCCGAGGAAAAGGACCCCCGCGGCTCGGAGGCCTACGCCGAGGATGGCATCGTCCAGCAGGCCGTGCGCGCGGTGAAGGATACTGTGCCCGACTTGCTGGTGATGACGGACGTGTGCCTGTGCGAGTACACGAGCCACGGCCACTGCGGAGTGGTCGAGGACGGCGCCGTCCGCAACGACCCGACGCTCGAGCTGCTGGCCCGCACCAGCGTCTCGCACGTCGAGGCCGGGGCCGATGTCGTCGCGCCGTCGGACATGATGGATGGCCGCGTCGCCGCCATCCGGGAGGCGCTCGACGAGGCGAGCTTCACCGACACGCCGATCATGGCCTACTCGGCCAAGTACGCGTCCGTCTTCTACGGGCCCTTCCGCGAGGCCGCCGACTCCACGCCCCAGTTCGGCGACCGGCGGTCCTATCAGATGGACCCGGCCAACGCGCAGGAGGCGATGCGCGAGATCGCGCTCGACCTCGACGAGGGCGCCGACATCGTGATGGTGAAGCCGGCGCTGCCATACCTGGACGTGATCTCCCGGGCCAAGGCGGAGTTCGGCGTGCCGCTGGCCGCGTACTCCGTGTCCGGCGAGTACGCCATGATCCGCGCGGCGGGCCAGCTCGGCTGGCTCGACGAGGAGCGCGCGATTCTGGAAGCGCTCACGGGCATCCGCCGGGCCGGGGCCGACATCATCATCACCTACTTCGCCAAGGACGCCGCGCGCCTGCTCGAGCGCGGTCTCCACCGGCGCTGACGGCCGGCGCATGCGCATCTCGGCCAAGGGGGAGTACGCGATCAAGGCGATGCTGGATCTGGCCATGCACCGCGGCCGGGCGCTGGTGCCCATCCAGGAGATCGCCGCCCGGCAGGCGATTCCCCAGCGATATCTCGAGCAGGTGTTGCTCGCCCTCAAGCGGGCCGGGCTGCTGACGTCGAAGCGGGGCTCCACCGGCGGCTATCATCTGAGCAAGTCGCCGGAGGAGGTCACGGTGGGCGCGGTGCTGCGGGCGGTCGAGGGGGGTGGCGCGCCGTTCGAGAGCGTGCCGTACGGGCGGCGCAACGGCGGTCACGAGGACGACCTCGGTGAGCTCTGGGACGAGATCACCGAGGCGGTGGCCGGTGTCGTGGATCGCTGGACGCTCGGCGACCTGGTGACCCGCACCGAGGAGCGGCGTGGAGCCGCTCGGACCATGTACCACATCTGAGAGCCGAGGGATGACGACCAGGATCGCGGACTCGGTGGTCGAGCTGATCGGAGACACCCCGCTGGTGCGTCTGCGGCGCCTGCCGGAGCCCGGCGGCGCGCGGGTCCTGGCCAAGGTCGAGTCGCGGAACCCGGGCGGCAGCGTCAAGGACCGGATCGCGGCGGCGATGATCGAGGATGCCGAGCGTCGCGGTGTGCTCGCCCCGGGCGCCACCATCGTGGAGCCCACCAGCGGCAACACCGGGATCGGACTGGCCATGGTGGCGGCGGTGAAGGGATACCGGCTGATCCTCACCATGCCCGAGGACATGAGCGTCGAGCGCCAGCGGCTGTTCGCGCGCTTCGGCGCCGAGATCCACCTCACCCCCGCGATCGAGGGCATGAGCGGCGCCGTCTTCGCGGCGGAGGAGCTCGGCCGCCAGCACCCGGAGTACTTCATCCCCCAGCAATTCCAGAATCCGGCCAATCCGGAGATTCACCGGCGCACGACGGCCCTCGAGATCCTCGACGCCGTGGACGGTCGCCTGGACGCCTTCGTGGCCGGTGTCGGCACCGGCGGCACGATCACGGGAGTGGGCGAGGTGCTGAAGGCCAAGCTCCCGGCGGTGCTGGTGGTGGCCGTGGAGCCGGCCAAGTCGCCGGTGCTCTCGGGCGGACGGTTCCGGCCACACGGGATCCACGGCATCGGCGCCTCCTTCGTGCCCGGCGTGCTGAACCGCGCCGTGCTCGATCGCATCGTCACGGTGAGCGACGAGGACGCGGTGGCGTGGTCCAAGCGGCTGGGCCGGGAGGAGGGCGTGCTGGCCGGCATCTCGTCGGGCGCGGCGGTTTTCGCCGCGTGCCGCGTGGCCGCCGAG
>Ga0075423_10003268_pt1 | contig 14904 bp, 16 predicted proteins | sample SoiMethybrSBSTD2_FD_80114 | JGI IMG/M metagenome (GOLD analysis project Ga0075423, IMG submission 80114) | Bulk soil microbial communities from a Populus tree surrounding site in Tennessee, USA - Soil MetaG P. TD hybrid SBSTD2 | ecosystem: Environmental > Terrestrial > Soil > Tree plantation...
CTGCAGACGGTAGTCAGAGATCTCGCGGTCGCTCAGCTCGCCAAGCGGTAATCCCGCGCCGTAGACGTGGCCGGCCGTCGGGCGATCGAGCCCGCCCATCAGCGACAGCAGCGTGCTCTTGCCACAGCCCGACGGCCCGACGATGGCGACGAACTCGCCAGGACCGATGTCGAGCGTGACGTTGCGGAGCGCGGTGACGTGCACCTCGTCGCGGCCGCCGAACTCGCGCGAGACCGCGTCGAGGCGAAGCCCCACCGCCTGGCCGAGGAGATCGCGGAACTCGTCGGTCTGCGGTGTCGGCGCGGGCGCTGAGGGCGGCGGCGCGAAGACCGGCGCAGGAGCTACCGCAACCGCCGCCTCCACGAGCTCGTGTCCGGCTCCGTTCGCCTCATGCGAGCCGTTGGAGCCGTTCGCGCCGTTCTGCTCGACGAGCTCGGGTGTCCCGGCCGCCTCTGCCGTCCTGGCGTCGCGACGCGCGCGCCGGCGCCGGCGCTTGGCGCCGCTCTCGCCAGACTCGCTCAAAGCTGTAGCCACCCCGGCCCTCCCAACCCCCGCAGTCTAAGTGTCTACTTAACGACCGCAGCCGGCCTAGCGCTACGTGATGACGACCGAATCTTCGGTCCCGAATTCGTCGGGCAAGTACAGGCGGGCCGGGCAATCGGGCGGCCCGCTACGGCCATCGTAGCGATGCTGGAGTTCAACCTTTATCTATATGCGGTGGACTGAGCACCTGGCTCTCGAGCCAGCTCAGGTAGGCCTCCGAGCCGCCCTCGATCGGCACCCGGATGATCTCGGGCACCTGGTAGTCGTGATGCCTCCGGACGTACTCCTCAACCGCCACGGCCCGTGACTCGAGCGTCTTGACCAGGAGCAGCGCTCCATGCTCGCGCTGGAGCTGCCCGCGCCAGTAGTAGGTGGAGCTGACCGTCGGGATGACGGAGCAGCCCGCCGCCAGGCGCTCGACCACCAGCGCCTCGCCCAGGCGTTCGGCGTCGTCCCGCGCGCCCGCGGTCACCAGGATCAACACCGCCTTCTCCCCCATGGCCGCTTTCAATTCTCCATGTTGGGCCGTGGGCGGTCGAGCCAGACCGTGCCCGCAAGCAGGGCGATGGCTCCCAGAACGAGGCCACCGATCACGTCGGACTCCCAGTGCACGTCGAGATACAGGCGGTCGAAGGAGACCAGGGCGACGATCACGACGGCGCCGACCACCGCCGCCTGGCGGAGCCAGGGCGTCGTCGACAGCCGGCGGATCACGAACGCCAGCAGCCCGTACACGATGACCGCGCGCAGGACGTGGCCGCTCGGGAAGCTGTTGCCGAAGCCCCCGGCCGAGCTGAAGAGCATCGAGATGCTCGGGCCGTCAGTCTGTGCAATCGAGCGCGGCGGCTGGAGGTGGGGCAGGTTGAGCTTGTAGTAGAGCTCGAAGACCTGCGCGGCGACGAACACGACGAACACGAGCGCATCGGAGCCGAACCCCGAGCGCCAGAGATAGATCGACAGACCGAGCATGAGCGCCGACGTCAGCTCGATGCTGCCCAGCTCGGCGAGCAGTTGGAAGGGGAAGTGCAAAGAGGGCTGCCAGGCGTCGTGCATCGCCTGCGCCACCTGGTGGTCGAGCTCCGTGAACGCACCGCCCGACACCGAGATCGTCAGTGCGATGAAGGCCACGCTCAGGACGACGATCCCCGCCAGCCGAGGAGCGAGAGCTAGCGGCACGGGGGGAGCCCTCGGCGAGAGATTCGGTGGCGAGGTGGCTGAGATGCTAGGCGCGGCCGAGCATCGCAGCGAGCGCACTCCTGCTGGGGTCCCCGCGCCGCGGTTGCGCGGGGGTGATGAGAAGCGCAGGTCGCAACGACGCAGATCGGCCGCATCGACGCCGAAGATCCGTCGAGGGTCTCCACCCGGGTCGCTAACGCTGGCAACGGCGGCAGAAGACGGTCGTCCGGCCGGCGATGCGGACCGAGCTCAGCGGCCGGCCGCACGTGAAGCACGGCTCGCCGGCGCGTCCGTAGACGAGCAGCTTCTCCTGCTGCCCGCCGACCTCGCCCCACGCGTCGCGGTACGTGTCCACGGAGCTGCCCCGGTTGGCGATCGCGACCAGGAGGGACTCGCGCATCGCCGCGTGGAGGCGGCGTGCCGACTGCTTGCTGACCGTGCTGGCGATCCGGCTCGGCCGCAGGCGAGCGCGAAACAGCGACTCGTCGGCGTAGATGTTGCCGACGCCCGCCACAGCGGCCTGGTCGAGGAGGACCGCCTTGAGCGGCGCGCGACGGCGCTTGAGGCGGCGGTAGAGCTCTTCGGCCGCGAAGTCGGGGTCGATGGGCTCGGGGCCGAGCCTCGGCATCTTCCTGGCGAGCACGAGGGACTCCTGGGTGCCGAGCAGCAGGCGGCCGAAACGCCGCGGGTCGCGGTAGCGAAGGTGCTTGCCGTCATCGAGCAGCAGCACTGCATGCGTGTGCTTCTCGAGCGGCGCGGTGGGGTCGAAGAGCCTGAGCTGCCCTGTCATCCCGAGATGAACCACCAGGACGACGCCGTCTTGAAGCCGCAGCAGGATGTACTTGCCGCGCCGGTCGACCGACTCGATCCGCATCCCGGCGACCGAGTCGATGAAAACCTCCGGCTCGGGGTGGCGGACGATCGTCGGGAACGCCAGCTCGCAGCGGACGATCGTGCGGCCGACGAGGTGCGGCCGCAGGTCGGCCGCGATCGTCTCGACCTCGGGAAGCTCAGGCACGCACGACCGCGAGCTTTTTCATGTCGGCCCAATTCGGCCCGACCTTCATCTCCACCTCGATCCCCGTCTCGAGCTCATACGCGCCTGTCATCAAGCGCGGCACCTTCTCCGCGAACTGGTCGAGCTCCGCGCGCGGCACCTCGAACAGCAGCTCGTCGTGCACCTGCAGCAGCATGCGGCCTTCGATCTGCTCGGCCTCGATCTCGCGCTGCAGGCGGACCATCGCGATCTTGATGATGTCCGCGGCGAGCGATTGCATCGGAAAGTTGATCGCCATCCGCTCGGCCGCGCCGCGCAGCTGGAAGTTCGGCGAGCGCAGGTCGGGGATCGCGCGCCGCCGCCCGGTCGCGCTGACGACGAAACCTTCCTCGCGCGCCTTGCGCCGCACGTCGTCGAGGTACTCACGGAGCCGCGCGTACGTCGACCAGTACTGGCCGAGAAATTCTCGCGCCACGTCGCCGGTGATCCCAAGCTGTTGCGAGAGGCCGTACTCGCCCTGCCCGTAGATGGAGCCGAAGTTCGCGACCTTCGCCAGGCGCCGCTGGTCGGGCGTGACAGCATCGAATGGGACCTTGAACACCGCGGCCGCTGTGGCGGTGTGGATGTCCTGGCCCGCCCCGAACGCCGAGAGAAGCTGCGGGTCGCCGCTGAGGTGCGCGGCGATTCGCAGCTCGATCTGCGAGTAGTCGGCCGACACCATCACGTGGTCGGGCCGCCCGGCCTTGAACGCGCGCCGGATGCGCTGCCCGAGCTCCGTTCGGATGGGGATGTTCATCAGGTTCGGGTTCGACGACGCGAGGCGGCCCGTGGCGGTGCTCGCCTGTCCGAACGAGGTGTGCACGCGGCCGCTCAGCGGGTCGACCAGCTGCGGCAGCGCGTCGACGTACGTCGATTTGAGCTTCGACAGCTGGCGGTACTCGAGGATCAGGCCGATGATCGGGTGCTTCTCACGCAGCGACTCGAGCGTGTCGGCGTCGGTCGAGTAGCCGGTCCGCGTGCGCTTGCCGACTGGCAATCGAAGGTCCTCGAACAACACCTTCGCGAGCTGCTGCGGTGCGTTGAGGTTGAACTTCTGACCCGCCACCTCCTCGACCTCTTTCTCGATTGCCGCAAGCTGCTCACCGAGCTCGTCCTGCATCTGCTTGAGGTAAGGCACGTCGATGGCGACGCCCTCGGTCTCCATGTCGGCAAGCACGCCCGCGAGCGGCAGCTCGATCTCGTGAAACAGGTAGTCGACGCCGAGGTTTCGCATCTCGGCCTCCAGGCGCGGCCGCAGGTTGAGGATCGCCTCCGCCCGCCGCGCCGCGTAGTCGGCCGCCTCGTTGTCGGCGACGGCCGACGGCTTGCGCGCCGCGCGGCCCGTGCCGAGCAGCTGCTCGCTGCTGACGAGCTCCACGGTCAGGAACTCGCGCGCGAGGTCCTCGAGCCGCGGATCGCGTGAGCCGGCGCCGAGAAGGTAGGCGGCGAGATAGGTGCTGAACGCCCACTCGCGCTTGCCGCCGCCAAGGGAACGCAACGCCAGCTCCGTCTCCTTCGCGTCATGGCCGGAGATAGGCCGGCCCGATAACGTGGCGGCGACGGCGTCCATGGCCTCGGGCCGCGCCACATAAAAGGTATGGCCGTCGGTCGAGACACCGAGGCCGCAGATCTTGCAGCCGCGCCCGGCGCCCTCCGTGAAAGCGAAGACTCCGACGTCGCCCGAGGTGTCGAGCAGGCTCGCGGCTTCCGTCGGGTCCTCGACGATCTTGAGGCCTGCAGCCTGGGGCGGCGGCTCGAACGCAAGGCTCGGCTGCACAGGCACCTGGTCTGGCGGCGGGAAGCGGCTGAGCAGCTGGCGGAACTCCAGGTGGTCGAAGACGCGGCGTGCGTGGTCGTAGTCGTAGCGCGTCCAACGTGCTTTCTCGACCTCGAGCTCAACCGGCACGTCGCGCACGATGGTCACCATCCGCTTGCCGAGGCGGACCTGGTCCGCGTTGGCCTTCAGCGACGTCTTGAGCCTTCCCTCGGGCAGCTCGTCCACCCGCTCGAGCAAGGCCTCGACCGTGACGTAGTCCTGGACCAGCTTCGCCGCCGTCTTGTCTCCCACGCCGGGCACCCCGGGGATGTTGTCCGACGTATCGCCGCGCAGAGCCTTGAAGTCGATGAGCTGCACCGGCTCGAACCCGTATCGCTGGCGCACTTGCTCAGGGCCGTAGACGAACGTGTCGGTGATGCCGCGCCGCGGAACCAGGGCCTCGACGGATTCGCTGACGAGCTGCAGGCAGTCGAGGTCGCCGGACACGATCGTCACCGAGTGGCCGCGCTCCTCGGCGATCCGCGCCAGGGTGCCGATCACATCGTCGGCCTCGAAGCCCTCGACGCCGTAGATCGGAATCATGAAGGCCTCCAGGACCTCCCGGACCATGTCCATCTGCGGCCGCAGGTCGTCCGGCATGGCGCGCCGGCCGGCTTTGTACTCCTGGTACTCCTGCGAGCGAAAAGTGGGTTTGCCGAGGTCGAACGCCGCGATCGCGAACTCGGGCCGCGAGGCCAGCACGATCGCCAGCATCGAGGTGAAGCCGTAGACGGCGTTCGTGACCCGCCCGTCCGACGTGCTCATGGGCGGGAGGGCGAAAAACGCCCGGTAGATGAGGCTGTGGGCGTCGATCAAGATCAGCCGCCCGCGCCTACCCTTCGCCACGTTCGGATTCTACGGAGGCATCGACCGACACCCTGAGGGGGGCCTGCGCGTTCAAATAGCAGGGAGTTGGAGGACCGAAAGCTAGAATGGACCCGAGGATGAAAAACCTCATCGAGGTGTCTGTGGACAGCATCCGCATCCACATGCCAACCGCCCAGCACCTCGTGATCCTCAAGGAGAAGGAGGCCGACCGCTACCTTCCCATCTGGATCGGGTCGTTCGAAGCGCAGGCGATCGCGACCAAGATCTCCGGCAACTCGCTCGGTCGTCCGCTGACGCACGACCTGATGGCCACGGCGTTCGGCGATCTCGGCATCGCCATCAAGCGGATCGTGGTCACTCGGCTCGCCGACCAGGTCTTCTACGCGCGCCTTTACGTCAAGCAGGACGGCCGTGACCTTGACTTCGACGCGCGCCCGTCCGACGCGATCGCCCTCGCGGTACGCGTCGAGTGTCCGATCTTCGTCGCCTCAGAGGTGATGGACACCGCCGGGATCATCCCCGAGGCCGACGAGATGGACGGCGAGAAGGACAAGGGCGAGACGATCGTCGACGAAGAGCGTCTCGCGGTTTTCCGCGACTTCGTCAACAGCCTGGACCTCCCGGAGCTTCCCGACGAACCGGGTGCCAAGGACGAACCCGGCGCTCAGGACAGACCCGGAGGCCGCCCGGGCCGGGGCTAGCACACGCAGCTCTCTGGCGGGCTCGGCGGCGAGATCGACCTCGCCATTCGGGTGATGGTCGCGCTCGTGATCGGGCTCATGATCGGCGCCGAGCGCGAACTCCGCGGCCATCCCGCCGGGTTGCGCACCATGGCACTGATCAGCGCCGGCTCGTGCATGTTCACCGGGCTCGGCCTCATCCCCGAATTCGGCAAGACGGTCGATCCGACGCGCATCGCCGCGCAGATCGTCACCGGCGTCGGTTTTCTCGGCGCGGGCAGCATCCTGCGCCAGGGCGAGCTCGTGCGCGGCCTCACGACCGCGGCGTCGATCTGGGTCGCCGCGTCGCTGGGGATGGCGGTGGGCTTCGGCTACTACTTCGTCGCCGTCTGCATGACGATCGTCGTGGTGGTCATCCTTCTCGCGGTGAAGCCGCTCGAGGAGCGGGTCTTTCGCCGCCCGCGCGGGCACAGGCGCGAGACCGATCCGCAAATCGACGAGATCCCGCATTGACCGATCGCAAAGTCGCCATCGTCACGGACTCGACCGCGGACCTTCCACCACAGCTCGTGAAGCAGCGTTCGATCACCGTCGTCCCGCTGACGCTCAACTTCGAAGGCCGTTCCCTTCTCGACGGCGTGGACATCCGGCCCTCGGAGTTCTATCGCAAGCTCCCGAACGCGACCACACATCCGACCACGTCGCAGCCGTCACCGGGACGGTTCGCCGAGGCGTACGCCGAGCTCCTGCGTGACCACGACGAGGTCGTCTCGATCCATATCTCGGAAAAGCTGAGCGGGACTTACGCGTCCGCGGTGCAGGGCGCCGAGATGACGGACGCGAGCCGCGTGCGCGTCGTCGACTCGGAGCTCGTGTCGATGTCGCTCGGCTTGATCACGCTGGCGGCCTCGACGATCGCCGCGCAGGGCGCCTCCGCGTCAGCGATCGCGGAGCGCGTGAGTGGCATGCGAGACAAGGTCCAGACGTACTTCTCCGTAGCCACGCTCGAGTTCCTGCGTCGCGGCGGGCGCATCGGCCGCGCGAGCGCGCTGCTCGGCTCGGTGCTTCAGGTGAAGCCGGTCCTGTGCATTCGTGACGGCCTTGTCACGCCGCTGGAGCGGGTGCGCACGTTCGACCGTGCGCTGAACCGCATCGTCGAGCTGACGCGCGAGGTCGACGCGGGCAAAGGCCTGTGCGTGATCGTGGGTCACGGCGACGCCGAGGCGGACGCGGAGCGTGTCGCGCGCGAGCTCGAGCCGGTCGCGGAGACGTTGATGATCCAGCCCCTCGGTCCCGTGGTCGGCGCGCACGCAGGCCCGGGAGTGGTCGGGGTCGGTTGCTACCCCGCGGATCTCCTTCCGCTGGGCATCAAGACTTTCGCCACCGCACAGACCCAGGCCTGACCGACTTCTCAGCACGTCCCTCGACCGCCAGCGCCTGCAGGTGGGCGAGCCCTTCCTGGAGCGCCAACCGCTTCTCATAGAGGTTGTCGCGCGGACCCCAGAGGTCGAGCGCCACTCGCCAGCCGCTCTTTTCCTCGTCGCCAAGGATCTCGAGGATCTGGTCGAAGCGCCGGCGATGATGTGCGATCAGCGCGTCGACGCGCGCGCCCGGCTCCTGGAAGGGCCTGCCGTGCGCGGGCAGCACGGTGCGCGGCTCGAGCGCGGTCATGCGGCGCAATCCGTCGAGGTAGTCGTGCAGCGGGTCGGGCGTGCTCTGCGGATGAAGGCCGATGTTCGGCGACAGCTCGGGCAGGATGTGGTCGCCGGCAAACAGCAGAGACTCACGCTGGTCGAAGAGGCATATATGGCCGGGTGAGTGGCCGGGTGTCCACTCCACGCGCATCGTGTGCCGGCCGAGCGTGACTGTCTCCGCGCCGTCGAGCTGCACCGACGCCTCCGCCGTCTTGACGACCTGGCTCAACGCGCGCTGCGAATTGCTCAGCACGACGGCCTCATCGTCGGGGACGCCGTTCACGAGGTGATACCTGTGAACCTCTTCCACCAGCTGATCGAGCTCGACGTAGCGCGGATGCACAAGGGGAACCTCGAGACGGTGGATGTAAAGGTCGGCGCGACCCTCGCCCGCGAGAACGCCGGCAGCCCCGTAGTGGTCGGGGTGGATGTGCGTCACCACCAGCCGGCGGACCCGGCGAGCGCCAAGGTGACGCAGCGCCCGGTCGATCGCGTCGAGCGATTCCTCGGCGTTCATTCCGCAGTCCAGGAGGTCGGCTTCGTCGCCGTCCGGGAAAAGGAAGACGTTGACCAGGCCGTCCTCGAATGGAATGGGCAAGCGGAGCTCGAAGACGTCGCGCGCGACCTCGGTCAGCGCAAGCTCAACGGCCACCCCGGCATTGTCGTGGACGCGGCTAAGATGGATTTCGAATCCGTCAGGAGGGAGTGAATGTCAGAGGTTCAGATGACACCCGACCAGATCGTCGAGGCGATGCCGAACTACCTGATCCCGGAGAAGGCCGGCTCGACCAAGGCGACCATTCAGTTCGACCTGAGCGGTGAGCAGGCAGGCAAGTGGTGGATCAAGATCCATGACGGCACGGCCGAGTCGGGCAAGGGCGACGCACCGGAGCCGGCGAACCTGACGCTGCTGGCCGACTCGAACGACTGGGTCAAGATCATGTCCGGGCAGATGGACGGGACCGCCGCCTTCATGCAGGGCAAGCTGAAGGTCAAGGGCGACATGGGCCTGGCGATCAAGATGCAGTCGCTGTTCCGGAGGCCGAGCTAAAGGCACCGCCACCCTCGATCCCTCTCTCGTAGGACGATCAAGAGGCTCCCCTCACCCTCGATCCCTCTCTCGTAGGACGATCAAGAGGCTCCCCTCACCCTCGATCCCTCTCCCCCAAGGGGAGAGGGCGATGCAAACGCTAGAAACTGAATTTCCAGGTGCTCAGCCGGGCGGACATCTCGGTCTCCAGGTCGAGCAACCCTGAGTGCAGGTCGAGGATGACGATGTGGTGCTGGGTCAGGGCGACCCGGCGGCCGTCCGGCAGCTGGCCCGCCTCGACCGCATTGCCCCAGGAGATCGGCGTCACCTGCTGATCCGGCTTCAGGTTCGCCGCGACCCAGCCCGCGAGGTCGCTTGACGAGCCGCGCTCGTACGTCGAGATGATCATGAACGCGAACTGGCCGGAACATGCGCCGGCCCTCGGCGTCGCGCCGGCCTCGACCGGGCTGGGGCTGACGCAGGGCACCGGCGAAGCCGGCGCAAAGGTCACGTCGAAGGTCAGGTCCAGGCCGGGGGGACTCTGGCTCGACTGCGAGCGTTCGATGTACTTCCAGCCACCCGGGTAGCAGAAGCCCCATCCCGCCTGCGGATCCTCGTAGCCGTGGTCGCCTGCGGCGCACTTGAGATCGGCGCCGATCTGAGGTACGCTCGGCACCGGATGCGGGGAGTTGGGCTGGCATCCGGCCAGCGCGACCATCGCCAGAGCGGCGAGCATCATCGGGGGAATCGGGCGCGGGGTTGGCATTCGGCGACTAATTGTGCGTGAGCGGGTACGCCCGTCGGTGCAGGCGTTCCCAATCTCGGAATCCAAACGACGCCGACGCCGGAATCGAGTTTGGAGGGGGGTTTTGCAGATGGCGCAGAGGAAGACGACAGGAAAGGCCCCGGAGGAGCTCCTCGAGGCTGACAGGCGACGGCTGGAGCTCCTGGCCGCCCAGTGTGGCGAGGAGGCCGGCCTCCACAGGCCGCTGAACGACGTGGTGGGCGGCGTGATCACCGGGATTCCAGAGGAAACCGACCTGGCCCAGGCTCTGTCGGACCGCGAGACCAGCGACCTGCTGGTCCACCTGCTCGACCAGAACCGGGAGCAGGTCGAGCGGGCGCTCGAGCGGCTGCGCGAGGGGGCGTACGGGATCTGCGAGGGCTGCGGCCACCGGATTCCGGAGGCGCGCCTGCGCTACCAACCCGCGGCGACGCGCTGCGTAGAGTGCCAGGCCCACTGGGACCGACTTAACGGCAGAACCGCCTAGGTCTTGTCACAAACCTCTCCCCACCAGGGAGAGGGATCGAGGGTCAGGGACTCAGGCCTGTATCCCTTAGCCTGACGGCATGCCTGTACGCAGGCCGCCAGCCGCTGTGGAGGGAGTGGCCGGGCTTGCCGACGCTTGACTAGGTGCGGCGTGCCGGGCGAAGCAAACCCGCGATCACGATCGCCAGCCCGACAACGACCATCGCCGAGCCGATCCAGAACCATTTGATGTCGCCGGTCATGTAGCTGCCGGGTATGAAGCCGAGGCCCTGACCGGCGAAGACGGCGCCTGCCAGCAGGATCAATCCGCCGACGATCGCAAGCCCCGTCCTCACGGCGTTCATTACCCCCTGCGGTTACTCAAACGCCTCCGTACACAACGGACTTTTCTTCGGTGTACTGAAGGAAGGCCTCGACCCCGTGCTCCTTGCCGAAGCCCGACTGCTTCGTGCCGCCGAACGGCAGCTCGTCGTGCGCGATCTGCAGCGCGTTGACCCACGTGTAGCCCGCCTCGAGCTCCTGCACCGCGCGATGCGCAGCCGCCATGTTGGTCGTCCAGATCGACGAGCCAAGACCGTATTGCGAGTCGTTCGCGAGCCGCAGGCCCTCGTCGAGGTCCTTGATTCGCCGAACCGGAAGCGCTGGTCCGAAGACCTCCTCGGTCCACATGCGCGCGCCGTCGGGGACGTCTTCGAGGATGGCGGGCTCGATGAACCAGCCCTTGTCGTAGCCGTCGCCCTTTGGCCGCCCGCCTCCGAATGCGGCCTTCGCGCCGCGGTCGATCGCGTCCTTCACCTGGGCCTCGACCTCCGCCCGCTGCGTCTCGGTGTGCATCGGGCCCATGCGGCTGTCCTTGTCGAGTCCATTGCCCGGCTTCAGCTTCGACGCGCGGGCGACGAGCTTCTCGAGCAAGGCGTCGTAGACGCCCTCCTGGACGTAGAGCCGCTTCACGGCGAGACATGCCTGGCCGCAGTTGAAGAATCGACCGACGGAGATTGCGCGAGCCGCGCCCTCGAGGTCGGCGTCGTCGAGCACGATGCACGGGTCGCTGCCGCCAAGCTCGAGCGTCACCTTCTTCAATCCCTCGGCGGCGCGAGCCATCACCTTCTTGCCGGTCGGCGTGGAGCCGGTGAGCGCGATCTTGCGGATGAGCGGGTGCGACACGATCGCCTCACCCGTCGCCTGGCCGAGGACCACGTTGACCACGCCCTCAGGCAGCCCGCCCTCGATGAGGGCTTCGATGCAGGCGAGCGTGGACAGCGGCGTCGTGCTCGCCGGCTTGAGGACGACGGTGTTGCCGGCGGCGATCGCCGGGGCGACCTTGTTCGCCGCGAGTGTGAGCGGAAAGTTCCAGGGCACGATGGCGCCGCAGACACCGATCGGCCGGCGCACCACCAGGCCGTAGGTGGTCAGGTCCGGCAGGCGGACATGCTCACCGTGGATCTTGTCTGCCAGGTCGGCGAACCACGCGATGTTCTCGCCGAAGCGCTGCGCCTCGATGCGCGACTCGAGGAGGGTCTTGCCCTGCTCTTTGGTCAGGATCGGCGCGATCTGCTCGACCTTGCCGAGCATGTGGTGCGCCGCCTTGTGCAGGATCTCCGCGCGCTTGTTCGCGGGCAGCTTGGACCAGGTCGTAAAGGCCTTCGCCGCGGCTTGCGCGGCCTTGTCGACGTCAGCCGCGTCACCCGCCGGGACCTCGTCGACGACCTCGTTGGTCGCCGGGTTGCGAACCTCGTATGTCTTGCCCGAGGCGGCCTTGGTCCGGTCGCCTTCGATGATCATCGTCGCCATGCGGCACACCCCCGTGTCGGTTCTGCTTTGGTTCTTCGATAAGGTTATCGGGTTCGTCATGTCGGTCAGGTTGGAGAAGCAGGGAGCGGTCGGCGTCATCGTCCTGGACCGCCCGCCGGCCAACAGCTACGACTACGCGTTCCTGCGCGAGTTCGCGGGCGCGATCGACGACCTGCGGGCCGACGAAGAGGTGCGCGCCGTGGTGGTCACCAGCGCTTCGGAGAAGTTTTTCTCCGCCGGAGCCGACGTCAGCGCTTTCGCGAAAGGAACGACGCGCTCGCGCGCGATGACCGCGACGCTCGCGCACGAGGCGTTTCGCAAGATGGAGAACACGCCGCTCGTCTTCATCGCGGCGATCGCGGGGCACTGCCTCGGCGGCGGGTTCGAGCTCGCGCTGGCGTGCGACCTGCGGTTCGCGGCCGAGGGGTCGTACCAGATCGGCCTGCCGGAGACCAATCTCGGGTTGTTCCCCGGAAGTGGCGGCACCCAGCGCCTCCCGCGCCTCGTGGGCCTCGCCAAAGGGCTTGACATGATCCTGAGCGCGACGACCGTGCAGCCCGCGCAGGCCAAGGAGCTGGGTCTCGTCGACCGGCTGTTTGCGGACGCGGGCGCTTGCAAGGACGGCGCGATGGAGTACGCGACGAAGATCGCGGCCGGACCGAGCCTCGCCCTGGGGCACGCCAAGCTGTCGGTGACGCAGGGCTTCGGCGCTCCGCTCGACCTCGGCCTGGCACTCGAGCGCGAGGCGATCAGCCGGATCTTCGTGTCCGAAGACGCGAACGAAGGCATCAAGGCGTTCGGGGAGAAGCGGAAGGCCGAGTTCAAAGGCGAGTAGACTCTCGGCTACCACAACCAAGGAGGTGCGTCTGATGGCTGACCTTGCAGTGACAGTTTCCCGGCCGTCGGCCGCCTCCGGAGCTTCTCTCTAGAAGCACACCACCTCCGGCTCGGCGGACCGACATGTCCGCCCGTTTTTCGACACCGGAGGTTTTGCGTTGCTCGCTTCCCTCGGTTGGGACGAACAATTCGCGGAGAAGTTCAGACAGAGCGCCGGCCCAGGCGAGATCCCCGCGCGTGTGCTCGCCGACTTCGGCGCCGAGTACCTCGTCCACGACGGCGCCCAGGCGCGTCGATCCGCCGCGCGCCACGTCGACCCCGCGGTCGGCGACTGGGTCGGCCTCGATGGCGAGACCATCAAGAGCGTCGTCGAGCGCCGGAGCGTCTTCTCGCGCCTTGCCGCAGGCCCCAAGACCACGCGCCAGGTGCTTGCGGCGAACGTCGACGTGACGTTCGTCGTCGCGGCGGCGACCGACGTCAATGCGCGCCGGATCGAGCGCTACCTCACGATCGCCTGGCAGAGCGGCGCCGTGCCCGTCGTGGTGCTGACGAAAGCCGATCTCCTGGGTGACGCCGAGAGCACCAGGCTCGAGCTCGAGTCGGCTGCGCCAGGCACCGACGTGGTCGTGACCAGCAGCGTCAGCGGCGAAGGCCTTGACGCCATCGCCCGCCACCTCGTGCCGCACCGGACCGGCGTCCTGCTCGGCCCTTCCGGAGCCGGCAAATCGACCTTGATCAACAGCATCGTCGGCGCCGAGGTCATGCGCACCCGCGAGATACACACCACGTCAGGCGAGGGCCGGCACATGACGAGCCACCGCCAGCTTGTGCAGCTTCCGGGCGGCGGCATGATCATCGACACGCCCGGCCTTCGCGAGGCGCAGCTCTGGGAGGGCGATGAGGCGCTGGCCGATGTCTTCGAAGACGTCGAAGAGCTCGCGCGCAGCTGCAGGTTCAACGACTGCGCGCACACGACAGAGCCTGGCTGCGCGGTCAACGCCGCGATCGCGGCTGGCACGCTCGATCCGGCTCGCTACGCGAGCTACGTCAAGTTGAAGCGCGAGCTGCTGGCCGTGGCAAGACGAAGCGACGCTCGCCTGCAAGCAGAGGAGCGTCGCAAGTGGAAACAGATCGCGGTTGCGAACCGCCAGCGTGATCGCTACTTGCGGAGGTGAATTCCGTTCCAGAACGGGACGTGGCCGCCGGCGATGTGCGCGAGGACTTTCTTCGCCTGTGCGGGCGTGATCACTTTGTTGTCAACGAGCCTGTCGAGCCGCAGCGTCAGGTCGACCAGCAGTCGCGCGGTGAACTGCGCCTTGGTCAGCCCCTTGGCCTTCGCGAGCTCGGCGACGGTCTTGCCGTCCTTGAGGGCCTTGACGAGGGCCTCGGGGCGCATGCCGAGCACGTCCGCCTCGGATTCGATGACCGCGCGCCGGATGGCCCGGCGGTCGTGATGCCGCGCGTTGTTGTCGCCTTGCTGCTGCTGCGGATTACCCGCCGCGGTTGGCGACGGGCTAGGCGAGGGCGCGGCGCTGACCACGCCCATACCGAGCAGCGCGGCCGCGGTGACGGCGCCGGCGGTCTTGATCGCGACGGATGCGTAAGGAATCATGGGTCTCACCTCACACGAGAATCTGGTGAGGCTGAGAGTGAGGTCGCGCTGTCAGCGCATCGTTCGCGCCGCGTCAGTCTTCTGTAACTGCCTCGACAAAACAATTCCGCACGTGATGGCCATCTGGTGCGGAATCCGGGCGGGCGCCGCTAAAGGCGCAGGTGAGCGCCGTTCCAGAACGGAACGTGGCCGGACGAGATCCAGTGAAGAATCGCCTTCGCGTGCGGGAGCGAGATCACCTCGTTCTCGATGAGCGTGTCGAGCTTCAGCGTCAGACGGATCAACAATCGCGTGGTGAAGCGCGCCTGGTTGAGGCCCTGGTCCCGCGCGAGCTCGGCGATCGCGATGCCTTTGCGCAGGTCGTCGACAAGCGCCGACGGCTTGATGCCGAGGACGTCGGCCTCGGACTCGATCACGGCGCGAGCGACGGGACGCCGGCCCGAGTGCTTGTCGGCCTTCGTGGTATCCGAGATGCTGGCGGCCTGCGCCGGGCTGATCGAAGGCGACGACGCAACTGCGGTCACCGCACCGACGCTGAGCATGCCCGCCGCGACGGCGCCTGCTGTTTTGGCCGCAAGCCCGATTCGCTTA
>Ga0075423_10003269_pt1 | contig 14903 bp, 18 predicted proteins | sample SoiMethybrSBSTD2_FD_80114 | JGI IMG/M metagenome (GOLD analysis project Ga0075423, IMG submission 80114) | Bulk soil microbial communities from a Populus tree surrounding site in Tennessee, USA - Soil MetaG P. TD hybrid SBSTD2 | ecosystem: Environmental > Terrestrial > Soil > Tree plantation...
AGCGATACCATTATTTTTCGATCAGTATGTTACCATATACGGCATTTAACTTGTTGAAAATTCTGATGCAATCATAACTGTCGAAAACATAGTTTTCGCCTTGAATTTCAATAGGTATCATGTTACTGATAGTAATTTTTTTTCTACACATATCACAAAATCTATCACTCTTCATGACACTGAATAATGCTTGATATTATAAGAAAGGTTGCGTTACAAAGTACTATAAAGTGTTAGATTGTGTTAGGTAGTTGAATCTTATAGAAGATTGTATCTGGAGCATTTTAATACTTTGTTGCAGAAGTTGACTTAACACAACCAGTAACAACTGATGGGCCCTTGATTGTTTCTTGTTCATCATTCAGTCAACCGTAAGTTCCCATCCAGTTGTTTAATTCTAAATACGCAACATACAAAACTTTATCTAAAATGTTTCTTTAATTTGACCAACTCTTACAAAACACGATAAACTGATTGATTGATGCATAGAACTGAATTTCGCGGATGCAATAAATCTCGAAAGATAAGCAGAAATAGATTCAGATACGCTCAAATCATCTTAGACTCAGATTTGTAATGAATAAAATTTAGTCAATTCGCTTCAGCGATATTGTTCTCCTTGAAGCAGTTTATCTACAATTTATTTGTCCTACTTTGTTGATAATAGTATTATGGAAAGTAAGATGATATACTACTATCGTAAGCAAAAGACAGAGTCGCTTTTTGGTTTATTTGATATGAAGGTTTGTTCGAACTGCCAAATGAAAGTTTCTAGACAACTTAAAATTACCCGATAGAAGAACAAAATTAGAACAAAAAAGGGAAAAATCGCTAGTGATTTTATATTATCTCGATCACAATTAACTTTTTTGGTGAAATAAAATTAAGTATCGCAATTCCTAAATGCTAAGGTTATGCCTGTCATGACATGCCTAACGCAAAAAACCTAACAACAATCAGTATCACCAAAAGCAATTATGAAATTTTAAAAAATCTAGGTAAAACGGGCGATTCATTCAATGACGTATTAACAAGACTTCTAAACTCAAAGAGGATTCAAAATAAGATGAATGAAAAAGTCACTGGGCTACAGACCCAGCAACAACAGGCAACTCAGCAATCAAATCAACCCTTGAGAGGAGGTGACCCATTAACTTGAGTAGCCAATGCAGAATTATTAACTTTTCCAACTACGAGATAAAAAACTCATACAATCATCACGTTACTTGCTCAATATTACGGTTGATCACAGGGACACCTTCAGGGACAGTTACACCATACAGTAACAGGGACACCATACAGTTCTCTGGTCTTCAGTGATGAGCAACCTAGATGATGCTATGAAAGAACGTATGGCTTACATAGTATTCATCGAACACAGACCATTTAGTTATATGGATTTCCTTGACTTAATGAAACCTAAAACGTATCGAAATAAGGTATCTAAACTAAATAAAGATGGTATTGTTGAACTTGATTATAAAACAAGTGTTGCATTTTACACGTTAAAGGGTCATAGGTTTGGAAAAGCAGGGACATCTGACCATACGGGGGTCAGTGTCAGTCATAACGACCCAGTTTGCAACATGCTCAGGAATCTTCCAATGGATAAGCAGTCTATCCACGACATAAACTTGCATTTCAATGCCTCCAACATCTACAAAACTGTTGAAAATACACCCTTCCCCAAATTCAAGGTAAATGAATCAATTGCTATTGAATCTTGGACCATGAATAATGCCATAACAAAAACCACAATTAACAAAAACGATACAGTCGACGTTATAATCGGTTGTTCATTAGAACCGATCCCGCTGGATTACAACGGCATAATACGCTTCTTTACCATTCTAGCAAGGGCGGAGGGTGTTCTACATGGTTTAACTGCTATGGTCAACAATTACAGAATTGGAAATGAATCTATTCCTTCTTATTCAAAATGGATTATAACAAGATGGGATTTTGGGAGAGATTCAATTGAATCATACAAAGGGAAGAAATTTGAAATTACTGTAGAGGATGCTCAGCATAGATTCTATAGACTTTATACAAAGGATTTTGATAAAAACAGAAGATTAAGAGCGGAGATAATAGAAACTCCGAGGGTAACCGCAGTAGATGCAATACAAGAAAAATTGAATATTCAAAATCTTTAATTTGCCGTTACTGGTTAGGGATATTGTTAATGTTTATTGCACTTCTTCTAAAGATTGTCCTATGAAGTGGTTGATAATACTTCATTACCCGTCCCCTTTCTTTTTTTCCATCTCTTTGAGTACCATATCGATGTAATCCTTAACCTTATGTTCCCAATCGATCTGGATACCGCTCTCTTCTTCTAGAGGGGTGGACAGATTTTTTATTGATAACTTAATATTTCTCTGTATTTCACCCTCCATTTCGGACTTAACCATATTTTTCAAGAATCTTAATTGTTCCGATATTTTACTAGATTTGCGATATTTTACTAGATTTGGATATTGCATGACGAAGTTTAATATCCTGTGACACGTACACTACGCTGAAATAAATGCCCACTAACATGGAGAATGAACCAATTGACAAAAATGTAATCGTCGCAATTCCGAATGGAGGGAACGGAGAAGTTAATATGCTAATAGCCTGTGTTGACGCTATTAGCAACATTGTACCATATGCGGCTAGCATTAGATATTTTTTTACATTCTCTTGTTCTACTTTTCTGGCAACGCTCCAAAGTGCAACTGCGGCCAAGATTCCACCTATTGCAGTACTAGCGTTTAACACAAAGGTATACACTGTATCGAATGTGAAAGGATCGGCAATTCTGATTTCATTGAAGTACTCTAAAACTTGGTATTGAAATTGACTTAGAAAATATACTAATGCAATACCCATTATTATCCACAGTTTCAAACGTCCAATCTTCCTTGAATAATGTTGTAATAACATAGCAGACGAAAACCATATTGAAATGAACGATAAAATTGAAGTTATATTGTAGCCTTGTGAAAAAATGCTAGGGCTGCTAGTAAAAGAAACGATAGCATTTCTATTTGAACTAATGAATATAGGATCATCTTGTACCTCATCTGTAATATAAAACAAGGTAAAAATTAGATTTGCAAAAATTATAGATATTGCAGATGCATAGGCAAGCACAGTATAATCCATATTATGCCTCAACCAAGATATCAAATGAATTGTTAATATTGCTAGTAGAAACGATGCAAATACAAAACTTATCCATGTACCGATTAATATCAGATCCCTGAAGTATCCTTGTGCAAAAATTATTTGGAACATAGAGAACAATAAAATTGTAATTAAAATAAACTGAATGACAAACGTCAGGCTTCTAATTAACTTGATCCGTGATTTGTATAAGACACCTTCATGGACGTCAAGTTTTCTAAGGACATTTAGAAATATTACTTGCGTGAATACGGTAAAGGAAACAATTATCGAGAAAGCCCATATTCTGTGTACGACAGCATTTGGTCCTGAGTTGAAAAACGGTAATGCTGTAATTGAATTACCTATTATTAAAGAGAAAATAATTCCTAAGGATAAATAAAATATAGAATTAAGTCCAAGTTTCACAGGTAAATTTATCCGTCCGCGATCCAAGCCATCAGAAACGACCATATTATTTTAGAGCACCATTAAGGTCGGTATAATTTGACAAGAGCAGATTTTATGCTTTCGAATACTCAGTAGATTATGCCTTGTATTGGAATATATCGGATAATTTTTAAGCAAGGGTAAATGCAATTTTGTCATGAAAACAACCGACTTTAACCTACAGCCGTTAATATATTCTCTGGGGATTTTTGGAGTAGTCATTCTGGCTTCCGGATTATACTTTCTTTCTCCTACACACGCTCAAAATGAGAATGATTCCTTATACTCAGTTGATTCGTCCCCTTTTGGTAAACCCTATAAGTTTTGGACACAAAAGTGGTGGGAGTGGAACCTTTCTTTTAACGCGTCAAATCATCCAAATAATAATTATACTGACGAAAAATGTGCTAGGGGACAAAAAGCAGATAGTCCCGTGTGGTTTCTTGTCCAACCTTGGCCTAAGCCGGATGCCAATTTTGAGAGAACTTGCACCATTCCATCTGGCAAGGCAGTTATAACGGCTACACAATCTGGGGACTGCAATTATGGCGTCCTTGAAACTAAAACTGATGAAGAATTACTAAAGTGTGCAAAAATAGGTAACGATTATACTCTAGTCGAGGTCACGGTTGACAATAAAACCTACAAGAACTATGAAAAAGGAAACAGAGTCACGTCAGATTTCTTTAATGCAACCATTATACCTGGAAATACCATGGACTATCAGAATATTGGAAAATTCAGAGCAGCGGTAGACGGCTATTACATTTTTCTAAAACCATTAACTCCTGGCAAACACGTAGTACACTACAAATTTAGTACTTCTCCACCACTGGGTCCTCTTCAGGAATATAAAAGCAATCAAGAGGGAACGTGGAATCTAATAGCGAAGTGAATACTAGCCTGCATAGATCTGAATCTGGGAATTGAATAGAGCACTTTATAAGAATGCAGAGATGACCATTTTCCATGCTTGATAAGTTGTCATTGGTGGTGATACCCATGCTAGGTATTATGGTAGCATTATCATTTTCGATCTCTAATGTTAATGCTATAGTCGTAAATTCTGGTGGTTTAAATGCTACTGCTTTTTCAATAGACATACCAGACAATTGGGCGTATGAGCAGGGCATATTATTTTCGCAGATTGGATTAACTCCAAACGAGTTCGGGGTAATGCTTGTTAACCATAGTAAACCCTTAAATGAAAAAATGAAAGATGAAGGTGCATACTCTTCATTTACTCAGGAATGGGACTATCCAATTAAAAACGCTCCTTTAGATGTATTTGTAAAATATAAAATAGATAAGCAGGATGCCATAAATGTTACGTCTAAACAGAATGCAACTATTGGTAATGAAATAGCAGTCAAGATCTATGCTGATGGAACAAAATCATTCAGTGGTATTAAATTTGTAGAATATTTTTTAATGCATAATAAGGAACCCTATTACATAGCATACATGGCAAATGTAAAAGACTTTGAAAAATATTTACCAGAGTTTGAACAGATCGTAAAGACATTCAAGTTTACCAAATAACAGAAAATTGAAAATTATTTAGATCTGTAATCAATATTAAAAACATTGAGGCACAGAGGCAAACAAGAGCATATTGCATGACAAATTACACAATTACATCAATCCATAGGATCCTCTCCTTACCTTACTTTATCGTCATAAATGCGTTCTATATCCTTTTTCTCGAAATATGAAAATGGAACAAATATAAATTTCTTATCAAACAAGTAATCCAAAATTAGATTAGGAAATATCAATTGCACTGTGTTTAGATAATCTTGAATTTGTAAGATTATATCAGTGTCTTTTGCCATCATGATTTTGCTCCACTCATTAACCTTATACCTTGCAAGCGTTGAAACTGTAAAAGTGAACATGAATTCTCTATCTAACTCGGGTATTTCAATATCTTGATTAGAGATGTGTTCTTTTATGTTTAAACGAAAGTTTACGTTATTATCGCCTTTTAAGAAGGAGAAAACATCTATATATTTAATTAACGTAAAATCTTGAAATTGATTCCTTTTATCAAGTCTTAACAAGTCTTGTAATGCGAATTGGTAACCATTTAAATAAACATCTGGGAAAAAAGAAATACAATCATGAAATATACTGAAAAGACCGTTTACCTTAGTCTGAACAACTAATGAATCAGTTTTACTCGTTGTAAGACCATGGGTGTATTTTTTCAACACATTCATATCAAATATAGTCAATGCAAGCAATTCTGCCAACTTTTCCAAGGTATACATTAGGAGAATAGGTTTTGATAGTAAAGGAAGATTACTTGAGGCATCATAAAATTCTCTGGCTTGACGTGCTGTGTTGGTAATGCGTAATATCAAATCATCATTAATATCCTCTTTCGATATTAATCTGGGAAAGATGATGTCTTTTTTATAACTTTTTTCTGTTGGAACTTTATTCTTAATATCACTTATTGTTTCAAAATCAGGTTTTTTCTTTTCTAATGTGGGAATCTTATTTTCAAGAAAATTTTTAACAAAAAATTCACTTTCAAATTTTGAAATCTTAGACCATATCTCAAACTCAATATTATGACAACGAACTAATTCACTTGCGTCCAACCTGAACATTTCGTGAGCCATGTAATTACAACCACGAATTGAAATTCGTGATTTTTATTCATTATTGTCTATGTACTGAAAGGTACAAATCAGTGAGCGTGATTAGTACTGATAATGGCTGACATTACGGAAACGGAAAGCAAATTCCTAAATGAATTAGTTATGGACTGCATTACATACAGATTAACAGAAAAAGAAGCATTAGAGTATATAGAAACAAGATTCAAAGCAATTTCCATATCCTCATACAAGTTAAGAAAAGCACGTGTATTGTCTGATGAAACAACAAACGTTTGGTTAAATCATTTTACAAGGATAGGTTTTGTCAAGAATCATCAACAAGACATTGAAACTATTAGAAAGTTAAGAGATGATTCAATAAGACAACTATTCATCGAACAGATTAGCAAACCTAGAGATGAATACAAGATATTAAAGTTAAAGGTAGACATAAGAGACAACACGCAATTGTTAAGTGAATTGAATCTAGGAACGCCTATCATATCAGCAATTAAAGCCAAGTTAGAGCAAAAGCAAATTGACAGCAATACCAAAGCAATTCAAGTTAGCCAATGACCTTCTATTAGGTGGCAATTCTACAAGTCAAAAGTTTGTAGATTTACTGGATGTTTTTGTTGATAAGCCGTTTTGGATTGAAGACAAAGACAAACATGATCTAGAGTTTTTAATAACAAACGGTCAATGTTGTTTTAATCATATCATAGGCTTACCAATCAAGAATAACAAAGAGTATCCAATCTTTGACTATGAACTTGATGTCGTTGACAGAATAGAAAAGCACAGAAATATCATGATTAAAAAGGCAAGTGGGATTGGAGCAACCGAGTTAATTCTAAGATTTCTGACATGGAAGATTTTAGTCAACGACGAACTAGAGCATAAATTAATCATGATTGTTTCAGGGACATATCAACAACATGCCTCTGATGTGAAAGTCAGGATGGAAAATTTATTCAGAAGGAAATTCCCTTCAATCCAATTAGAATCTAAATTCACTGATTTGTGGATAAAAAACACACACATCAAGATATTTCCATCAAGGAATGTCAAAGACCTTAGAGGTTATACTGATGTATCTTATTTGTTCGTTGACGAAGCCGATCATTTTGAAGATTCTGTTATTACGGAATTACAACATGCAATTACAAGATATGAAGAAAAAAGTCAGTGCACTACTATAATGGTATCAACACCTAACGCTCCAATGGGTTTGTTTGAAACCATTGAGAAAGATCCTAATTCCAAATATCACAAGATTGCCTTACCGTATCAGGTCGGTTTAAACAAGATATACGATCCCTTAGAGATTGAAAAGAAGAAACTAGAACCTGAATTTCCCAGAGAGTATGAATGTAAGTATCTAGGTCGTGTTGGTAACGTATTCACGCAATTGCACTTGGACAATTGCATCAACCAAGGTACAGAATTTAGCACTGACAAGATTCCAGTTTCACAATATACATTAAAAAGTGTTGGAGTTGATTTTGGATTTTCTAGTAGTTCGACTGCTATCGTTACCCTTGAACATATCAAACCCAAGACAGACAGGGACATCATTAGAGTCGTTGATTCCCATTTAATAGACAAAGGTGATCCTAATCAAATCGTAAACCTATGCTGGGATATCTTTAAGAAATATGGCTTTATGAATACAATTTTCTTTATTGATGGGGCAAATCGTGCAATGGTCAACCTGCTTAAAATCAGGTGGGATGAAAGTTTGAACTGGGAAACAAGTGATGCAAGTCCAGAAATCATGAAAATAATCCCTGTCAACTTCAACACAGAGCATAAGAACATGATATCAAATCTTCATGCTGTAGTATCAAAAGGATATTTGGCAATAGAACCAAAACACGACAAATTGTTGACTTCATTAAGGACTGCCTATGCAACGGAATTAACACTTGATAAAACTCAGACATCATACAATGATTTATTGGATGGATTAAGACTGAGTTTAAGGGGTTATAAAATCAAATAAATAAAGTCCTATTGTTACCGCATTTCCCCCTCTTCTCCTCAGGAAAACGCTACTGCAATAGACCTAATTATCCTTCTGAAATTACTACTGCTTGCTACTTAGATGGTGGTAATGCTGAAGTTATTTTTCATCCTGCCGTTTTATTCCTCGGCATAAATAACGATTCAGGTTCAATCTTCGCCATTGCAGCGGCAGATGATGAGGTTACATTTGATTGGGAGTGCAACGGTGACAAGGTTTGCATTGACGGCGGCGTTTGCAATGCACAAATTATTGCATAGTTAACGCTAAGTATCTTTATTGCTCTTTTATCAGATGATGGCAGTTTAAAGAAGTCTATTACTTTCTGCTTTATATCAGCCACTTTGTGCGGATCGTCTTGAACCTTTATATCAAGTTCTGTATTAACAGTAACATTAATCCTCTGGGCTACACGTGGATCCGTAATCGCAAATATTATTTTATCCCAATGCTGTACATTTCCCTCTGGGCAAATACTTGTCTGTACATTTAATCCTGGTTGTGTAGTTATATCACTCTCCCAAACGAATTGACCAAAAGCATTAGGTTGCGACGCTAAAATAGTATTATATGGAGCATGTCCCAAATTATACAAATTATGGAAATCGGTAGCAAGCAAATTACCAGCGCTGTCAGTGTCTATTCCACTAACATTAACCGGCAAAGTAAATACATTGCCTGTCGGTGCACAATCACCTCCTGCAGCAGAGGGAGGATTGTATTCATTAAGGTGGTTCCTATTATGATCTGTATGAGTAAGTATTTTTCCATTGACTATTGCAAACGTACCTGTAACCTCACCAGCAAATGGCACATCACAGGAGGTTAATACTGTTCCAGTATTACTATCAATTTTGAATACCTTCGCTACTGGATTATGTCCAACCTGTATAGGATAACTACTTATTGCCCACAGGTATCCACTATCGAAGTCTAGGCCTGATATTCCGCTACCGTTGAAACCAAATGGATCAGGTATTGTAGTTAAATCTGGTCCACCAGTTGGTGCTATTTTATGTATTTTTCCATCACCGTGGAACCCTTCTATAAGGAATGTATACCAAAGATTAGTCCCATCAGAAGCCATTCCTCTACCATTTTCCATGCTGAGAGTTGGAACCCTGGATATAGTAGTAGTAGTATCTGTAGTAGGATCAAAATGATGTATTTTTGCAATAACTGCTGCTTCTATTCCCCAGACTTGGGACGAAGTCCCTAAATGCGTAGCGTATACACTTCTGTTACTTATTGTTGGAACTAAGAGTAATAGTGCAGCAAGCGCTACTATTAGAGGAATTATTAGTTTCATTTTAGAAGATTCTTATAGTAGATTACTTACTTAAGTTTTGTAACATATGATTCCGTCATATTAATCTGAAAAATGTGATAGAAAAATGATATAACCGCTTACGCTACAGAATATTCACTTGATAAGGAACAAACTTCTTACAATGATTTGCTTGACGGGTTGTGTTTAGGTCTTAAAGCCTACAAAATAGAATAGGATCGAATAGATTGGCTTAACCGTACGGAACTTGTACCGAAATTACTTTATAATACGATAACATTCTTCAAATGTCGTACTTTTGTTTTGCAGGCATTCTGCATAACGAGAAGCCCCTTCTTGTCCTTCTCTTTGTACTTGTGAAGTTAGATTATTAATTTTCTCATTGATTATAGTCCGCTCGACATTGTTTTTAGTTTGATTATCCCTAACTGATATACAAGTTTGACCCTTAAAAGTTTCAGGTAGAAAGCCCTTATCAATTAAATCCTGTAGTGGATTAGGACGGTCTGCATGCTGAAAACAGTAATTTAATAATGCGTCAAGGGATTTTCCAAGGGTTTGTTTTTCTTTAAGACTTTCTTGAAGTGTTGCAAGTGTTTTCTCGTTTTCTGAGGGCACATTTTGACCGTGGCTATATTGCGTTGAAACAAGTCCAATAGTTAGACTAATAGCAACACTTACCATTAATAGGATAGTCCATTTTTGAAAGTCATAGCATAGACTCATTTCTTATTCATATTTCCCAGATTGATAACCTGCTAGGTAACCATTAATGTAATGATGTATTTCATTGGTGGTAGTTTTATCCAGCATAAATGAAGCAATCTTATATTTCAGTTCATCCCTTGCGTCATCGCTGAGCTTAAAATTATCATTTATTTCTCCCTTCATTTCTTCCTTAAAGGTTTTGACGTGTCTTTCTAATATTTCACTAACTTCCGCTCTTTGCTCTGGTGAAAGGTCTCCTATACTCATTTCTTTTTATGGCATCTTTTGTAAATATATTACATTTTTAAGTGATTGGGCATTTTGGGACGATGCTTTTATTTCGTATTCCTGTGCTGCATAATACGCTAGAGTATTTAGTCCATCTTGTTGATTACATAGATTATCATTTACACCACCTATACTTAAAATCACAACTTCCTCACTATGAAAAAACACACACTTTGTAGATAAGGGATCAAATGCTTCTTGTCCATGTGCTAAATTGAAGATAGACATCAATGTCAACACTAAGGCACTAGCACAGAATCCTAAAATGAAATCTCGACAATTCATTTTATTTATTTACACTCCCTATAATGCATTTAACCTGTAACTCATTTCAATAATCTACGGACAATTAAGTTAGGATCTTATTATCCATTGCTCACACTATGATCAATATTTCTAAGATTAGTGTTCATATAATAACTTTAGATAGTTTAGGCGCTTTAAGACTATCATTAAAGGGTTATAACATTAAATGAAGAGGAGGAAACTAACTAAGCAATTGTTTAACTACACGATAAATGCATACGTTACAGCCCCTATTGCGAAAGCGCCTAGAGCCCCATAAATTATCCATTTGAATATTTTTCCTTTATCCAATTATTATCTACAGGTGCTAGAGAGTGTATTAATTTTGCATATGACTCGATCACTTATCGCATGATAAGTAATCCTTATTAAAGAAATGATTAATGTGTTCGATATATGCAGATGAGCATAACAAAGGATCCTGAATTTGCTTTAAAAATTAAACATGAAATGAAATATTTGTTCGTTTTTATAATTGCTATAGGTGTAGTTATCGTGCTCATACATGTAAATATAGTTACTACTGATGACTACACATATATTGGCACAACCTCAGCAGTTTTGTTGGGATCATCTGCCTGTATATCCTTGTTCATACTACTTTCAAATCCCAGAAAATCAGAATTCCATTCTTTCTCCATTTTATCTCTTTTAAGAAAAATACAAGTAGAGAAATTTAAGTGGCTTTTCCTAGGAATAACTCTCTGGGCCCTTGGTGAATTTACCTACACGTATTATCAGTTAGTATTAAATACGGATGCTCCGTACCCAGGTCTCGGGGAAATTTTCTATGAAGCAGGCTATGCACCTATAATTCTATTTACCTACAGATCATTCAAGACTATGAACAGAAACGGAATAATAAAACGCAAGGTGATTGTGTTTGTAGTAACACTCGCATTTGTATTACCTGTAATATCAACTATACTAACTTTTAGCCAGCAAGAAGATTATCAATCCAAGTGGCCTGAAATTGTGATTAGTGCGATTGCTGGCTACTCCGATGCTTTTTTATTATCCCTTTCAATTCTCATCCTATCGAAGTTACCTAGAAATAACCCTTACTTCTATCACTGGATATTATTTGCCGCTTTCATGATATTAATGACTATCACAGATTTTTTCTATACGTATATTGCGATTGTTGATGAAGAATTTCTTTCAAAGACTGAAGTGATATGGGAAGCGATGTGGGCTTTCGCCTATCTATGTATTCTTGCCTCATTAATTTGGTATTACAAACTTATTCATTTATTAAGCGAAAACACGGAGAATTTGACAGAATACTATGTAGCGAAATATCAGAACAATATCTCGGTCGAAGACAAAGGTGAGGTTCCAGAAGGGGATCAATTGCATACAGAAAAGCCACATAATTTCAAATTGGTTGAGAGTCGTATTGATGAAACAATAAATGGCACAAAAGGCGACATTACTATTTTTTTCTCTAATATAAATACCTTGAAAAGAAAAGAAACACAAAGTATCCTAAAATTTTTGCAAAAAAAATCTATTTCAAATATTTTAGTAAGAATTCTTTTTCCGCTCGGTGTCGATGATAGAATTATTGATAGTTATAGCCAAGTCGCTCATGTACGGATGTTTGAAAGAAAAATTGAGAATAGTAGGATCATCATAGTAACTGACTATAGTAAGTTGCTAGTAGTTTCATCTACAGATCCAATCGATTATGATAAGGAAACAACGTATTCTGTAACATATTCTGAAAGCAAAGAGATAGCCTATACATACGTAACAATATTCGAAAAATTATGGTTACTTCAGACCGTGACGAAATTGGAGGTAAGATAAACATCATTTGTCAGATGTTCATACTTGCCACTAGTACCCAATTTATTTTCATTTATTATCCAAAGGGACTAGGGTATTATTTTTAGTACGTTTAACCTTATTCAAGGATTATCATCACTTGTAATCTTGTAAGTCCCCGTTTTGTTCACAATTTCCTTCGTTCCGTTTTGATAAGTGATTGTTTTGCCCACAGTTTCTTGCGTTTCATTTTCATGTTCTATCACATCTACCACTACATTAGGAATATTTCTTAATGCATTTGATAGGTTTTCTATTCCCTCAATTTGTTCCTGTGCTGATACGTCTTTCGCATTACTGAAATCTGTACCTGCTGTAACTATAAAGTCAGTTTTTGGGAATTCTGTAGTCGTACTGCTATGTTCATAAATCTTAAAAGTTGATTTTTCTAAGATACAAAATCCATCGAATTAGTATCGCTTATTGTGGTATCTGTTCACTGTAACTTAGCAATGTTGAACCCTTCCTTAATTCCTGTTTCAATTGTTCATCATTTATCCAGTCCAGATCCATATCTTTATCCTTCCTTTTCTTTTTGCTTAACTTGCGAGAATCCACACCTAGAAATGCCTTGCCTTCATCAAACGGGTTTTCCACGGTTGAAACCACGTCCTTTATCTCTGATTCTTTTTGTAGTTCATAAACTGGAACGATTAAACCGCACTCGTGGCATTGACGCCATTGGTCGTGATCTGCTGGAATTGGTTCACCTTCAGGGTATATTCTATATCTTAAAGGAACCTTGAAACCATATTCTAGGCAATGCTTACAATATGATTTTTTAGTATCGTCATTATCACCGTCGATATAGTCACCTTCATTGAAGTCTACTATTTCTATATGTGAGCGTTTGATAGTCAATTAATTAAGTAATACTAAATAAGAAATCTTTAAAAAGTTAGTCCTACTGTATTTTTGTGATGTCTAAGGGTGAAATTGATACAAAACCTAAAACCGAAATTCAATTTAATTTTAACGAAAAGTCATTTGAAGCATTTACGAAAGAAGGTTTAGATCTCCCTCATGACGTGCGATTTGAAATGGAAATGATTTCTAAATTCAAAGCCAAAGCCAAGCCCCCAATTCAGATTATCATAAAAACAATGAATAGAAGATCCGTCGTTACGTATGACAAGGACGGCAAGGCAATACGGAAAGAATATTTGACATATAGAGCAGACTATCACGGTAAGGATTGGCTGGATAATGATATTTGGATTCGGTCACATGAACATGGACATTTTAAAAAACCTAAAATCAGGACTATTATGGAAATGAATTATGAAACTGGAGAACATACCCCTAGAAAAGAACTTAATGGCTCAACTGATGAATATTATATTGAACTAACCGATAAAAACAGGAAAGAGATTATTGAAGATATTATAAACAATAGTAACGGCACTATCATAGATGAAATATTATTCTACGGACATTTCACAAATTCACGTCTAGGTCCATCCTTTAGATGCGATAAATACACATATGATCAATTCATTAATTCATCAATGGAAGAATTAGAGAGTCTAGGACGAAAAGAAGGAGGACCTCAAGGGAATGCTCCACGTCCTAGCAAAGACAAAAAATCATACATGAGTTAAGATAGATTGATATGGATATTTTTGAAAGACTGAAAAAATTAAGTGAAAGTCAAAGAAAACCCGCTTCCTACATTTATCTAGATGAAAACACTGGACAAATCAACGAAATTCCATTATCAAAAGATATGGCAGGAAGTGCTTTGATGAAACAATACAAAAATCCTGCTAAAGAAATTCACGAGTTCATGTTTGGAAACTAGAATTTTTTTAGAATTTTTTATTTTATATGTCGTAAAATAAATGATTAGATATGAATGATATTGATAAAAATAATCCAATTGCAGAAGCGTTAAAAGAACTCGACGAGCAAGATGGTAAAATAAGAAATGGAATCAAAATTAATCACGAACGATAATCTTTTCACTTTCTTTCAGTGTTTTGATAAAGCGGCGCTTGAGTGGTTTTATCTTGATTAATTTGATTTTGCTGATAACGAAGGGTATTTTTAATAGAAATTAAAATAAATTTTTAATAACGAAGATACAAATAACTTGACAAATTAATATTTTAAATAATCTTATAAGTAAGCGTGCTTCATACGTCAGATGTATAATCATTTTTCAATAGGAGCGATAGAAGAAGGTCATTTTTCTGTTAACTAACAACAGAATTGTTAGTATAGTAGATGATGATATTTATATTAC
>Ga0075423_10003270_pt1 | contig 14902 bp, 10 predicted proteins | sample SoiMethybrSBSTD2_FD_80114 | JGI IMG/M metagenome (GOLD analysis project Ga0075423, IMG submission 80114) | Bulk soil microbial communities from a Populus tree surrounding site in Tennessee, USA - Soil MetaG P. TD hybrid SBSTD2 | ecosystem: Environmental > Terrestrial > Soil > Tree plantation...
CGCTGTTTTCCACATGCCGTGGAAGGTGTAGTTCTTGCGGCGTTGCAGCGTGGCACTGCGGCAACAGTCCTCTGGTACGACAGCGACGCGCGTGCGGGGTCCGGGCTGGGTAGCGTTGCTACCTCGCCTGTGTGGTTAAGTCACTCTCTGAGTGGAGAGGCCGTGGAGACTGTGCCACACGAGGTGAGGACGGAGTTGTCCTCGGGCGGAGCGCCCGGGGCCACCGCGCGCCTGCACTTCTCTCCCGCATACGCCCCGCTCGAGCTCGGCCCTCTCACCGACATAGACGCGCCCGCCACGATCCGTCTCGGCCTGCAGCGGCGGGCGGCGGCAAACCTGCGCAGTCATGTGCTGCGCGCGATGCGGCGGTTCACCGTCCTGCTGGTCGCGGACCTCGCCTCGTTCTACCTGATGCGCGAGCTGGTACGCGCGGTGCGCGACCTGGCCGTGTTCGGGGAGGGGTTCGCTGCGCCGCTGCAGTCGGCGTTGCCGCGCGGGATTCTGAACGGCTGGCAATACGCGGTGGCCCTGTTCGTCGCCTTGTTCGTGACCGGGACCTACGGACGCGGGGATCAGCGGCGCGATGCGCGGCGCTTGTTCATCGCGTCCGCGCTCGCGACCGCACTCCCCTTGTGGATGACGCTATGGACCCGGGGGATCGAGCCGGTGCTGGTGCAATACGCGTTCACCACACTGCTGGTGTGGGTTGGCATCGTGGCCGAGCGGAACGCGATTGATCGGATCGTGGCGCGGTTCCTCCATCGAAACGCCGCGCCCACGTTGTTCGTGGGACCCGCGGAGGCGTGCCGGCAGGCCATCAGCAGCCCCAGCTTCGCCCAGGGCGCAGAGTGCCGATCGGTCGGGTTCGTGGACGTGCACGTCCCGCCGGCGCCCGATGCAATCGGGCACGCAGCGAACTTCCGCACGTTGCTGCAGCGGACAGGCGCCGAGGTGGTCGTGGTGGCTGGCTACCTCCCCGATAACCGATTCCAGGAGGTTGTGGACGCCTCGCTCGAGGCCGAGTCGCAGCTACTCTCCGTCCCGCGCTCCATCGCGATCGCAGGCGTGCAGCCGAATCTGGTGTGGCGGCGGGGGGAACCGCTCGTTGAGTTGACCGCGCCGAGCCTCAGGGGCTGGCAACTGGCTCTCAAGCGGTGCGTTGACCTTCTTGGCGCCACGGTCGGTGTGCTCGTCACCTTCCCGGTCATGCTCCTCGTGGCTGCGGCTATCAAGCTGGACTCGCGGGGTCCGGTGCTTTTCCGTCAGGAACGGATTGGGACGGGTGGGCGCAGGTTCCGGTTGTGGAAGTTCCGCACCATGCGCCAAGGAGCGTCGGACTCTGTACACCGGGAATTGGTGCACAAGCTGTTGAATGGCGACGAGTCCGGAGCGGCGTACTGTAAGGAGGGCGCCGACCCCGTTTACAAGCTCGTGAACGACGACCGCGTCACACGCATCGGGCGACTGCTGCGGCGGACCTCTCTCGACGAGCTGCCGCAGCTGTTCAATGTCTTCCGGGGAGAGATGAGCCTCGTGGGCCCGCGACCACCGCTGCCATACGAGTTCGAGGCGTACGACCACTGGCAGTTTGACCGGCTCCAAGTGATGCCCGGGATCACCGGCTTGTGGCAGGTATCCGGTCGCAATCGGCTGACCTATAGGCAAATGTGCGAGCTGGACGTCGAGTACGTTCGCCGCTGGTCGTTGTGGCTCGACTTCCTGATTCTGGTGAAGACGATCCCGGTCGTTGTCTTCAATTCAGGCAAGGCAGCGTAGGGACTGCGGCGTTGGCCCGGCCGCGGTCACACGGGTGGCGAGGACGCTACGTGTCCGTAGCGTACACGCACGCCCCCTCCGATCCCCGCATCCGGCGGCACTGCGAGGCGCTTGCCCGAGAGGGCTGGCATGTGATCCAGCTCGGGTTAGGCGTCGAGGGCGAACAGCACGTCGGTCGCCTGAACGGCGTAGTCCTGGTTCGGTGGCATCGGCCTCGGTATCGCGGAGGCCGCTTGCTTCGTTATGCCGTCTCGTATCTGGGCTTCTTCCTTTGGGTCCGGGCGTTGCTTGCGCGACTGTCGCGAGCTCGGGGCGTCCAAGTCGTACAGGTGAACAATGTCCCGACGTTTCTTGTCTGGGCTGCCCGAGTCGTTCGCAATCGAGGCGGTGGCGTTGTGCTGGACTTGCACGATCCTGAACCGGAATTGTTCTTGAGCAAATTTGGCGGTCGGCCCGGGGCGCGCCTCGTCGCACGGGGGTTGGCGCTGCATGAGCGCCTGGCGGCGGGACAAGCGGGACTCGTCCTGTGCGTCCACGAGCAACACCGTGCCGTGACCCAAACGCATGGCGTCCCCGGAATCCGGCTGCGAACGATCATCAATCTGGCGGATGACCGCCTGTTTCCACTGTCGCCGCCGCGCCGCGCCGGACCGTTCGTCGCCTTTCACGGTACCGTGGCGAGGCGAATGGGGCTCGATCTCGTGCTGGGTGGGATCCGCTCGCTGATCGACCGCGGAGTTGCATTGCGCATGGCCATCTGGGGCGACGGTGACGCGACTGGCGAGCTCCGCCAGCTACGCGACCGACTGGGGCTATCGTCGGTGGTCGAGATCCCTGCGCGACGGTTCAGGCCGGACGAGCTGAAAGGGCTGCTGACGCGAGTAGGGCTTGGAATCGTGCCGATCCGGCGAGACACATTCACCGACGTGATGCTGCCGACGAAGTTACTCGAGTACGTGCGGTTGGGCATTCCGGCCGTCGTAACGTGGACGCCAACGATCGCGCAGTACTTCCCGGACGAAGCTGTCTATTACGTAAAAGACATGTCGGCAGCCGCCGTGGCCGACGCGGTTGCACGAGCCCTCGCGGATCCGGAGGAGGCACAGAACCGAGTCCGACGGGCGCAAGCGTTACCCATCGCCTGCTCATGGCAGGACCGGGAAGGGGAGTACGTGAAGCTGATCGAGGAGGCTGCAAATTGTGGGCACTCCACGTCGTGATCGAGACACGGCACGAATGAACCTCGTCATCGGCCTCGGTGAGATCGGCCGGCCCCTCATGGAGGTGCTGCGCAAGGCGCATCGCGTAGAAGGGATCGATGTGCCGCCACGGGATGTCCCGGGGCCGATTGACCTCATGCACGTGTGCTATCCGGGCGACATACCGGACTTCGCGGGCGAGACCGCCAGATACGCCCAGCGCTACGAGCCGGCCGTCGTCGTGATTCACAGCACGGTTCCTGTCGGGACAACGCGGGCGGTGCAGGCGCTCGTTGCGGTGCCGGTCGTGCACAGCCCCGTCCGGGGCAAGCACGCGCGCATGGCCGAGGAGTTGGTCAACTACGTCAAGTTCGTGGGTGGCACGGACCCCCACGCCGTCGCTCAGGTCGAGGCCCACCTGCAATGTGCCGGGATGAAGACGCGTCGACTGTCTTCACCTGAGGCGACCGAGCTGGCCAAGTTGACCGAAACAACCTACCTGGGCCTGCTCATCGCATTCGCTCAGGATGTCGACAGAATGGCGCGCGCCACGGGCGTGCCGTACGACGAGGTGGCGGGCTTTTACGAAGAGATCAGTTACCTGCCGCGGGTCCGGTATTTCCCGGGGGTTATCGGCGGGCATTGCGTGATGCCCAACGTCGGACTCCTTGAACGCAGCTTCGAATCGCGTCTGCTCGACGCGATCAAGTGGTCCAACGAACTCAAGAAGGGGGAGGCGTAACATGGTAGGCATAGGGGTAATCGGGTGCGGGTACTGGGGGCCCAAGCTGGTGCGCAACTTCTCCCGCGCCTCGACGAGCCAGGTGACGACCGTGTGCGACCTTCGATACGAGCGTGCCGCGCGCGTGGGTGCGGAATACCGAGTACCGCGCGTTACCGATCGGCCGGAGGACGTAATCGGAGCGTCCGACGTGCAGCTGGTGGTCGTCGCGACGACCTCGGTGACGCACTTCGAGCTCGCGCGACGTGCGATCGAGCGTGGCAAGCACGTGCTCGTAATCGATCCCCTTACGACGCGCGTGGATCAGGCGGAAGAGCTGTGCCACCTCGCAGAGCGCAAAGGCGTCGTGCTCGCAGTGGATCACACCTTTATCTACGCGGGCGCGGTTCGGAAAATGAAAGCCCTGATCGACGCGGGTGAAATCGGAGACCTCTACTACTTCGACTCTGTCCGGATCAACCTGGGACTGATCCAGCCTGACGTGAGCGTGATGTGGGATCTCGCGCCGCACGATGTTTCGATCATGGACTACTTGCTCGCGCGGGATCCAATCAGTGTGTCTGCAGCCGGTGCCTCACACGGTGGGAGCCCCGCTGAGAACATCGCGTACATAACCGTTCGCTATGAGGGGTCCCTCATCGCCCACATGCACGTGAATTGGCTCGCGCCGGTCAAAGTTCGCAGCACGATCGTGGGCGGCTCCAAGAAGATGATGATCTACGACGACATGGAGCCGAGTGAGAAGCTGAAGGTCTACGACAAGGGGTTCTCGGTCGTGCACGAGCTGGCACCCGAAGAGAGTGCCAAATGGATGGTGGCGTACCGGTCGGGTGACATGCACGCGCCGCAGGTCGACACGCGGGAAGCCCTTGCCGTGGAGGCGGACGAAATGCTCGAGGCCATCGCCGGCCGGGCCCCGATCGTGACCGACGGTTGGGCGGGTCTGCGAGTGGTGCGCGTGCTCGAAGCCGCGCAGCGGTCGGTGGAGCGGAGCGGCGCCGTCGTGCCCCTCTCGAGCATCTCGGCAGCCCGTCCGTCTTGAGCGTGGGAGCCATGGAAGCCGCTGAGCGCGATCGGTTGCTCCAACGCATCGCCCCCGACGTGAAACTCGGTCGGGGCGTGCGATTGCACGCGTTCGTCAATCTCTACGGATGTGAGATCGGCGAGGAAACGTCGATCGGAACGTTCGTGGAGATCCAGAAGGGGGCGAAGGTCGGTGCACGGTGCAAGATCCAGAGCCACACCTTCGTCTGTGAGGGCGTCACCATCGAGGATGAGGTATTCGTTGGTCACAACGTGAACTTCCTGAACGACCGCTACCCTGCCGCCACGACGACCGACGGCAAACCAAAGACGGAAAAGGACTGGGTGCTCGAGCGAACCGTCGTGAAGCGGCGTGCGGCAATCGGGACTGCGGCCGTCATAATGCCGGGTGTAACAATTGGAGAGAACGCTGTGATCGGAGCCGGCGCAGTGGTGACCAAAGATGTGCCGGCCGGCGCCGTTGTCGCGGGCGTGCCAGCTCGGGTCGTCTCCTCACCAGCTGCGGGAAACTCGCGATGAAGGTTCCCTTTGCGGACCTCCGGGCCATGCATGAAGAAGTTCGAGGGGAGATCGAGGCGGCTTGGCGCGGCCTCGTAGACCGCTCGGCGTTCATCGGGGGACCGGCCGTGGCGGAGTTCGAGCGCGCCTTTGCTGAGTACTGCGAGGTGCCGCACGCCGTCGGCGTAGGGAGCGGGACTGACGCCCTCCGCATCGCTTTGCAGGCAGTCGGCATCCGCGCGGGTGATCTGGTTCTCACTGTGCCTCACACGTTCATCGCGACGGTGGAAGGGATCACGCAGGCCGGAGCCAGCCCGGTGTTTATTGACATCGAGGCCGACAGCTACACGATGGACCCTGTCTTGGTCGAAGAGTACCTCGAGCGCGGGTGCAGATTGAAAGACGGAGTCTTCGTCGAGCGCAAGAGTGGCAGACGCGTCGCGGGACTCGTGCCGGTGGATCTGTATGGCCATCCGGCCGATTGGGACCGCCTCGTGGCGCTGGCCCGGAAATTCGAACTCAAGATCGTCGAGGATGCGTGTCAGGCCCACGGCGCGCGGTACCGCGGCGCGCGGTGCGGCACGTTTGGACACGCTGCGGCATTCAGCTTCTATCCGGGCAAGAATCTCGGGGCCATGGGCGAAGCCGGTGCGATCACGACCGCGGACGCCGCCGTTGCCGAGCGGTGCCGGGTGCTCCGAGATCACGGCCAGCAGGAGCGTTACATCCACATAACCGGAGAGGGCGGCAATGCCCGCCTCGACGCATTGCAGGCTGCTGTCCTGAGCGCAAAGCTGCAACGCCTCGAGGCGTGGAATGAAGCTCGCCGGCGGGTGGCTGCGTGGTACGCGAGCCGTCTTGAAGGGTTGGGAGTGACCCTGCCTCAGGAGATGCCATGGGCAGCGCATGTGTACCATCTCTACGTCGTGCTCTTGGATGAGCGGGATCGGGTGCGGAGCGCGCTGGACAGGGCTGGCGTCCAGACGGGACTGCACTACCCGGTCCCGCTGCACTTGCAGGGAGCGTACGCGTCGCTGGGACACCGGTCCGGTGACTTTCCCGTGAGCGAGCGCGTCGCTAATCACGGTTTGTCCCTTCCCATGTTCCCGCACCTCACCGAGACCCAAGTCGACACGGTCGTCGCCGTCCTTCGAGTCGCGCTCGCTTCCGGTATGGTCGCGCGCTGAAACACGCGCCGAAATTGTTACATATCTGCAACAGATGGCCGAGCCCGCGGTGCGGACGTTCGCGGCGCTAGTCGTCCTAAGTAACTTATCCTTAAGAGCTTATCACCAACCATAAATATTGTGAGATGGGGCACGAGGGGTGCCTTGGGCAGGGCTGCCCTTTGACCTGCGGTTCGAGCAATGACGGATGTCGTGCGGCTTCCGGGCTGACGGCCGATGCTTCGCCGAGTTCTGCCACTCCTCCTTGCCGGAGGCATCAGCGCCGCTTGCCTTGACGATCCGGTGGGCCCGGGGGCCCTGCGGGTTGTCTCGGACCTATCCACAGATAGTCTGATCGCCGGTCATCCGGGCGAGGCTCTCCCACAAGCGGTGCGGATCCGTGCCGTCACTTCTGCCGGCACGCCGATCAGGGCGGCGAGGGTCGAATGGACACCATCGGGCACCGGATCGCACATACAGCACGTCTCAAATGAAACGGATGCCCACGGCTATGCCTCCGCCGCGTGGGTTCTCGGTACTCAGGCTCGCGACTCGCAGACTCTTGACGTGCAGGTGAGTACCAGCACGCACACCGCTCGCGCCAAATTCCGAGCAATCGCCGTTCCATATGTGGTGACACGCGTGCATCTGCTCCGTAGCGGAATGGACACGGTTCGCCTTAGTGATACCGTGCGGTGCGTCCTCCAGGCGGAGGACCCATTCGGCAACCGGTTTCCCGCGCCGCGCCCGTCATTTGTGTCCACCGATACCACGCGTTTCAGAGTGGATACCCTGGGTGGAGTCCGCGTCCTCCGCCGCGGCACCGGCCTCATCGTGGGTTCGGCTGCGGGCGTCGCCGACACGATGCGGTTCAGCGCAATTCAGGTCGTCCAGCGTATCGTCACCAGCGTCGACGTATTCCGGTTTCATGCGATCGGTCAGGTCGCGTCCGATTCTGTCAAATTGATCGACGACCGGAGCCTCGAGGTCAAGGACTCGGTGCCGCAGGTTCAACTGGCTGATACTTCGGTAGCGCGCCTCGTCCAGGTGTATCCCATTGTTCTGCGCAGCAACGCCAACGGGACGACGTCGTTGCGGCTGCAGGCTGGTACGGTAGTGAAAGATCTCGGGGTTGCGGTCGCTCAGCAGGCGAGCTCGGTCCAGCTCACCCCTGCGCCGATCACCTTCGATGCGCTAAACGATACCGTTCGCGTGGCGGCGGTGGTACGCGACAGCCTGGGAGTCCCGCTCGTGGGTCCGCCGCTCACCTACAGTTCCAGCGACTCGGCTACGGTAGTCGTGGGCGGTGATGGGTTGATCAGGTCGAGACGGAACGGCGTCGCGTGGGTGACCGCGCGTACAGGCAGCTACTCGGCTGACAGCGTACAAGTCACGGTAGCTCAACAGGTCGCCAGCCTCGCGGTTCAGCCAGATTCGTTCGTGTTCGACGCCCTCAATGCCGTCGGCGCAGTCCGAACCACGTTGCGCGACCGGCTGGGCTTCTCCCTGGTCGACGTTACGCCAAGCTATCGCGTCAGAGACACAACCGTCGCGACGGCAGGTGCCGATGGTACGATTCGGGCTCGCGGGAATGGCAGCACGTGGCTCGTGATGCACGCTGGAGCAGACTCGGCCTTGGTCGGAATCAGAGTCGCCCAGCGCCCGGTGAGACTAGTGGTCCCCACAGACACTATTCGTTTCACCGCCATCGGCGATACGGCGGTGATTCCCGGTACGCCGGTCGATTCGCTCGGGTCTCCCGTAACGGGATCGGTGGCGCTGGGGTCTATATCTGACACGACCATCGTGGGGGCGCTGGGGCCGGCGACGATCCGGGCTCGCTCCGCCGGAACCGCCGTCGTCGCATTCACGGCGGCGGGATTGTCGGGCCAGGTTGTCGCTGCGGTGAGTCCGACGCCGGCGACGATTCACGCCAGGCTCCTGGGACAAGCTGCCATCGTCAGCCTGCCGCTCGACACGCTGATCCCACTGACGTGCCAGGTGCTCGATCGAAACGGGAACATCATCGACACGTTGCCACGCGTGGCGTCCTCTGCCGCCGGTCGTTGGACCGGAGACAATTGTGGTACGATACGGGCTCAGCGCTCGGGCTTCGATACATTGCGGGTCCAGGCCGGCGGACTCGAGGCACAAGTCCCGATCGTGCTTGCGGTCCGCCCAATCGTGTCCTCGCCGACAGGCGACTTCGTGCAGTTCGACAGCCTCCCTACCGGCGGGACACCGTGGGCGCCCACGGCCCGCCGGAATTCCCGGGGGGAGTTTGAGATCTACTTCGCAGCCTTTGTTGGTAGCACCACGGCGGAGCTCCGAAGTGACCTAAACCGAATGGTTTCGTCTGACGGCATCACATTCCGTTACGACGGAGTGGTCCTTCAGCGCGACTCAACTGTGTGCTCACCTCAGGGCAGCGGCATCGAGAACGTCAGTATCGTCCCGCGGGCGGACGGGCCTGGCTGGCGCATGTTCTTCTCCTCCGGGAGCTTCATCTGCTACGGCTGGCAGGTGTTCTCCGCAGTGTCCACGGACGAGCGCACCTGGGTCAAGGAGCCTGGCGTCCGGCTCACCAACGGCGGGTCCATTCCCGCAGACCCTTCCGCGCCCCCGTTGTGGCCTGCAGGAGAAGGAATGGTCACGGAGCAACTATCATCCGGGGAGTGGCGGATGATCGTCGGGGCATACGAGCACATCGTGCCAGCCGAAAATAAGTTTCAGATCATCGAGTGGCGTTCCCCGGATCAGGTGAACTGGTCTTACGTCGGGCCGACACTCACGACCCGCGACATGCCGCCTGAAGGCCAAGGCACAATCTACAGCCCAACCATCCGCCAGATCGCGCCGGGCCTCTGGCGCATGATATTCAACGGGGACAACCGATTTCAGCCGGGCTGGCGGGGGCGAATCTGGAGTGCCGTGAGCACGGACGAACATTCTTGGCAACTGGAGGGCGAATTGATGGGAGGCCAGCAGACCCGCCTCTGGTATGGTTCGTTGGTGGATGATCGTCTCGTGTTCATTAGGGAGGACGACGGAGATCGGAAGCGGCTCGCGATTGCGACAGTCACCATGCCCTGAAGGTGTGAGGGCCCCGCCCCGGGGCCCGATGTGGTTCTTAGGACGCTAACCGCTAGTTTAGACTCTCCGCTGGGAAGCGCGTGCGTAGCGCCCCGGCACGACTCCATGACCGAGGCAGTCTCCTTGTCCACTCGCGCCGTCAACCTTACGACCTTGGCACGCGCCTGATGTGCGGCATCGCCGGAGTTCTGGCGAACGATGGCCGGCGCGACGTCACTGCTCTCGTCGAACGTCTCACCGAGGCTCATGCCCACCGCGGGCCGGATGGGAGCGGATATCAATTCTTCCGAGGCCGATCGGCGGCGTTCGGCCACCGGCGACTTAGCATCGTGGACTTGGAGGGCGGCGCCCAACCGATGTCCAACGAAGATGGGCGCGTCTGGGTCGTCTTCAATGGAGAGCTTTATAACCATCTCGACCTGCGTCGCGAGCTAGAGGCCCTGGGACACCGGTTTCGGACTCGTTCAGATGTTGAAGCGGTCGTGCACGGCTGGGAGGCTTGGGGAAGAGGCATCCTGGAACGAATGAATGGGATGTACGCCTTTGCCCTGTTCGACGGTCGAGGAGACGGACCGGGAGAGGTGTGGCTGGCGCGGGACCCCGCGGGCATCAAGCCTTTGTACGTGGGCGTGGCTGGCGATTTGTGGTGGTTCGGGAGCGAGCTCGCGGCCGCGCGGCGATGCGGCTTGCTGGAGGCAGGGCTGCGCGCTGAAGCGTTCGATGAGTACCTCGTTTACCGATTCGTGCCATCCCCCGGCACATTTTACCGGACGGCGTGGAAAGTGCCGCCCGGCCACAGCTGCCTCCTGCCACTGGACAGGCCACGCGCCACCCCTGCGTTCATTCCGTTCGAGGCCCGTTTTCGGCCTGCGGTCATCCCACGAGAACGGGGGGAATGGGCGGAGGCCCTGCGCGACGGGATCCGCTCCGCCGTACGTCGGCAATTGATGTCGGACGTACCGCTCGGCGTGTTGCTGTCAGGTGGTGTTGATTCCAGCGTCGTCGCTCGGCTAATGGGTGAGGCGTCGGACGATGCCCCTCAGGCGTTTGCCGTGGGGTTCGCCGATGGCCCCGACGGTGGAGAGCTGCCGGCGGCCCGGCGGGCGGCCGCCGCTCTCGGCGTTCCGCTTGCCGAGCTCACAATCACGCGGGACGGATTCATTGACGCTTGGCCCGGCCAGATCAGTGGTCTGGCCGAGCCCATCGCTAACAGCGGGGTGCTCCTGGTGGGGATGTTGTGCCGCCTGGTGCGGAGCAGCCGCAAGGTCGTCCTCACGGGTCAGGGCGCCGACGAGCCGCTGGGCGGGTACGCTCGCCACAATGCCGAACGATGGTTCCCCTTGGCGCGGCGGTTCGCGCGGTTGCTGGACAGGATACCTGAACGTACCCTGCCGTCGGATCGCGTGTCGCGGATGAGGCGGGTGGCGGCCGAGGCGGATGAGGCGCGACGGTTCACGGAGATCTTGGCGGTGTTCAGCCCGCGCGAGGCTGTGCAACTGACGCGCCACTCGTTGGACTCTTCCGCACTCGTCGATCCGGTTCGGCGGTGGCTACCCTCATCGGATGATGGAGACTCCCTCAATCGGCTCCTGCAGGTCGACAGTCGTCTCTCTCTCGCAGACGATCTCTTGCTTGTGGCTGATCACATGTCCATGGTGTCTTCAGTTGAGCTGCGGGTACCCTTCCTGGACCTGGAGTTGCTGGGACTGACCGAGAGGATGCCGAGTCGCTACAAGGTGTCCCTGGTCCGCGGCCCGAAATGGCTCTATCGAGAGGCAGTCGCTAGACTGCTTCCAAGGTCACTGCGGGCACCCCTCTTAGGGTGGCGCTCGCGCATAGGCCGGAAGCTTGGATTCAGTACGCCGTTGGACGACTGGTTTACCAGGTGGCTCCAGTCCGATGCCGACTCGTACCTGCTCGGGAGAGACGCACGCAGTCCCGCATTCCTTGAAACGGGGAGAGTCCGGTCGCTGCTCGCAGGCGTCCGAGGTCACGGCCTTCCTCGCACGCGGCAGCTCCTTTCTCTCTACGTACTGGAAACCTGGCTACGTGCGGCGCTGCCTGGACCCAGCGGGCCGCTCGCGCAGGTGGATGCAAGCGTCGTCGTCGCGCGTGCCTAGAGCCAGCTCGCCGCAGGGACTGCGCGTGCTGGTCGTGACGAACGTGCGCCAGCCGATCCTCGCGGCTTATGTATCGCCGCTTGCTGCTCTGGATGAAGTGGCCGAGGTTGTGATTGTGCGGGATCGGCCGGACGTCGAGCTCGGTCGCAAGGTGCGCGTGGCCGCCCCGCCGCCGTGGTGGCCGCACACGACTGTCACGAAGCTCTTAAGCCGGGCGTACCTGCTGCGACGGGAGGTGGCGCGGACCCGACCGCACGTCATGATGACCGTGCATTGGTTCCCGGACGGACCCGGCCTGCTGCGGTTGGCTCGACGGATCCGAGTTCCTGTCGTGGCGAATATCATCGGAGGTCGCGCGGAACTCATGGACGGTGGCAGGCGCGTCGCCCTGAGCCATTTGCCCCGAGCGCTCAAGCGTTGGGCGCAGGGCTATCAGCGGGACCGGTTGAACGCGACTGCCGCGATCAGCTGCACCGGTAGCACGACAAGCAATTGGCTTCGCGAGGCAGGGGTGGTCCGGCCCACACTTATGACCCTGCATGCCGCCCTCGACGACGCTTGGTTTCGAGATGCCGTATCAAGGGACATCGATGTGGTCTATGTGGGAAGGGCGGATCCGGACAAGCGCATTGACCGATTGCTGAGGACGCTCGCTGCGATTGGAGTGCGCCGACCGGGCACCCAGGTTGCGGTCGTCAGCGTCACAGAGGCGGAGCTGATGAACTACCCGGAGTTGGTGACCGCGCGCGCGGCCCTGGGGAGGGGACTGAATCTCCTGGGGCGCGTCGATAGCGTGAGCGACGTACTGTCCCGTGCCAAGGTGCTGCTGCTCACCTCGGACACTGAAGGCCGAACGCTGGCCGTGCTAGAAGCGATGGCCTGCGGCACTGTTCCCGTCGTGACTGACGTTGGCGACCTGAGAGAAGCTCTCGACGACGGCCGGGCTGGTATTACAGCACCGCTACACGGGAGCGAGGAGACCGTGGTGGCGTTGCTCGCGGATGCGGTTATCGCACTGTTAAACGATGAGCCACGTCGCAAGGCGATGGCGGACCGGGGACGAGACCACGTGCGCCGAGAGCATGATCCCACGCGCACCCGCGAGGAATGGCGGGCGTTGATCCGAGTTGCGATGGGATCGAAGGATGGACCTTGCGCGTCCTCGTGACCGGCGCTGGGGGCTTCGTCGGGGTGCATCTTCGCTCAGCCCTGGAGGGTGGGGGACACGACGTCGTGCCGGCGTTTTCTCCTCGTCACGCCGCAGGCCAGCGGATCGCGGTCGATCTTGCAGATGCTGATGCGGCCACGCGGACGGTGGCCGATGCACGGCCGGATGCCGTGATCCATCTCGCAGCGCGGGCGCGACCAGCGGGTCTGGATTCAGTCCAGGCGCTGCTTGACAACAACGTCCGGGCCGCGCACGGTGTGCTCGAAGCAGTCCGGTGCCTGGCGCCGCGGGCCAGAGTGATCATAGCCAGCTCGAGCGCGGTGTACGGTCCCGTGCCGGCTGAGCGCAACCCCGTGGTTGAAGAGGAGCCGCTTCGACCGATCTTGCCTTATGGTGCGAGCAAGGCCGCCGTCGAGGCGGTGGCGAGCGTATACACCGCACACGGCCTCGACGTCGTCACGGTGCGACCGTTTAACCTGCTGGGCCCAGGTCAAGGAGCGGCGTTCGTGGCCGGTCGGTTCGCTCAGCAGATCGTTCAGATTGCCGCTGGTCGGGCGGAGCCTCTGATCGAGACAGGCCCTTTGGATACGGTGCGGGATTTCACAGATGTCTGCGATGCGGTTCGAGCGTACGTGGCGTTGCTAGACCGTCGAACAGGACGCGGCCCGTTCAACATCTGCAGCGGGATTCCTCGTTCGGTGGGTGACTTGCTCGGCGAAATGGTGGCTCTGTCAGGTGTCATGGCGACGATTCGACAACGACCCGGTGCAGGGACGCCAAGCGGCCTCGACGTGCCTTATCAGTGTGGGAGCAGGGCAGCAATTAGGAAGGCAGTGGCCTGGGAACCTGAGGTCAAGTGGCGCGAAACGCTTCTGGACATGTTGACCGATTGGCGCACCCGCGCTCGGGCGGAGGCGTCGTGAGCTCAAAGGGACGCGTCGTGGTCGTCACTGGTGCTGGCGGATTCATCGGCAGTCATTTGGTCGAGGCGCTGGTGGCGCAAGGATCGCGGGTGCGTGCATTGGTGCACTACAACGCGGAAGGGTCCATCGGCTCTCTCCGTCATGTCGACCGTCGCACGCTTGACGCGATTGAGATCGTGGCCGCGGATGTCCGCGACCCATACGCCATGCGCTTACTAGTGCGCGGAGCGCAGACCGTGTTTCACCTGGCGGCGCTCATCGGGATCCCATACTCCTACGTCGCCCCGGCTTCCTACGTCGAGACAAACATTGGGGGCACGCTGAATCTCCTGGAGGCAACACGGGCGGAGGGGGTGGAGCGCCTTGTCGTCACGTCCACAAGCGAGACGTATGGGACGGCCCAGTACACCCCCATTGATGAGGTACACCCAGCCGTGGCGCAGTCTCCTTACGCGGCTACCAAGATCGGCGCGGACCAGTTGGCGTTGAGCTACTATCGTTCGTTCGATACACCGGTATGCGTAGTCCGCCCGTTTAATACATTCGGCCCCCGGCAGTCCGAGCGAGCGATCATCCCCACAATCGTGGTGCAGGCTCTGCGCAACGCGGAGCCATTGCGGCTCGGGTCTCTCGAGCCGCGTCGTGACCTCCTCTACGTCACTGATACCGTAAGAGGCTTTTTGGCCATCGCGGGGAGCCCGCAGGCGATCGGTCGAGCCGTAAACGTCGGAACCGGCACGTCGCACAACGTCCGAGAGCTGGTGGAGGTCGTGGGGCGTGTGGTGGGGCGCGAGCTTCATGTCGTTCAGGACGCGGAGCGGATCCGGCCTGAGCGGAGCGAGGTGATGGAGCTGCGCGCTAACGCAAGCGTCGCCCGTTCGTTTGGTTGGAAGCCCGAGGTGTCGCTTGAGGATGGCGTTCGTCGAGTCGTGGACTTCATGCGCTCCCAACCCTCAGAGCTCGGTTCGCTCGCAGGCGGGTATCGCGTTTGAGCAATATCGACGTCCCCGAGCGCGCGGTTATCCTAGCGGGCGGGCTGGGCACACGATTGGCGCCGTACACGACCGTGTTCCCTAAGCCGCTCATGCCAGTGTGCGGCAAGCCCGTGCTGGAGCTCGTCCTGCGGGGGCTTAGGCGCCAAGGCGTACGCCGCGCTACACTCGCCGTGAGCTA
>Ga0075423_10003271_pt1 | contig 14901 bp, 14 predicted proteins | sample SoiMethybrSBSTD2_FD_80114 | JGI IMG/M metagenome (GOLD analysis project Ga0075423, IMG submission 80114) | Bulk soil microbial communities from a Populus tree surrounding site in Tennessee, USA - Soil MetaG P. TD hybrid SBSTD2 | ecosystem: Environmental > Terrestrial > Soil > Tree plantation...
GCCATGACCACGTTGGGTGGAATGCCGAGCGTCATCAGCGGGATAAAGGCGCCGCCAGCGGCTGCATTGTTGGCGGCCTCCGGGGCCGCCACACCCTCGATCGCGCCGTGACCGAAGCGCTCGGGTGTTTTCGATATCTTTTTCTCGATGGCATAGCTGGCGAAGGAGGCGATCACCGCGCCGCCGCCGGGCAAAATGCCAAGGAAAAAGCCGAGCAGCGTGCCGCGCACAATCGCCCATTTCGATTGCGCCCAGTCCTGCATGGAAGGCCACAGCCCGCCGATGCGGGCCTTGATCACCTCGCGCTTGAGCTCCTGCTCGAGGTTGGACAGGATCTCGGCCACCCCGAACAGCCCCATCACGATCGGCACCAGGCCAACGCCGTCGAGGAGCTCGAGCCGATCGAAGGTGAGGCGCGGCTGCGCCGTGATCTGATCGATGCCGATCAGGCCGAGGATGATGCCGACCGCCGCCATCAGCAGGGACTTGGCCATCGCTCCCTGGCTCAAGAAGCTCAAGACCGTCAGGCCCAGCACCATCAAACTGAAATACTCGGGCGGCCCGAAGGCGATGGCGACGCGGGCCAGCGCCGGGGCCACCAGCATCAGGGCGACCAGCGCAAAGGTGCCGGCGGCAAAGGAGCCAAGCGCGGCGATGCCGAGCGCCGGCCCGGCGCGGCCCTGCTTGGCCATGGCGTGGCCATCGATGCAGGTCACGACGGAGGCGGCCTCGCCCGGGATGTTGACAAGTACCGAGGTGGTCGAGCCGCCATACATGGAGCCGTAGTAAATGCCGGCCATCATGATGATGCCGGACTCCGGGGTTCCCGACAGGGTCACCGGCAACAAGAGCGACATGGCCGAGACCGGGCCAATGCCCGGCAACACGCCGACGAGCGTGCCGATAAAGACACCGATAAAGCAGTAGAGGAGGTTGATGGGCTGCAGCGCGACGGCGAAGCCTTGGCCAAGTCCCGTAACGATATCCATGGCGCTGGCCCCCTACCGCAGGATGTTTTCGAGGAGGCCGGCGGGGAGCTGAATTTTCAGCCATTTGGTCAGCACCGCCCACACCCCGAAGGTGGCGATGACGGCGACCAGCAGGGCGAGGCGCCAATCGACGGGGTCGACGAACCACATCAAAACAAGGAGCAGCGCCAGGGTCGCCGGAATAAAGCCAATCGCCTCGAACCCCAGCGCATAGGCCAGCAGCAGGGCGATGACGATCGTCACCTTGACCCAGCGCGTTCCGGCCCAAAGCGCCGCAAACGACGGGCCGCCCGAGACCAGCGCCTGGGCGATGACGGCGAGCGCCAGCCCGCTCATCAGCAGGCCAATCCAGTAAAACGCGAAGCCCGGCCCGGGCTCATTGAGCCGTCCGAGCCCCATGTCGCGGCCGGCCCAAACGATGAAGCCGCCGATCAGCAGCCAGAATAGGCCGCCCCAGAATTCAGAATTGCGCAGCATGGTTCACGCGTTTCATCTCAACGAGCCTGGCCGAGGATCGGCCAGGGCACTCCAAGCCAAAATCGCAAGTATTCGTCCTGGCAGGGCTGCCGGCTCACTCCTTCTTGGTCAAACCGATCTTTTCCAGCGCGGCCTGCTCGCCGGCGATCACCTCTTCGATCGCCTTCCTGTAGCCCTCGGTGTCGAGATAGCGCGGTACCATGTCGTACTTGGCCATTGTCTCGATCAGCGCGGGCTCCTCGAGGGCCTTTTTGAAGGCATCGTGCACTTTCCTCACGACCTCGGCGTCCATGCCCTTGGGCCCGGCGATGCCAAAGGGGGAATCGAATACGAAGGGATAGCCGAGCTCTTGCAGCGTCGGCGTCTGTGGCCAATTTTTGCTGCGCTCGGCGGTCCAAATCGCCAGAAGCTTGAGTTGACCGCCCTCGACCAGCGGTTTCCAGCCCGTGGAATCGGCCTGCAAGGTCGTGTGGCCGCCGAGCACGGCGGCGTTGGTCTCAGCCCCGCCCTTGAAGGGAACATGCGTCAGCTGAATGCCGGCCTTGGCGGCAATCTGCTCCATGCCGATGTGGAGCGAGGTGCCGGTGCCGGGGGTGGCGTAGGTGACCTTGCCGGGATTGTCCTTGGCGAAGGCGACGAGGTCGCGCCAGCTCTGGTAGGGCCCGTCGGCCTTGGCAGTGATGCCGAAGGTGTACCCCGTCAGCTGCAGGATGAAGGTGAAGTCCTTGCGCGGATCCCAGGTCACCTTCTGCATCAGCGGCAGGCGCATGACCGTGATCGGGATTTGCGCCAGCGTATAGCCGTCGGGCTTGGCGGTCGCCGCCAACACGGCAGGGCCCAGCGTGCCGGAGGCACCGGGCTTGTTGTCGATGACGATCGTCTGCCCCAAGTGCTTGGCGGCCGCTTCCGAGATCGCGCGCATGACGATATCCGTCGAGCCGCCGGCCGGCCACGGCACCACCATGGTCACCGGCTTCACCGGATAGGTCTGGGCCAAGGCCGCGCCCGGGGCAACCGCGGCAAAGCCCGCCACGGCGACGGCGAGGAGGTGACCGCACCTGACAATCATGCTGTTGCAATCTCCTTCTTGCTTTCAGGGGTTAGGGAGCAAGGCGGGGTGGGGAGGCTATTCGGCCTTCGCCAGCCCAATTTTTTCCAGCGCTGCCTTTTCCTCGGCGGCGAGCTTCGGAATAAAGGCCTGGTAGTCGGCGGTGCTCATGTAGCGGCGTACGAAATCGAACTTGTCGAAGAGCTCGATGACCTTCTCGTCCTCGTAGGCCTTCTTGAACGCGTCGTGCAGCTTTTTCACAATCGCCGGGTCCATGCCCTTGGGACCGGCGAGCCCAAAGGGAGAATCGAACTCGTAGGTGTAGCCCAGCTCCCGCAGCGTCGGCGTGTCCGGCCATTTCTTGCTGCGCTGACCATTGAGCAGGAGCAAGAGGCGGAAGTCACCGGAGGCCACCTGCGGGGCCCAACCCGGCGATTCCACCATCATCATGACATGACCGCCGAGCACGGCGGCGATCGATTCGCCACCGCCTTTGCTCGGGATATGCGTGAACTGCACGCCGGATTGGCGGGCCATCAACTCCATGGCAATGGCATTCGTGGTGGCAGCGCCGATGGTGGCATAGGTGAACTTGCCGGGATTGGCCTTGGCGAATTGAATGACATCACTCCAGGCCTTGAAGGGCCCGTCGGCCTTGACGACCGCGCCCAGCGTATAGCCGCCAAGGTTGATAATGTAGGTGAAGTCCTTGACGGGATCGAAGGTCGCCTTCTGCATGTAGGGAACGCGGAACACGGGGATGGCGATCTGCCCGATCGTATAGCCGTCGGGTTTTGCCGTGGCCGCCATGGTCGCGGGGCCCAGCGTGGCGCTGCCGCCGGGCTTGTTGTCAACGATCACCGGCTGGCCCAAGTGCTTGGCAGCGCTCTCGGCGATGCCACGGAACAAGAGGTCGGCGCTGACGCCGGCCTGGAAGGGCACGATCAAGGTGATGGGGCGCGAGGGAAAGTCTTGCGCACCCTGGCCTGCGGCCGGCGACACGACACTTGAAAGGCTGGCCGCCGTCGCGACCAGCGCGAGCCAGGCTCGACGCTGCATGTCTTTTCTCCTCCCGTGGCCGGCCAGGTTGTGGGTGCCCGGCTCTTGGCGGGAAGACTAGCCTATTCTGGGCCCAGAGCAACCATCGCCACGCCCGCTCACGACTGCATGCCCCAGCGGCGCACGGTTGCCGCCTCGATGTTGCGGAAGATCAGATTTTCCACAAAAAGGCCGATCAGGATGACCGTGAACAGGCCGGCGAATACGGCGGGAATGTCGAGCATGTTCTTGTTCTCGTAGATGTACCAGCCGAGCCCGCCCTTGCCCGAGGAAACGCCGAACACCAGCTCGGCGGCGATCAGCGTACGCCAGGCAAAGGCCCAGCCAATCTTGAGCCCCGTCAGGATGGAGGGGAAGGCGGCGGGGATCAGGATCTTGATGATAAAGCGTGGCCCCTTGAGGCCATAGTTGCGCCCGACCATGCGCAACGTATTGGAGACCGAGCGGAAGCCCGAGTGCGTGTTCAGCGCGACCGCCCACAGCACCGAATGCACCAGCACGAAAATAATCGAGATGTCACCGAGCCCGAACCAAATGAGCGCCAGCGGCAGAAGCGCGATCGCCGGCAGTGGATTGAACGCCGACGTCAGGGTCTCCAGCAGATCGTTGCCGAGCCGTGACATCATCGCCAGCGCCGTAAACACCATGGCGAGCGTCAGGCCCAAGGCGTAGCCCTTGAGCAGCAACTGCACGGAATTCACTACTTTGATCAGAATGTCGCCGCTGCGAATGCCCGACCAGAAGGCTTCCACGGTGGCCCCGAAGGTGGGGACCAGCAGCGGATTGTTGAGGCGGCGCGCATAAAGCTCCCAGGCGAGCGCGATCAAGACCATGATCAGCATTTTGCGCAGCCAGGCCTGCTGGGCGAGCCGCTGCCATAGGCGCAAAGGCTTTTGCACCACACCGATACCGGAGCCGGCCACGGTGTCGCGCATGTACTCCGGCCGTGTCGGCGGCGTCATCAGCGACCCGCGCGAGGTCGTGGGGGCTTCAGCCATTTAACGTGACCTCCTCCTCGATGCGGTCCGCGAACAAGAGATCGTGGATCCGGTCGGATAATTTGCGGCCCTCGGCATCGACGGGATCGCGCCCGTCGCTATTGAGCTCGCCTTTCACTTGGCCCGGGTGCGGCGACATCAATAAAATGCGGTTGCCGATCAGCGTCGCCTCGGGGATGGAGTGGGTGACGAACAGGACGGTGAAACGCGTCTCCGCCCACAGCTGCAAGAGCTCGTCCTGCATCTTGCGCCGGGTCAGCGCGTCGAGCGCGGCAAAGGGCTCGTCCATCAGGAGAATGTCGGCTTCCATGGCCAGCGCGCGGGCGATAGCCACGCGCTGTTTCATGCCTCCCGACAGGGTATGCGGATAGGCGTTGGCAAACTTGGCGAGATTGACCTTCTCGATATAGCGCATGGCCTGCGCCTCGGCCGCCTTGCCACGCATCTTGCGCGAGGCCTCGAGCGCGAAGGTGACGTTTTGCTTGACCGTCTTCCAGGGCAGCAGCTGGTCGAACTCCTGAAACACGAACACCCGGTCGGCACCAGGCCCGCGAATGGGCAGCCCTTTGAGGCGCATGCTGCCCTCGGTCGGCGCCATGTAGCCGCCCACCGCCTTGAGCAGGGTCGATTTCCCGCAGCCCGACGGGCCCAGCACCACGAAGCGATCGGCGCGATAGACATCGAAGCTGACCCGGTAGGTGGCGGTCACGAGGTGCCGCTCGGTCTTGTACTGCAGGGTGACGCCGTCGACCTGCAACAGCGGCGTGGGGGTTTGGGGAGCATGCATCGGTGGCCTCCGTGGCCAGCAAGGGGAAAGGAGCGGGGATCAATTGCCTCTAGCTGCCGGGCAGATCGTGCACCTCGGGGAAGAACAGGTCCTTCCAGCTCGCCGGCTTTACCTTGATGGAGCCAACGCTGTGCATGAACTCGGCATATTTCATGGTGCTCTCCGGCACCATGGTCCACTTGACTTGGCTCCCGGCGGCGATCTCGGCCACCTTGTCCAGCGTCATTTTGGATTTGACGTTGTCGATCCAGTATTGCGAGGCGGGCCTGACGTCGGCCTTCAGCATTTCGGTGGCTTCGGCGAAGGCCGCAATCAGCGCCTTGTACAGCGCCGGATTCTTGTCGCGGAACTGGCTCGTGGTCCAGGCGACGGTAAACGTGTGCGGCCCCCCGAACACCTCGTAGGAATTGAGCACGGTATGAATGCCAGGTTTCTCCAGCTGCTGGTATTGGAACGGGGGCACGCTGAAGACGCTGGTGATGTCGCTGGTGCCGCTCAAAAGTGCAATGGTGGAATTGGGCGGCGACATGCCGACCGTGATCGGATCGAGCTTGGCGTAGTTCGCTTCCCCCCACTCCTTTGCCGCCGCCATCTGCAGCATCATCGCCTGCACCGACACTTTGACCGCCGGTAGCGCGATCTTGTCCTGATCGGTGTAGTCGGCGAGCCGGTTGATCTTGGGATTGCTGGTGTTGAGCAGGATCGGCTGCGAGGAGAATGCGGCGATGCCTTTCACGGCATTGGCGCTCCCCTGCGTGCGTGCCCAGATCGTGAGCAGCCCCGGCACCCCGCCCGAGACGATATCGACCGAGCCCGACAGCAAGGCATCGTTCATGGCCGCGGGACTGTTGAAGGTCGCCCACACCACCTTTACCTCGCCCACGCCGGCCGCCTTGGCGTGCTTCTGCAAGAGCTGGTGGTGCTCCATGATGTTGAACTGCAGGTAGCCCATGGAGAATTGGCGCGCAAAGCGGATCTCGGGTGCCTCACCGGCGGCGGTCGCAGCGAAGAGGCCCGCCATTGCGGCCGCGAGCGCGGCTCGGCAGGCGGATCGAACGCTCGGCATTTCGCTTATCTCTCCTCAGTCTGTTGGCTCGTGAGGCCGCCGGCGCGGCGGGCGCTCAGGCTTCGGGGGAGGCCACGAAGGTGTTGCGCAGGGTGCCGATGCTGGAAATCTCCACCTCGACGACGTCACCGGCCTTGAGGTCGGGTGAGGTCCCGTCCGTTCCCATCCAGATGACGTCGCCGGGGTAAAGCGTGATGTAGCGCGTGATGGCGGCAATGTAGGTCGCAACGCCGAAGAGCATGGCATTGGTGGCAAAGCGCGTCGTCTCGCGGCCGTTGACGGATACCCGCGTTTGCGCGCTGTCGAGGTCGACGTCGGTCTCGATCCACGGACCCATCGGCTTGAAGGTATCCGCGTTCTTGGCGCGCCACAGCGTGCGGTCGGACTTCTGCCAGGTGCGCTCGCTCACGTCATTGCCAATGGTGTAGCCCAGAACGCAGGTGAGCGCGTCGGCCTCGCTCATATGCCGGGCACGCTTGCCGATCACGACGGCGAGCTCACCCTCGTACTGCACCTTCTCGGCCCCGTGGGGGATCACGACGTCTTCCTCGTGCGCGATCAGCGCATTGACGGCGCGGTAGCCGACGTCGGGCTGCTTTGGCAAATCGGCCGCAATGCCGAGCTTGCTTGCCGCCTCCAGAATGTGCGCGGCATAGTTGAGCCCGACACAATAGAAGGTTGGCGGAATCACCGGCACCTCGAGTTTCAGATTTTCCAGGGCATGCACCTTGGGGCTCGCCTCCCAGCCCTGGAAGGGATCGCCCAAAACTTCGGTGACGCGATTGCCCTCGAGAATGCCGTAGGCACGGCGGCCCTGCTCTGAAAACCGGATCCAGCGCACGTCGGCAGTCCTCGCAATCAGAGCCTTACTCGTTCATCTCGTGGCGCAACCGGTCTATCATGAACCCTGAGCGCGCAAAAGTTGCCGCTTCTGAGCTGCGCCGTGGGCCACGCTGGCTCGGCGGCGGCGGCAAACGGCAGCGAAACGACCGGCCGGAACGCAAGGGCGAGGAGCAAAAATGCCCCATTTGACTGGGCCAACACCGAGGTCAAAGGCCGGGGCCAACCGGCGCCAGGTGCTGGGCGCGTTTTTGCGCGGCGCCGGCCTCATCGCCGCCCCCGCGCTCGCCCGAGCCCAAAGCCCCCTCGTCGTGCGCTTCGTGCAACAGCGCGGCCTGCTCTATATCCCGGTCGACGTCATGGTCAGCGGCGGCATCCTGCAGCAGGAGGCGACCAAGCTGGGTCTCGGCAAGGTCGAGGCGACAGCGACGGCCTTGAGCGGTCCCGGCCCGGTTCTCGATGCCATTCTGTCCGGCGCGGCCGACTACGGGACCGCGGCCCTGCCGTCCTTGCTCACGGTGTGGGAGAAGACGCGCGGCAGCGCCAACGAGGTGAAGGCGGTCGGCGCCGTCAGCAACGGCGCCATGACGCTCTACACCATCAATCCCAACGTCAAGACGCTGGCGGATTTCGGCGAGCAGGATCGCATCGCCGTGCCCACGGTGCGGCTTTCCTTCAATGCCATGATGCTGCAGATGGCGGCCGAGCAGTTGTGGGGCGACCCACACCGCCTCGACCATTTGACCGTGGCGCTCGGCCACCCCGACGCGGTGACGGCGCTCTCGGCGGGCTATGGAAAGGCCACGGTCACGGCCCATATCGCCGTCCAGCCGTTCACCGATCGCGGCCTGAAACTGCCGGGCGCGCACGTCATCACCGACAGCCGCAAGGTGTTCGGCGGTCCGCTCACCCAGATCACGCTGTTGGCAAGCAAGCAAACCAAGGAGAAGAATGCGGTCCTGTTCCAAGCTGTGGCCAATGCGCTCGAGGCCTCGATCAGGGTGGCTAACGCCGACAAGCGCCAGGCCGCCGCGCTCTGGAAGGAGGTGCAGAAGGCACCCGAGAGCCTCGATGATCTCGTCGCCCAGCTGAACGACCCCGGGTTCGAATTCACCGCGCGGCCACAGCGCATCGGCCACTTCACAGCCTTCCTCAATCGCATCGGCACGCTCAAGACCAAGGTGCAAGACTGGAAGGAGCTGTTCTGGGAGACGGCGCATCAGCAGCTGGGCGACTGAGCCGCCGCGCGCCACGGCCGCTCAGGGCCGATCCAGAATTGCCGCGGCCCAATCTCGGGGGGGAACCCGATGCCCGAGCCCATCGTTGCTGTTAAGGTTTACGGGTTTCAGGTGGGAGGCGGTGATGGGTGTGTTAGCGCGGCACGCGTTTTTCTCTGCCCTGCTGCCATTTTTGCTGGCTGCGCCGCTTGCGCCAGCAGGCGCCGCCGAAGAGGGCTTGTCGTCGGCAGCCGCAGTCAAGCTAGAGAGCGTGCTTGGGCGCGAGGTGACGACATCGCCAGATGGCGATGCCGGCCGCGTCATTGATTTGTTGGTGGACCGTGAGGGCACCGTGCGCGCCGCCGTCGTGGAGTTCGGCGGATTTTTAGGTATTGGCACGCGCAAGGTCGCCATCGAATGGCCGGCGTTCCGCTTTTACGGACGCAGCATTGGCGTTGACGTATCACGCGAGCAAATCCGCACGGCCCCCGACTACAAGGGGACCGACTCCACCTCGCTGGTCCGGGCAATCAGCGATTAAGGCAAGCCCGAACAGGAGGCCTGTCTCCTTCAGCCCCGTGCGAAAGGGTCTTTGCGGTGCCATCCGCCTTGCGAAGAAGTGAACGCGGTCTTGACTGGTTCACCTTCTTCGTGGCCGACATCCAGACGGGGTTTGGTCCGTTCCTCGCCGTCTATCTCACCACGCAAAAATGGAACCAGGTCGATATCGGTCTGATCCTTGCCATCGGCAGCCTGGCGGGTCTTATGAGCCAGCTGCCCGCCGGCTGGCTCGTCGACATGGCCCCGTCAAAGCGCCGCGCCGCCATGCTGGCGGTCCTGGGCATCGGCATCAGTGCCCTGATGATCGCGCTGTTGCCGTCGTTCCTCGGAATTCTGGTGGCCAAGCTCCTGCACGTGGCCTCGAGCTCGGTATTGGGACCGGCGATCGCCGCCATAACGCTTGGGCTCGTCGGCCACGCCGCGGTTGGCCCGCGGCTCGGCCGCAACGCACGCTTTGCCTCGATCGGCAATGGCTTGGCCGCCGGCCTGATGGGGGCAACGGGCTATCTCGTTTCGCCGCAAGCGGTGTTCCTGGTGACGGCGGCGCTGGCGCTGCCGACCTTGCTGGCGCTGGGCCAAATCCGCGAGAGCGACATCGACCCGAGCTTGGCCGACGGTGGCCTGAACGGGCGCACGGCCCCGCTGGCAACGGCGCCCGTCGCTATCGGCCGCTTGCTGCGCAAACGCTCCCTCGTGGTCTTGACCTTCGCCTTGTTTCTGTTTCACGCCGCCAATGCGGCCATGCTGCCGCTGGTGGGAACGGAAATGGCCATGCGCTCCGACCGCGTCGTGCTGCCGCTCGTCGGCATCGAAATCAGCATGGGACAGTGGGCGAGCGCCCTGGTGGCGCTCTGCATCGTCGTGCCGCAGCTCGTGGTGGCGGCGATCGCCCCCGGCGTTGGCCGGCTCGCTGTGGCGCGAGGCCGGCGCCCCGTGCTGCTCCTGGGCTTCGCCGCCCTGCCGGCGCGGGCGGCTATCCTGGCCATTAACAGCGATCCCTGGGTGATCGTGGCGGCGCAGATGCTGGATGGCATCTGCGGCGCCGTGCTCGGCGTGCTCGTGCCGCTGTCGCTCGCCGATATCGCCCGCGGCACCGGCCGCTTCAATTTGGCGCAAGGCGTGGCCGCCAGCGCCACCGGCATCGGCGCGGCCACCAGCACGGCCGTTGCGGGCTATCTAGCCACCGCCTTCGGCAGCGGCACGGCCTTTCTGGGCCTCGCCGGCACCGCGGCTGCGGCCTTCATAACCCTTCTGGTTGCAATGCCCGAAACTGCACCCAAAGACGCCAATGGTCTGGAAGCGAACCGAACGGACGGTGCGACGTTGTGAGGGGCAAACGGCGGCCAATCCGGACCTCAGGGGAGTGCTGGTCCTGGTAGACCTTGCGACATTTGCCGAACGGCCCATTGCCTTCTTTTTCCGCTACGTGCGGCGGCGGATGACGGCCCACGCCGTTATCCTCGGCGCCGTCAGCGCCGCCGTCCTGTGCTCGATCGTCACCCAGTACGCGGTAAAGCTCCTGGTTGATACTTTATCGGGGGCGCCGCGCAGTCCGGATGCCGTCTGGCACGTGTTCGTGCTGCTGGTGGCGCTCATTACCGCCGATAACCTGTTGTGGCGGGTGGCGAGCTGGGTGGGCAACTCGACCTTCGTCAGCGTCACCGGCGACATCCGCCGCGATCTCTTCCGCCATCTGACGGGACATGCGCCGAGCTATTTCGCCGCCGCCTCGCCCGGCGCGTTAACCGCGCGCGTCACCGCGACATCGAACGCCCTTTTTACCGTCGAGAACATGCTGGTGTGGAATGTGCTGCCCCCGTGCATGGCCACCGTTTGGGCGATCGCCTTCGTCGGCACGGTCAGCCTGCCGATGGCGGCAGGCCTGGTGGTGGTGGCCGCCCTGGTGATCATCACCATGGTGCACAAGGCGGCGGCGGGTAAGCCGCTGCACCACGAATTTGCCGATCGCGCCGCCGCGGTGGACGGCGAGCTGTCCGACGTGGTCGGCAACATGGCGATCGTCAAGGCCTTCGACGGCATCTCGCGGGAGAATCGGCGCTTCGAGGCGACCGTTGGCCAGGAGCTCGCGGCGCGTCAGAAGAGTTTGCGCTATCTCGAGTGCCTGCGCATCGGCCACGCCCTCGTCACCGTGGCGCTGACCATCGGCCTTCTCGCCTGGGTGCTGCTGTTGTGGCAGCAGGGCCGGGCGACCACGGGCGACGTCATTTTGGTCTGCACCTTGGGCCTGTCGGTGCTGCATGCCACGCGCGACCTCGCCATCGCACTCGTCGATGTCACCCAGCACGCCGCGCGTTTCGCCGAAGCCTTGGAAAAGCTACTGGTGCCGCATCAAATGCACGACCGGCCCGGCGCCAAGGCGCTGGCGCGCGGCGGCATCAGCCTGAAATTCGAGCGCGTAGCGTTCGGTTATCCCGACTGCCCCCGCTTGTTCAACGGCTTGGATCTTAAGATCGAGAGCGGGCAGAAGGTCGGCCTGGTCGGCGCCTCCGGCGGCGGCAAGAGCACCATCCTCGCCTTGATCCAGCGTTTCTATGATATCGAGAGCGGGCGCATCCTGATCGCCGATCACGATGTCACGGAGGTGACGCAGCAGAGCCTGCGCCAAGCCATCGCCGTGGTGCCGCAAGACATCTCCTTATTCCACCGTTCGCTCATGGAAAACATTCGCTACGCGCGCCCCGAGGCGAGCGACGAGCAGGTATGGGCCGCGGCCGCCGCCGCGCGCTGCGGCTTCATCGCCGACCTGCCGCAGGGTCTCGATACCATGGTTGGCGATCGCGGCGCGCGCCTGTCCGGCGGACAGCGCCAACGCATCGCGCTGGCGCGCGCCTTTCTCAAGGACGCCCCCTTGCTGCTGCTCGACGAGGCGACCTCGGCGCTGGACAGCGAATCGGAAGAGGCCGTACGCGAAGCCCTGGCGCGACTGATGCAAGGGCGCACCGTGCTTGCTATCGCCCACCGTCTCACCACCGTGCATCGCCTCGACCGCATCCTGGTGGTCGGGGGCGGCCGGGTGCTGCAGGACGGTGCCCCGCGCGAGCTTGCCGCACGCGCTGGACCCTACCGCAACCTACTCAAGGCCGAGATGCGCCAGCGCGGCGCGCGGCGCGCCGCCTGACCCACCGGCGCGGCCTCGGGCCTTCCGTCCCTTCCCGTTCGAGACTAGCTTGTGAGCCGCCGCCCGGCTTGGGCGGCGGCCAGCAGGGGTGTCCCGGCCATGGAAGCGAGCAAGGTCATCCTGGTGGTCGGAGCCGGCGATGCCACCGGCGGGGCGATCGCGCGGCGGTTCGCGCGCGCGGGCTACGTCGCCTGCGTGACGCGTCGCCACGCCGACAAGCTGCGCGACCTGGTGGCCGCCATCGAAGCCGAGGGCGGTCGTGCCCGCGCCTTTGGCTCCGACGCGCGCAAGGAAGAGGCCGTCACCGAGCTCGTCGCCCAAATCGAAGGCGAGGTCGGCCCCATCGAAGTCGCGGTCTTCAATATCGGGGCCAACGTGCGTTTTCCCGTCATCGAGACCACCGCGCGCGTCTACTTCAAGGTTTGGGAGATGGCCTGCTTCGCCGGCTTCCTGATGGGACGCGAGGTCGCCAAGGTCATGCTGCCGCGGGGCCGCGGCAGCATCCTCTTTACGGGCGCCACCGCCAGCGTGCGGGGCGGTAACGGCTATTGTGCCTTTGCCGGCGCCAAGGCCGGGCTGCGGGCGCTCGCCCAAAGCATGGCCCGCGAGCTTTCGCCCAAGGGCATTCACGTGGCCCACGTCGTGATCGACGGCGCTATCGACACCGAATTCATCCGGCTTAACTTTCCCGATCGCGCCGCACTCAAAGACCAGGACGGCATCCTCAATCCGGAGGCAATCGCCGAGGTCTACTGGACGCTGTCGCAGCAGACCCGCTCGGCCTGGACGCACGAAATGGACCTGCGGCCCTGGATCGAAGCCTGGTGAGGCAAGCACGAGCAACGGAGGCAAGCGAAACATGCCAGCGAAGGTCGAATTTCATTTCGATTTCGGCAGCCCCAACGCCTATCTCGCCCACAAGCTGATCCCGCAGATCGAACAGCGCACCGGCGCGCGCTTCGACTATGTGCCGATCCTATTGGGCGGCGTCTTCAAGCTCACCAACAATCAGCCACCGATGGTGCAGTTCAAGGGTATCAAGAACAAGAGCGAGTACCAGAAGCTCGAGATGCGGCGCTTCATCGCCAAGCACGCCTTGAGCCGCTTCAAAATGAACCCGCATTTTCCCGTCAATACCGTGCAGATCATGCGCGGCGCCCTCGCCGCCGGTCCGCATTTTGCGCGCTATGTGGACGTCGTCTTCCAGGCCATGTGGGAGGATGGCAAAAAGATGGACGATCCCGAAGTGATCCGCACCACGCTCGATGCGGCGGGTCTCGACGGCCAAGCGACATTGGCGCGCATCGGCGCGCAGGAGATCAAGGACGCGCTCATCAAAAACACCGAGAGCTCGGTGGCTCGCGGCACCTTCGGGGCACCCACCTTCTACGTCGGGGAGGCAATCTTTTTCGGCAAGGACAGCCTCGGCGCGGTCGAGGAGGAAATCATCGCCCAGGGGTAGAGGGACGTTGAGGCCAAAGCCGAGCCGGCCCATCACATCTGGTCGTAGTCGACCACCAGGCGCTTCGAGGTCGGCACCGCCTGGCACGTGAGAATAAACCCGCGCTCGATTTCCCACGGTTCGAGCGAGTAGTTGGTGGTCATCCGCGCCTCGCCTTCGATGACCTTGGCGCGGCAGGTGCAGCACATGCCGCCCTTGCAGGAATAGGGCACGCGAATGCCCTGGGCCAGGGCGGCGTCGACCACATGACCGCCGGGGGGCACCACAAAGGCATGTCGCAGGCCGTCGAGGATGGCGATGGCTTCGGTGCCTTGCCGCTCGCTAGCGTGGTCCGTCTTGCCGGACACCGCTTGGGCTGGCGCGGCCGCGGCCCGGTAGGCGCCGCCGCCAGCGGCAAAAAACTCATGGTGGACGCGCTCGCGCTCAACGCCGAGGGCGAACAGCGCATTGCGCGTTTCCTTGATCATCGAGCCCGGCCCGCAGAGAAAAAAGTGCGCGACCTCGCCTGGCTTGAACAGCGAAGTCCCCATGAGTTTGACCTTGTCGGCGCTAATGCGCCCTTCCAGCAGCGGGGCACCGGTCTCGTCATTGCGCGAGAGCACATGCAACAGCGTGAAGCGAGAAAGGTACCGATCCTTGAGATCCTCGAGCTCTTGGCGAAAGAGCGTGCTCGCGGGGCTGCGGTTGCCGTAAACGAGGGTGAAGCTGGTGGCGGGCTCGCGCGCGAGCGCGTATTTGAGCATGGCGAGAATAGGCGTGATCCCGGCCCCGGCCGCGAAGGCCACGACCTGGCGTGCCTCTCCGCTTGCGGGCGGCAGCACGAAGCGCCCCGCCGGCGGCATCACCTCGAGAGTGGTCCCCGAGCCAAGCGTCGCCCGAGCCCAATGGGAGAAGCGCCCATCCGCAATGCGCTTGATGGCGATGCGCAGGTCCGCTTCGTCGGGACCCGAGCAGATCGAGTAGCTGCGTCGCTGCTCTTCACCATTGATGTGGGCGCGCACGCCCAGATGCTGTCCCGGCTTGAACTGGAACAGGTTCTTTAGCGCCTCGGGAATACGGAAGCTGACCGAGATCGCCTCTGCCGTCTCGTGTTTCACCTCGGCGATGGTCAGGGGGTGGAAGTCGTGCATCAAGCGCCCGGCTGGTCAGATGCACTTGAAATAGTCGAAGGGCTCGCGGCAGGTCTCGCAGCGCCACTGGGCCTTGCAGGCCGTTGAGCCGAACTCGGCAATCTTTTGCGTCGTGGTCGAGCCGCAGC
>Ga0075423_10003272_pt1 | contig 14899 bp, 15 predicted proteins | sample SoiMethybrSBSTD2_FD_80114 | JGI IMG/M metagenome (GOLD analysis project Ga0075423, IMG submission 80114) | Bulk soil microbial communities from a Populus tree surrounding site in Tennessee, USA - Soil MetaG P. TD hybrid SBSTD2 | ecosystem: Environmental > Terrestrial > Soil > Tree plantation...
CCATCGGCGACGCTCGTGGACGTGACCCACGCGGTGCCGCCCGGCGACGTCCGCGCCGGGGCGTACCTCCTGGGGCGTGCGTGGCCACGGTTTCCGCGCGACACGGTACACCTGGCCGTGGTGGATCCTGGCGTGGGGACCGCCCGCGCGGCGCTCGCGCTGCGCGCGCACGGCCACTGGTTCGTCGGCCCGGACAACGGGCTCTTCACTGGCGTGCTGCGGGACGCCGAGGTGGAAGCCGTGGTCCTCCCGGTCCCCGCCTCGGCCGCCCCGACGTTTCATGGGCGCGATCTCTTTGCCCCGGCCGCTGCCGCGCTCGCCGCCGGCACACCGCTGCAGGATCTTGGTGAGCCGTTGACCACGATACCGGTGCGCTTGACGTACGCGCAGCCGCACTACGAGGGGAAGTCGGTCGTCGGAGAGATCGTGTACGTGGACAGGTTCGGCACGCTGGTCACGAACCTGACGGCCGAGTTCGTGCCGCCGTACGCGGTGCTCGAGGTCGAGGGATTGGAGATCGGGCCCCTGCGGCGCACGTTCGGCGACGTGCCGACCGGAGGGCTGCTGGCGTACGTGGGGTCGGGAGGTGCGGTAGAGATCGCGGTCCGCGATGGCTCGGCCGCGCGGCGGCTGGGACTGGGGGTGGGAGGAAGGATCCGCGCGAGGCTGGGGTAGCCGATCTTCAGCCGCGCGATGAAGGGCCGCTACTGCGTCGTCGGGGCCGCCTCCGCCTCACTCGGCCGTCGCCCGAACCGCGTCACCACCTGCCGGAAGAACCGGAACAGCCGCCAGATCAACAGCAACGCCAGGATCACCAGCGCCGCCACGATCCCGGCGGTGAGCACCGGATGGGTGGCCGCGAGCCACGAGAGGGACACGGCGATCGCGTCCTCCGCGAAGCTCAGTGTCCAGTTGCTCACCGGCTCGGGACTCACGTTGGCGGCCGCGCGGGTCGTGGCCTTGGCCCCGTGCGACGTGAGCGCCACGCTGCCGGCGAGCAGCGCCGCGCCGATCTTCCACTGTTCGGGGACGCCGTCGGCGAAGGCGCTGTAGGAGAGAAACGCTGCGGCCGGCGGACGAATGAAGGTGTGGACCGCGTCCCAGACGCTGTCCACGTACGGGATCTTGTCGGCGACGAACTCGATCACGAACAGCGTGACCGCCAGCGCCAGGACCATCGGGTGCGCCAGCACCTGCAGCTGCGCGGGCAGGTGCACGATGCCGAGCCGCTCGAACAGACCGACCGCCGCGACGGTCGCATACAGATTGAGGCCGGAAGCGAACGAGGTCCCGAGCGCGAAGCCGAGGGTCTCGAGAGGTGACATGCGAAGAAGCTAGCGGTGCTACCGTCCGGCGATAGTGCCCGCCATCACTCCAGCCAGCCGACGGTGACACCGCCGACGGCCGTGGTGACGTCGATGTCGAGGTGCCGTGTCGCCTGGTCGTATCCGGGGGAGAGATAGCTGTTGCCGCGCCGGACGAGCCCCTGGGGCTCGAACGTGGCGAGGAACTTGTCCAGCGTGAGGCGCACGCCCACCCGCCGCGGCAGGCGCAGCGCCACCTCGCCCAGCGCCATCCTCACTGAGACTTGCGAGCTGGAGGTCCAGGCTCCGCCGAAGTCCAGCGTGACCCGCCCGACGCCTCCCTCGAACGCAATGCGGTCACATCGGCTGTTGCCGAGGCCCAGCACCGTGAGCTCGGCCGCACCCGAGCTCAGCGTGGCCGCGCGGCAGCGCGCGGCATTCGGCTGAGAGAAGCGGACCGTGGCGCGGCTCGCGCCCGTCTCCAGGTCGAGACTGGTGAGCCGGAGCCCGCCGAGCTCGAGGTCGCCGTCCACCGCACCGAGGGCGACGGAGAGGGCCAGGTCGCTCCTGGGCGAGAACGTCACCGAGGCCGTCTGCCTGAGCTGGCTCCTCGACACGACGCGCAGACCGCCGTTCCCGGCGGCGCGAACGCCGAGCGTGACGCTCCCGCGCGCGGCGTCGAACTCGCTCACGGGCTGGTAGCGCTCTCCGTCGTACAGCACGTCCATCCGATACAGCTCGTTCGGCCGGCCCGCGGCGAGCCGCAGCGCGCCGGCCGCGAACTCGAGCCGGGCATCCGTGCTCGTCTCGCCGTGCCACTGCCGGTAGGTGCTGAAGGGACGCATGGCCTGGGCGGCCGCGCTGGACGCCCCGAGCGCGAGCGCCAGCACGAAGGGCGCGAGCCCGCGCATCAGAGGCCTCGGGTGGGGGTGCGGGAGCCGGGGCGCTTGGCGGCGGTGACGCCGTACTGCGGCGTGGCCCAGAGGTACTCGTCCGTGAGCGCCTCGGGTGGGATGAGCCGGCCGGCGAAGTTCTCACGGATGCCGGCGCGGCTGAGCAGCGCCGCGCCGAAGCCGGCGGTGCCGAGCAGCCAGGTCACCAGGATGGCCGCGCCGCGGATGAGGTCCCCCGCGACCGGCACCCAGCCGAAGACCGACCAGGCCATCCAGAACGCCGCCAGGGCGCCGAGCCCCACGAGGAGGTAGCGATAGCTGTTGGCCGATCCGATCATCGCCCCGAGCGCCAGTCGGCGCCGCGTGTAGGTCTCGCCCATCGCATGTGCCACGGCGAGGTACCCGCCGACCGCCGCGACGATGACGAGCAGTGCGTACACGATCACCGCGAACGGCAGCAGCACGATGCCGACCACACTGAGGATGAGTCCCACGACCAGCATCCCGAAGGTCGGAAGCAGCAGCAACTGGCCCAAGAGTCCCGTCGCGAAGGCCCGCCCGAACGAGTGTGAGACGGTGTCCGACACGACCTCGAGATTCGGCCGCCCGAACATGACGAGGCCGAATCCAAGCGCGCCGAGGGTGAGGAACACACCCACCACGCCTGCGAGCCGCCGGAACACGGTCTCCAGCGCGCTCGGCGGCGCCATGTGCGTCTGGACCGGCGCCGAGAGCACCGAGGCGGACCGGAAGGTACGCACCTCGCCGCCGATCTCGCCCCCCTCGTCCCTGACCTCGCCGCCGAGCGTGAGGATGTCCCCCGAGACCACGCCGCCCGGGTGCAGCACGACGTCGCCGTCCACGGTGACGAGATTGCCAAGCAGCTTGCCGTAGACGTCCGCGGTGCCCTGCACCACGAGCAGCTGGCCGGTGACACTCTCGTTCGATCCGATGCTGAAGTCGCCGAGGCGCGCCAAGCCGTTCGCCACCGTGACGCGGAGGGCGCCATCGTGCGGACGCAGCGCCGACCGGAGCTGCGCCTCGACCGCCGTGGGCTTGCTGAGGTCGTCGAGCCGGACCGGCGCTTGGCCGTCGGGAGCCTGCGGGATGGCCTGGGGTGCGGGGTGCGGCGTCTGGGTCCCGTCCTGCGGACCGGCGACCTCGGACACCAGCGACCAGAAGCCGTGGACCAGCTCCACGGCGCGCGATCCCGTGGGGTCGGTACCGGGCGCGGCGGAGGCGATGCGCGGGACGGTCAGCGCCGCCAGCGCCAGCAGCGTGGCGAGCGGTCTACGCGCCGGCATGCGCCACCCGCTGCGTCGGCAGAGCCAGGAGGCGGCGAAGCGCCAGCACTCCGCTCAGATAGGCGACGAGGGCGAGCGCGGAGGCGAACCCGAGGCGGCCCGGACTCGCGGCGAGGGCCTTGAACCCGGCGAACCAGGGCTGCTCGATGAAGTTCGACGCGATGCCCCGGAGGCCGAGCCACGCGGCCTGCCCGGCCTGCGCCGTGAGCCACTGACCGAGGGCCGCGAGGGTGTCCTGATGGCCGAGTGTCCACACGATGCTTCCGGCCATGGAGCCCGCCACCACGACCAGGAGGCTGGCCGCGGTCGCCAGCGACCGGCGGGTGGCGAAGACCCGGCGGCGAAGCACCTCCAGCGTGCGTGCCGTGAGCGGTTGGGGCACAGCGACCCGCGCCATGACCCGGTCGGCGAAGCCGACTGATGGGCTGATGAGTGGCAGCCCCGCGAGCAGCGACACGACCTCCCGTTCGGTCTCGGCGCGGTCGCGGCAGGTTGGGCAGCCAGCCAGGTGCTCCTGTGCCGCCGGCGCGAGAACGCCGGCGAGCCACGCATCGAGGTCCTCGGGCGTGAGGTGGGGGCCGGGAACAGGGGTCATAATTGGACCCTCCTACGGTCGGGAAGCGGGGGAGGTTTCATGCTTCGCGCAGGTGGGCCAGGCTCTGCCGAAGCTCATTGCGTGCCCTATGGATGTACGTCTTCACGGTGCCCAGCGGGAGATCCAAGATCTCGGCGATCTCCTCGTAGGCGCGCCCCTCGACGTGGCGCAGCAGGATGCAGGAGCGGTATTCCGGCCGCAGCCGGCCGATCGCCGCCTCGATGGCCCCGCCCAGCTCCTTGGCCTCCACGGCGTCGAGCGGCGATTCCTGCCGCGCGCCGATCTGGAGGGCGGTGGCCTGCATGGCCTCCGGGGTCGCCGCGTGCGGCGAGCCGTCGAGCGACAGCGTGTCCAGCTCACGGCGGCGCAGATGATCGATCGCCGCGTTGTTGGCGATCTTGAAGATCCAGGAGGAGAACTTGAACTCGGGACGGTACGATTCGATCGCGTTGAGCGCCTTGATGAAGGTCTCCTGCGCCAGGTCCTCGGCGAGCTCGCGGTCGCGCACCATGCGGAACAGTAGCGCGAAGATCGGTCGCTCGTACCGTCGGATCAGCTCGCGGTAAGCCGCCTCCCGGCCCGCCCGGGCCTGGAGGACGACCTCCTGATCGCTGAGCCGAACCCACTCGGGGGTGTCAGCCACCCGCGCGCCGCCTTGCCAACGGTCTCGTCGTGGGACTACATTGAGCGCCTATGTTAGCCTCGGATCGTGAGTTACCCGTCTCGGGCGGCCCCGAGAAGCGGGCCTATGTCCGGGACGTCTTCACCGCGATCGCTCCCACCTACGACCGCCTGAACCGCATCATCAGCCTTCGGCTTGATCAGGGCTGGCGGCGATACGCGATCCGTCGGCTGGGGTGGGAACGACGACCGGACGGAATCTACCTCGACCTGTGCGCGGGGACGCTCGACTTCGCGGCGACCCTTGCCGGGGCGCCGGGGTTTCGGGGACTGGTCGCCGGCGCGGACTTCGTGCCCGCCATGCTGCGGCTCGGGCGAGCCAAGGCCGCGCGGGTGGCGCCCGTCACGGCCGACGCGCTCGACCTGCCGTTCGCGGACGCGTCGTTCGACGGAGCGATGGTCGGATGGGGAGTGCGGAACCTGGTGGACCTCGATGCGGGACTCGCCGAGGCGGCGCGCGTGCTCAAGCCCGGCGGCCGCCTCGTAATCCTCGAGATGGCGCTGCCGCCCCAGCCGCTGCTGCGCCGGCTGTATACGCTCTATTTCCGGCGCGTGCTGCCGTGGATCGGCCGTCGGATCTCCAAACATACGACCGCCTATACCTGGCTACCAGCGTCCACATTCGCCTTCCCCGAGCCGCCCGAGCTGGCGCGGCGTCTCGAGGCGCAGGGATTTCGCGACGTGTCCTACGAGCTGTTCATGGGCGGCGTGTGCGCGATGCATGTGGGGACGCGGGAGGGCCGCGGAGGATGACGGCTCTCAACAACCTCCGCGAGTTCATCAAGGACATCGACCGGCTCGGTGAGCTGGTGCGCATTACGCACCCTGTCCGGGCCCGGCTCGAGGTCGCGGAGATCGCCGACCGGTGCATGAAGAGCCCGGGTGGCGGCCCGGCACTGCTCTTCGAGCACGTCCTGCTCGAGGACGGTCGGCGAAGCCCGCAGCCCGTGGCGATCAACCTGTTCGGCTCGATGCGCCGCATGTGCCTCGCCCTCGGGGTGGAAGACCTCGACAGCATCGGCGGGCGCATCGCCGACATGCTCAACCTCAAGGTGCCCGAGGGTCTTCTCGGCAAGCTGGCGATGCTCCCGAAGCTCGCCGAAATGGGGAAGTTTCCTCCCCGCGTGAAGGGCGGCCGCGCCCCCTGCCAGGAAGTCATCCTGCGGGCCGACGCGGTGAACCTCGACGACATTCCGTTTCTCACCACGTGGCCTGGCGATGGCGGTCGCTACATCACGCTGCCGATGGTCATCACGACCGATCCCGCGCGCGGGATCCGGAATGTCGGGATGTACCGGGTCCAGGTGCTGAGCCGGAACACGCTGGCCATGCACTGGCAGCGCCACAAGGTGGGCGCCGCCCACTGGCGCGAGATGGCGGAGCGCGGGCAGCGCATGCCGGTCGTCATCGCGCTCGGCGGGGACCCGGCCAGCATCTATACCGGCTCGGCGCCGCTGCCGCCCACGATCGACGAGTTTCTCTTCGCCGGCTTCCTCCGCCGCGAGCCCGTGGAGCTGGTCCGGGCCGTGACCTGTGAGCTCGAGGTGCCCGCTGAGGCGGAGCTGGTCCTCGAGGGGTACATCGACCCGGCGGAGCCGCTGGTCCTCGAGGGGCCGTTCGGCGACCATACCGGCTACTACTCGCTCGCCGATCACTATCCGCTGGTCCACGTCACTGCCGTGACTGCGCGGCGGGACCCGATCTACCCGGCCACCCTCGTCGGTCCCCCGCCGATGGAGGACTACTACCTCGGCCACGCGACGGAACGGATCTTCCTGCCGCTGCTCAAGCTCACGATCCCGGAGATCGTGGACTACCACATGCCGGCCGAGGGGATCTTCCATAACCTGGTGTTCGTGTCCATCGACAAGCAGTATCCGGGTCAGGCGTACAAGGTGATGAGCGCCCTCTGGGGCCAGGGGCTGATGTCGCTCGCCAAGGTGCTCATCATCGTGGACAAGCACGTCAACGTGCGGAATCCCGACGAGGCGTGGTGGATCGCCCTCAACAACATCGATCCCGAGCGAGACGTGCGCTTCACGATGGGCCCGATGGACGTCCTCGACCACGCGAGCCGGGGCTTCACCTACGGGAGCAAGATGGGGATTGACGCGACGCGGAAGTGGCCGGAGGAGGGCTTCACCCGCGAGTGGCCCGACCTGATCACGATGGACCCCGAGACCAGGAAGCGGGTGGACGACATGTGGCCGCGGCTGGGTATCACCTTGCGAGGCCAGCAGTGAGCGGGACGACCCGTGAGGGCCAGACCTTCGCCGGCGAGTCGCTGCTCGTCCGCTACGTCAACTTCGTGAAGCTGCCGCACACGCTGTTCGCGCTGCCGTTCGCGCTCCTGGGCGTGCTCGCCGCCTCGCGCGTGACGCGGGTGACGCCTCGGACCGTGCTGCTCGTCGTCGTGGCCTTCTCCGCGGCACGGTGGGCGGCGATGGGCTTCAACCGGATCGCCGACGCGCGGTTCGACGCCGCCAACCCGCGGACGCAGAACCGCGAGCTGCCGCGCGGCGCGCTCACGCCTGCGCAGGCGTGGGTCTCGATCCTGGCGGCGGCCGCCCTGTTTCTGGCGGCGGCGTGGTGGCTCAACCCGCTCTGCTTCCTGCTCAGTCCCGTCGCGCTCGGATGGGTGCTGATCTACAGTCTCACCAAGCGCTTCACCTGGTGGCCCCATCTCTGGCTCGGGATGAGCCTCGCCATCGCGCCCGTCGGCGGCTATCTGGCGGTGACCGGGCAGTGGAGTCGGCCGGCATGGCTGCTGCTCGCGGTCACCCTCGGTGTGGCCACCTGGGTGGCCGGGTTCGACATATTCTACGCGCTGCCGGACCTCGGCTTCGACCGGGCCCACGGGCTCCGGAGCGCGGTGGTTCGCCTGGGCGAGCGAAGGGCCATTCTGCTGGCCAAGCTGCTCCACGGTGTCACGGTGCCCGCGCTGGCGCTCTTCGGCTGGGGTGCCGGCTTCGGCGCCTGGTACTTCGCGGGCCTGGTGGTCGCGGCCGGGATTCTCGCGTACGAGCACCGGCTCGTCCGGCCCGACGATCTCACCCGGCTCGACGCCGCATTCTTCACCATGAATGGGGTCATGAGCGTCACCGTGTTCACCTTCGCACTGATCGACCGGGTGACGGGATGAGCCGGGCGTCTCGCGCGGAGCGATCCCAGCCCGGACGGCGCGGGCCACCGCGCCCCGCACGGACACCCCAGCCGGCCAGACGTCCGCCCCCCGACGCGGCGCCCAAGCACCCGGTCCGCTCTCCGACGCCCAACCGGCGGGGGCGGTGACCCACCGTCCCGTCGTGGTCGCGCTCACCGGCGCGTCGGGGGCGCCGTACGGCGTCCGGCTGCTCGACGTGCTGGCCCGGAGCCAGGTGCCCGTGTGGCTGATCGCCTCGAGCCACGGGATGCGGCTCCTCCAGGAGGAGTGCGGCCTCGGCTCCCTGGAGGCGCTGCGCGCCGCGACCGGCGGCGACTGGCGCAGCGTGACGACGTTTCCCGACGCCGACCGCGGGGCGCTCCCCGCGTCGGGCTCGCAGCGCACGCGCGGGATGGTCGTGTGTCCGTGCTCGATGGGCACCGTGGCGGCGATCGCGAGCGGCACGAGCCGCTCGCTGGTTGAGCGCGCCGCCGATGTGACGCTCAAGGAACGGCGAAAGCTGATCCTGGTCCCGCGCGAGACGCCGCTCTCGCTGGTGCATCTCAGGAATCTCGTGGCCGTCACCGAGGCAGGCGCGGTGGTGATCCCCGCGGCGCCCGGGTTCTATCATCGGCCCACCACCGTGGCCGAGCTGGTGGATTTCATTGTGCAGCGCGTGCTCGACCAGCTCGACATCGACATCGAGATCGCACCGCGCTGGACCGGCGACGAGACGGCGGCGCCATGAGGGGGCTCCGAGTGCGTGCGATCGCACCTGCTCTCCCCGCACTCCTCGTGCTGGTCGCGGCCGCCTGCGGCGGCGATTCACAGTCACCGGGAACTTCCGAGGAGCCCGTGACTCCCGGCTGCCGGGACTCGACGCTGGCCGGGACGTCCGCACTCTACCGCGTCTGTTTCCCCGCGACCTGGAATGGCGATCTGGTGATCTACGCGCACGGGTACGTGGCGGCCGACGCGCCGCTCGCCATTCCCGACGAACAGATCCAGGGGCAGTCCATCGCTCAGATCGTGAACGGGCTCGACTACGCATATGCCACCACCAGCTACCGGGCCAACGGCCTGGTGGCGGACGAGGCGGTGGAGGACGTGGCGCAGCTCGCGGAGGAAGTGCGGCGGCGCTTCACCCCGGACCCCGCGCGCACCTTCGTCGCCGGGGTGTCGGAGGGCGGGTTGGTCGCAGCGCTCGCGGCGGAGCGGCGGGCCGACCTGTTCGACGGGGCGCTGGCCGCGTGCGGGCCTGTCGGCGATTTCGCGGCCCAGATCGACTACCTCGGCGATTTCCGGGTGCTGTTCGACTACTACTTCCCCGGCGTCATCCCCGGCGTGCCGGTGGACGTCCCCGACACGGTCCGCGCGCAGTGGAGCTCGACCTTCGTGCCCAAAATCGTCGCGGCGCTCCAGGCGAACGACGCCGCCACGGTCGAGCTGCTGACCGTCGCGGGCGCGCCCCACGACGCTGAAGGCCTCGCCTCCGCCAGCACCACGGTGCTCGACGTGCTCTGGTACGACGTCTTCGCGCTCCCGGACGCCAAACAGCGGCTCGGCGGCCAGCCTTACGACAACGTCGGACGGGTGTACCAGGGATCGGCGGACGACGTCGCGCTCAACGCCGGTGTCGCTCGGGTGGCCGCGGATGCCGCGGCGCGCGCCGGACTCGCGGCGTTCGAGACCTCGGGTGCGCTGACGGTCCCAGTCGGCACGCTCCACACGACTGGCGACCCGATCGTGCCCGTGCGCCAGGAGACGCGCTACGCCGAGAAGGTGGCGGCAAACGGCGCGTCGAGCCTGCTGCAGCAACAGGCGCCCGATCGGTACGGGCACTGCAGTTTCACCGGCCTCGAGGTGCTGCAGGCCTTCACCGCGGTCACCGGGCGGGCGGCGGCGGTCCGCCGGGTCGACTGAGCGGAAGCCGGGCGTGCGGATCGGCGTCATTTCCGACACTCATGGCCTGCTCCGGCCCGAGGTCTTCGACGTGTTCGCCGAAGTCGATCACATCCTGCACGGGGGCGACATCGGACCGGAGACCATCCTCGAGGAGCTGCAGGCGATCGCGCCGGTGACGGCGGTCTACGGTAACACCGACGGGTGGCCGCTCCGGAGCCGGCTGCCGCGCGTCGCCCGTCTGGAGCTCGACGGCTTCACCATCGTGGTCACTCACGGCGATCAGCTCGGCACGCCCACTCCGGAAAGGCTCCAGGCGGGCTTCCCCGATGCGGAGATCATCGTCTACGGGCATACCCACCGCCCGCTGCTCACGCTGGTTGACACCGTGGTGACCGTGATGAATCCGGGAGGCGCCGGCCCGCGCCGCTTCGATCTGCCCGCGTCCGTGGGCATCCTCGAGCTCGAGCCCGGCATCCCCCCGCGCGGCCGGCTGGTGCCGCTCACCCCGGCCGACGCGGACTGAGCCGACGTTCGCGCTGCCGCTCGCCGTGCTCGCCGTCATTCAGGCAACCTCGCTCCCGGCCGGCGAAGCCGATACCCTCGGCGTACGCGATGTACCGGCCGCACCCGACGCCGCCGCCCCACTGGACAGCCTCGACTGGGGCGCGCCGCAGGTGACGCTCGCCACGCGGCAGGGCCGCGCGTCCATATGGGTGCTGCGGGCCGGGGACACGGTGTTCGTCGCCGCGAGCATTCCCGACCGGACCGCTTCGTGGACCGACGCTCTCACCGTCTGCCTCGACGTATCGGGCGACCGTGCCTCCACGCCGGCCCACGACGACTTCCAGTTTACCCTGCGGCGAGTGCTCGACAGCAGTGTGGTCTACCGGGGACGGGCGGGACGGTGGGAACCCCCGCTCAACGATCCGGACTGGCGGGTGGGTCCAGCGCACGAGGGTGGGGGGTGGCAGGCCTCCGTCCTGAACGATCGGTCCGGATGGTCGGTGGTGCTGCGGCTCGATCCCGCCTGGTTCGCGGGTGAGGGGGGACGGCGGCCTGGCATTGCGTTTCTGGCGCACGATGACGATCCCAACGCATGGTACGGCTGGCCGGCCGCGGAAGGGGGCGGTGGTGCGGCCATGCTCGACAGGGCCCCGGAGCGATGGGTGCCGGTCAGGGTGAAGACGGAGAGGACGGAGAAGACGGAGAGGACGGAGAGGGCTGAGTAGCCACCCTTTCCGTCCTCTTCGTCCTCTCCGTCCTCTCCGTCCTTCAGAGTCCCAGCCGCAGGCCCGCGCTCACCGCCCAGTTGTGCGTCGTCTTCGTGTTCACGTTGATGGACGTGGCTTCCTGCGCGTCGAACTTACCGATGTAGTCCTTGACCATCAGCTGCAGGCCGAGCCGAGGGGCGAGGGCCACGTCGGCCCCCGCGCCCACGTTGTAGGCGAAGTTGGTGGCATGCGTGGATGCAGGGCCGACGTCGAACGATTGCCGGACGGCTCCCGCGCCTCCCTGGACGAAGGGCGAGATCGGAAGGCCGCCCGTCACCGGGACGCGCAGTCGGAGGGCCGCGTCATAGAGGAGGACGGAGCTCCGTCCCACGGACACGCCGCCGATCAGCGGTGCGCCGATCTCCAGCCCGGGTTGGGAATAGGCGACGTTGCCCACGAGTGCGATGCCGCTGGTGAGGCCGAGCTGCGCCTCGCCGCCGTAGACCGCAGCGCCGGCGTTCCGGATGCTGGTGCCGAAGGGACCCGAGACCAGATTGCCGAACTTCATGTACCCGGCGTAGGGGGTAAGACTGAATGACGGGCCGGAAGGCCGCTGGGCGCTGAGCGGCGCGGCCAGGGCGAGACCGGCAACGGTGCCGGCCAGAAGCAGCTTGCGAAGCATGTGAATCTCCCGCGTGACTGGTAGAGGCTGCGCGACGCGCATCAGCAGGAGATCTGGCACGGTGGATGCCAGGATCTGCAGGTAGCTAAGCTACTGTTTCTTAGCAGTTTAGAGATCCGGACTGCGGGAGATGTCCTTCCCGGGGGACGACGGGCCACCCACGTTGGCCCTAGGCCGCCCACTCGTCGTACGACGTCGTCCGGCGGAGCGCCTCCGGGTGGGCCCGGAACCACGACATGAGCAGGAGGATCTCGTCGAGAGACTCGAGCGGCAGTGGCCCAGAAGGCGGGGCGGGCGTGGCGGCCTCTTCGGCCACCACGGCGCGGAACGCCTCGCGCTCGATCGGCGTGGAGGGATATGGGAAGGATGAGCGGACCACGCCCTGCCGGACGAGGTACACGCGGTCGTCCCCGAACTCGCCCGGATCGCGGTAAACGAAGGTGAGCAGGTCGCGCGCGGAGCGGGCCCGGCTCGTCGCCGCCAGCAGCCACTCGAGCTGCTCGAACTTCTCGCGCCATCGCGCAGCGACCTCGAACCGCGCCTCGGCGGCCGCCGCCTGCATCGCCGTCACGACCCGGTCGATCGGCTGGATCGTTCGGCCTTCGAGGAATGCCATCGCCGTGTCCACCCGGCGCCGATAGTCCAACTGGGTCACGAAGCCGGCGCACGGCCCGGTGCAGAAGCCGAACTCGTGGCGGAGGCAACCGGCCTGGCGCGGCTGATCGAACAGGTCGGCCTGGCCGGCGAACAGCGCGGGCATCTCGAGCGTACAATCCCTCAGCCCCAGCAGATCGTTGAGGGTGCGCACGGCCTCCAGGGTCCGGCCGAGCGACCGGAACGGCCCGTAGCAGCAGGCATCCCCCTTTGCGACCGTCGCCCCCGCGTAGACCCGCGGGGCCAGGTCGTCGGAGATCTTGATCAGCACCGAGCGGCGGGTGACGTTGCCGCGGTGGTTGAAGTGCGGCCGGAATTTCCGGATCAGCCGCAGCTCGCCCAGATAGGCGGCAAACTCGCTCGGCACGTAGTCCCAGGCGATGTCGCTCGCTGCGTACAGGATGCGGGCCGCCTTGTCGTCGGGATACTCCGCCCGGAAGTACGTGAGCAGCCGGGTACGGAGCCGCTTGGCCTTTCCGACGTAGATCACGCGTCCCAGCGCATCCGTCATGCGGTAGATGGCCGGCCGGTTCTCGGCGAGCGCGCGCACGCGATGCCGGAGCTGGTCGAGGTCGGTGGAGGGCAGGGGCGCGGCGCGTTGGGCGCGGCTCGGACGGCTCACGATTGGCAGCGATGGCAGAAGATGGAAATGCGCGCGTCGATCGCGTGGGTCCCGGTCAGGCGGGTGCCGCAGCGCCGGCAGGGCTCGCCCTCCCGGCCGTACACGAGCAGCTCGAGCTGGAAATTGCCCGGCTGGCCCGTGCCCGTTCGGTAATCCCGCACGGTCGTCCCGCTCGACGCGATCGCCGCCTGCAGGATGCGCCGGAGCTCCCGGTGCAGGCGGCGGTGGTCGTCCACGGTGAGCCGTTGGGCGGGCTTCGACGGGTCGATGCCCGCCGCGAAGAGCGCCTCATTCGCGTAGATGTTCCCGACGCCGGCCAGATGGCGCTGGTCCATGATCACCTTCTTCACCGCCTGCCGCGAGCTCCGCAGCGCTTCACCCAGCCGGTCGGCTGTGAAATCTGGCGCCAGCGGCTCGGGGCCGATCGCGGCGGTGTACCGCTGCCATCCCCTGCCGTCGAGGAGCAGCAGCTTGCCGATACGGCGGACGTCGCGGTAGACCAGCTCGCGCCCGTCGTCGAGCGGTGCGCGAAGCACGGCGTAGCGGGCCTCGTCCGCGCCGAGCGGGCGGTCGTAGACGATGAGCGAGCCGGTCATGCCGGGCTGCACTACGAGGCGCCGCTCCCCGAGATCGAGCACGGCGTGCTTGGCTCGCCGGAACACGGACTGGATGGTGGACCCGCTCACATCGCGAAGCAGGCGGCGCCGGCTCACCCCGCGAAGGATGTCGTCGTGGCTCAGCGAGACTCGGCCGAGCTGGCGGCCGACGAGGGCAGGGCGGATGTCGCGGACGATCGTTTCGACTTCGGGGAGCTCGGGCATCGGTGGTAAATGTAAGCGACACCTCAATCGGTCGTTACGGCTTTCCGTCCTCCCGTCTTTCCGTCTTTCCGTCTTTCCGCCTCCCTCCAACCGATGTCCCGCCGGAACACCTTCCCCTCGTACTCGATGGCCTCCGCCGCCTCACGGCTCAGGCGCTGTGCCTCGGCGAAGGTCGGTGCCACGGCCGTCACGTTGAGCACGCGGCCGCCGGCCACGCGCAAGACGCCATCCGAGTCGCGCGTGGTTCCGGCATGAAAGACGGTCACCCCGCGAGGGAGCTCGGGCGGAATCCGGATCGCGGCGCCTCGCTCCGGGCGGTCGGGGTACCCGCGCGAAGCCAGGACCGTCGTTACCGATGCCTGCCCCGTGCGCCGGGCGATCGGAGCCACGCCCTCGCCCCGCGCGACCTTCCAGAACGCCTCGGTGAGCCCGCCGGAGACGAGCGGCAGGATGACCTGCGTCTCGGGATCGCCAAGCCTGCAGTTGAACTCCACCACCCACGGCGTGCCCTTGGCGTCCACCATGAGGCCGGCGTAGAGCACGCCGGTGAAGGGTGTGCGCCTGCGACGCATCTCGTCCAGCACCGGATCGATCACGTCCCGCCGTGCCCGTTCCAGCAGCGCCGGGGTGGCCACCGCGACCGGGCTGTAGGCCCCCATCCCGCCGGTGTTGGGCCCGGCGTCGCCTTCGAGGAGGCGCTTGTGATCCTGTGAGACGGGCAGGAGCTCGACGTCGCGGCCGTCGGTGACGGCAAGGACCGAGATCTCTTCGCCGACCAGGAATTCCTCGATGACGACCGTGGACCCGGCCTCGCCGAAGGCCCCGTCGCCCAGCATGGACCGCACCGCCGTGGCCGCTTCGGCGCGGGTCTGGCAGACGACCGCTCCCTTGCCCGCCGCCAGCCCCGACGCCTTCACGACCAGCGGCTCCGCGTGGCGGTCCACGTAGGCGAGCGCCGCGGTCAGGTCCTGGAAGGTGCGGCTCGCGGCAGTGGGAATTCCGGCCGCCGTCATCACCTCCTTGGAGAACGCCTTCGAGGCCTCCAGCTGCGCGGCGGCCGCGCTGGGGCCGAAGACCGCACGCCC
>Ga0075423_10003275_pt1 | contig 14895 bp, 14 predicted proteins | sample SoiMethybrSBSTD2_FD_80114 | JGI IMG/M metagenome (GOLD analysis project Ga0075423, IMG submission 80114) | Bulk soil microbial communities from a Populus tree surrounding site in Tennessee, USA - Soil MetaG P. TD hybrid SBSTD2 | ecosystem: Environmental > Terrestrial > Soil > Tree plantation...
CGCAGCGCCGCGCGTGCGCCCAGCACAACTGCGCCCGGCATACCAGCGCCGGCACCAATAATAGCGAGGTGCTTCCGGGTGCCCTTGTGCGCGTCATACCGAATCGATGGAGCGCGTGCCTTCACCCATTCACCGTCCACCAGCTTGGGGAGTCGAGGCGGTCGGATCGACTTGGCGTCATCGAGCCCAATGTCGATGACCGCGATTTCTCCGCAGCAATCGCGGGCGAGCAATAAGCCTCGTTTGACACCACCAAAGCTCGTCGTCAGATCGGCCACGACGACAGTCGAATGTTGTCCGGTGGTTGCGTTCAATCCACTGGGTACATCCATCGCCGTCACCGCTGCTCCCTTTGCTCGCAGCGCGTTGATGCGACCAATGGCGACGGCGATGGCATCGCGCGGCTCGCCTTCGAAGCCGGTCCCAAGGAGCGCATCGACGACGACGCCAGTATCTTCTGGCGAGTCGCGCGTGATCGTCACGCGAGATAAAGCCGCGTCTCGCTCAGCGACAGCGTCTGGCGACTTGTGGGGATCTGCCTTGCCGACTTCGACGACACTCACCTTTACGTCGGCAGCGGCGAGAGCGCCTGCGACCACCCAGCCATCGCCCCCATTATTGCCGGGACCCGCAAAGACCACTGCGCCGCTCTTGAGGCGTTCCCCGTATCTACGCCTGATCTCGACCGCAGCCGCATTTCCAGCACGCTGCATCAACGATCGTGACGGGGTTCCTTTTTCAATGGCTGCCCGATCGCGCTCCGCTGATTCCCTGGCGCTGACCACCCAAGCGGGCATTGCGACGGGGTTTTTTGTCTACGCCTGTTGCGCGCAGTTCCAGGGATAATCGCGCTCGAAAGCCAGATCGAAATCGAAGACGTCGGCGAATTCTTCGCGCGTGTCCTGAGGTTGGCTGAGCAGAAATCCCAAATCAACCAGAGTGAAGACGATGTCGCCGATGTCGGACGTGGAAGAAATTCCCCAATAGTCGAGCACGAGCTTGGCCATCAATCCATAACGCTCGAGAGCGAGATCGCGGCATGAGTGCGCGAGCTCGACACCCGTGATATGGCGGCGAGCGGTGAGCTGCGCCTGACACATTTCCAGCGCGGACAGCACAAACAAGTAAGCCTGCTCGTGAAAGCGAGGCTCACGAATTCTGATGCGATCCATTATCCCTTCGCGAAATGCCAGCTCAGCCATGCTATCGTCTTTCCGCCATTGACGGAAAGGATTTGTAGAGTGGAAAACGTTTAGTCAAGTCGAGCACTTCCTCTTTGACGGACGACGCGACCCCTGCGTCACCAGGATTCGCAATGATGCGATCGATCAAGCCAGCGATGAGCTCCATCTCGGGCTCCTTCATGCCACGCGTTGTCACCGCCGGAGTGCCGATACGAATGCCACTGGTCACGAACGGTGACTGAGTCTCCTTGGGAACTGTGTTCTTGTTCACCGTGATGCCGCCCTCGTCCAGCGCCTTCTCCGCGACTTTCCCGGTGACGTTCTTGTTGCGCAGATCGACCAGCATCAGGTGATTGTCAGTGCCACCAGATACGACGTTGAATCCGCGCTCGATCAGCGCATTGGCGAGCGTTCTGGCATTGCTCACGATCTGACCGCAGTAATCCTTGAATGAAGGGTCGAGCGCTTCCTTGAACGCGACGGCCTTGGCGGCAATGATGTGCTCGAGCGGTCCACCCTGCGTGCCGGGGAACATTGCCTTGTCCACGACCTTGGCGTGCTCCTCCTTGCAGAGAATCAATCCGCCGCGCGGACCGCGCAGCGTCTTGTGCGTCGTGCTCGTAACCGCGTCGGCGTGTGGAATTGGTGAAGGATGGAAGCCGGTGGCTACCAATCCTGCAAAATGCGCCATGTCGACGACGAACTTCGCGCCGATTTCCTTTGCGACTTCAGCGAACGGCTCGAACTCGATAATGCGCGCGTACGCGCTCGCGCCGGCAATGATCATCTTCGGCTTCTGCTCACGCGCGATTCGCTGCATGGCGGCATAATCGATGCGACCATCGTCGCCGACGCCGTAATGAATCGCATGATAAAGCAGACCGGAAAAATTGACCGGCGAGCCGTGAGTCAGATGCCCGCCCTGCGATAAGTCGAGGCCAAGCACGACATCGCCGGGTTTGAGGAACGCCAGATACACCGCCGCGTTCGCCTGCGCTCCCGAGTGCGCCTGCACGTTGGCGTGATCGGCGTTGAACAGTTTTTTCACCCGATCGATGGCCAGCTGCTCGATCTGATCGACGATCTCGCAGCCACCGTAATAGCGTTTATTGGGCAGCCCTTCAGCGTATTTGTTGGTGAGTGGCGTGCCCATCGCCTCGAGCACCGCCTGGGAAACGAAGTTCTCGCTGGCGATGAGCTCGAGTCCATTGCGCTCACGGTCGACCTCGCGGTCGATCAGGCGCGCGACTTCGGGATCGCTCTGCGCAAGGTGTCCTTCGGGCATCGCGCTGCGGCCGATGCTTCGCTGTGGTGGTGCCTGCGTTTGCGGCGTCATGGTTTCTCGGAGTCGATTTTCTGAATGCGACGCTCGTGGCGCCCACCTTCGAATTTAGTATCGAGCCACTGCTTCATGGTCTTGACCGCATCGTCATCGCTCATGAAGCGCGCCGGGAGTACCAGCACGTTGGAGTCGTTGTGCCTGCGTGAGAGCGCTCCGATCTCCGGCTCCCAGGCAAGCGCAGCTCGAACACCGGGATATCTGTTGGCGACGATGTCCATGCCGACGCCGCTGCCGCAGAGAAGAATTCCGCGCTTCACCTCGCCGTTCGAGACTTCTCGGGCGACCGTATGCCCGTAGTCCGGATAGTCGTCCGGCTGGCTCGGGTCCTTGGATCCGAGATCAACGGGCTCATACCCGAGCTTCTTCAGCTCGGAAACGAGCCGGTTCTTCATCTCCACGCCGGCGTGATCGGAGGCAATGGGAATCGTCTCGCTCATTTTGCGGCTGCCAGCCTCTGCTCTGCCAGACGATCTGCAGCCTCATACTTCGGAATGTTCATTTTCTCGGCGATGTCGAAAACCTTTAGCACGGTGTCGTAAATGTCGTCGGCCTTGTCGAGCGCTTTTTGAGCGTCCCAGCCGGCGACCTCTCCATAAACGTTAATCACACCGCCGGCGTTTGCGACGTAGTCAGGCGCATAAAGGATCCCGCGCCGCATCAGCTCCTCGCCGTGCCGCTCTTCCAGCAGCTGATTGTTCGCGCCACCTGCAACGATACGAACCTTGAGCTTCGGGATCGTCGAGTCGTTGATGATTCCACCCAGGGCGCAAGGCGAAAAAATGTCCGCGTCTGCCGAGAAAATCGCGTCGCCCTCGACGACTTTCGCCCCTGTCGTCTTGGCGACGCGCGCAGCCTTCGCGGAGTCGATGTCCGAGACGATGAGCTTCGCGCCGGCTTCGTGCAGCTCCTTGGCGAGGTAGCTGCCAACACTCCCGCATCCCTGAATGGTGACGGTTTTCCCCTCGAGACTATCACTGTTCCAGACCCAGTTGGCTGACGCCTGAACGGCGCGAAAAACTCCGTGTGCAGTGACCGGCGATGGGTCGCCCGATTTGCCGGCCAAGCCAGCGACGTGGTTGGTCTCCATGTGCACGAAGTCCATGTCCTTCGTGCTGGTACCCACATCTTCAGCGGTGATGTAGCGACCGCCGAGCGATTCAACGAAACGACCGTGAGCGCGGAACAACTTCTCACGGTCGGTTGTCTTGTTGTCGCCAATGATGATGGACTTGCCACCGCCAAGCTTGAGTCCCGCAACGGCGTTCTTGTAAGTCATTCCGCGTGAAAGTCGGAGCGCATCGATGATCGCTTCCTCGTCGGTCGCGTACTGCCAGAACCTCGTGCCACCCAGCGCAGGGCCGAGCCTGGTGCTGTGAACGGCGAGTATCCCGCGATATCCGATCGACGGGTCGCTGCACATCACGACCTCTTCGTGTCCCATTTCTGCCAGCGTATCAAACAGCTTCATTTTGCTTTCGAGTTCCAGAGAAAAGTTATGACTGTCCGTAGAGCGCCCTTGCGATCACAATCCTCTGGATCTCGGACGTGCCCTCGTAAATCTCGGTGACCTTCGCATCACGCATCAGGCGTTCAACCGGATAATCCTTGACGTAGCCATATCCGCCGAAGACTTGCACCGCCTGTGTCGTCACCCACATCGCAGTCTCGCTTGCCATCAGCTTTGCCATCGAGCTGAACTGCCGAATGCTTTGACCGCGATCCTTCGCTGCCGCTGCCGCATGCAACAGCGCACGAGACCCAGCCACTCGCATCGCCATGTCTGCGAGCTTGAACTGAATGGCCTCGAACTCCTTCAACGATTTTCCGAACTGCTTCCGCTCGCCCGCGTACGCGACCGATTGTTCCAGCGCGGCACGCGCAATTCCGATTGCCTGTGCTGCAATTCCCAGGCGACCGTTGTCGAGAGACTGCATCGCGTACACAAAACCCTGTGTCTCGTCACCGAGAAGGTTCTCGGCGGGTACACGCAGATTGTCGAAGTTTAGCTGGACGGTCGGCGAGGCGCGCAGCCCGAGCTTGTCTTCCTTCTTCCCGACTTTGAATCCCGGCAAATCAGGCGTGACGATGAACGCGCCGATTCCGCGCGCGCCACGACGCGAGCCGGCGCTGTCGGTTCGTGCCATCGCGATGATGACGTCGGCGGTATTGCCATTGGTCACCCAACTCTTGGTACCATTGAGCACCCAGCACGCGCCATCCTTCACCGCCTGCGTCGTCAGCGATGAAGCATCCGACCCAGCGTCCGGCTCGGATAAAGCGAAGGCGCCCAGCAATTCACCGCGCGCCATCTTTTTGAGAAATCGATTTTTTTGGTCATCGCTTCCGAAGCGAAGGATCATTTGCGTCGGAAGCGAGTTGTGCACGCTCATGAGAACGGCGACCGACGCATCCGCCGCTGCGATCTCCTCGAGCGCGATAAGGTAGGTACCGGTGTCGGTGCCGAGTCCGTCGTACTCCTCCGGCAGCATCATGCCGAGGAAGCCGAGGTCACCGAGCTTTTTGACTAGCGTCGGCTCGAAGTAGGCTTTCTCGTCCCATTCTGAGGAATGCGGGACGATCTCAGCCTGCGCGAATTCCCGCGCAAGCTTTTGCACTTCTGTTTGTTCTTCCGTGAGAGGATGGAGCGCCCAAGACACCGGAGCTACTTACTATAGGTATAGAAGCCGCGGCCGGTCTTCCGACCCAGCCAACCGGCGGCGACGTACTTTTTCAGCAACGGACACGGTCGATATTTCGGATCACCGAGCCCGTCGCGCAGTACCTCGAGAATTGCGACGCACGTGTCGAGGCCGATCAAGTCAGCAAGTGCAAGCGGGCCCATCGGATGATTCATGCCGAGAGTCATCACCTGATCGATTGCTTCCGGCTTGCCGACACCTTCCATCAGGCAGTAGACAGCTTCGTTGATCATCGGCATCAACACACGGTTCGAGACAAATCCCGGATAGTCGTTCACTTCGACGGCAGTTTTCTCGAGCTTCCCGGCGTAGTCCATCACGCGTTTTGTCGTCTCATCCGACGTCGCAAGCCCGCGAATGATCTCGACGAGCTTCATCACCGGCACCGGGTTCATGAAGTGCATGCCGATGACTTTGTCCGGCCGCTTTGTCCGCCGCGCGATCTCCGTGATCGAGATCGAGCTGGTGTTCGTGGCGAGAATCGCGTCAGGCTTGGCGACACGATCGAGGTCGGTGAAGATGCGGTACTTGAGCTCGCTGTTTTCGGTCGCCGCTTCGACAACGAGGGACGCATCTCCGGCAGCGTCGAGGCTGACGTTCGTGTCGATGCGTGAGAGCAATGCTTTCCGCGCGTCGGCGGCGATGGTTCCCTTCTTGACCTGTCGCTCGACGTTTTTCGAAATCGTCGATCGGCCGCGCTCGAGCGCGTCCTGCGAAACGTCGATCATCGTGACGGGGAATCCGTATTGCGCGAAGACGTGCGCAATGCCGTTGCCCATTTGCCCGGCTCCCACCACCGCGATGCGGTCGGTCATCCCTTGAGCTCCATCCGGCGCAAGTAGCGCCCGTACAGGTAAAAGAACGCCACGAACATCGCCACCACCGCCGCCAGACCGCCTTCTGGTCCCCACGGCCCACCTGTCAGCCAGTCGGGACCTGTTTCGACGGTCCGATAGTCCGGATCCATCGACGCAATTCCGCTAACCGGAATGTGCAGTGCCGCAGCCATCACCCAGTTCCATGCGAAATGGGCCGCACCGGCTGCATAGAGACTGCCCGTCGCCAGCAGTATTGCGCCGAGGAAAAAGCCGGCCACGATTACGGCCAGAATCGATTCCGCGTCCGCGCCTGGATTCCAGGCGTGCAGCAAGCCGAAAACTACACTGGTCACGATCAGGGCCAGACGCCAACCCGCGGCGCGCCGCAAAACCGCGAACACAAATCCGCGAATAAAGAGCTCCTCGCCGAACGCAGCGGGGAGAAGTATCGCAACGGAACGGCCGGCTGCAGTCCACCAGCTTCCGGGAGCCGTCGCGTCTATGCGCAGCATATGAATACCGAGAAGCACCAGGCACGCGCTCCCGATCGTCAGGCCGCCCATCAGCGCGCCGCTCAGCACTTTGGGCCCTGCGACAGCGCTCCTGCCGAGACCGACAAAGCTCCACGGCTGTTTGTCAACACGAAGCATTGTCCAGTGTGCAGCCGCGGCGGCAGCAACAAACAACCACGGCAACGTTATTCCTCGAGGGTCGAGGGCTCGCCGTCCGGCTACGAGTCCGACCACCAGGTCGAGGACAGCGAGTATGATGAAAAAATCGATGTAGAACGCGAGGATCAGCCAGAACGGTCGCAGTGACCGAACGGCTCTTGAACGTGCCGGCGCTCCGCTCGTCAAACGCTAGTTCGCGCGCTCGACACTGAGCGCAACGGCGTCACCGCCACCGAGGCAAAGTGTCGCCAGGCCTTTCTTCGCGCCGCGTTCTTTCATCGCGTAGAGCAACGTCGTCAGAACACGCGCGCCGCTCGCCCCGATTGGATGGCCGAGCGCGATCGCTCCGCCGTTGACGTTGACGCGCTGCCAATCCCAGCCGAGCTCCTGGCCATCGGCAATTGACTGTGACGCAAAAGCCTCATTCGCTTCGATGAGATCGTAATCGCCGATCTGACTACCCGTTTTCTTCATCAGATTGCGAACTGCCTTGATCGGCGCGAAGAAAAGATCCTCCGGCTTGGTTGCGCCAGTCGCGTAACCCGTGACTCGTCCGAGAATCTCGAGCTTGTGCTCTTCGGCGTATGCTTCCGACACGACGACGAGCGCAGCGGCGCCATCGTTGAGGCCGGGTGCATTGCCCGCCGTCACAGTCAGGTCGTCGTTGTCGCCGTTCTTGCCGGGGAATGCGGGCTTCAGCTTCGCGAGAACCTCGAGGTTCGTATCGCGCCGCGGCGATTCGTCGGTGTCGACAATAGTCGGTCCTTTCTTCCCAGGAATCTGCACCGGCGCGATCTCGGCTTTGAACCGACCGGCATCGATTGCAGCAATTGCTTTGCGATGCGATGCCTCAGCGAACACATCCTGGTCCTCGCGACTCACGCTCGCCTTTTTCGCGGTGTACTCGGCGTGTCGACCCATGTGCACGTTACACGAGGCGCACCATAGGCCGTCCTTGATCATTCCGTCGACCAAAGTCTGATCGCCGGCTTTGACGCCGCCACGAATGCCGTACTGGTAGTACGGCGCATTCGACATCGACTCCTGCCCGCCGGCGACGATGACCTGAGCATCGCCTGCCTTGATCGCCTGCGACGCAAGCATGACTGCCTTGAGTCCAGAGCCGCAAACCTTGTTTATCGTGACGGCCGAAACGGTCGGCGGGATTCCCGCCTTGAGTGCAGCCTGACGCGCCGGCGCCTGCCCGGTCCCGCCCTGCAGCACATGACCCATGATCACTTCCTGCACATCCTCGACCGGCACCTTCGAACGCTTCAACGCTTCACGAATTGCGATCGCGCCGAGCTCGGGCGCCGATAGTGGCGAGAGTCCGCCGAGGAATCTGCCGATGGGGGTACGAGCTGCGCCCACAATTACGGGCGTTCTTGTCTTGTCTGCCATATCATGAAATTAATCGGGGGCGACAGGGTGGTTAACTACAAAAGGATGAGTACCCGCCGGCCGCGCCCCAGCCCGGGAGCCCGCTGCCCGGAGCCCACATAACGGCGGCTCGTGGCCGCAGGCTGCAAAGGGCTGATTGGCTGCCGGCAGGTATTCTTCTTTTTGTAGTTCACTACGCCCGGCGGAGCGTTCTGAACGTGATCGAGTAGCGGAGGCCGTCGACCTCCGGAATGCTGTGCTCCCACTCCGTCCGGGACGGCCCGCGCATCAGGTAAGCGGAACGCGGTTCGGCTTCGATCGAGACCCGCTCCCAACTCGAACCAACCTTCCGCCGCAATCGAAAAGTGCACGGCGACAAGAGCGAGACTCCAATGATGTCCTCGAAGTTTGCCTTATCGCGATGCCAGCCGATTCCGGCGTGTTGGTACTCGGTGACGAGAACGTGTTGAATGTCATCGGGCGCAAGATCGGCGAAGCGTGCCGCACGTTCTCGCAGCGGCATCAGAAAATCCGGAATCGGCTCGGCCTGCTTGATCCGCTCGTCGTCATAATCGTAGCGCCACCCGAAACTCTTCACGCGACGCTTGCCGAGGAAACCGTGAAACTCGAACTCTTTGAGCCGAAGAGTGCGAATGTGTTCGATGAGCGTGCGCTCGTCGTCGCGTGAGATGATCTCACGCTGGTACCGAAAGCCCTCAGGGAATTTCGGGGTCTCGGTGAAGAAATCGATTTGTCCTTTAGCCATGCTCGCCACTGCCCCGCGCCGAGTCTAATTTCTAGCCGCAACTCTCTACCAGGACGTCGAGGTCGCTCACAGTGAAAGAAAACACGTCGTACGACGCAATTGTTGTCGGCTCGGGAATCTCCGGGGGTTGGGCGGCGAAAGAACTGTGCGAGAAGGGGCTCAAAACGCTGGTCCTCGAACGCGGTCGCAACGTGGTCCACGTCAAGGACTATCCGACCATGAACCTCAACCCGTGGGAGCTGCCACACCGCGGCTCGGTATCGCGTCAGGTCCTCAAGGAAAATCCGCTGATCAGCAAAGCGGCGGGTTACGGCGAAGACACCATGCATTTCTTCATCAAGGACCGCGACCATCCATACGTCCAGCAGAAGCCGTTCGACTGGATCCGCGGCTATCAGGTGGGCGGCAAGTCGATCATCTGGGGTCGCGCGTGTCAGCGGTGGAGCAAGCACGAGTTCGTCGCGCCGGAGAAACTCGGTTACGGGATGAACTGGCCGATTACCTACGACGATGTGGCTCCGTGGTACTCGCACGTCGAGCGATTTATTGGCGTTTGCGGAAACGCCGACCATCTGGAAGCGATGCCGGATGGGGAGTTTCTACCTCCGTTCGATTTCAACTGCGCCGAGAAGCATTTGCGCGACACTTTAGCGGCTAAGTATGGGAACCGCCATGTCGTTCAGGGACGCTGGGCGCATCTCTCTCAGCCGAAAGAAATTCACCTGCAGCAGGGGCGCGGCACGTGTCAGGCGCGGAACCTTTGCATGCGCGGGTGTCCATTCGGCGGTTACTTCAGCTCCAACGCGTCGACTTTGCCATGGGCGGCGAAGACTGGCAACCTCACTATTCGCCCACACTCGGTAGTCCACTCGATCATTTACGACGAAGCGAAGGGCAAGGCGAATGGCGTACGCGTCATAGACGCCCAAACTCACGCCGTCACCGAGTTCACCTCCCGCATCGTCTTCCTTAATGCCTCGGCGCTCAACAGCAACCTCGTTCTGTTGAACTCGACATCGAATCGCTTCCCGCATGGGCTGGGCAACGACAGCGGAGTTCTCGGCAAGTACATCTGCCACCATAACTACAGAACGGGCGCGAGCGGAAAGCTCGATGGCTTCGAGGACAAGTACTTCTATGGCAAGAATCCGACTGAATGCATCCTCGTCAACTTCCGGAATCTAGGTAAACAGGATGCAGATGCCGACTTCGTCGGCGGCTACACGACCTTCACCGGTGGTTATCGAGAGCGTGGCGAACCGACTACGGTAGAGCGCGTCGGTGGCGTTTACAAGGAATCGCTCACCAAGCCGGGCCCATGGGGCATCTACATGTACATGCAAGGCGAGACTGTTCCGCGGGAGACGAACACGGTGAGCTTGCATCCGACGCAGAAGGATCAATGGGGAATTCCGCTGCTCGTCATGAACGTTGGGTACGACGACAATGCGGAGCGGATGATCAAGGATTGGCAGAAGCAGGCGACGGAGATGCTCGGCGTCGCCGGCTGCCACGATGTGGAAGTGCACGACACTCACTGGGCGCCGGGCCTCGACATCCACGAGATGGGCGGTGCGCGGATGGGCGCCGATCCAAAAACGTCCATGCTCAACAAATGGAATCAGGTCCACAGCTGCAAGAACGTGTTCGTCACCGACGGCGCGTGCATGACATCGACGGGTAACCAGAGTCCGTCGATTCTGTACATGACTCTGACCGCACGGGCCGTCGATCACGCGACGCAGGAAATGGCTCGGCAGAATCTCTGATGAGGATCGAGGGCTCCGGACCAAGTGCATCGACAATTGCGGACTGATTGAGGACCGAGGACTCACTATGCATCCGATGAATCGACGGGAAGCGGTGAAAACGACGGGTGTGCTGCTCAGCGGCATCCTGATCACATCGACTGGCTTGACGGCGTGCAAAGGCGAGACGCGCAACATTGGCGCTGGAGTACTCAGCGCCGAGGACCAGAACCTGGTGGAAGAGATCGCTGACACGCTGCTGCCAACAACTCCGGATTCGCCGGGTGCGAAAGCGGCGCATGTCGGGCCCGTGATCAACTTGTTGTTAACCGATTGTCGCGAGCCTGCCGAGCAAAAGCGCCTGGTTGATGGCCTGAAGCAATTCCGGAGCACAGTCGGAGATCACTTCGCTTCGATGTCGCAGACGAATCGCGAGAATTGGCTGCGCCGCATAGATGCTGAAGCGAAGGCTTCGAGTGGCGAGCACTACTTCACTCTGATTCGCGAGTTGTCGCTGCAGGCGTATTTCTCCTCGGAAATCGGTGCAACGAAGGCGCTCCGTTACATTATGACCCCGGGCAAATGGGTCGGCTGTGTGCCGTTGCAGCCAGGCCAGCGCGCGTGGGCGTGATGCAATCGGCGAGAGGCGGGAGGCGGGAGGCGCGAACGTGACGAAAGTGAAAATCGGAATCGTCGGGTCACGTTTTCAGGCCGACTGTATCGCCGCTTCGGTCAAGGCGATGCCAGAGGAAATGGAAGTCGTCGCCGTCGCCTCGCCGACGAAGGGGAACGCCGAGGAATTCGCGCGTCGACACGGAATTCCTTCATTCTACTCGGACTATCGCGAGATGCTTCGCAATCCCGAAGTCGAGATGATCTCCATCACTGCGCCCAACAACCTGCACGCACAGATTACGATCGATGCGGCAAAGGCCGGCAAGCACGTTGTGTGTGAGAAGCCGCTCTGCGTAACGCTGGAAGAAGCCGATGCGATGATCGAGGCGTGCGAGAAAGCTGGAGTGCTGCTGCTTTACGCTGAGGAGCTTTTCTTCGCGCCCAAGTACGTCAAGGCCAAGCAGATGGCCGACGAAGGCGCCTTCGGGAAAATTCATCTCGTCAAGCAAGGTGAAAAACACTCGGGCCCGCATTCCGACTGGTTCTGGGACGTCAAAAAGTCCGGCGGCGGCGCGCTGATGGACCTCGGCTGCCATGGCATCGCATTCTGCTGGTGGTTCCTCGGCAAGCAGAAAGTTAAGAGCGTGTATTCACACGTCGGCAACCTCCACCATCGCGATCGCACGGAAGGCGACGACGAAGCCATTACAATCATCGAGTTCGAGAATGGCGCAATTGGAATGGTCGAGAGCAGCTGGAACCGCCCGGGCGGGATGGACGACAGCATTGAGGTGTTCGGCGAAAAGGGCCAGACGTACGCTGACATGCTGATGGGGAATGCGCTACCCACTTATTCCGAGGTCGGATTCGGATACGCGGTCGAAAAAGCATCTTCGACGAAAGGCTGGACGTATCCGGTGTTCGAGGAGCACTGGAATTACGGGTTCCCGCAGGAGATGCGTCACTTCGCTCGCTGTGTGCGCGGCAAGGAAACTCCGATCTCCGACGGAGAGACGGGTCGCGTCGTTCAGGAAGTGCTCTACGCGGCGTATGCGTCGGCGGGATTGGGAAGGAAGATCACCTTTCCATTCCGCCCGAAAGGAATCGCCAGGCCGATCGATCTCTGGAAAAAACCGGAGCTCGCAAAGGCAGCGCTCTGATGCGGCTCGCGGGCGCAGTCGACATCGGAGCGACAAACACCAAGATCGGAATCGTTGGCGAAGATGGCCGGGTGTTCCGCCGCACGACCATCCCGACCAGGTCAGGGAACGAGCCTGACCATCTGGTCGATGCTATCGCCGCTGAGCTAAGACCAATGCTCGACGCCGTTACCGACGAGCGCAATCAGGTCGTCGCCATCGGAATCGCCATCGCCGGATTTCTCGATCGTGAGCACACGATGATGGTCGCCAACGCAAATCTTCGCGGCCTCTGCGACTTTCCGCTCCGACGAGCGTTCGAGGAGCGGTTCGAGCTCGATTGCCATCTCGAGGTCGACTCGAACGCGACGACGATGGCGGAATACAGATTCGGAATGGGTCGCGGCATAACGAATCTGCTTGGAATGGTGTTTGGCACCGGAGTGGGCGGCGGAGTCATCGTCGGCGGACGTCTGCTGCGATTCACCGGGGAATGTGTCGGCGATATCGGACACGTCATTGTCGAGCCAGGCGGGCGTCAATGCACCTGCGGAGCCCGGGGATGTCTGGAAGCCGTCGCTTGCTCGGCGGCGTTATCGGAACGCGCTGAAGGACGAGCGGTGCGCGAGGTAATTGCAGAAGCAAAGAACGGAGATCGCTCGGCGATCAGCGCAATCAGCGCGACGGGAGAATTCATCGGGCTCGGCCTTGCTACGCTCGTGCAGATTTTCGCGCCTGAGCGGATCGTGATTGGGGGCGGGCTCGCCGCCGCTGGCGATCTTCTCATCGAGGCGGCGCGAAGCAGCTTTCGCAAACACGCTGGTGACGACTTTCGCGATCGCGTTGAGATTGTTGGTTCGAGCTTCGATGGCTGGGAAGGAATTGTCGGTGCAGCGAGTATCGCACTATCGCCCCATGACTGACATTACGCGCAGCGCGAAGCTGCAAACCTTTCGAAGCGCCGAAGAAATCGGAGAACACCTCGCTAATCGCCTGCTCCGAGAGATCGAGCAGGCACGGATGGTTGGGCGTCGGTTCGTGCTCGGCTGTCCGACCGGTCGGACACCGCGGCCCACCTATTCGGCGATCGCGCGCCGACTGGCTATGGAGCCTCGGGATCTGCGTCACCTTACGCTCGTGATGATGGATGAGTACGCGATCGAGACCGGAGCGCGCTTTGAACACGCCTCACCGGACAAACCGTGGTCGTGCCACCATTTCGCGCAGCGTGAGATACTCGGCCCATGGAACGAAAAACTTCCAAAAAACCTTCAACTCTCCGCGAGCAACGTCTGGTTTCCGGAAGCTGAGAATCCGGAAGCGTATGACACGCGCATAGAGAACGCAGGCGGCATCGATTTTTTCATACTCGCTTCCGGTGCAACTGACGGTCACGTCGCGTTCAATCCGCCAGGCACGCCTCGCGATAGTCACACCCGCGTTGTCGCCCTGTCGGAGCAGACGCGACGCGACAATCTTCAAACCTTCCCCGCGTTCGGCAGCATTGAAGCCGTCCCCCGACACGGAATTAGTGCCGGGATCGCAACGATCACCGCTGCGCGCGATGCGGTAATGATCCTGACCGGGTCAGCCAAACGCGAGTCATTGGCGCGTGTCGTCGAAGCTGATCAATACGACCCAACCTGGCCCGCAACTGTCATTCACGAATTCCCGACAGGTGAAATTCTGGCCGATCGCGAGGCAGCGAGCACGCTGGGGTAAAACACCGACGGAAATCAGGTGCTTGAGGCGCGCCTGTATTAGAGGACATATTCGGGCGCGATCGATGACGGCATTGTCATCCACACTTCACGTGCATTCCGCGGTACAGCGAGGCGCTGATGCAGAACACAGAGTACGATGCGATTGTGGTGGGGTCCGGAATCTCCGGCGGCTGGGCGTGTAAGGAGCTCACCGAAAAAGGCCTCAACGTTCTCTGCCTCGAGCGAGGCAAGAACATCGAGCACATCAAAGACTATGTGAACGCGACCAAGGCGCCCTGGCAGTACCCGCACCGCGGCGGGCGCACGCGCGCGATGGAGGAAGCCTATCCCGTTCTCAAGCGCGACTACCCTCTGAACGAAACGAATCTCGACTACTGGGCATCCGACAAGGATTCTCCGTACACCGAGATCAAACGCTTCGACTGGTACCGCGGTTATCACGTCGGCGGGCGCTCGTTGATGTGGGGACGTCAGAGCTACCGTCACAGTGATTTCGACTTCGAGGCGAATGCGCGCGAAGGTGTGGGCACCGACTGGCCGATTCGATACGCGGATATCTCGCCGTGGTACGACTACGTAGAAAAACACGCCGGCATCAACGGCACGCACGAGGGAATGCCGCAACTGCCCGATGGTCAGTTCCTGCCGACGATGGGGCTCAATTGCGGTGAGCAGATGATCGCCGACAAGGCGAACAAGATCTTTGGTCCTCACCGCCGGATCATTCCGGGTCGCTCGGCGAATCTCACCGTCGCGCACGACGGTCGCGGCCATTGCATGTATCGCAACGCCTGCTGGCTCGGCTGTCC
>Ga0075423_10003276_pt1 | contig 14894 bp, 14 predicted proteins | sample SoiMethybrSBSTD2_FD_80114 | JGI IMG/M metagenome (GOLD analysis project Ga0075423, IMG submission 80114) | Bulk soil microbial communities from a Populus tree surrounding site in Tennessee, USA - Soil MetaG P. TD hybrid SBSTD2 | ecosystem: Environmental > Terrestrial > Soil > Tree plantation...
ACCTGAATCCGAAGATCCCCGAGGATCTCGCCTTCGCGGAGTCGCGCATCCGGGCCGAGACGATCGCCGCCGAGGACGTGCTCCACGATCTGGGCGCGATCAGCATGCTCTCCTCGGACTCCCAGGCGATGGGCCGCATCGCCGAGGTCATCACACGTACCTGGCAGACCGCCGACAAGATGAAGCGGCAGCGGGGTGCGCTTGCGGGGGACGGCCGCGCGGACAACGCGCGCGCGAAGCGCTACGTGGCCAAGTACACGATAAATCCTGCTATTTCACACGGCATTGCCCATGAGGTGGGCTCGATCGAGGCGGGCAAGCTCGCCGACCTCGTGATCTGGAAGCCGGCCTTCTTCGGCGTCAAGCCTGAGCTCGTGGTCAAGGGCGGGCTCATCGTCACCGCGGCCATGGGCGATCCCAATGCCTCCATCCCGACGCCGCAACCCGTGCGGTACCGCCCGATGTTCGCCGCCTACGGCCGCGCCGTCGGCTCGACCTCCGTGACCTTCGTGTCGCGGGCGGCGCTGGAGGACGGCGTGCCCCTGCGCCTCGGTCTCCAGAAGCGGGCCAGCGCGGTGCGCGGGTGCCGCGGCCTCTCCAAGGCGGCCATGATCCACAACGCCTATGTGCCCCGTATGGAAGTGGACCCGGAGACGTATGAGGTCCGGGCCGATGGCCAGCTCCTGACCTGCGAGCCGGCGTCGGTCCTGCCGATGGCGCAACGCTACTTCCTCTTCTAGGCGACGCGCGCATGGTCGTGATCACCGAGCCCCACCTTCACGTCTCCGACGAGGCCCTGCGGGGACGCGAGCGCGACACGCTCTGTCTCACCTGGGAGGAGCGGCGCTGGACCCGCAAGCGCGTGCTGACGGGTGCCGGCCGCGAGGTGACGCTCGCCCTCCCGACCGGCAGCGTGCTGCAGCCGGGCGACGTGATCGCGATCGAGTCGGGCTGGTACCTGGTGGTGGAGGGACGTCCCGAGCCGGTGCTGGCGATCGCGCCGCGCGACCGCGCCGAGGCCATTCGCGTGGCCTTCGACGTGGGCAACCGGCACTTCTCGCTCGCCTTGGACGGGGACGTCATCCTCGTGCCGGACGACACCGCCATGGAGCAGCTCGTCCAGCGGCTCGGCGTGGCCTGGGCGCGGCGCACCGCGGTGTACGACCCCATCGGCGGTGGCGGCCACCGCCACGAGCCTGGGCGGAGCCCGCTGGACGGCCACACGCACCTGGACCACGGGCACGAGCACTCCCATGCCTGATCCCGCGCTGCTGCCGCTCCTGCATCTGGCCGACACCGCGTTCCCGACGGGCGGCTATGCGCACTCGCTCGGGCTCGAGACGTATTGCCAGGACGGCCGCGTCGCCGACGCCGAGGGGCTGGCGGCCTTCCTCACCATGCACCTCGAGGGCGCGGCCGGGCCGGCCGACGCCACCGCCGCGGTGGCTGCGCTGCGCGCGTTTGCCGCCCGGGATCTCGGGGCGTGCCGCGCGCTCGACGCGCGGCTCGAGGCGATGAAGCCGGCGCGCGAGCTGCGCGAGGCCAGCCGTCAGATGGGCCGCCAGACCCTGCGCGTGGCAGGGACGCTCACCGGCGACACAGGGCTCGGCGCCTACGCGGCGGCAGTCGACGCGGGTGAGGCCCCGGGGCATCACGGCGTGGCCTTCGGCATGGCCGCGGGCGCGCTGGGGGTGGGGGCCGAGGCCGCGGCCACGGGCTATCTCTATTCCGCGACGTCGCTGCTGGTCGGCGCCGCCCTCCGGCTCATGCGCCTCGGCCAGCTCGAAGGCCAGCGCGTGCTCTGGCGGCTCCACCCGCTCATCGGCCGCCTGGCCGCCGAAGCGGCGGCGCGCGATCCCGACGACATGTGGAGCTGGGCGCCCGGCCTCGAGCTGGCGAGCCTGGCCCACGAGCGGCTGGACGCGAGGCTTTTCCGCTCATGAGCGCGTCGACGACTCCGCGCGCGCTGCCGCGCCCGCTGAAGGTCGGCGTCGGCGGGCCGGTCGGCTCGGGCAAGACGGCACTGGTGGAGCGGCTCTCGCGCCTCCTGCGCGACCGCTACGACATGGCGGTGATCACCAACGACATCTACACGCAGGAGGACGCGCAGTTCCTCATCCGGCGCGGCGCGCTAGCCGCCGAGCGGGTCATTGGCGTGGAAACCGGAGGTTGTCCCCACACCGCGATCCGCGAGGACGCCTCGGTGAATCTCGAGGCCGTGCATCAGCTCGTCGGCCGGTTCCCGGGCCTCGAGCTGCTCCTCGTCGAGAGCGGCGGGGACAACCTCGCCGCCACCTTCAGCCCTGAGCTCGTCGACGCGACCATCTACGTGATCGACGTCGCCGAGGGGGACAAGATCCCGCGGAAGGGCGGCCCGGGTATCACACGGTCCGACCTGCTCGTCATCAACAAGATCGACCTGGCCCCGTACGTGGGCGCCGATCTCGCGGTGATGGAGCGCGACGCCAAGCGCATGAGAGGAGACCGGCCGTTTGTCTTCACGAACCTTCGCGACGGTGACGGCGCGCAGGCCGTGGCCGATTGGATCCGGCGCGAGCTCCTCTTCGAAGGCTGACGGCGACGGAGAGGCCGCGCGGCGCATCGGCCGCGATGGGCTGCTCGTACTGGGCTTCGAGCGGCGCGGCGGCCGCACCGTGCTCGCCGAGCGGCGCTACGCGCTGCCGCTCCAGGCGCTCGAGTGCATGGAGCTGGAGGACGGCGTGGCCGCGCTCATGCTCCTCAATCCCACCGGCGGCGTGCTGGGCGGCGATCGCCTGGACACCCGCGTGCGGGTGGGCGCGGGCGCCCACGCCTGTCTGACCACGCCCTCGGCCACGCGGGTGTATCGGAGCCTGGGGGAGCCGGCGCGACAGCGAGTCGTCGCCACCGTCGCCGTGGGCGCGCGGCTCGAGTACGTGCCCGATCACCTGATCCCGTCACCGGGCTCCCGTTTGCGGCAGGAGACCGAGATCATCCTCGAGGCCGGTGGCGCGGCGCTGATCTGGGACGCCTGGTCCGTTGGCCGCCCCGCGCGTGGCGAGGCCTGGACCTTCGCCGAGCTGGATCTGCGCCTGGACGTCCGCGACGCGGGGGGCCCGATCCTCCACGAGCGCGCCCGGCTCGATGGGCGCGGGGTCTGGGACGGGCTGGGAGGCGCCGAGGGCATGCCGTACCTCGGGGTGTTCGTGGCCGTGGAATCGGGGCGAGCGGCGTGGGGCCCGATCGCGGGCGCGCTGGACGACGCGCTGCCCCGCGATCGCACCCCGGTCCGGGGCGGGGCCGCGGTGCTCGGCCGCGCGGGCGTGCTTGTGCGCGTGGCCGCGCCCTCGGCGCCCGCGCTCACCGAGGCGGCGGAGGCGCTGTGGGCGGCGGGGCGCCGCGCCCTGTTCGACCGCCCGCCGTTGCGGTTGCGCAAGCTCTGACAATCGGGTGAGGATGGCGCCGATGAGCTACCCGGCGCCCGATCTCGCGGAGGCCCGCGCGTATGCCGAGCGCGCCGCCGCGGCCATCGGCCTCCCGCTCTCGGCCGAGCGGATACCCGCCGTCGCGCAGCACCTCGCGATCCTGCTCGCCGCCGCTGCCCTCGTGCTCGACTTCCCGCTGCCCGAGGATGAGGACGCTGCGCCCGTCTTCGAGCCATGAGCGCGGCGAGCCTGGAGGCGAGTGACGCGGTCGGCGTGGCCGAGGCGGTGCGCGCGCGTCGCGCAACCGCAGCCGAGGTCGCGGAGCGCGCGCTCGCGCGGATCGCCGCGCGGGACCCCGCGCTGAACTGCTTCACCGCCGTGCTGGCGGAACGCGCCCGCCGCGACGCGGCGGCGGTCGACGCGGCCCTGGCCCGCGGCGAGGATCCCGGCCCGCTCGCCGGGGCGCCGGTCGCCGTGAAGAACCTCTTCGACGTGGAGGGGCTCACGACGCTGGCGGGCTCGCGGATCAACGCTGAACGCCCGCCGGCCTCGCGGGACTCCGCGTGCGTGGCCGCGCTCCGCCGGGCAGGCGCCGTCCTCGTCGGCGCACTCAACATGGACGAGTACGCGTTCGGATTCACCACCCAGAACACCCACTACGGTCCCACGCGGAACCCTCACGACCGCGACCGCGTCGCCGGCGGTTCGTCGGGCGGCTCGGGGGCCGCGGTCGCCGCCGGCCTGGTGCCGCTCACGCTCGGCTCCGACACGAATGGGTCGATCCGGGTGCCGGCGGCGCTGTGCGGCGTGTTCGGGCTCAAGCCGACGTACGGGCGTGTGTCGCGGCGTGGCACCGCGCCGTTCGCGGGCTCCTTCGACCACGTGGGCCCGCTGGCGCGATCGACGCGTGATCTCGCCGCCGCCTTCGACGTGCTGCAGGGCCCCGACGCGGCGGATCCAGCGGCGAGCCGTCGTCCCGCGGAGCCCGTCGGGCAGGGGTGGAGGCAGGGGATCGCCGGGCTCCGCATCGCGGTGGCGGGCGAGCACTTCGCGCGCGGCGGCGAGCCCGAGGCGCTCGCCGCGGTCGCGGAGGTCGCGCAGGCGCTCGGGGCGCGCGAGACCGTGATACTGCCCGAGCCGCATCGTGCCCGGGCCGCCGCCCTGATCATCACCTCGGCCGAGGGTGCCCAGCTCCACTTGCCCGATCTCCGGGCGCGTCCGGACGACTTCGATCCCATGACGCGCGATCGCTTCCTGGCCGGGGCGCTCGTCCCCGCTACCGCGTACGTGGCCGCGCAGCGCTTCCGGGCCTGGTATCGCGCCGCGGTCCGGCTCCTCTTCAACCAGATCGACGTGCTGCTCGCCCCCTCCACTCCGTATCCCGCGCCGCGCATCGGACAGGAGCGCATCACGGTCGCGGGCCAGGAGGTGCCGGCGCGGACCACGCTCGGCCTCTACACGCAGCCGCTGTCGTTCATCGGCCTGCCCGTGATCTCGGTCCCGATGGCGCGCGCGCCGGGCCGCCTCCCGCTGGGCGTCCAGCTCGTGGCGGCGCCTTTCCGCGAGGCGGCGCTGCTGCGCGTGGCCGCCCATCTGGAAGCCGAGGGCGTGGTCGCGGCGCGCATCGCCTGAGCTCCCCTCCCGAAAGGATCGGCATGGAGATCAACATCCCCGAGGTCGTCGCCGAGGTGACGCAGGCCTTCCGCCGCTACGAGGCAGCGCTCACCGCCAACGACATTCCCGTGCTGGAAGCTTCGTTCTGGGATCATCCGCTGGTGATCCGCTTCGCCCTCCACGACAACGGCTACGGCCCGGACGCGATCGCGCGGTCGCGCCTCAGCCGGGGCAACACCGACCTGCGCCGCGAGCTCAAGCACACTCTGATCACGACATTCGGCCGCGACTTCGCGACCGCGAACACGGAGTTCCAGCGAGTCGAGTCGGGCCGCGAGGGGCGCCAGAGCCAGACCTGGGTGCGGACCGACAAGGGCTGGAAGGTGGTGAGCGCCCACGTCTCCTGGCTGACCCCGGCTCCCTGACTGCGTTGCTCAAGGCGCAGGCTGGCTGCTGATCTTCTGGGCAGCGTGCAGGCTCCGCTCCGGAGCCGACCCACTCAAGCCTTTGATTTCCTTCGCCACCGCGTACGGCATACGGCTTGCTCCCGCCTGGGTCATCGCCTGGGTGTCGGGGGGCAAGGAGTCAGGGTCATGGACGGAAAGCAGCTGGAGACCGAGCTCGAGCGTCTGGTGCTGAATGCCTTGCCGGCGCTCGTGCGCGAGCAGGTCACCGCCGAGCGGGGGCGCCTGTATCGGGCGGTCATGATGCGGCTGGAGCTGCCGCTGCTCCGCCACGTGCTCGATCTCTCGGGCGGCAATCAGCTCAGGGCGGCGCGCCTGCTGGGCATCAATCGCAATACCCTGCGCAAGCGGCTCCGGGTGCTCGGCCTCCTGCCGCACGCCTCCACCCGGAACGGGACGCCGGCCTAACCTCCGGCGGTCTGGTCGTGCGGCGGGGGGCGGGGTACACTCGCTCCTCGTGCGTCCGTCCTCGTCCCTTCCGGCGGCCTTCGGGGTCGCCGCGCTGCTGCTCACTGTACTCTCGGGATGCGCCGGCCTGCCGTCGGAGCCCGTCCCGGGCGAGCCACCGCATCACGCCAAGGGCGGCTTCCGGAACACCGCCCCCGACTTCCACCGTGCCGGGGGCTGGACGCGGATCAAGTTCCTTGCGAGCCGTAGCTGGCAAAGCCTCGTGTCGCCGCGGACCTTCGACACGCCGCGGGAGAGCGCCGAGAGGCTCGCGGCAGGGCAAGCGCTCCTGGCGGGCGCCGAGCCCACCATCACCTGGATCGGGCACGCGAGCCTGCTGGTCCGCCTCGACGGTGTCACGATCCTCACCGATCCCACCTGGAGCGAGCGCGCGAGCCCATTTTCCTGGGCGGGCCCGAAGCGGCTGGTCCCGCCCGGGCTGGCGTTCGAGAACCTGCCACGGGTGGACGTGGTGGTGCTGTCCCACGATCACTACGATCACCTGGATCTGCCCACTGTGCAGCGGCTCGCGAAGGCCTACGATCCGCTGTTCGTGGTGCCGCTCGGCCTCAAGGCGTGGCTGGCGGAGCGCGGCGTGACGCGGGTCGAGGAGCGCGACTGGTGGGGGCGAGTGGAGCATCGGGGCGTGAGCTTCGTGTGCACGCCCGCCCAGCACTTTTCTCAGCGCACCCCCTGGGATCAGAACCAGCGGCTCTGGGCCACGTGGGCGGTGCTGGGTCCGTCGCGCCGCTTCTACTTCACCGGCGACACCGGGTACTTCGACCAGTTCAAGGAGATCGGCGCGCGGTTCGGCCCCTTCGACCTGGCCGCGGTGGCGATCGGCGCGTACGTCCCCCCCGAGATCATGCGCTCGGTTCACATGACGCCCGAGCAGGCGGTGCAGGCGGCGCAGGACGTCGGAGCGCGCATCACGCTCGGCATACACTGGGGGACGTTCGACCTCGCTGAGGAGCCGCTGGGCGAGCCGCCCGAGCGCATGCTCGCGGAGACCGCCCGGCGGGGCATCGGACCCGAGCGCGTCTGGATCCTGAAGATCGGCGAGACACGCCGCTGGTAGGCCCACGCTGGTAGGATGATCCCGGCATGGCGAGCCGGGTGCTGATCGTCGAGGACGAACCGGACATCCGGGACCTGCTGACCTTCCATCTCGAGCGCGACGGCTTTCAGGTCGCGCGCGTCGGCACGGGGACGGAGGCGCTACGCCAGGTGCGTCTCACCCGACCGGACCTCGTGATCCTCGATCTCATGCTCCCGGAGATGGACGGGCTCGAGGTGTGCCGTCGCCTGCGCGCCGACGCGGCGACCGCGACGCTGCCCATCATCATGCTCACCGCCAAGGGCGACGAGGTGGATCGAGTCGTGGGCCTCGAGATCGGCGCCGACGACTACATCGTGAAGCCCTTCTCGCCGAAGGAGCTGATCGCGCGCGTGCGCGCGGTGTTGCGGCGCTCGCGGGCGCCGGCGGCGGGTGCGCCGCTGGTGGTGGGCGAGATCCAGCTCGACGGAGCCACCCATCAGGCCGTCGCGGGCGGCCGACCGCTGAGCCTCACCCCGAAGGAGTTCGACCTGCTTCGCGCGCTCCTGGAAGCGCGCGGGCGCGTGCTGTCGCGGGAATTCCTGCTCGACCGGGTGTGGGGTTATGCGCGGGCGGGGGAGATCGAGTCGCGCACGGTGGACGTGCACGTTCGCCGGCTCCGCGCCAAGCTGGGCGCCGAGGGCGAGCGGATCCTCACCGTGAAGAACGTGGGCTATCGTCTGGACCCGGACGTCTGACCGTGCGCGCGCTCATCCTGTTCCTCCGGCGGCGCATCGCGCTGAAGCTGACCCTCACCCTGGTGGGCTTCACCGGGCTCGCGGCGCTGACCGCTGGCCTCTACGTGAACCGCGCCCTGGAGGGGTTCGCCGCCGATTCCCTCGAGGCCCGGCTCGTCGCGGTGGGCGGCGTGCTCCACGACGAGGCGCGCGCGCAGCTACCGGCCGAGGTGAGCGCGCCGAGCATACAGGCCTTCGTGACCCGCGCCGCGCGGACCACGGGGGCACGCGTGACGGTGATCGCGCCCGACGGTCGGGTGCTCGCCGAGTCGGGCGCCGCGCCGGGCGGCGTGGCGGCGATGGAGAATCACGCGGATCGTCCCGAGGTGCGCGCCGCCCTGGCGGGGCGGATGGGGCGCGATCTCCGCACCAGCGCGACGCTCGACGCGCCGCTCCTCTACGTCGCCCTGCCCGTGCGCCAAGGCGACCGGCTTGTCGGCGTGCTGCGCCTCGCCGTGCCGCTGACGGAGGTCACCGCGTCGTACGAGAGCGTGCATCGCGTGATGCTGGTGGGCGGGCTGGTGGCCCTCACGGTGGCGCTCGGCATCGGCCTCTTCGTGTCCGGGCGCGTGACGCGGCCCGTGGTGGAGATGCAGGCGATCGCCCGCCAGCTCAGCGAGGGCAACTTCGCCGTGCGCGCGCCCGTGCGCTCTCCGGATGAGATCGGCACCCTCGGCCGCTCGCTCAACGTGCTGGCCGCGCGGCTCCGCGAGAAGATCCAAGACCTCGCCCAGGAGCAGGCCAAGGCCACCGCCATCCTCGACGGGATGGTCGAGGGCGTGATCGCGGTGGACGGCCATGACCACATCCTGCTCATGAACGAGCGCGCACGGGCCATGTTCAATCTGGAGAGTGGACGCGTGGAGCGCAAGCCGTTCCTCGAGGTCATCCGCAACGCGGACCTCCACACCGTCTTCCGTCAGGGACGGGCCGCGGGCGCGGACGATACGGGGGACGCGGCGGCGGTACAGCGGGAGCTGCGTCTGAACACCCCGGTCGAGCGCATGCTGCAGGTGCACGCGGTGCCGTTGCGGCTCGGCCCCGGCGAGACCGGGGTGGCCATGGTGCTCCACGACATCACGGCGCTGCGACAGCTCGAGCAGGTCCGCACGGAGTTCGTCGCGAATGTCTCCCACGAGCTCCGGACCCCGCTCACCGCCATCCAGGGCTATCTCGAGACCCTGCTGGGGGGCGCGATGGAGGATCCGGCGCACGCGCGGCGCTTCCTCGAGGTGGTGTTCCGGCACACGGAGCGGCTCGGCCGGCTGCTCAACGATCTCACCGACCTCTCCAACATCGAGCTCGGACGCGTGGCGCTACACCGAGGGCCGGTCGACCTTGCCGAGGTCGTGGAGGGGACCCTCGACATCATCCGCGCCAAGGCCGATGCGGGCGGGGTGCGGCTGGAGGCGCGGCTGCCCGATCACTTGCCCGCGGTGCAGGCGGACCGCGACCGGCTGGCGCAGATCCTCATCAACCTGGTCGACAACGCCGTGAAGTACACGCCCGGGGGCGGACGCGTGACCGTGGAAGGTGCGGCGGGAGTCGGGCTCGTGGAGGTGGCGGTGGCCGACACGGGCGTCGGGATTCCGCCCGCCGACCTCCCCCGTATCACCGAGCGCTTCTACAGGGTGGACAAGGCGCGCTCGCGCGAGCTGGGCGGCACCGGTCTCGGCCTCGCCATCGTCAAGCATCTGGTGGCCGCCCATGGGGGCACCCTCGTGATCGAGAGCCGGTTGGGTGAGGGCACCCGGGTGCGCGTCACCCTGCCCGCCGCGGAGCCGACGCCCGCCGTCTGAACGCGGCCGCTCACCGGGGGGATCGCTGGAAATAGCCCCCGAGGCCCGCCGCGAACACCGCCACGCCCAGCAGCACGTGCAGGCCCAGCCCGTGTCGCACGGTGATGACGCCGCTGTGACGGGACGACGACATCCGTCACTGAAACTTCACTCGCGGAGCGGTACGGCGTTCACATCCCCCGTGGGACGCTGAATCCAATGAACGCACGCCATGTCGAGCGGCAGGGGCGAGCCGATCTGCACGTGCACACGTGGTGGAGCGACGGCGCGCAGCGCCCGGAGGCGGTGGTCGCGGCCGCGGCGGGACGCGTCGACGTGCTGGCCATCACGGACCACGACGAGATCCGCGGCGCCCTCATCGCGCGAGACTATGCCCGACGTCAGCCCTTGCTCGGCGTCGACGTGGTCGTGGGCGAGGAGATCAGCACGCTCAACGGCCATCTCATCGGCCTCTATCTCGAGGAGCGCGTGCCGCCCGGCCTCAACGCCCTGCGGACGATCGAGCTGATCCGCGAGCAGGGCGGGCTGGCGGTGGCCGCCCACCCGTTTCATCCGGTGCGCGGGGTCGCGCGCGGGCACCGCCCGATCGGCCAGCTGCTTCCCGATCTGCCGCTCGACGCCATCGAGGTCGGGAACAACGCCGGCGTCTTCTCGTGGCTCTACGACGCTTGGGCGGCGCTACGGAACACGGAATGGATGCTCCCGGTCTGCGGCGGCTCGGACGCCCATGACGTCTGGTACGTGGGCAACGGCGTCACGCGCTTCGAAGGCCGCGACGCCCCCGCCCTCCGCCGCGCCCTGATCGCCGGCCGCACGCGGGCGCACCGCGCCTCGGCCTGGACCCCGGCCAAGCTGCCGCACCACGTCCACTATCAGTCGCGTTCTCTCATCAAGTTCCTGCGCCTGAGCGCGCAAAGGAGAGCCCTGTGAGCGACCACGGCGAGTGCGACTTCCGTTGGCTGGAGCGCGGTGAGGGCGAGCCGGTGCTGTTCCTCCACGGGCTCGTGGGGCGCATGCACGACTGGGACGCCACGCTCGACCACCTGAGCGCGTCGTGCCGTCCCATGGCGCTCGCGCTCCCGATGTTCGAGCCCTGGCTGCCGGAAGCCACCATCGAAGCCCTCGCGGATCACGTGCGCGGTTTCCTCGACGCCCTGGAGATCCCGCGCCTGATCCTCGGCGGGAACTCTCTCGGCGGTCACGTGGCCCTTCGCGTGGCCCTGGCCGCCCCCGAGCGCGTGGCCGGCCTCGTGCTCACCGGCTCGTCCGGGCTCTTCGAGCGGAGCTTCACGCGCGGGGTGCCGCATCGGCCGAGCGAGGCGTTCGTGCGCGAGAAGATGGAGGAGATCTTCTACGACCCCGAGCTCGTGACGCCGGAGTGGGTGGAGTCGGTGCGGCGGCTGGTGACCGCGCCAACCTCCGCGATGCGCATCCTGCGCTTCGCCCGCGCCGCGCGGCGCGACAACGTCGAGGCACGCCTCCACGAGCTGCGGCCGCCGACCCTGCTCGTGTGGGGCCGGGAGGATCGCATCACGCCACCCGAGGTGGCCGAGCGTTTCCAGCGGCTCATCCCCGACGCGGAGCTCCTCTACCTCTCGGCCTGCGGCCACGCGCCGATGCTCGAGTGGCCGGATCGGTTCTCCGCCGCGGTGGCCTGGTGGCTCAAGGCCTCGCGCGACCGGCGCGCGACACCCGCCCTGGCGATGGGATCGGCCCCCCTGGGGTCCACCCGATGATGGCGCGCGCGGCGGCGAGAGTGCTCGACTGGTGGGCCGCGCGTCGCCGGCGCTCGCTCGAGCGGGCGTGGCGGCGGCCGGGCGGCGTGCAGGAGGAGCGGCTGCTGGGTCTCGTCACCGCCGCGCGCGACACCGAGTTCGGCCTCGCCCACGGCTTCGCGGGGATCCGCTCGGTGTCGGAGTATCAGGAGCGCGTGCCGCTGCGCGACTATCTGGGCTTCCAGTCCCTGTGGGAGCGCGCGGTATGGGGCGTGCGGGATGTGACGTGGCCCGGCGAGGTGCGCCACTGGGTGAAGACGTCCGGGACCACCGCCGGCGACAAGCTGATCCCGGTCACACGGGAGGCGCTCGCCGCCCACCGCCGCGGCGGCTGGGACGCCCTGCCCCTCGCGGCGGAGCGTGTGGGTGCGGAGACGCTGCTCGGCGGCCCGATGCTCTTCCTCGGCGGCAGCACCACCCTCAAGCCCCTCGGCGAGCGCAGTGTGGTCGGCGACCTCTCGGGGCTCACGGTACGGCGGCTCCCGCCGGTGCTTCGCGAGCGCTACGCGCCGGGCCCCGCGGCGGCGATCCAGGACTGGGAGACACGGGTCGAGGCGGTCGCGCGGCAGGTCGCCTGGCAGGACGTGCGCCTCCTCGCGGGCATGCCGTCCTGGATGCTCGTGCTCTTCGAGCGCGTTGCCCGGGTGCGCGACCTGGCGGGCCGGCCCGTGCGCGACATGCGGCAGTGCTGGCCCGAGCTCCGCATCTTCGTCCACGGCGGGGTGTCCTTCGGGCCCTACGCGAGCGTGCTGGCGGAGTGGCTGGGCCGCCCGCTCGAGCGTCTCGAGGTGTATCCGGCGTCCGAGGGCTGGGTCGCGATACAGACGGAGTCGCGGGACGGCCTGACCCTGACCCTCGACCACGACGTCTTCTACGAGTTCGTGCCCGTGGAAGACCTGGGCTTGGACCGGCCTCGGCGCCACACGGTGGCGGACGTCGAGCTCGGGCGCCCGTACGCGGTCGCGCTCAGCACGACCGGCGGCCTCTGGTCGTATCTCCTGGGTGACACCGTGCGCTTCACCGCGCGCGACCCGCTACGCCTCCGCATCATCGGGCGCACGCGGCACTTCGTGAACGCCTTCGGGGAGAACGTGATCGTGGAGGAGGTGGAGCGCGCGCTCACCACCGCGTGCCATCGGACAGAGGCGGAAGTGGTCGAGTTCTCGGTGGCGCCGCGCTATCCCTCGGCGGATGAGTCGCGGGGCAGCCACGACTGGCTGGTGGAGTTCCGCGTGCCGCCTCGCGAGCCCGAGGAGTTCGCGCGGCTCCTCGACGAGGCGCTCGCCGCCCTGAACACCGATTACCGTACCAAGCGCTGGCGGAACGTCGGCATGGTGGCTCCGCGCATCGTGACGCTGCCCTCCGGCACCTTCCACCACTGGATGCAGCGGGCGGGGAAGCTCGGCGATCAGCACAAGGTGCCGCGCGTGAGCAACGGCCGCGAGCTCGCGGAGGCACTACTCGCCGCGGGCGGGCTCGGGGCGCGTTCGGTGGCGACCGAGGCGGTGGGCAGCCGGTGAGCCCCATCGCGCGATCGTGCGCCAGGGACGCGGTGTTCCCACCGGTACGAGATGCTTCTGGCGGTCTAGGGGTCCGGCTCAGCCGGTCGGGCGGATACGGGAGCCGTTCGCCAGCTCATAGAGCAGCTCCTGCGAGCGCAGGGGAGGCGAGGTCGTGGCGATCACGCGCTCGGACCGCCCGTCCGGGCGAATCAGCCGTGCCTTGGCGGTGTCGGCGAGCTGGATCTCGAGCATCTCGTGGATCTGGCGCTGCAGCGCGGGCTCGAGAATCGGGAAGGTCACTTCCACGCGATTGTCGAGGTTGCGCGGCATCCAGTCCGCCGAGGCCAAGAGATAGTCCGGGTTGCTGCCGTTCTGAAAGTAGTAGACCCGGGCGTGCTCGAGATAGCGGTCGATGATGGAGATCGCGCGGATGCGGTCGGAGAGACCGGGCACGCCGGGGCGCAGGCAGCAGATGCCGCGGACGATGAGATCGATCTGGACCCCAGCCGAGCTCGCCTTGTAGAGCTCCTCGATCAGCTCGCGATCCACCAGGCTGTTCATCTTGCCGATGATCCGGGCCGGTCGCCCGGCGCGGGCGTGCTCCGCCTCGCGTCGGATACGGCTCGCCAACCCCTCGCGCAGGCTCGTGGGCGCCACCGCGAGGTGGTGGAATCTGCGCGGTCGCGTATAGCCGGTGAGGAGGTTGAACAGCTCGGTGAGGTCCTCGCCGAAGCTCTCCCGGCACGTGAAGAGACCAAGATCGGCATAGATGCCGCCGGTGCGCACGTTGTAGTTGCCGGTCGCGAGGTGGCAGTACCGGCGGATGCCGTCCGGCTCCTGACGCACGACCAGGCATGCCTTGCAATGGGTCTTGTAGCCGACCAGGCCGTACACGACGTGCGCGCCCACTTCCTCGAGCGCGCGCGCCCAGCGGATGTTCGCCTCCTCGTCGAAGCGCGCCTGCAGCTCGACGAGCACCGCAACCTCCTTGCCGTTCTCGGCGGCCCGGGTGAGCGCCTGTGCGATCGGCGAGGTGGGGCTCACCCGGTAGAGCGTCATCTTGACCGCGAGGACCTTGGGATCCTCGGCCGCCGCGCTCACGAAGCGGGTGACGGCGTCGAAGGAGTGATACGGGTGGTGAGCGAGGATGTCGCCCGCGCGGATCGCCGACCACACGTCCGGGCTGCCCTCGAAGGCGGGCAGGGGGCGCGGCGGGAGCGGCCGGTCCTTGAGGGCGGGCAGATCCACCGCCGAGTACAGCCCGAAGAGATCCGAGAAGGACGCGAAGCCGGCCGCCGCGTAGAGATCCTGCGGCTCGAGCTCGAGCTCATCGAGCAGGGTGGTCAGCACGGACTCGGGGAGGTCGGCGTCGTACTGCAGCCGCACCGCATCGCCCATGCGGCGGCCGCGCAGCCCGGCCTCGATGCTCGCGAGGAGATCCATGGCGCGGGCGCGCTCGAGCTGGATGTCCGAGTCGCGGGTCACGCGGATGGCGTGACAGGACTCGATCTCGTAGCCGTGGAAGAGCCACGGCATGTGCATCCGGATCACGTCCTCCAGGAGCATGAAGGCGAACTGCCCCGGCGCGGCGGGCAGCGCGATGAACCTCGGCACCACGTGGGCGGGCAGGTGGACGAGCGCGAGGGTGGCGCGGGGGAGCGGTGAGGTCTCGATCGGGCGGACGGAAGCGACCAGGCAGAGGGCGCGATTGCCGAGATGCGGGAAGGGATGCCCCGGATCGATCGCGAGCGGCGTGATGATCGGGTGGAGGATGCGCCGGAAATAGTCCTCGAGGAAGGTGCGCTGCTCGTCCGTCGCCTCCTTCGGCCGGATGATCGCGATGCCTTCGGCGGCGAGGAGGGGCTGGATCTCCTCCAGGAAGCACCGGTGCTGCTCGTCCACCAGCTCGTGGATCCGTCGCATGATGGCGCTGAGCGCGGCAGCGGGCGTGAGGCCGTCCGGGCCGGGCGTCGTGTCACCCGCGCGAAGCTGCCGCTTGAGCCCGGCGACTCGCACCATGAAGAACTCGTCGAGATTGGAGCTAAAGATGGCGAGG
>Ga0075423_10003278_pt1 | contig 14894 bp, 9 predicted proteins | sample SoiMethybrSBSTD2_FD_80114 | JGI IMG/M metagenome (GOLD analysis project Ga0075423, IMG submission 80114) | Bulk soil microbial communities from a Populus tree surrounding site in Tennessee, USA - Soil MetaG P. TD hybrid SBSTD2 | ecosystem: Environmental > Terrestrial > Soil > Tree plantation...
CCCCGAGGGCGGTCGTCTCCGCCACCACCGGGCGCACGACCGGCACGCCGAGGATGTCGGCCTGCATCTGCATCAGCGTGTCGTTGACCGTGGCGCCACCATCGACCTTGAGGACTTCGAGGGTGACGCCCGAGTCCTTGACCATCGCGTCGAGCACGTCGCGCGTCTGGTAGCAGATCGATTCGAGCGTCGCCCGCGCGAGATGGGCGCGGGTGTTGAAGCGCGACAGTCCGACCATCACACCGCGAGCATCGGACCGCCAGTAGGGCGCGAACAGTCCTGAGAATGCCGGGACGAAGTACATGCCGCCGCTGTCCGGCACCGTGCCCGCCAGAGACTCGATTTCCGCTGCTGTCGAAATGATCCCGAGCTGATCGCGCAGCCACTGCACGGCCGATCCAGTGACCGCGATGGACCCTTCGAGCGCGTAGATCGGATCGCTGCTGCCGATCTGGTAGCACACCGTGGTCAGCAAGCCCGACGCAGACGGAACGATCTCCCGGCCGGTGTTGAGCAGCATGAAATTGCCGGTGCCGTACGTGTTCTTTGCCTCTCCTGGCGACACGCACACCTGGCCAACCGTGGCCGCCTGCTGGTCGCCCAGGTCGCCGCAGATGGGCACCTCGCCACCGACCGGACCAGTGCGCCTGCTCACGCCGTAGAACGCTGAATCGGAAGACGACCGAATCTCCGGCAACATGCGGGCAGGAATAGTGAACAGGTCGAGCAGCTCCGGATCCCATTGCCGGGTCCGCAGATCCATGAGCATGGTCCGGCTCGCATTCGTCACGTCGGTCACGTGTGAGCCGCCATCCCGTCCGCCGGTCAGATTCCAGATGACCCAGCTGTCAATGGTGCCGAAGACGGCCTCGCCTCGCTCCGCCGCGGCCCTGGCCCCCTCGACGTTGTCGAGGATCCACTGCAGTTTGGCGCCCGAAAAGTAGGTCGCCGGCGGAAGCCCCGCGCGCGCGCGGACCAGTTGCGCCTTGGATTGATCTATCGCGGACACAATCCGATCCGTCCTCGTGTCCTGCCAGACGATGGCGTTGTACCAGGGCCGGCCGGTTCGAGGATTCCAGACGACGGTGGTTTCGCGCTGATTGGTGACGCCGATGGCAGCGAGATCGGCGGCGCTGAGGCCGCCGGCATTCAGCGCGCCGGTGATCGACTCGTTCACGCGCGCGGCGATCTGCAGCGGATCGTGCTCGACCCAGCCCGGTTTCGGCAGGATCTGGTCGTGCTCCACCTGATGCCGGGCAACTTCCCGCCCCTGACGATCGAAGACCATGAACCGCGTGCTCGTTGTGCCCTGGTCGACCGCACCGACGTACTGCTTCATCGCCGCTCCGTCGCAGAAGTGTTGACAGATTCGCTCGGATGACTGCGCAGGCCTTCGTGAATCAGAACCCCACCGCGAAGTAGAGTCCGGCTCCGGCCAGCCCGCCGATCAGCGGACCGACGATCGGGACCCAGGCGTAGTCCCAGTCGGAGGTGCCCTTTCCTGGAATGGGCAGCAGCGCGTGCGCGAGCCTTGGGCCGAGATCGCGCGCGGGATTGATCGCATAGCCGGTCGGACCACCGAGCGACACGCCGATCCCGAGGACGAGCACGCCCACCAGCAGCGGTTGGAGTCCGCGGCTGAATACGAACGTGAGGTCGACGTCTCCGGGTTTCGAGAGCGTCTGAGCGTTGGCCGCGATTGCCAGCACACCAAAAAGCAGTACGGCGGTGCCGATCATCTCGGTGATGAGATTCGAGACCGGCCGGCGGATCGCCGGGCCGGTCGAGAAGACCGCCAGCTTCAGATCCGGATCCGTCGTCGCCTGCCAATGAGGAAGGTAGGCGAGCCAGACCAGGACGGCCCCGCAAAACGCGCCGATCAGCTGAGCGGCGAGGTACGCGGGCACGTCGGCCCACGGGAAGCTCCCGATCGCCGCGAGGCCAACGGTGACCGCGGGATTGAGGTGAGCGCCGCTCAACCGTCCGACCGCGTAAACCGCAATCGCTACCGCCACGCCCCATCCGACGGTGATGACGATCCAGCCACTGTTCTGACCTTTCGTTCGCCCCAGGACCACGTTGGCGACGACGCCGTCGCCGAGAAGAACGAGCAGCATCGTGCCGAGCAACTCCGCAAGAAAATTCTGCATGGTGCGGAATCTTCGGTGGAGCCTCGCAACGGAGTCAAGTCCATCGCTCCTGTCGCCGCCGATCGCCGTCGAGACCGCCCGCGGCGGGGTCATACAATGACAGGCACGTGCGAAGGGTTTTCGAGGTCAACGGCGAAGCGTTCGACGTCATCGTGGTCGGCGGCGGCATCATCGGGTGCGGCGTGGCACGTGACGCAGCACTCCGTGGTTTCAAGGTGGCGCTGGTCGAAAAAGGCGATTTCGGCAGCGGTACGACAGCCGGCTCGACCCGGATCGTCCACGGCGGTCTGCGGTACCTGGAACGGCTGGACATCCGGCTCGTTCGCCTCGATCTGCGCGAGCGCGAGACCCTCCTGCGGATCGCCCCGCATCTGGTCAAACCGCTGGAATTTCTCATTCCGTTTTTCGGACCGCAGCGTGCGGCGGCCCTCAAGCTTCGAGCCGGGCTGGCGCTCTACGATGTCCTGAGCTTCGACAAGAGCCTGCCGTCACGACGCTGGTTGACGCCAGCCGAAGCACGCGCTGCGGACCCGAGTCTCGACCGTCCGGATGTGACCGGCGCCGCGGCGTATCACGATGCACGGGTCGATTGTGCCGAGCGGCTGGCGCTCGAGAATGTGCTCGACGCCGAGCAGCATGGCGCGCGTGCGTTCAGCTACTGCGAGGCGCTGTCTGTGACGCCGGATGCCGGCGGCTCCGGGATGATGGCAGTCTGCGTCCGCGATGTGCTTGGCGGACAGGACGCCACGCTGCGAGCCGAGGCGATCGTCAATGCGACCGGGGCCTGGGCCGATCCGGTGGCGACACGGCTGACGGGCCGGCGCGCAGGGGCGATTCGGACGACCAAAGGCATCCATCTGGTCTGCCGGCCGATGACCGGCCGGGCCCTGGTGTTGTTTTCGGAGGTCGATCGCCGGCTGATGTTCGCGATCCCGAGGGCGGGCTTGACCTGGATCGGGACCACCGATACGGACTACGCTGGCGATCCCTCGGACGCGCGGGCCAGCCGGCCAGATGTCGAGTATCTACTGCGATCCGTGCGCCATGCGTTTCCGTCGATTCGCCGGGAGGACGTGCTGTTCACCACGGCTGGCGTCCGGGCGCTGGTGCGCAGCGGCGGAAGCGAGTCGGCAGTCTCGCGGATGCACCGGATCATCGACGGAGAGCCGCTCGGCCCGCCCGGCTTCGTGACGATTCTAGGAGGAAAGATCACGGGGTATCGGGCCATCGCCGAGGAGGTCATGGACGTCGTCTGCCGTCGGTTCAGGAGTCCTCGCCGCTCTGTGACCGCCGAGCGTGCGCTGCCGGGCGCCGTCCCCGTCAGAGACAGGCCGTCGTCTGCCGATACGCGTCTCTGGTCTCATCTGGCCGGGTTGTATGGCACTCGCGCGGCCGAAGTCGTAGCACTGGCGGAGTCGACGCCGGCGTGGGGGGCGCCGCTGTCGCCGGCCTACCCTGACATCGGCGCACAGGTGGTCTATGGGGTCCGCCGGGAGCACTGCCAGCGACTCGACGATTTCATCCGGCGCCGGACGCTGCTGGGGGTGTCGACCGACCGGGGCGCGCAAGCCGTACCAGCCGCCGCGGCCCTGATGGCCGAGGAGCTGGCCTGGTCCCCCGCCTATCAAGCCGCCGAAGTCGCCGCCGCCCTCCACCCGCCGGGGTCAGATCTCGATTCTCTCGACTGACGACCGCCCTCCCCCACTCCAGAAGGGGCGGGCCGGCTTCGTGGGGTCAGATCTCTAATCTCGAACGGTGAGCCGCCGGAACAGGGACGATCTCGAAAATAGAGATCTGACCCCTTCTCGTCAGAGCCCCTTCTGGTCGGAGCCCTTCTTGGTCGGAGACGCGAACCGTTCGTCAGGTCGAAATTCGAGATCTGACCCCGGCGGATCCGTAAGCGGCTGGGCAGAACTGTAATCGGGTGGGTGGCGGATGCCGCCTAATCCTCAGGATTTCAATGACTTCCCCCCGGAACCTGGGTTGCACTTGGTCCGCCACGGGACTTTCCGCTCCATGCCGTTCCACGACTACGCCGCGTCAGAAGCTTCGACGCTCATCGCTCGTCTCCTGGGGACCCAGACCGACGGCTGCCTCCAGCAGATCCGCGCCGTCCGTGACGCGCTCGAGGCGGCCGCCAGGGCTCTCGAAACCGCGCCCCGCGGAGACGAGGACGTCCGGCAGCTCGTCAACCGGCTGACCGCCGCCGCCGAGGCCGACGCGCAGCGCGCTGCCGACGAAGGCCGACGCGTGGCCGACGAGGCCCGACGGCATGTCGAAGAAGCGAACACCGCGCTCGCGGCGCAGCTGGAAGAGAACGGCCGGCTCGCCTCCAGCGTGGCTCGCGCCGACGCCGAGGTCGCGCTGCTCCGGAGCGAGCTCGGGACCTCGCAGGAACGCGCGGACGGCGCCGAGCGCGACCTGACCGCGACCGTCGAGGCCCACGCCGAACTCGAGCGGATCCTCGCCGCAACCGACACCGAGCTCCGGCGCGCCGGCCAGGCCCGCACGCAGCTCGAAGCCGAGCTGACCGCCATGCGCGCGAACCTGCAGCGCAGCGACGGCGAGTCGGAACACCTCCGGCACGACCTGCAGCGGCTCGTCGAGGAGGGCGCCGAGCTGCGGCAGCAGCTGGAACGCTCGGCCGCGGAGGGCCGTGACCTGCGCGAAGCGCTCGAGCGGTCGGGTCATCACACCGCGCAGCTGCAGCAGGACCTCCAGCAGCGCCACACCGAGCGACTCGAGCTCGATCGCCAGCTGGCCACGGCACGCGAGGAACTGGCCGGGCGCGATGCGCTGGTCCGCCAGCTCGAAGCCGCGGGCCAACGGATCAACACCCTCGAAACCGACCTGGCGACCGCGTCCGAACTGACGTCGACCGAGCTGGAAGCGGCGCACGGCCGGGTGCGAGCGCTCGAAGCGGCGGTCGCAGAGGCGCAGGCGGCGATCGCGACTCACGACGCCGTCGTCGCGGAGTTGAACAGCAGCCGCGCCCGCACGCTGACGCTCGAAACGCAGCAGGCCGACTACGTGGAACAGACACGGCAGCTGCAGATCCGGCTGGACGATGCGCTGCAGGCGGAGGCGAAACTGCGCGAGTCGGTCGCCCGCGCGAGCGACCTGCCCAAGGACGAGGACCAGACCGAGACGCTGCGCTGGGAGTTGGAGCGCATGGTCTCACTGTTCGACGGGTCCGTCCGGGCGGTCAACGAGATGGCCCGCGCCCGCACCTCCGGCGAACTGCTGGCGGAGCTGGTCAAGCGGCTGTCGATCCAGTTCTCGCGCGTCGCGCTCTTCCGATTGAAGGGCCAGGGACTCGAAGGTGAGCATCACGTCGGCTTCGAGGAGACCGACATCGCCAAGCTGGTCCTGCCGGTGACCGTCGACTCGCTTCTGACCCGCGCGATCAACTCCGGCACGGTCGAGAGCCTGAACGGCCCCGATATCGCGAATCGCCTTGGCACGCCGTTCGGCGGATCGCCGACCTCCGCCGTGGCGCTGCCCATCATCCTGCAGGGCACGACCCTCGCCGTCGTCTACGCCGACGATGCAGACATGCCGGATTTCACGCGTGGCGAGGGCATGCACGAGACCAGCGTCGGATTCGCGAAGCTCCTGGTGGGGGAAGCGGCCGTCCTTCTGATGTGCCACACCCAGGAGCTCAAGACGCTCAACGAGCTGCGCCAGTACGCCGCGACGCTGCTGCAGGAGGCCAAGGCGATGTACCTGGCCGACGCCGAGGCGGGGAAACCGGCGGCGCACGTGCGTGGACGGCTCAAGGACAACCTCGAGTGCGCCAGCCAGCTCTATGCCTACCGTGCGGCGATGGAAGGCACGGCCGCAGCCGCCCTCCTCGACGATCAGATTGCCACGGAGATGGCGGGATCCTCAGCCTTCTCGCGAGATCTCTCCGACGTCGTCCACGGTATGGCCACGTCGGACCTCGGGATTACCGCGGAAGCCTCCTGATCGATCGGACGCAGGTCAGCGGCTGCCGGCGCTCTTTCCCTTGAGGTGCGTATCCAGGAACTTCAGCACCGCGCTGTAGCCCTGAATCTGATTCTTCTTCTTCGTGAACCCGTGCCCCTCGTCTGGGAAGACCAGGTACTCGACAGGCACGCCATTCTCTTTCACCGAGGACACGACGTCGTCGGATTCGGCCTTGAGGACGCGGGGATCGTTCGCGCCCTGGAGCACGATGAGCGGTTTCCGGATCCTCGCGGCGTGGAACACCGGCGAGACCTCGTAGAGCATCTTCTCGTCGGCGACCGGATCGCCCATCTCGGCATAGAGCGCCTTCCGTTGCGCCTCCCACCAGGCCGGGATCGCCCCCAGGGTCCGCAGCCAGTTCGATACGCCGAAGATGTCCACGCCGACGTCGAACTCGTCGGGCTGGAACGCCAGCGCCGCGAGGACCATGTAGCCGCCATAGCTGCCGCCCATGATGCCGATGCGGCTGGCGTCGACGTAAGGCAATGTCGCCAGATACTTCTTCGCGTCGACGCAGTCCCATAACGGCTCGCGCCCGTGTTTGCGATCGTCGGCGGCGAAGAACGCCTTGCCATAGCCGGAGCTGCCGCGGTTGTTGATGCCGAGGACGACGTAGCCGTGATTGACGTAGTACTGCACCAGTGCGCTGTAGCCGCTGGTGGTCTGCCCGCCGGGTCCGCCGTGCACGAACACCAGCGCCGGCACTTTGTCGGCCGGTGTGGCCTGGTGCGGCTTCCAGAGGATGTTCGGAATGGTGACGCCGTCGCGCGCCTTGAACCGGACCACCTGCGTGTCGACCAGGTCGGCCGGATCGATCTGGGGGCTCAGCGACGAGGTCAGCTTCACCGGCTTGGCGCCGGCGGCGAGCGCCATCACGTGCAGGTCGTTCGGCGAGCGGTCGCCGTTCACATAGAAGGCCATCCTGGATTCGCTGCGGGCGAAGGTGACGCCGCCGACGCCGCCGTTGGGAATCGCCGGCAGCTGCACCGGCTTGCCCGACGCCGCTTCGACGACCGTGATCACGGCACGCCCGTCCCGGTTCACGCCGGTGACGCGATAGCGGCCGTCGTGCGAGAAGGACGTGAAGGTGATGTCCCAATCGGCCTTCTCGACGTCCTCGTGCGTTCCGGCGGCGAGCGAGTAGCGTCGCAGCCGCGTGAACTCGTTGCCCTCGTTCGACAGGTAGTAGAGATACTTCGACGCCGGATCGAAGGTCGCGGGCGAGAACTGCGCGTCGCCTTTGTGCGCGGTGAGATGGGTCAGCGCTCTGGTCTCGGCGCTCCACAGATAGATATCGCTGTCGTTGGTGGTGTTCAGCTTCGTCATCGCCACCCACTTCCCGTCCCCCGAGACGTCGTCCGGGAAGTGGCCGTGCTCGTTCTTGTAGAGCAGCGTGCGCTCGTAGCTCGCGGCGTCGTAGCGGTAGATGTCGAAGTAGCGTGGGTCGCGCTCGTTGGTCGCGACGAAGAACGCGGTGCCGTCGGGGGTCCATCCCGCGAACGAGGCCTTGAGCTTCTCGCCGGGGGTCAGATCGCGCTCCGGTCCGTCCTTCGACAGCACGTACAGGTGGTTCAGCTCGTTGCCGCCCTGGTCGCGTGTCAAGAGGATGCGATCGTCCTTCGGAAAGAACGAGACCGCGTAGGTGGAGTCGGTCGTCGACTTGGTGATCGGCGTCCACTCGCCTCCGGCCACCGGAATCGAGTACACGTTCCAGATGCCCGTCTTGTTCGACGAGAACAGGATCCGCGCCTCGTCGGCCGAAAACGACGCGCCCGACATCGACGTGGTGTCGAGGAACTGATCGATGGAGTATTGCTTCGACGGCCGCGCCGGCTGCGCCCACGCCACGCCAGCCGAGAGCACCATCGCCGCCGCCCATCGCATGTGCCGAGTCGCCTTCATCTGAGGAACCCCCCTTTTGCCTGCACATTCTGGCACTTCCAGGGCGGGGCCCGTTGGCAATTTCCGGCCTTTCGGGCGATTCTGTGGAGGTGATCGAGGCCGCTCCCGATCCCGTTGATCCGGCCGGGCCCGACGGGCCGCCGGCGGAACCGGCTGCTCCGCCCGCGGCCCCGAAGCGCCGGCGCAAGTCGCCGATCTGGGCCAAATGGCCGGATGAGAAGCTCCTCGACCTGCGGATGTCGGAGCTGAACCTGACGATCGAAGGGAGCGTGCTGGAGCGGCGCATCGCCGACCTGAACGAGGAGCTCGGCGCCCGGGGGATCGCGTTCCGCCCGCATTTCTGGCTGTCTGACGAGTGGTTCACGCCCGACGGCGTCCCGGGGATCGCGATTCCCTTCTACCTCGCGCACCCGCGGCTCGCCCGCCTCGAGCAGGAGCAGATGCTCGAGGTCGAAGGCGGCACGCCGTCGTGGTGCATGCGGATCCTCCGCCACGAAGTCGGCCATGCCATCGACAACGCCTACCTGCTGCGCCGGCGCCGGCGGCGTCGGGCGATCTTCGGGTCGTCGGCGATCGAGTATCCGGAGTTCTACACGCCGAAGCCCTACAGCCGCAGCTTCGTCCTGCACATCGACAACTGGTACGCGCAAAGTCATCCCGACGAGGACTTCGCGGAGACGTTCGCGGTGTGGCTCAATCCGCGCTCCGAATGGCGGCGGCGATATCACGACTGGCCGGCGCTCAAGAAGCTCGAATACATGGACGAGCTGATGCGCGAGATCGCGGCGCAGCCGCCGCTCGTCGACAAGCGGCGCACGGTCGATCCGCTGCACCGCATCCGCCGGACGCTGCGGCAGCACTATCGCCGCAAGGCGGAGCATTACGCGCTCGATTACCCTGACTTCTACGATCGCGATCTGCGCCGGCTGTTTCCCCAGCCGCCGGAGGACGCGCGCACGGTCCCGGCCTCGAGATTCATCAACCGGATCCGGAAGGACGTGCGCCGCACCGTCGCGGCCTGGACGGGCGTCTACCAGTACACGATCGATCAGGTGCTCGAGGAGATGGCGGAGCGCTGCGACGAGCTGCAGCTGCGCTTCGCCGCCGGCGCCGAGGATCGCACCAGGGCGGACTTCATCGTCGTCCTGACCGTGCAGACCATGAACTACCTGCACAGCGGCCGTCACCGGGTGGCGCTGTGAAGAAGGTCCGCGTTCTCGTGCTGATGCACGACTACATGGTGCCGCCGGAGGACGTGAGCGGGGTCGACCTCATGACGGTGCCCTGGAAGACGGAGCACGACGTCATCGTCACGCTCCGGGAGATGGGCCACGACGTCCATCCGCTGGGCGTCGCCGACGATCTCGGCGTGGTCCGCCGCGCGGTCTGGGAATCGAAGCCGGACATCGTCTTCAACATGATGGAGGCCTTTCACGAGCTCGGCACCTTCGATCACAACATCGTGTCCTACCTCGAGCTGCTGCGCGTGCCCTATACCGGCAGCAACCCGCGCGGGCTGATGCTGGCGCGCGACAAGGCGCTCTCGAAAACCATCCTGCATTACCACCGCGTCCCGGTGCCCGACTTCGCGGTCGTGCACCTCGGCCGGCAGGTGCGGCGGCCGAAGCGGCTGGGATTCCCGCTCATCGTCAAGTCGCTGACCCAGGAAGGGTCGACCGGCATCTCGCAGGCGTCGGTGGTCGAAGACGAGGACAAACTGCGCGATCGCGTGAAGTTCATTCACGACAGCATCGGGACCGACGCGATCCTGGAGCGCTACATCGACGGCCGCGAGCTGTACGTCGGCATCATCGGTAACTCGCGCCTCACCGTCTTCCCGGTCTGGGAGCTGCACTTCACGAAGCGCGGCGACGAGGTACACCGGATCGCGACAGAGCGTGTGAAGTGGAGCGCGAAATACCAGCGCAAGTACGGGATCAAGACGCGCGAGGCCAAGTTGCCGGAGGACGTCGCGACCCGGATCCAGTACCTCTGCAAGCGCGTCTACCGGTCGCTCGATCTGAGCGGCTACGCCCGCATCGATCTCCGCATGGATGCCGAAGGGAGGGCGTACGTGATCGAGGCGAACCCGAACCCGCAGCTCGGATATGGCGAGGACTTCGCCGAATCAGCGGAACGGATGGGCGTTTCCTACGAACAATTGCTGCAGCGCATCATCGTGACAGGGCTGCAGTGGCGGCCCGAGAAACGGGGATAGCGGCTACGGATTGATGACGGCCTTCCCGGCCATCTGCTTGTTGAACGCCGGGATGGCGCTCGACAGCAGGCTCTCGAACCCCGCCTTCGCTCTGGCCAGGTCACCCTCGATCACCTTCAGCACGGCGATCTGGGTGTCGGTGGGACGATAGTCGATGCTTCCGGCTTCGTCGCTCGCGCCCATCCCGACACCGCCGCTCAGCCAGATCAGGTTCATGTAGACCTTGTAGGCCTCGGGAAAATACTTGTCGTCGCTCAGCATCTCCGATCGCGAGACCAGCTGCAGCTCGACGTTGAGCATCGCCTCGTTCAGCTCGTTGAGGACCCGGACGACATCGCGCTTGCCGGCGTTCGCCTTGACCTGATCCTCGATCTGCCTGCGCCAGACCTCCAGACGGTTCACCATCCGCGACGCCTCGGTGATGTCATCGCGGATGCGCACCTGCGTCGCGGTCGAGAGCGTCAGATCCTCGATCGAGGCGGCGACGGCCGGATCCTTGACGACCTCGAAGGGCTGCGTCAGAGTGGCGCCGTCGACGGTGACCCTGACCTGGTACTTGCCGGGCGCGGCCATGGGAATGCCGGTCTGCGGCGTGATCCCCCAGTGCGTGATCGTCCGGGTGTCGGTGTTCTGGAAGCGCGGCTCCTCCCAGATGCGCGGGTTCTCCGGGGGCGTCGTCTTCAGCGCCACGAGCGTCGGCGGGTCGTAGCGGAGGTCCCAGTCGAATCCGTTCCAGCCCTGGCGTCCTGTGACCTGTTGCTTCTTCACGTGCGCGCCCTTCGCGTCGACGATCTCCACGTCGATCGGGCGCGATGGCGCCGCCGGCAGGAACACCGTGAAATGCGGCCGGCCCGGCTGCGTGAAGACGCTTCGCGCCTGGCGGAAGATCGGCGCCGGTTCGAGCAGCCGCGCCGTCGCCGGCTTCGGCGCCGTCTCGCCGGTCTGTTCGAGCATGGTGAGATTCGGGAGGATGTACAACCCGCGGCCGTAGGTCGACACGGCCACGTCGTGAAATCTCGGCTCGACCGCAATCCAGCTCACGGGCGCTGGCGGCAGGCCGTCCTTGAACCGCGTCCACGTCGTGCCGTCGTCCAGGGAGTAATAGAACGCCCGGCCCGTCCCGGCGAAGAGCATGCCCCTTTTGTTCGGATTACCGGAGAACGACAGGACGTAATCGAGCGGATGCCCTGACGGCAGGTTGCCGGTGACCTTCGTCCAGGTCGCGCCGAAGTCCGTCGACTTGTAGATGTACGGCTTCCGGTCGTCCATCAGGTGGAACGAGACCGACGAGTAGACCGTGCCGGGATCGAACGTCGACGGCCAGATCTGCGTGAAGGTGCCCCACGGGGGCAGATCCTTGATGTTCTTCGACACCTCGTTCCAGTTCGCGCCGTCGTCTTTCGAGTACCAGAGCTTGCCGTCGTTGGTGCCCGCCCAGATCAGTCCGCGCTGGATCTTCGAATACTCGATATCCCACAGCACTGCACCGTTGTACTGACCGAGGTTGTCGCCGACGAGGCCACCGTTCGAGACGATTTTCGTCGTGTCCTTCGTCGAGAGATCGCCGCTCAGCTCCGTCCACGACTGGCCGCCATTGTTCGTCTTGAGGATCAACTGACAGCCATACAGGACATTGCGCGTATCGAACGGATCGATCGCCATGGGCGCCGTCCAGTGACAGCGGTACTTCGTCTCGTTCGGCGGCGAGTCGAGCGTGATCATCCAGGGCTCGATCGACCGCGCCGTTCCGGTACGTGCGTCCCAGCGCGTCACCTTGTTGCCGTAGCACGACGCGTAGACGACGTCGGCGTTGGTGGGATCGGGGATCGTGAAGCCCGACTCGCAGCCGCCGATATTCGGCTGCCATTGCAGGGCCGCACCGCCGCCGCGCCCGCCGCCACGTCCACCACCGCCACCTCCACCGGCCGGAGCGCCTTCGGTCGTCTGCGTTTGCTGCGGCTGCCCAGCGGCTGCCGCGCCTCCCTCACGGCCAGCCGCGGCCGGCTGACCAGCACCGGGTGCCGCCGGGCCGCCGCGCCCCGCCGGAGCCGCAGCGCCGCCGCCTCGTCCGCCGCGGCCCCGACCTCCGAACTGCGGTTGCGGCATCGTGCTCCCGGCTGGCAGACGGCCGTTCCCGGTCTGCTCGGAGACCGTCATGGGACCGCGCATCGTGCCGTCGTCCTGACGGTTGCTGTAGATCCAGTAGGGCACGCGATTGTCGACGTGCACGTGGTACATCTGCCCGTTCGGCAGCGAGACCTGGAGGATGCCCTGCCGGGTATTGATGTTGGCGCCGCCATCGTCGACGAGCGCATAACGGATCGGATCCTTCGGATCGATCCAGACGTCGTGGCAGTCGCCACAGCTGGCCTGCCCCTGCGCGAACGGGAACGGCCCGCCGCCATTGCCGCTGAACGTCCTGCCACCGTCTTGAGATCGGTGCAGGCTGCTGCTCATCACGAAGACATCGTCGGGATTCTGCGGGTTCACGGCGAGACGGATGTAGTAGCCGGCACGGCCGATCAGCGACCGATCCCAGCTCGTGACGTTCCAGGTCGCGCCGGAGTCGTCCGATCGCCAGAGCGATCCCTGATTGGCGGTCTGAATCAGCGCATACATCCGCTTCGGATTGGACTGCGCGATCGCGACGTCGATCTTGCCGACCGGCGGCCGTGGCATCCCGGCCGAGACCCTGGCCCACTTCGCGCCGCCGTCGCGCGAGATGTACACGCCGCTGCCCGGACCGCCGCTCAGCTGTCCCCATGTGTGCTGCTCGACCTGCCAGGTGCCGGCGATCAGGATGTCCGGGTTCGACTTGTCCAGGTCGAGGCCGGAACAGCTGGTATTCCGATCGACGAAGAGGATGCGCTGCCACGTCGCGCCGGCGTCGGTCGACTTGTAGACGCCCCGCTCTTCCTGAGGTCCGGTGAGGCGGCCCTGCGAGCAGACGTAAACCATCGAGGGGTTGGTGGGGTGGATGAGCACGCGTGAAATCCGCCCGGTTTCTACGAGCCCCATGTGCTGCCAGGTCTTGCCCGCGTCGGTGGACCTGTAGACGCCGTCTCCCATCACGTCGCTGTAACGGATCACCCACGGCTCGCCGGTGCCGACCCACACGACGTTGGGATTGGAGTCGGCGACAGCGATCGATCCGATGGCAGCTACGGGCTGATCGTCGAAGATGGGGACGAAGGTCTGTCCGCCATCCGTCGATTTCCAGAGTCCACCCGATGCAGAACCGAGATAGTAGGTGTTCGGATCGCCAGGGACCCCGGCAACCGTCGCGATCCGTCCGGCTGGCGCCGGGCCCATGTAGCGGAACTTCATGGGCTCCGGGGTCGTGGCCGGCTGCGGACCCGCGGCGCCGCCGCCGCGCTGTGCGTGGGCGGCGCCGGCGAGCGTGAACCATGCGACGAGCGTGCAGAAGGCGAGGCGCGGGAAGACTCTCATCTCCACTCCATCCCGCCAGGGTCCGAAGTCAGACCATGGCGCCGCAACAACTTGCAAAAGACGCGGATTATATCGCCGTCGAGTGGCGATTCGAGGCGGGCGATCAGCGATGGGCGGCGGCGAAGCTGCCCACGGCCTCGTCGACGGAGTCGAAGCAGTCGAAGACGTCGAGGAGCTGAGTAATCGTCATGACGCGGTGGCTGCGCGAGGTGAGATGCGCGAGCTTCACGTCGCCGCCACGGCGGCGGGCGCTCAGGAAGCGGCCGACGAGCACGCCGATGCCGGCGCTGTCGATCTGGGTCACTTCCGCGAGATCGATGACCAGGTAGATCCGGTTTCGCTCGATCAGCGAGTTGACCGCGTCCCGGAACACCGAGTCGCCGTCTTCCAGCACGAGACGGCCGCTGAGCCGCAGGACGTCCACGGCGCCGCGGGCCTCGGTCGTGATGCTCAGGGCCGGGCGGGTCATTGCACGCGAACCTGTTCGCGCTCCTCGACGAAGTGCACCGACTGCACCGAGCTGGTGACGATGCGGGTGCCGATGGCGTAGACCTCGAGCGCGAAGCCGCAATAGATGCCACGCAACTTCAGGAAGGCGCCTCCAAGCGAGCTGCCGAGGATGACGGCACGGGTCGGTTCCGGGAAGTACTTGCCCCCGCGCACGATCGCTTCACCGGTCCGGGCCGTGATGACGGTGATGTGGTAGACCGTGTTCATCGTCCGGACGAAGAGCACGTCCAGATCGCGCAGCGAGTCCACCTGTACTCCGTCGGTCCACGGCCGCTCGACCCAGGTGTCGAGATGCGCGGCTGGCTGGAGCGCGCGCGATCGGACGGGAGTGATTCCGGTGGTCGCCGGAGGAGTCTTCGTCACGGTCATGCGTATTATGAACCCGGCGATGCCGTGGCGCGAAATCTTATGCATTTCGGCCTGTTCCGTAACGGTTCCCGGCCACGCTCCCGGGATCGCCGGACGCGTGTTATGGTCGGCGCACCCAGGAGAAGGATCGCCATGACGGATCAGATCAGCCGCCGTGATTTTCTCTACGCGACCGCCGGGGCGAGCGGATGGCTGGCCACCGCGCCGTTCCCGGCGCTCGAGCTCGATGCGTCACAGCCACCCGCGGGCACCCCGGCCGTACCGGCCGGATGGTTCGACCGGCCGATGCGGTGGGTGCAGCTCAC
>Ga0075423_10003280_pt1 | contig 14884 bp, 13 predicted proteins | sample SoiMethybrSBSTD2_FD_80114 | JGI IMG/M metagenome (GOLD analysis project Ga0075423, IMG submission 80114) | Bulk soil microbial communities from a Populus tree surrounding site in Tennessee, USA - Soil MetaG P. TD hybrid SBSTD2 | ecosystem: Environmental > Terrestrial > Soil > Tree plantation...
CCGAGCGGCTCAAACTCGAGACGGTCCTCGTCGCCAACCAGCGCCTCCAGACTCCTCCGGGAAATCCCCTCGTGAGTGCGGTGTGGGTTGATGGCGGCGCCGACGTCGCCGACCAGTACATCGCAACCCACGCGAGCGCCGGCGATCTCGTCGTCACGCAGGACGTCCCGCTGGCGGCTCTCCTAGTGCCCAAGGACGTCGCCGTCCTGGATCCGCGGGGCCAGGAGCACACCGCCGAGACCATCGGCGAGCGTCTGTCGGTGCGCGATTTCATGGATCAGGCCCGCATCGCGGGCCTCGTCACCGGTGGACCGCCGCCCTACGATGCCCGGGCCAGGCAGGCATTTGCGGCGGCATTGGACAGGGTGCTGACGCGACTCCGTCGGCCTGCATAGAAGCCCGAGCTTTGTCGCAATTTCGGTGATTGTCGACGGATTTTCCCCTGGCGTGCACCAGGGCCATGTCGTAGGATTCAGTTACCCCAATCACCACCATAGCGACGTACGTCGTAGTCGCTGCCCTTCTCCTCACCGCAAAGGCCTGCGATGATCCGCGCGCGTCGGCCCCGGTTCTCGCTGCTCGCGATGCTGCTGTGGTGCGGCTGTGGCGGCGGCGCCACGTTCGAGGCGGACCCCCAGCCCGCCACCATCGCGGTCTTCCCGGCGGGACCGCTCACCGTGCGCGCAGGTGACGCCCTGGCGCTGTCCCTCACCGTGCGGGATCGCAACGGGCAGGGGTTGTCGACCCACGTGTCGTTCATCAGCAGCGCGCCGAACGTGGCCACGGCGGCGGCGGTGCCCTGCTGCAGTACCAGCTCCTACGCGCTCACGGCGCTGGCGCCGGGCACCGCCGTCATCACCGCCTTCTCAGGCGACGCTGTGACGAAGCTGACCGTGAATGTCGTCACGTGGCCGCGTACCGTCGTGAGCGGGCCCGCGTTTGGCGCGGCCGCGCGAGGCAGTGTGGCCCTGGTCACTACGCTCGACGGCCACGTGCTCCGGCTTGACGCGGCGAGCGGCGCGGTCGTGGCCACCTACGACTATTACTCGACCTACGTGGCCTTCAGCAACGACGGTGCGCGCGCTTTCTTCGCCAACACCGTGTTCGATCTCGCCACCGGATCCGAGGTCCACGCGCTGGTGGCCGATCCGTCCACCACCTGCGGCCAGATCACCGCCGCCCGCGAACAGCCCGGCGGCACGCTCATCTTTCTGGGTTGCTCGGGTGGCGTGCTAACCGTGAACGGGACGACCTCTGCCGTCATCAGCTCGGTGGCGGCGGGCCCGGTGACCTCGCTCGCGCTCCACCCGACGGACCCGCGTCTCTACGCGTCAGTGCCCACCGATGGACGCGTCGACGAGATCAGCACTCAGTCCACCGGCCTGATCCGGGAGCTGCCGATCCTCGGCGGCCCTCAGGGGGCCGTGCTGCCTGGCGGCAGCGAGATCGAGGTGGCGATGGAAGGCGACCATCAGGTCGAGCGGTGGGACCTGGCTGCACTGGAGGCAACGGACTCAGCGCACGTCCAGCCGCTGCCTGGCGGCGGAGGACCATACGATCTCGTGGAGAGCACCGACGGGACGCGGCTCCTGGCGAGCGTAGGGGGCTTCGTCGTCGAGCTGGATCGGGCCACCATCACCGTCACAAAGACGTACTGGGTGGGGGGCACGGCGCGCCGGATCGGCGTGGCCGATGGACGCGCGGTGGTGGCGAACGAGGGCGGCTGGATCGATCTCTTGCCCTTCTAGCAGCTCGCGAGCCGGAATGAACCTGAAATCAGCGCCCCGCCACCGCCGAATCGGGCGGCAGGGGCCCGGGCACCGGTAGCGGCGGAGGCACCCAGGCGATGACGGAGAGGCGCACCCCGTCCACGCTGGTCGGCGCCATCGCAAGGGAATGGCTGCCCTCGGGTTGGCCCGGCGCGGGATCCCCTTCGGGGACCGGCTGCGGTGGCCCCACAAAACGCAACGGCTCGACCGACATCGTGAACTCGAAGCGGAACCGGGCTGCCTCGCAACTGAACTCCGCCCAGTCGAAGCTCGCGCGATCGGAGGTGCATGCGCCGCCGGAATCCTCGAGCGCGTTCGTCTGACTCCCTTCGACGGCATACCAACTCCCGAGATCGCGCACGAGGTACTCGCCCATGAAGCCGGGATATCCGCCGCTCCCGCCTACGCTCCCGCCGCCGCCGCCGGCCCCGGTCGAGTCGCTCGGAGGCAGAGTGGAGTCGGGCGACCCTGCCTCACCGGGGCTCGGATTGGTGGGAAGGCCGGTCATCACGTCGGGAACGCCGGTCTCCACGCCGTTGCTGCCGACGTCGGCGACGATGCGCACCACCTCGGCCATCTGTTGGGGCTCCCAGGCGATCAGCGTCCGCATCGAGTAGGTGCCGACCTCGGTGCACTCGCCGGTTGATCCGGAATCGGGCGGACCCACCACGCTGTCCATGGCGGTGACAGCCGCGCCGGACGGCGCGGCACTGCCGCTGTCCGGGGGCTCGACGACGACGGTATCGCCCGGTGGGGCGATGCCGCTGTCGCCAGGGAAGCTGCACTGGAGGTTGGGGAAGTCGAGCTGCTCGGTGACCGCGAGGAAGCTCCGGCTCTCGCCGTCGATGGTCAGGGTGACCGGGGTGGCATGGCCGGTGAGCCGAACGATCTCAGCGGCGTGCCGGAGGGCGTCCGCGGTGGGGGTGTAGCCCGCCTGGTCCACCGAGTCCGCGAGGCGCTCGAACTGGCTGGCCAGGCGCTTCCCATCGCCGTCGCCCGTGGGGCCGGTTCCACCATCGCTGCAGCTAACCGTGCCGAGCAGTGCCGCGCCCAGCATCCAGCCAGAGCTCTTCCCCATGGCGTCCTCCCGGTCGGCGGAACGAAGCTCCGGTCTTCCTACCAGCGTCTATTATGGCGGTCGGACGCGACTCTGGCGAGATGAGGGAGATCGGTCACGGAGCCGAGGGCCTGCCGCCGTGCCAGCAGTGCTCACGGCGATACCGTGATCGTCCCGACCATATTCGGGTGAATCTCGCAGTGGAAGGCGTAGGTGCCGGCCTGGGTCAAATTGACCGAGTACGTGGCCCCCGGGGCGAGCGTGGGCGATGTCGTGAAGGCTCCGTTGTCCGACGCGATTCTGTGCGCGACGCCGCCGCCGCCCCCGTAGCCGCCACTGCCGGCGTCGGTGTTGACCCATCGCACGGCGATGCTGGCGCCTCCGCCGAGCGCGACCGTCTTGGGGTTGGGGCTGAATGCCCCCGTGGTCAGCAGCGAAGCGCCCACCACAATGTCGATGTCGCCGGGTGTGGACGGCGGATTGCTCGGGCCCGAGGGGTTGGAGCCGCAGGCGCCGACGAGGAACAGGCTCACGGTGGTCAGCGCGATGAGAGCGCGATGCATGGTGCGACAGCCTTTCGTCAGAGGATGAGTGCCGCTCACTGCGTTAATCAGGGAGCCGAACGGTGGTGCACCGGCTCTCGGTGCTAGACCGGATGGGGGCCCGGCGCATTCCCGCCGCCGACGGTCCCGACGGTCGGCGGCGATTCGGCGTCCCGGTTATTCGGCCGGCCCGTTGAAGTGCTGATTCGCCGTGCCGCAGCCCACGCCCTGCACCCACAGCGTCTGGTCGCCCAGAATGTCGGGGTCGAGGTCGGTGTCCGAGATGATGATCGTGGCCGTGAAGGACTCGTCGTTCCCGTTGCCGGCCCGATAGAAGTCGGCGAGGAGCACCGCCTTCCGGTCGCCGGTCACGGCCAGCCTGGGCGTCTCGTCCGCGGTGCACTTGAACGGCGTGGATTCGAGCAGCTGGGCCGTGTCCCACCGGACGCCCTCGTCCTTGAGGCAGCCCGTCAGCGGTCCTTGCGACACCGGCTCGATGCAGTCGAAGCCGCCCGACGACACGGCCGACGTCACGGTGGGCACGGTGTTGGAGGCGGTAGCCGGATCGTAGGACCCGCCCCCGGTGAGCCGCACGGCACCGGTCGGGAAGCCGCTGGCCGTGCCGTTGAAGCCGAAGGCCGCGCGGCCGCTTGCTTGGACGCTCGGCTGTAGCGCGCTGGCCGGCCCGACGTCGGCCGGGGCCGCCGCATCGCCGCAGGCGAGTGCCAGCGGGAGGCCAGCCAGGGAGAGCAGGAACAGGGGCACACGCCATGTCATGGCAACCTCCGCAGTGGGCTGTAGGAGCGCCAGGGTTTCCGGTGCTCGGTTAACTGCGTAAAGCTGTGAAACGGAACCGCCCGCCGTCATCGGCGGGCGGGGACGATTGCCATCGGATTTCCCGGCGCGGCGTGTCGGCGGGCGGCTGACAGGCGGCTACTGGAGACTACTGGATGAGCCCGTGCAGTGCCGCGTAGCGCACCAGATCGGCGTTGGACGAGGCCTGCATCTTTTCCAGTATCCTGGTGCGGTAGGTGCTGACGGTCTTGGGGCTGAGCTGCAGGCTACGCGCGATCTCCTTCACCTTGCGGCCGGAGCCGAGCAGGCAGAGCACCTCGTACTCGCGATCGCTGAGCAATTCGTGCCGGGTGTCGCCGGCACCACCGGCCAAATCGGCCGCGAGCCGCTCCGCGAGCGCTGGGCTCACGTACTTGTGCCCCCGACAGACCCGGCGGATCGCCTCGGTGAGCTCCTCGGGTGAGTGGTCCTTGGTGAGATAGCCGGATGCGCCCGCCCGCAGGGCGCGCACGGCGTATTGGTCCTCCGGGTGCACGCTGAGCACCAGCACGGCCACGGTCGGGTGCTCCGCTCGAAGGCGCTGGAGCATCTCCAGGAAGCCGGGACCCGGCATGGTCACGTCCAGCAGAACGATGTCGGCCGGGACTCTCGGGAGGCGCTCGAGCAGCTCGTGACCGCTGGCCACCTCGCCCACCACCTCGAGCCCAGGGGCGTCCTGAACGATCCGCCGGAGGCCGGCGCGGACCACCGGGTGATCATCGGCGATGAACAGGCGGATCACGTCGTGGCTCCCCCCGTGGGGCGCAGCGGGATCCTCACCGACACGGTGGTGCCGCGTCCACGCGCGCCCCGGATCACCAGCTCCCCACCGCAGGCGATCGCTCGCTCCCGAATGCCCACCAGGCCCAGGGACCGTGGCGATGCCATCTCGGCCTCACTGATGCCGCGGCCGTTGTCGCTGACTTCCAGCGCCAGGACCTCGGTGCTCACCCGCAGCGAGATGCGGACCTCGGTCGCGCGTGCGTGCCTGGCCACATTGGTGAGCGTCTCCTGAAGAATGCGGAACGCCGTGGTGGCGCAGATGTGGTCGAGCTCGGAGTGCGTGGCGTGCACCTCGAGCCGCGCGGTGATCCCCGCGCTGCGCTCGAATTCCTGGGCCTGCCATTCCACCGCGGCCACCAGCCCGAGGTCATCCAGCACGCTCGGCCGAAGATCGGTGGCGATCCGGCGGACGGTGTCCATGGCGCCGTCGATTCGGACGATGACCGATTGCACCCGCTCCGCCAGCGTGGGCCGGTCGGTCACCCGCGACTTCAGCCACGCGAGGTCGATCTTGAGGCCGGTCAGCGCCTGACCGAGCTCGTCATGGACCTCTCTGGCGATGTGGGTGCGCTCCTCCTCCCGAACCGCCTGCAATCGCGCCGTCAGATCGCGCAGCTCCTGGCGGGACCGCAGGATCTCGTTCTCCTCCTGGCGGCGCGAGGTGATGTCCCGCTGGATCCCGAAGTGGCCGATCAGGCGGCCCTCGGGATCGTACAGGCAGATGTAGTCACCCTCGATCGTGATGGGCCGGCCCTCCAGGGTCCGCTCGTCGGTCTCCAGATGAAGGTGCCCACCGTCCAGGAATTTCCGCCAGCGCACCCGCGCGGACGGGAGGTCGTGCGCGAGCAGCTCGGCCGGCGTGAGCCCGATCAGCTGATCCTCCCGGGCCCCGTACTGCGCCAGCATGGCGGCGTTGACTTTGGTGACCCGCTCGTGGGTGAAGATGTAGTCGAGGGCCGCCTCCTTGTCGCTGGTCTCGCTCCAGAGCACGGGCTCGTCCAGCATCATGAAGAAGAAGCCGTCGAGCGACTGAGAGAAGAACAGCTCCAGCAGGTCCCGGCTCTCCCGCAGGGCCTCCGCCGCCTTGCGCGACTCGGTGATGTCCCGAAAGCTCCACACCCGTCCGACGCTTCGGCCGGCGTGCCGCTGCGGCTGAGAGTAGCGCTCGAACACCCGGCCGTCCCGCAGATGGATCTCGTCACAGCCCGACGCGTCGAGATCGCCATACAGCTCCGCGACGCGCCGCAGGAAGCCGGCCGCGTCCACCAGCTGGTCGAGCACGGCCTCCAGCAGATCCGCGTCGCGGCCCGAGGCGGCGGCGGCGGCGGGAATGCGCCACATCTCGAGGAACTGCTGATTGAAGCTCAGGACGCGGCCGCCCGGGTCGACCACGAGCAAGCCGTCGGTCGTCGACTTCAGCGTCGCCTGGTGAAGCGAGAGTGCCCGCGCATGCTCCTCGGCCGCGAGACGCTGGTCGGTGATGTCCCGCACGAGGCAATAGGACACGGCGCGCGGGTCGTTCAGCTCGAGCGGGGCGGCCACCAGGCATACCGCGGCCGGGCCCTCGGCCGCCCGCCAGCACCAGGCCTCGAGGTCCACGGCCTCGCCGCGGCGCAGCTCGTCGAGCGCGGCCTGCACGTCCGCCGGCTCATCGAAGGTGCAGAGCAGCTCGCCCAACTCACGCCCCGGCGGCTCGGGGTCGCACCCCAGCACGCGCCAGAACCCCGGGGTGGCCCCCAGTACCCTGCCGTCGGCGTCGAGAAGCGCCAGCCCCGCGGGCGCGATGTCGAGAGACGTCGCCAGGAGCGCGTCCTTCCGGTGAATTTGTGCGGGCATTCGGAATGGTCCTGTGACACTACGGCGCGGTCCGGGGATGGTCAACACGTGGAAGGCGTAGGCCGGCGTAGGACGCCGGCCTACACGGGTCAGGATGGCCCGAACACCAGGTCCACGTGGACCACGATTTTCTCGTCCATCTTGAGCATGCCCAGCATCTTCGTCAGGCCCCCGATGTCGTAATCCTTGAGGTTCAGCGGCGTTTCGCCGCGCACGTGGATGCCCTCGGTATGCAGGACCACGCTCGCGGGGACCGATGCCTCGCGGGTCACCCCATGGATGATGAACCGGCCGTGCAGCTCGACGTTCAGCGAGTCGGCCGCGGACTCCGGTGCCGTCACGCCGGTCAGCTCGAAGCGAATGACCGGATACTTGTCTGGCTCCATCGACTTGTTCAGGTCGCGGTCCCGCCGCTGGTTGCCCGTCGCCAAGGTACGCACGGGGGCCTCCACCCAGCCGCGGACTTCCCGCAATGCCCCGCCCTGCATCTCGCCCGTCACGGTCGTCGTCTTGCCGGTGAAGGCGCCCGTCGTGGCTCGAGCGTCGAAGCTGAGCGTGCCCTCGCGCACGGTGCCGCTGGGGACGATGCGTCCGGCTGGCGCCTGGGCCGCGAGGGGGGCCCACACCAGCGAGTAGAGCAGCACGCCGACGATAGCCTTCATGGTCCGACCGCCGTGCGTAGCGTCACGCGCCCGGTGACGGCGTCGGACGGGACGGCGTACAGCTCGCCGCTCACGTCCAGCCGCTCAGCAATCCGCCACGTGGCCCCGCCAAACACCGCCAGCCGGTCGAGGTTCACCTCGACGCGCCGATTATCGAGCTCGCCGAAGCGATTGGTGAAATTCACCTGGAATCGCGGCTGGAGGCGGTTGTACCCCGCCCCGCCGTAGGGCCGCAGTCGTCCGCCGGCCATGGTGCCGCCGATGGCGAGATCCAGGCCGAGGATGTTCGGGCTGAGCCGGTCATCGGATCTGGTCCCTTCGAAGCATTCGCTGGTGGCATCGGCGAGCGCGGCGTCGTCACACGTGATCGGCGCGCGGACCGAGCCGAACGTCGCATGGGCCCGGAGCGCGCCCACGAGCCCATCCAGTCGGCCAAACGCCTTTTCCAGCGAGAGGCCGAAGAGGTTGGCCTTGACCCCATTCACCCGCACGGGCGGCACCCAGCTCGCCTGCAGCGAGAAGCCGAGCGGCAGGGGCATTCCGAAGCGGGGCCGGGCAATGCCAAACAGAAGGTTGGTGTTCTCCGGCCCCTTGCCCGGCCGGCAGATGGTGGGCGTGGCGGTGGCGTCGCTCACCTTCGGGAGGTAGGCCAGCTCCATCCCGGCCGTGAAGCCGGGGTACAGGTCCGGCGCGCCGCCCCGGCCGAACGCGAGGGGAACCGCGAAGATCGACATCACCTTCGCCTCGTTCGACTGCGGGCCGGGAAAGCAGTCGCCCTGTGCGGCGCCCACGGCGGGCCAACCGAACACGAGCGCCGACAGGACGAGTGTCAGCCGCGTCATTGGACGACGATGGTGCCGCGCATGCCGGCGGTCGGGGAGCCGTGCACGACGCAGAAGTAGACGTACGTCCCCGGGCTGTTGAACGTCTGCGAGAAGGTGTGCGGCGCCGTGGTCGGGTCACCGCTGCTGGTGAACGAGGGATTGCCCGTGGACGTGACGTTGTGGAATCCTCCGACCCAGGTCCAGGTGACCGTCGTCCCAACGGGGATCGTCACGTTGCTGGGCTCGAACCGATTGCTCCCGTCGCTGCGCAACTGAATCCCGACAGATCCGGGCCCACCGCCCGGAGGCGCCGTCGCGGTCGCGGTGAACGGGACCGGGGAACCAGCCCCGGCGACGCTCGCCTGTGAGCTCTGCGCGCCCACTTCACTACCCAGGTGCCACCGGCTGACCGCGATCCCATCGGTCCCGGTGGTAGTGACGCTCGGCGTCATGAGCGCACCGGTCCCACCCGCGCTCCAGGTGACGACCGCGCCGGCCTCGGGCGTGTCGCCCCGGAGCACTACGATGCGCAACGGATTCGCGAGGTCCTGCCCAGGCTCGCCGGTCTGTCCGTTACCGCTCGGCTCCGAGCGCGCGGCAGACAGCGCCGCGGGGCTGGGACCGCCGCCTCCCATATCACTCCCATTGTCGCTGCCGCAGGCGGTGAGCGCCGCAGCGGCGAGCAGCGCTGCCGTGATCGCGATGTGTCGACCTGCTCCGACGGTACCCACCGTTCCTCCCTTGCGAGTCGTGGCCGCCCATATCCCGCGCCGTGAACGCGTGAAGGATGCGGCACGGCCACATCCGCCGATATCGGCGGCCGAGGGAGGCGTGGGGAGGATCTTGGAGACGGGATGCGTAGGAGGAAGGACTACGAGCCATCGTCATTTGTGGCGTCGGCTGCTTCGGGGCACGCTCCCAGCGTGGGACAGGTCACCGCAGCGGCAGGCCCCATGGATTAGCGTGCCAGGGCGTGCGAACCGGCATGCTGACCCGTTGACCGAGGGATCTATGATCTGGCTTGCGGCAATCCTTGTTGTTGCGTGGATTCTGGGGTGGGGCGTGTTTCACGTGGCAGGCGGTTTGATCCACCTGCTGCTGGTCGTGGCGCTGGTCGTCTTCCTGCTCAACTTCATCAGCGGACGGCGAGCGGTGTGAGCAGAGGACGGAGAGGACGGAGACGACGGAGAGGACGGAGAGGGTCGAACAACAGCCCTTTCCGTCCTCTCCGTCGTCTCCGTCCTCAACTACAGCCCCCTTCTCGCCGCTCCGGACTCGTACCCCACCCCGCCCTCCGCCGGCTTCGCCCGCCCGGCGCGCACGTCGCCGACGACCGACGCGAGCTCGGCCAGCAGCTCGTGGATCACCGACTCGTTGTCCACCCGGTCCATGAGGAAGTGGAGCGCGGGAGGCTCGAGGAACCGCGCCGTCGGCCAGCCGCGGGCGGTGAGCTCGTCGGCCACAGTGATCACGTCCACCTCGTCCGATACCACGTTCAGCACGCCCATCTCGGGCTCGAACAGCACCGCGAGCCCGTCAATGCGGCGGACGCCCTCGACGAACAGCTCGGTCGTCCGCAGGATGCTCCGCGCGATCTCCAGATAGCCCTCCTCGCCCAGCAGCCGCAGCACGGCCCACGCCGCCGCGATCGGGCCGGAGGGGCGCGAGCCGGCGAAGGTCACGCTGCGGTAGGGTCCGTACGGCCATTCGTGGAAATCGAACTGCTGGTGCGCCCGGAGCGCCGCGTCGCGCAGGCTGAAGGTCGAGGCGCCCAGCAGGGTGTAGCCGAACTTGTGCAGGTCGGCGGAGATGGACGTCACACCGGGCACGCTGAGGTCGAACTCGGGCAGCGTGCGGCCGAGCCTTCGGAAGAAGGGCGCGAGAAAGCCGCCCACGCACGCGTCCACGTGCAGCCAGAGGCCATACCGGAGCGCCAGCTCGCCGATGGCCGCGACGGGGTCGATGCGCCCGTGGCTGTAGGGCGGCGCCGAGCCCACGATCATCACCGTGTTCCGTCCCACCGCCTGCGCCATCGCGTCCACGTCCGCGCGGTAGTCGGCGGTCACGGGCACGCGCACGACCTTCATGCCCAGGTAGCCCGCCGCCTTGTTGAGCGTCGGGTGAGCCGTGTAGGGCATCACCATCTCCGGCGCCGCGACTTCCGGCCGATGGACCCGCGCCCAGTTCCGCGCCGTCATCACCGCCAGGAAGTTGCTCTCCGTGCCGCCGCTCGAAAGCGTGCACGCGGCGCCCGGCGGCGCCCGCAGCAGCTCGAGCACCATGGCCTGCACATCGGCCTCGATCTTGGCCAGGCTCGGGACCCACGGCGCGTAGAGCTGGCTGGCGTAGGCGTAGAGGGCCGCCGCCTCCTTCTGAACCTGGAAGACCTCGGGGCTCGGGTTGGGCCACCAGAGGCCGAAGAGGCCCCGGGTCCACGGCGTGTCCTCGCCCTGCATCGCGATGAGCTCGGCCTTGAGCTCCGGCCACGGTGTGCCCCGCTTGGGAAATCGAGCCTCGCTCATGGCAGCTCGCGCCCGACGGTCTCCGCGCTCACTCGCCCGCCTGCCGCCCGTCGCGACCACAGCAGCACGGCCAGGCCCGCGGCCAGGATCAGCGCCGTCTGGAAGATGACGTTGGCCTCGTAGTTCCAGACGTTCTCAGTGCCCGGTGGCGGAAGGAACACCAGGATCATCGAGACCGCGGTGGCAAGCAGGCCGAATGCGACGGTGAGGCCGAGGCCGATGCGGCCCCCGGGCACGCGAAAGCCCGTCGTGCGTCCCGCGTCCAGCCGCCGCAGGCGCGCCAGCGCCGGGAACGTGTACAGGTAGGGAATGAAGCAGATGAGGATGGTCAGGTTCACCAGGATGTCGTAGGCCTCGCCCACCCGCGTCGGGCCGCCGCCGAAGCTCAGGAAGAGCACGGCGAGAAACAGAACCGAGGCGATTGCGCCCTGGATCACGAGCGCGATGTGCGGGGTATGGTAGCGAGGGTGCAGGCGGGAGAGCGCCGGGGGCAACGCCCGGGCATCGGCGGCCGCGAAAGGCACGCGTGACGAGCACGCTACCCACGACGCGACCAGTGCGACCGCCGCCAGCACCACCAGCGCGCTGGTCACCGGGCCGAGACCGTGCACCCCGAGCCGGTCGCCCATGAGCTCGATAGCCTCGGTGATCGTGCTCCGCTCGGAGAGCGTCTCCGCGGGCAGCGCCACCAGGATGCCCGCCGACCCGCCGACGTAAACGGCGAAGGCGATGGCCGCGGCGATGAGCAGGCCGCGTGGCATCGTGCGCCGGGGGTCTTTGACCTCCTCCCGCACCGTGGCGGCGGCCTCGTAGCCGGAGAAGGCGAAGCACATCGCGGCCCAGAGGCTGAGGGACCCGAGCGGGTCGGGCCAGGGCGTCGCCAGCGCGAACGATGTCGCCGACCGGCCGGACACCAGCCCGTAGACGCCGAGCCCGATCAGGAGCGCCGCGATCCCCCAGACCCCCAGGCTCGCGACGTTGGGGAGCCAGCGCGCGACGCGCAGCCCCAGGACGTTGGCGCCGATGCAGGCCCAGAGGACGACGAGCACGAACACCGCCGAATAGCCGCGATCCTCGGCGAGACCCGCATACTCGGGCCCCAGCACGGCCAGCAGGCTGGGTGCCGCGAACAGCAATATCGCCGGGAGGAAGAAGACGTTGTTGGCCCAGAGGCACCAGCCGGCCACGAACCCGTGGCAGGGGCCGTACGCCCGCCGCACCCAGGCGTACACGCCGCCCTGCTCGGCGACATTGCTGGAGAGCTCGGCGACGCACATGGCGTGGGGGAGGAGAAAGGTGAGCGCCGCCACGAGCCAGAGCAGCATCGCCGGCGCGCCGGCGCGCGCGCCTCGGGCCATGAACTGGAGGCCGATGGTGGCGGTCACGGTCATCAGGACGACGTCGCCCGTTCCGAGAGCCTGAACGAAGCGCGGCGGTGACCCGGCGGCAGGCACTGCGGGGGCTGAAGGGATGTGATCTCTCCGGAGAAATGTCGGCGGCCCGTGGAGTATGCGGCGAGCCCGCGCGGTGCGCAATGCGATCGGTCAGAAGGTCCCGCCGCGGTGCTCGTTCACTGCGTCAGCGACGATCCCGGGGGCGACAGGGCGGCGCCTCGTGAGCGGTTCGACAGTGGCGGAGCTCCCTCCCGTATGTAATGTTGATCGGGACCGTCGCTGGACCACCGTGCAGCTCGCACAGGGGCCATGGAGGAGGTGTTGCGATGGGCGCTTCAGTGGTCGCTTACTGGCCGGGCATGACCGAACGCCAGGCCGAGGCACAGCCTGGCTTCTACAACGACGACCGGGCGTGGGGCAACTGGATGGCGGAGCGTGACGGCGACGATGCCGTCACCGACGCCATCCGGCGTCTGCACGCGGAAGCCATCCTGACCTTCAAGACCGACGGTTGGGACGACGAGGACGTGACCTGGGTAACCCCTCGGGAGCTTCGTGAGGCCGCGGCGAAGCTGCGTGAGGCGGTGCGGGACGGCGGGCCCGAGATCCGCACCATTCTGGCCTCTTACGAGCGCAACGCCAACGGCATCGACCCCATCCCGGACGAGTTCGTGCGCGACCTGGACGACATCGACGCGATGACGCGCTGGGCCGAGGCGGAGGGTGCGACCAGAATGACACTGGAGGTGAACTGGTAGGTGCCGCTGGCCCGCCTTCCGGCCCGCGTGTAACCTTGATCGTCTCTCCTCCCCGGAACCATCACCGTGCCCGATATCCTCGATCGTCTCCAGACCTCTCTGGGCGACCGTTACCGGATCGAGCGTCCGCTCGGACGCGGCGGTATGGCCACGGTGTTCCTGGCGCACGACCTCAAGCACGATCGGCCCGTCGCCCTCAAGGTCCTCCATCCCGAGCTGGCGCAGGCCCTGGGCCCCGAGCGGTTCCTCCGCGAGATCCGCCTCTGCGGCCGCCTGCAGCACCCGCACATCCTGGCCGTCCACGACTCCGGCGGCGACGGCACACTGCTCTGGTTCACCATGCCGTACGTCGAGGGCCAGTCGCTGCGGGGCCGGCTCGTGCGGGAGAAGCAGCTCCCGGTGGACGAGGCGCTCCGGATCACTCGCGAGGTGGCCGACGCGCTCGAGTACGCCCACCAGCACGGCGTCATCCACCGCGACATCAAGCCCGAGAACATCCTGCTCACCGGGAACCCGTCGCGCAGTCGAGGCGGGACGGGGGGATCTCACGCGCTGGTGGCGGACTTCGGCATCGCCAAGGCGCTCTCGGCCGACGCGGACGAGCGGCTCACCGACAGCGGCATCAGCCTCGGCACGCCCCACTACATGAGCCCCGAGCAGGCCGTGGCCGAGCGGGACGTGGATCAGCGCACCGACGTCTACGCCCTCGGCTGCGTGCTCTACGAGATGCTCACCGGCGAGCCGCCGTACACCGGGCCGACACCTCAAGCGGTGCTGGCCAAGCGGCTGACCGAGCCGGTGCCGCACCTCCGCACCGGCCGGGACGTGCCGCTGGCGCTCGAGCGCGCCGTGACCCGGGCGCTGGCCCGATCGCCGGCCGATCGGTTCCCCACGGCGGCGGAGTTCGCCGACGCGCTGCAGTGGGACCGGGTGCAGGACGGCGCCGGCGGCACGGTCGCGCTGACCGGGCCGAGCCGCCGCGGGCCGCTTGCCCGGCGGGCTGCGGTAGCGCTCGCACTCCTTCTCGGGGCCCTCGGCGCCTACTTCATGCTCCGCCTGATGCGGCCGTCGAGGGCGCCGCGCACGGCCTCCGCCGCGGTCCTGCCCTTCGTGGACCTGAGTCCGGAGAAAGACCAGGAGTATTTCAGCGACGGTCTCACCGAGGAGCTGATCACCGCGTTGAGCCAGGTGCCGGGGCTCCGGGTGGCCGCCCGGACCTCCTCCTTCCAGTTCAAGGGACGCAATGCCGATGTGCATGAGATCGGCCGGAAGCTCGACGTCGGCGCGGTGCTGGAGGGGAGCGTGCGGAAGAGCGGCAACCGGCTCCGGGTCAGCACCCAGCTCATCAGCGTGCAGGACGGGTATCAGCTCTGGTCCGAGTCCTACGATCGCGACTTGACCGATATCTTCGCGGTGCAGGAGGACGTCGCCCGATCCATCGTCGCGGCTCTCCGGCTGAAGCTCGCACCCGCGCGCGCCTCGGCGCTCGCCGCCCGCCCCACCACCGACCTGGTGGCGTACGACCTGTATCTGAAGGGGCGGTTCTCGTGGAATCAGCGGACCGGTCCCGCCCTGCGGGAGGCGGTGCACTACCTGGAGCAGGCCGTGGCCCGAGATTCGACCTTCGCGCGCGCGTGGGCCGCGCTCGCCGAGGCGTACACCCTGCTCGTCCCCTACGCCGGCGGCTCGCCCGCCGAGGGCTGGCGGAAGGCGCAGGCCGCCGCGAGGATGGCGCTCGCGCTCGACAGCACGTCGGCCGACGCGTACACCTCGCTGGGCTACGGCAACACGATCTACGCCTGGAATTGGCAGGCGGCGGAAGAGAATTTCCGGCGGGCCATCGCGGCGGATCCCAACTACGCCACCGGCCGGCAATGGTACGGGGACTTCCTGGCCGCGCGCG
>Ga0075423_10003281_pt1 | contig 14883 bp, 13 predicted proteins | sample SoiMethybrSBSTD2_FD_80114 | JGI IMG/M metagenome (GOLD analysis project Ga0075423, IMG submission 80114) | Bulk soil microbial communities from a Populus tree surrounding site in Tennessee, USA - Soil MetaG P. TD hybrid SBSTD2 | ecosystem: Environmental > Terrestrial > Soil > Tree plantation...
GGGGGCATCAGGGCCCGTCCGTTCCCGGCGCATTCCATCGTCACCGGCCGCGTGACGGCCGGCCGCGACCGGAGGTCGTCGACGGAGAGCGTGAGCGGCCGGTCGACGAGCCCGTCCACCTGGACCGTCCACGACGCCTCGTCCGCGGCGGGGATATCGAAGTGGATCACGAGGTAATGCATGCCGAGCGGTGTGACGTCGTATCGGAGACCCTCGAGCTGCATCCCGTGGTTCCGGGCCGCCTGGCCGAGCTCGCTCCGCGTCACCCCCTGCCACGTCGTCTCGATCTGCGTCACGGTCATCAACCTCTCGGTCGGCTCATCGTCTCCGGCTCGGCCCGAGCATCCTCCGCCGCCGGCGCGAGCCGGCCTCCCCGGATCACGGTGGTGACCCGGGCGAGCGCGCCCAGGTCCGTGAGCGGGTCCCCGTCGACGACGATCAGGTCGGCGGGTGCCCCCGGCTCGATGGGCGCCCGCGTCAGGGCCCGCAGGATCTCGTCGTGGGTGAGCCCGGCGTCCAGGAGCAGCCGGAGCTCGCGGAGGTCGATGCCGGGCGGGACGGGTCCGTTGCCCAGATCCGTACCGTAGATCACCGCCCCGCCCGCGTCGTGGAACCGACGGAGGTTGTCGACGGCGGTCCTGAGCTCGGGCGTGTCACGCCCGAAGCTCAGGATGTCGAGGGTCGACACGATGCGCAGCTGTGCCGCACATCGCTCGACCACACCGTCGGACAGCCGCTGCGTCCACGGCGTGTGCGCGAGCTCGTCCACGCCGGCGCCCAGCGCGCGCTCCACCTGACCTGGCCCCTGGGCGTGGGCGCTCACGGGGAGCTCGACCTCGTGCGCGGTGTCGCAGATCGCCGCGAGCTCCGCGTCGGAGACGACCGGCCCGGCCTCGACATTCAGCGAGACCTTGATCGCGGTCGCGCCCGCGCGCGAGAGCTCGCGCACGGCCGCGACCGCGTCGTCGACGTCCGCGAGCTCCCGGCCGGTCCCCGGCGGCGCCCACCAGGCACGCGTGGGGTACCCGTCGCGGACCGTGAGCATCGGCCCCACGGCTCGCACGAGCGGCCCCTCGAACGTCGGCAGCTCCGAGAGGTCGGCGAGGGGGAAGATCCGGTCTGCCGGCCACCCGAGGTCGCGCACGGCGGTCACGCCGCCCGCCAGGACGTCGGCGGGATCGGAGAGCTCGAGGTGCACGTGGCGATCGGCCGCCGCCGGCATCACGATGCCGGCGGCGGCCACCACCTGCACGTCGTCCGCCACCGGATGGACCCGCCCGACGGACGCGATCACGCCTCCGTCCAGATCGATCTGGACGTCGGGCGTGAACCCGCCCGTGCCGAGCCAAGCGAGCGGGGCGCGGATGCTGAAGGAGGTCACGCCCGAAGGCTACGCCACCCCGGCCTCGCGGAGCTGACGGAGCTCCTTGCGGAGCTCGTGGACCTCGTCCCGGAGCCGCGCGGCGTACTCGAAGCGGAGGTCCTTCGCGGCCTGGTGCATCTCCTCCTCGAGCCCCTGGATCAACCGCTCGAGCTCATCGGTCGGCATCTCCGGGTGCGCCCGAGCCTTCCGGCGCTCCTTCCGAGGCGTGGTTGGCGCCTGATCGTCCCCGCGCAGCGACAGCAGGATGTCCGTCACCTTCTTGCGGATCGTCTGCGGGTCGATCCCGTGCTCGGTGTTGTACGCGATCTGGATCTGACGGCGCCGTTGCGTCTCGCTGATCGCGAGCTTCATCGAGTCGGTCACGCTGTCCGCGTACATCAACACGGTGCCGTCCACGTTCCGCGCGGCCCGGCCGATCGTCTGGATCAGCGAGGTCTCCGACCGGAGGAACCCTTCCTTGTCGGCGTCCAGGATCGCGACGAGGGAGACCTCCGGGAGGTCGAGCCCCTCGCGGAGGAGGTTGATCCCGACGAGGACGTCGAACTCGCCCAGCCGGAGGTCGCGCACGATCTCGATCCGCTGGAGCGTGTCGACCTCGGAGTGGAGGTACCGGACGCGGATCCCCATCTCGACGAGGTAGTCGGTCAGGTCCTCCGCCATCTTCTTCGTCAGCGTCGTGACCAACACGCGCTGGTCCTGCTCCGTCCGGGCGCGGATCTCCCCCATCAGGTCGTCGACCTGGCCCTTCGTCGGTCGGATCTGGACCTCCGGGTCGACGAGGCCGGTCGGTCGCACGATCTGCTCGACGACCTTGGGCGACACCCGCAGCTCGTACGCGCCGGGCGTGGCCGACATGTAGACGACCTGCCGCACCCGGTCCTGGAACTCCTCGAAGCGCAGCGGCCGGTTGTCGATCGCGGACGGCAGGCGGAAGCCGTAGTCGACGAGCGTCGTCTTGCGCGACACGTCGCCTTCGTACATCCCGTGCAGCTGAGGAACCGTCACGTGCGACTCGTCGAGCACGACCACATAGTCGTCCGGGAAGTAGTCCAGCAGCGTGAACGGAGCGGTGCCCGGCCCGCGGCCGTCGATGTGCCGCGAGTAGTTCTCGATGCCGCTGCAGAACCCGACCTCGCGCAGCATCTCGAGGTCGTACGTGGTCCGCATGCGCAGGCGTTCGGCCTCGAGGAGCTTGCCGTTGTCCTCGAGCCACCGCAGCCGCTCGTGGAGCTCCTCTTCGATCGTGACGAGGGCGTGCTTCATGCGATCCTCGCTCGCCACGTAGTGCGACGCCGGGAACGTGGTGTGGTCGACGATGTCGTCCTTCACGATCTCGCCCGTCACCGGGTCGAACATACTGATCCGCTCGACCGTGTCGCCCCACCACTCGATCCGGTACCCGGCCTGCTCGTACGGCGGGAAGATCTCGAGCGTGTCGCCGGTCACCCGGAAGGTGCCCCGTGCGCGGCTGGCCTGGTTCCGCTTGTACTGGATGTCGACGAGCCGCTGCATCGCGAAGTCCATGGGGACCTCCGTCCCCCGGTACACGCGGAGGAGCTGGCCCTCGTACTCCTCCGGCGAGCCAAGCCCGTAGATCGCCGAGACGCTCGCGACGATGAGGACGTCCGTGCGGCTGAGCAGGGCCGCCGTGGCGGAATGCCGGAGCCGCTCGATCTCCTCGTTGACCGAGCTGTCCTTCTCGATGTAGGTGTCGGTCTGCGGGACGTACGCCTCCGGCTGGTAGTAGTCGTAATAGCTCACGAAGTACTCGACGGCGTTGTCCGGGAAGAACTCCCGGAACTCGTTGGCCAGCTGGGCCGCGAGCGATTTGTTCGGCGCCATCACGAGGGTCGGACGCTGGATCCGCTCGATCACGTGCGCGATCGTGAAGGTCTTGCCCGTGCCGGTCGCGCCAAGGAGCGTGACGTGCGGGTCGCCGGCCAGGACCGCCTGGGCGAGCTGGTCGATCGCCTCCGGCTGGTCGCCGGCAGGCTCGAAGTCGGACACGACGCGGAACGGGGGCACGGAACCAGTCTAGGAGGGTCCGGCGACACGACCGCCGCCGGTCACATCCGGCCGGCGGCGATGATCCGGTCGAGGAAGCGTTTCGTCCGCTCGTTCGTCGGATCGGAGAACATCCGGTCCGGCGGTCCCTCCTCGAGGATCCGGCCGCCGTCCAGGAAGCAGACGCGGTTCGACACGTCACGGGCGAAATGCATCTCGTGCGTCGCGATCACCATCGTCATCCCCTGACCGGCGAGCTCCCGGATCACGTCGAGCACCTCGGCGACGAGCTCGGGATCGAGCGCGCTCGTGATCTCGTCCAGGAGCAGGACGTCCGGGTCCATCGCGAGCGCACGGACGATCGCGACGCGCTGCTGCTGCCCCCCGGAGAGACGGTCCGGATAGTCCTCCGCCTTGTCGGCGAGCCCGAACCGGGCGAGCAGCTCACGAGCGTTCGCTTCGGCCGCCTCGCGGGGGTGTCGCAAGACCTTCATCGGCGCGAGGGAGACGTTGCGGAGGACCGTCATGTGCGGGAACAGGTTGAACGCCTGGAAGACGATGCCCACGCGGCGCCGGATGGCGTTCTGGTCGACGCCGTGTGCGGTGATGTCCTCCCCATGGACCCAGATCCGGCCGGCGTCGACCCGTTCGAGCAGATTGATGCATCGCAACAGCGTCGATTTGCCCGATCCGCTCGCACCGATCAGGCACACGACCTCATGCTCGTCCAACGCGAGGTCGATCCCCTTCAGGACCTCGAGCCCGTCGAAGGACTTGTGGACACCCTCGAGACGGATCGCTTCGCTCACAGCGCTCCACCCGCCATGCGCCGTCGCCGCTGGCGCTCGAGGAGCCAATCGGTGAAGCGCGTCATCGGGATCGTGATGATCAGGAAGCAGATCGCTGCACCGACGAACGGGGTGAAGTTGAAGTCTCCGGCGCTCACGCGCTGGGCTCGCAGGAACGCCTCGACCGAGAACGCGGACACGAACGCGATCAGTGCCGTGTCCTTCTGGAGCGAGATGAAGTCGTTCATGAGCGGCGGGACCACGCGCCGGACGGCCTGCGGGATCACGACCGATCGCAGGGATTGCCAGCGCGTGAGGCCGAGCGCCCGCGAGGCGGCCGCTTGGCTCGGATGGACCGACTCGATCCCGGCTCGGTAGACCTCGGCGACGTACGCGGAGTAGCTGAGGATCAGGGCGACCCAGCCCCAGAACCAGCCGTCCACCGGGAGCCCCGGGATCCGGAGCGCGGGCACCCCGAACCCCAGCGCGAAGACGACCAGCACCGTGGGGATCCCCCGGAACAGATCGACGTAGATCGTGGAGAGCAGCCGGAGCGGGAAGAAGACCGGCCCGCGCGAGGAGCGCATCACGGCGAGCAGGAGCGCGAACCCGAGGATCACGGGCTCGGCGGTCAGGAAGTAGAAGATGTTCCGGCGGAAGGCGTGGAGGATCTCGGGGAAGGACTCGGCGAACACCTGGCGGTTCAGGAACTGATCCTTGAACTCCGACCAGTACGGCGAGCTCACCGCCAGGTACGCGATGAGACCGAGGACGACGACCGTGCTCACCGTCGCGATCAGGACACCCTTCGCGCCTTCCTCCTTGAGCGAGAAGCGGCGCGCGGATCGGGTCACCGGGATGTCCGGACGGCGGTGCTCACTTCGACCAGACCGGGACCTCGCCGACGTTCGTCTTCTTCGAGAGCCATTCGTCGGTGATCCCCTGCAGCGTCCCGTCGCTCTTCATCTCCTGCAGGGCGAGGTCGATGCACGCGGTCAGGGTGCTGCCCTTCGCCTGGACCGTCCCGAAGTGCTCACCGCCCGCGACGGCGTCGGTCGGGAACTGCGCCAGGACGGTGCTGTTCTTCACCTCCTGGACGTACGGGTCGGCCATGTAGAGGGCGGTGGGATAGTCGACGACCAACCCATCGGCCTGCCCGGCGTTCACAGCGGCGACGGCGTCCCGGAGCGTCTGGTACGTCCCGGCGGTTCCCCCGATGTAGCTCTCGATCAGGTCGGCGCTCGTCGTCCCGATCTGCGTCGCGAGCTTGTACTGGGCGAGGTCGGCGACGGTCGTCGCGCTCGCGATCGGCGTCCCCTTCACGACCACGACCGCCTGGTTGACGTCGTAGTACGACTCGCTGAAGTCCACCGTCTGGGCGCGCTTCGTCGAGAACGAGATCTGGTTGATGTCGAGGTCGAAGTCCTTCGGACCCGGCGCGTAGGACTGCGCGAACGGGACGATCACCCACTTCACCTGGTCCGGCGAGAAGCCCATCCGCTTCGCGACCTCGTACGCGACCGCCGACTCGAACCCCTTCCCCGTGCTCGGGTCGTTGATGTCCCACTGCGAGCCCTTCGGGGTCCCGCCCTGGAAGTACGGCGGGTAGGCGGGACTGTCGGTGCCGACCGTGAGCTTCCCGTCCGTGACGAACGTCGCCGAGGCCGCGCACTGCTGTGCGGTCTGCGCGGCACTCCCGGTCGCGGCCGGAGACGAGGTGGTGGTGGAGCTGGCGCACGCGGTCGCGACGAACGCGAGCAACGCCACACCTGCCAGGACCTTGCGCATCGGTATCCCCTCCGTCACAGACCGGGTGCAGGAGACTAGCACGGGCCTCCGGCGAGGCCGGCCGTCAGCGGCGGGGCTCCCACGAGAACCGGCGGGCGGCGATCATCAGTCCGGCAAGCCCCCACGCAGCGATGACCGCGACGTCCTTCCAAGCGAACACGAACGGCGCTCCGTAGTACGCGCCGAGGTAGGCCTCGACGAGGTGCCGAACCGGGAAGATCTTCCCCACCACGTTGACCCACTGGGGAACGTTGTCCCCGATCGGGATGAACACCCCCGAGATGAACAGGAGCGGCAAGATCGTCGCGTTCACGATCGGCGGCGCCGCATCCGCGTTCGGGATGGCGGCCGTGAGCGCGAGCCCGAGCGCGGCGAAACTCGCGGCGCCCACGAGGACGACGACGATCGTCCTGAAGAGATCGACCCCCGTCGGGATCGATGCCGAATAGAAGACCGCTCCGAACGCCGAGCAGATCACGACGAGCAGGACCGCGATCAGCATGGCGTGCAGGACGCGGGCCGTGATGTAGTCGTAGCCCGGCAATGGCGTGCCGCGCGTTCGCTTGAGGATCCCGGCGTCGCGTTGGAACGTCACGCTGATCGCGAGGTTCGTGTAGCACGCGGTGATGATCGCGAAGGCCGACATCCCAGCGACGTAGTACGTGGACTGATCCACCAAGACCCCGTTGATCGGGACCGTCCCGCTCCCGAGCAACGACGCGAAGATCACCAGGAACATCAGCGGGAACGCGAACGTGAAGAACGCGGCCTGCGGATTCCGCCAGAAGGCCCGGTTCGTGTACCTGACCTGCCGGACCGTCAGGGCCACGTCGCTCATGTGCCGACCTCCGAGCCGGTCAATTGGAGGTAGACGTCCTCGAGCGAGGGCTGCGTGACCTCGAGGGACTCGAGGGCGACGCCCCGCTCGAGCGCCCACCCGGTCAGATCGTGGACGGCCTTCGCGGTGTCGGCGGCATCGACGTCGATCTCGAGCGAGCCGTCGGCGAGCCGTTGCATGGGCCCGTCGGGATGCGGACCAGTATCCGGGAGACGGAACCGGATCCTCGTCCGCATCTGGTCCCGGCCTGCGAGGCTCGCCGGCGGCCCTTCCGCGACGATCAGCCCGTTCGAGATCACGATCACGCGGTCGGCGAGGTACTGGGCCTCGTCCATGAAGTGCGTGGTCAGGAAGACCGTCTTGCCCATCGCGATGAGGTTCTTCACGACCTCCCATGCGTTGCGACGAGCGCTTGGATCGAACCCGGTGGTGGGCTCGTCCAGGAACAGGAGTTCGGGGTCGCCGGCGAGCGCGATCGCGACGTCGAGGCGGCGCTGCTGTCCCCCGGAGAGTTTGTTCACCCGGGTGTCGCGTTTCTCGGACAACCCGACGACGTCGATCACCTCGTTGGTCGGCCGTCGCGACGGGTAATAGCCCGCGTACATCTCGATCGATTCGGAGACGGTGAGGAACGGATCGATGCCGGTCGACTGGAGCACGATCCCCATCCGCTCCTTGAGCGATCGCTCGCGCTTCGCGGGGTCGTGTCCGAGCACGGTCGCCGAGCCGGCGCTCGGATCGCGGTACCCCTCGAGGATCTCCGTCGTGGTGGTCTTGCCCGCACCGTTCGGGCCGAGCATCGCGAAGACCTCGCCGCGCTCCACGTGGAACGAGATCCCCCTGACCGCCTCGACGTCCCCGTAGGTCTTGCGGAGGTCCGAGACCTCGATCACACGCTCGGCCACGGGATCGACCCTACCCGACCCCGAACCCAAGGTTCGTGTCGACGAGGTTCCGCAGCGGCTCGCCGCGGACGAAGCGGCCGAGGTTGTCCAGGAGGATCTGGACGGACGCGCGCTCCCAGCCGTCGAAGTCGCCGCAGATATGCGGCGAGACGATCACGTTCGGCATCGACCAGAGCGGCGACTCCGCCGGGAGCGGCTCGACCTCGAACACGTCGAGCGCCGCACCGGCGAGGCGCCCGCCGGCCAACGCATCGATCAAGGCGACCTCGTCGACCGTCCCGCCGCGCCCCACGTTCAGGAACCGGGTGGTCGGCCGCATCGCGGCGAACGCGTGCGCGTCGACGTAGTGCGCGGTCGTCGGCGTGAGCGGCAACGCGTCGAAGACGATGTCGGCGTCCGCGAGCATCGCCTGGAGGTCGTCGGGCCCGCCGACGCGGTCGAAGAGGTCGTCGGGGCGCTGCGCGCGCCCGACCGCGACCACGGACATGCCCAGATCACGCGCGCGCCGCGCCGTCGCGCGCCCGATCGGTCCCGGACCGAGCACGAGGAGCCGCTGTCCGGCGAGCCGCTCCGTCCCGCGGTCGTCGTCCCACCGTCGCTGCGTCTGCGCCACGATCGATCGATCGATCCCGGTCGCCATCGCGAGCATCGCGCCGATCGCCCACTCCGCGATTGCCTCGTCGAACACGCCACGGGCGTTCGTGATCGTCACGCCGCTCTCGACGAGCGCGGGGAACAGGAGCAGGTCCACGCCGTCGCTCGCCGTCTGGATCCATCGGAGCCGCCGGGCGGCCGGCCAGGCGTCTTCGAGCGGCCCCCGCGGGGCCTTGATCATGAACAGCGCATCGGCGTCGACGAGCGCGAGCCGGAGCACGTCGACGTCGTCCGCGAACCTGAGCTCGGCGATCGCATCGGCCTCACCGATGCCGGGGGGCGGATCGCCGGGGTCAGCCCGGAAGACCGCAAGGACGGGACGATCGGTCATAGCGGACGTCGTCCGCCGAACCCGCCGGTCGCTTCGTGGTACCAGCCGACCCGGTCCTCCCCCAGCTTCCAGCACAGGTACACGCGCCGGCCCTCACGCTCGGCCGGGAAGTCCACGAGCCCGGTGTCCGGATCGCGCAGCAGGATCCCGTGATCGGCGAGGAACAGCACCTCGGTCTTCAGCGCCTCCTGATACGAGAACCACTCGGACCCCGCGATGCCGCCGCCGTCGCTCGCCACCGCGTCGGAGATCCGCCGGCTCGAGGCGATCAACGCGTCGCGCGCCTCGCGCAGACGTGGCAGCCGCTCGCGGAGCTCCTCGAGCTCGGCGTCGGCCTCCTCGACCGTGAAGACCCTTTCGTCGGTCACGCCGCCTCCAGGAACGGCGGGAGCTCGCGGAGGTCGGTGACGCGGGCACCGGTGAAATCAGGGTGCCGCTCCCGCCGGTCGATCAACACGGGGAACATCCCGATCGCCGCGGCCGGCTCGTAATCGAAGTCGGGCACGTCGCCGACGTACACGACCTCCGAGGCGGGCAGTTCGATCCGGTCGAGCGCCAGCCGGAAGATCGCGGGGTCGGGCTTCTCGACGCCCTCGACGCCCGAGATGACCCGGACGGGCAGGAGATCCGACAGGCGCAGGTCCGACAGGAGGTCGTCGAGCCATGCCTCGTAGTTCGAGATCACGCCGAGGGTCGCGCCCTCGACGTCACGCAGCGTTCGCAGCGTGGGCAGGACGTCGTCGAAGGCCGCGTAGTTCCGCCGGTCGGTGAACGCCGCGTAGAGGGTGTCGGCGAGCCCGTCGTCGCGCGGGAGGTCGAGCACGTCGAGGAAGCGGTCGTACACCCCGAGCCAGAACCGCCGCGACCGCTCGGGACTCGTCGTCCACAGCGTCTGCTCGTGCGACGCCCGGCGGAACTCGTCGGAGACGAGCGCGAGCCCGTCGCTGATCGCGACGGGCTCGCGCGGATAACCCTCCCGCGTCACGATCTCCGCGAAGAGCTCCGGGAACGACGGGGCCGGATGCACGAGCGTCTCTCCCGCGTCGAAGAACACCGCTCGGAACCGCACGCGGGGAAGGATACCGACGGGTCAGACGGGGGCGGCCGCGCGTTCGCGGAGCTGCCGCCACAGCACGTCGACCTCGCGCTCCAGGTCGTCGAACGTGCCCTCGTTGTCGATCAGGACGTCGGCGGTTCGGGCCCGGTCCTCGAGCGGCATCTGCGCGGCGATCCGCGCCCGGACGTCCTCGTCGGTCATGCCGCGAGCGACGGACCGAGCGACCTGGGTCTCGGGCGACGCCGAGACGACGACCACGACGTCGCAGTCCCGGTGCGTTCCCATCTCGATCAGCAGCGGGTTCACGAGGACGACCACCCGGTCGGCGTCGAGGTTCTCCTGGATCCCGTCGGCGATCATCCGGCGCACCACGGGGTGGACGATCGCCTCCAGGTCCGCGAGGGCAGCAGGATCTGCGAACACGATCGAGGCGAGCTTCGGCCGATCGAGGCCGCCCTCCGGCGTCAGGATCTCCGGGCCGAACCTTTCCACGACGCTCCGCAGGCCCGGCGATCCGGAGACGACGGCGGCGCGGGCGAATCCGTCGGCGTCCAGGACGACGGCGCCGCGTTCCTCGAGCATCCGGGAAACGGTCGATTTCCCGGACCCGATGCCCCCGGTGAGTCCGACGAGGAGCATGTGCTTCCGCTACTCGCTTCGACCCTCGCGGCGCTTCAGGTCCTCGAGGATCGCTTCGAGCGAGACCTCCTCGTCCGAGGCCTCCTCGGTCGTCTCCTCGGTCGCCGGCGCCGGCGCCGCCTCCGTCTCGGCCTCGGTCGTGTCCGCCTCGGCGGGCGCCGGCTCGGCGACCTCGACGTCGGCGACCTCCACCTCCGCGGCGGGCTCCGGCGGCACGACCGCATCGGTATCGGCTTCGGCCTCGGCGACCGCGTCGAGGATCGCCTGTGGGACCTCGATCGCCGTCGACATCTCCGGTCCCGCGTCGCGTTCGGGCTCTTCCTTCTCGACCTCGATCTCCTTGGGCTTCGGCGCGGTCGAGGTGACCTGGCGCATCGACAGCGACACCCGACGCCGCTGGACGTCGACGTCGATCACCTTCACCTGCACCTCCTGACCGACCTGGAGCACCGACTCCGGGGAGTCGACGTGCTCGTTGCTGATCTCGGAGATGTGGACGAGACCCTCGATCCCGGGGGCGACGCGGACGAAGGCCCCGAAGGGGACGAGCTTCGTGACGGTCCCGGTGATGACCGAGCCCGCCTGCGACGTCCGCTCGAACTCCTTCCAGGGATCTTCCTGCGTTGCCTTGAGCGAGAGCGAGACACGCTCGCGGTCGAGATCCACGTCGAGCACCTCGACCTCGACCTCCTGGCCGACGGACACCACTTCCTGCGGGTGGTCGACGTGCTTCCACGAGAGCTCCGAGACGTGCACGAGCCCGTCGACACCGCCCAGGTCGACGAAGGCTCCGAAGTTCACGATCGAGCTGACCGTGCCCTTGCGCCGCTCGCCCTTCTTCAGCGACTGGAGGAACGTCTTGCGGCCCTCGGACTGCGACTCTTCCAAGAACGCACGTCGCGACAGGACGACGTTGTTGCGGTTCCGGTCGAGCTCGATGATCTTCGCCTCGAGCTCCTGCCCGACGTACGGCTGCAGGTCCCGGACCCTCCGCAGGTCGACGAGCGACGCCGGCAGGAACCCGCGCAGACCGATATCGAGGATCAGCCCGCCCTTCACGACCTCGATCACGGGGCCGGTGATGGTCTGGCCCGAATGCATGATCTCCTCGATCCTGCCCCACGCGCGCTCGTACTGGGCACGCTTCTTCGACAGGATCAGGCGACCCTCCTTGTCCTCCTTCTGCAGGACGAGGGCCTCGATCCGGTCTCCGACCTTCACGACCTCGTTCGGGTCGACGTCGTGGCGGATCGACAGCTCCTTCGAGGGGATCACCCCCTCGGACTTGTAGCCGATGTCTAGCAGCACCTCGTCGCGGTCGATCTTCACGACCTCGCCGTCGACGATGTCGCCGTCCTTGAAGTCGTGGAACGACGCCTCGAGCGCGGCGATCAGTTCCTCCGGGGTCAGGTCGGGCTGCTCGCCCGCCTTCGTGGTCGTCGCGGCGGGCGCGGGGGCGTCCTCGACAGGCGTGGCCGGCGTCGCCTCCTGCTGCTCCTCGGACGCGACCGTGGTCTCGTCACTCATCCGTTCGTTCTCCTTCCGCCGCACGGGACGCTTCGCCGAGGGCGAGGTGAGATTTGCCCCGGCGCGGGACGCGAACCCCGCGGGCCGTCCGAGAGCGTACGTACGCTGCGAGAACGGCGTCAAACGAAGCGGCGATCCCGCACGGCTCAGTGGCCGGCCGGCGCCGCCTCCGCCCAGTTCGGGCCCCAGCCCACGTCGGCGCGGAGCGGCACCTCGAGCTCGATCGCGTGCTCCATCCGGTCGGCCACCAAGGCGGCGGCCTCCTCGACCCGCTCGGCCGGAACCTCGAAGACGAGCTCGTCGTGGACCGTCAGCAACATGTGGCAGTCGAGCTCGGCCCGCTCGTGCAACGCCGCGTCGACGCCGATCATCGCGAGCTTGAAGACGTCGCTCGCGCTCCCCTGGATCGGGGCGTTCAGCGCCTGGCGCTCGCCGAGCGCCTGGAGCCGGCGGTTGCCGCTGGTCAGCTCCGGGATGTAGCGCCGGCGTCCCAGGATCGTCTCCGTGAAGCCGTCCTTGCGCGCACGCTCGACCTGGGCGCTGAGGTAGTCCCGGATCTTCGGGAACCCGGCGAAGTACCCGTCGAGGATCTCCTCGGCCTCGTCGGGCGGGATGTCGAGGCGCTGGGCGAGGCCCCAGGCGTTCATGCCGTAGGCGAGGCCGTAGTTGACCATCTTCGCCCGGCGCCGGAGCTCGGGATCGACCTGATCGAGCGGGAGCCCGAAGACCTTCGCCGCCGTCGCCGCATGGATGTCGGTGCCGGAGGCGAACGCGTCGCGCAGGCCCTCGTCACCGGAGAGATGAGCGAGGACCCGGAGCTCGATCTGCGAATAGTCGGCCACGAGCAGGACCTGGTCCGAGGTGCCGGGGATGAACGAGCGCCGGATCTGACGGCCCAGCTCCGAGCGGATCGGGATGTTCTGGAGGTTGGGATTGGAGCTGCTGAGCCGCCCGGTCGCCGCGGCGGCCTGGTTGAACGACGTATGGATCCGTCCGTCGTGCGGGTCGGCCATCTTCGGCAGCGCCTCGAGGTACGTCGAGTTCAGCTTGTCGAGCTCGCGCCACGACAACAGGGCATCGACGATCGGGTGCGCGTCGCGCAGCTTCTCGAGGACCGACGCGTCGGTGGACAGCGCCCCCTTCGTGGTCCGCTTCCCCGGCTGCAGGCCGAGCTGGTCATAGAGGACCTCCCGCAGCTGCGGAGGCGAGTTGAGGTTGAAGTCGCGTCCGGCGAGCCGATAGATGTCGGCCTCGAGCGCAGCCATATCGACGCGGACCGAGGCCCCCATCTCCTCCAGGTACGGGACGTCGAGGCGGACGCCGCGCGCTTCCATGTGCGCGAGCACCGTGGACAGCGGGAGCTCGACCTCATCCAGGAGCTTCCGCAGGCCGCGCTCGTCGATCGCCTCCTCCATGACCGGCGTGAGGAGGGCCACGGCCGCCGCCTCGGCGGCCGTGGCGCGCCACGGGTCCTCGGCGAACAGCTGGCCGGTGTCGACGTCCTCGGCTCCGCCGAGGACGTCGACCCCCAGGTAGCGCTCGCTCATCGCGGACAGCGGGTACGTGGCCGCCGCCGGATCGAGCAGGTACCCGGCGAGCATCGTGTCGAACGCGACGGTGGGCAGGCTCCCACCGTCGGCCAGGATCTCCTGCTCCAAGGTCTTCGCGTCGTGCGTCCAGAGGTGCGATGCCGGGTCCGCCAGGGGCTCGGCGACCGCGCCGATCCCGTCGAGGTCCACGTAGAGCGCCCGCATCCCTCCCCCGGAGACGGCCGCGCCGACGATCCTGCCGTCCTCCGTGCGGAGGCGCACGGCGGCCGGGCCCGCGTGGACGAGCTTGGTCAACTCTGTGACGTCGCTCTGGCCGAGGTCGAGGTCCGCGGGCTCCACCTTGGGGCGCACGGGGCCCGCCGCCTCCTGCAGACGGTCGATCAACGACCGGAACTCGAGCGACGTGAACAGGCGGCGGATCTCTTCCGGGTCGTAGTCGCCCCGGATGAGGTCCTCGGGTCGGACGTCCAGATCGAGATCCGTGACGATCCGGGCGAGCTGCTTGTTGAGCCCGAGCCGATCGGTCGCCGCCGAGACGTTGTCCTTGAGCCGTCCCTTCAGCTCGTCGACGTGCTCGACGAGGTTCTCGATCGACCCCCACTCCTGCACGAGCTTGGTCGCGGTCTTCTCCCCGACGCCCGGGATCCCGGGGATGTTGTCCGACGTGTCGCCCTTGAGCGAGACGTAGTCCAGGTATCGATCCGGCGGGATGCCGTAGCGAGCCTCCACCTCCGCGGGTCCCATCAGCTCGATCTCCGAGATGCCCCGCCGGTTGAACAGGACCGAGATCGAGCCGTGACCCTCCGTCCGGTCGCGCGCGAGCTGGAAGAAGTCGCGGTCGGCCGTGACGATCACGGCGTCGATCCCGGCGGCGCTCGCCTCCTCGGCGAGGGTGCCGAGCGCGTCGTCCGCCTCGTGCCCCTCGACGCGGACGATCGGGATCCGGAGCGTGTGGAGCACCTCCTCGATCAGGGCGAGCTGCGGACCGAAGTCCGCGGGCGTCTCCCGCCGGCCGGCCTTGTACTCGGCGTCCATCTGGAGCCGGACGGTCGGTGCCCCGGTGTCGAACGACACGGCGATCAGGTCCGGGTGCTCGTCGCCGAGGAGCTTGATGAGCATCGAGGTGAAGCCGTAGACGGCGTTGGTCACGGTGCCGCTGCTGGTGGCGAGGGTCGGCGGGAGCGCGAAGAACGCGCGGTACGCGAGGCTGTGTCCGTCGAGGAGGAAGAGTCGCCTCGGAGCGTCCCCGGCGGTCGGTCCGGTCACGCAGCCATCCTAGCTTCGGCCTCCGACGGGACCCCGGCCGAGACGGGATCCGCGGACCTCGACCGGTGCTTGAGAGCCGGTCGAGAGCCGGTCGAGAGCCGGTCGAGAGCCGGTCGAGAGCCGGTCGAGAGCCGGTCGAGAGCCGGTCGAGA
>Ga0075423_10003282_pt1 | contig 14882 bp, 17 predicted proteins | sample SoiMethybrSBSTD2_FD_80114 | JGI IMG/M metagenome (GOLD analysis project Ga0075423, IMG submission 80114) | Bulk soil microbial communities from a Populus tree surrounding site in Tennessee, USA - Soil MetaG P. TD hybrid SBSTD2 | ecosystem: Environmental > Terrestrial > Soil > Tree plantation...
GGGTTCGACGATGCCGCGTGCCATGACCTGCCAGGGTGGTAGCCATGCTGCACCTCCTTGCCTTCTCTAGAACCCCCGCATCACGCCCAGCACCTTGCCGAGGATGCGGAACTCCGCGCGCCCGGGCTCGACCACGATGGGCTTCATCGTGGGATGCTCAGGCTTCAGCAGGACACGCTCGCCGTCGCGGGCGAAGCGCTTGACGGTGGCCTCGTCGTCCACCAGGGCGGCCACGATGTCGCCCACCTGCGCGGACGACTGCGGCCGGACGAGCACGAGGTCGTCGTCCAGGATATGAGCCTCGATCATGCTCTCGCCGCGGACGCGCAGCGCGAAGACGTCCTCGCCCTTTCGCTCGAGCCAGTCCGTGCTCACCGGGATGGTGCCCTCGAGATTCTCGTCGGCGTAGATGGGCACGCCCGCGGCGATGCGCCCGAGCACGGGGATGTCCGTCGTGAGCCCGCGCTTGCCTTGGGGGCGCTGAGCGAGGACCAGCGTGCGCGACACGCGCTTGCCCGTGACGCGTCGGTGAAGCATGCCCTTGCGCTCCAGGGCCCGGAGATGATCGAAGGCGGCGCGGGCGGTGAAGCGGAAGCGCTCGCCGATCTCACGCACCGTCGGCGGCGCCCCGTGCTTCTCTGTGAAGCTCCGGATGAAGGCCAGCACTTCGCGTTGCCGCGCTGTCATCTCGCGCATCGTGTTGGATCCTCCTCGCCCGCCCGGGGGACATGGCTCAACAGGACAGCAGTAAACACCCGTTGAGTGGTTGAAGTCAAAAAAAATCTCAGGCCGGCTCCCAGGGCTCGCACGACGGGCAGGCCAGGAAGCCCCCCTCCTTGGCCTCGGCGACGGTCTTGTAGTAGACGCGATCGACCTCGGGAATCCGCCGGACCCAGCCACAGGCACGGGCGTGGAAGATGCGCGATCCCCGCTGGGCCAGGTAGGGTTCCCCCGACGCCGGCTCGGTCGCGACCACGCCCTCCTGGCCTTCCGGCGCCGTCCCCGTATGCCCTGCCGTCTCGGGCAGCGCCTCCGTGGCGGCGGCGTTCGGCACAAGGCTCGTGTCGGCGACGGGGGCCGGTGGCGGCGAATCGGGCTCGTTCATCTGGAGATTGGTCTCGATGGTGTTGCGGAACTCGTCGCTCGCGCGCCGGAACTCACGCATGGCGCGGCCCAGGGAGCGGCCGAGCTGGGGAAGGTTCTTCGGCCCGAAGACCAGTAGGGCAATCACGAAGATGAGGACGAGCTCTTGCAGTCCGATGTCGAACATGGCGGTTCAGTGACGGATCATACCACCCCGGCGCGAGGCGGGCCGGAGCGGCTCAGGAGGCGGAGGCCGGCCCCTTGACCTTCCCGCCCTTCGCCCCGGTGCGCCGGAGCTCCACCGCGGCCCCCCGCACCCTCGTGTCGCACGTCGGGCAGTGATAGCCCAGGCGCACCTCGTGGCCGCAGTCCGTATGGACGAGACGCGCGCGCTTGTAGACGTGACGCGAGCCCCAGTCAGCGAGCGCGCCCACCACCACGCCCAGCCCCTGGCCCCGCTCGGTGAGCGTATATTGCGCGCGCGGTGGATGCTCGGAGTAGAAGGACCGCGTCACGAGCCCGTGCGCCTCCATCAGCTTGAGGCGGTCCGAGAGGATGTTCGGCGCGATGCCGGGCAGCCCGGCCTGCAGATCCTGGAAGCGCCGCGTCCCGCGCAGGAGATCGCGCGCGATGAGGAGGGTCCAGCGATCGCCGACCACCTCCAGCGATTTCGCGACCGGGCACGCCTGGCCGTAGCGCTTGGGCATGCCCGGAGTATAGGCCAGCCGGCGCCTCTTGACAATTCCGCTAGTGACTATTATTTTACAAGTGACATGGCCACGCCCCTCGTCGCCGCCCGTTCGGCCCCGACCGGCGCCGTCACGGCCGTCGAGCCGAGCGCCCAGGCCCGGCCCGCGGTCACCGACCCCCGCACCCGGGCGATGCTCGAGGGGCCCATTCTCCCCACGCTACTCCGCCTCGCTGCGCCCGGCGTCGCCGTCATGCTGCTGCAGGCCGGGGTCGGCACCATGGACGCGGTGTTCGTCGGCTGGCTGGGCGCGGAGGCGCTCGCCGGCGTGTCGCTCGTGTATCCGCTGCTGATGCTCATGCAGACCATGTCCGCGGGCGGCATGGGCGGGGGCATCGCCTCCGCGGTGGCGCGCGCGCTCGGCGCGGGGCGCCGCCGCGACGCCGACCGGCTCGCCGCCCATGGGCTCCTCATCGGGATCTCGATGGCCGCGCTCTTCACCGTGGTCCTGCTCACCGTCGGGCCGTGGGTCTACCGCGCGCTGGGCGGGCACGGCGCCACCCTCGACGCGGCGCTGGCCTACTCTCATGTGATCTTCGGCGGCGCGGTGGTGTTCTGGTCCTTCAATTCGCTCGCCAGCGTCATTCGGGGCACCGGCCGCATGGTGCTGCCCGCGGGGGTGATGGCCGGGGCGAGCGCGGCGTATCTGCTGCTGTCCCCCGCGCTGATCCTCGGCAGAGGCCCGCTGCCGCCTCTCGGCGTGGCCGGCGCGGCCGCCGCGAGCGTGACCGCGTTCGGCGGCGGCGTGCTCGTGCTGGCCGCCGTGCTCTTCTCGGGTCGGAGCCTCGTGCGCCCGCGGCTCGCCGACTTCCGGCCGCGCGCCGCGCTGCTGTGGGAGATCCTTCGTGTGGGCGCGCCCGGCTCGCTCAACACGGTGTTCACCAACCTCACCGTCGTGCTCCTCACCGGCCTCGTCGGGCCTTTCGGCATCCATGCGCTCGCCGGCTACGGCATGGGGGCGCGGCTCGAGTACATTCAGATCCCGCTCGTGTTCGGCGTGGGCGCGGCGCTCGTCGCGATGGTCGGCACCAACGTGGGCGCGGGACGCCTCGCGCGCGCGGAGCGCGTGGCCTGGGTGGGTGCGGGGCTGGCCGGCGCCGTCACCGGCGCGATCGGGCTCACGTTCGCGCTGTTCCCGCACGCGTGGATGGGGCTCTTCACCGCCGAGCCTGCGATTCTCGCGACGGGCGCCACGTATCTGCGCATCGTCGGCCCTGCCTACGGCTTCTTCGGCGTGGGCCTGGCGCTCTACTTCGCCTCGCAGGGCGCGGGCCGTCTGGCTTGGCCGCTCCTGGCGGGCTTCGCGCGGCTCTGCATCGCCGCCGCGGGCGGCTGGCTGGCCACGCGCTGGCTCGGTGGTGGACCTCCGGCGGTGTTCGTCGCGATCGCGATCGCGCTCGTCGCGATGGGCGTGATGGTGGCTCTGCCGATCAAGGCCGGGGCGTGGCGCCGCGGCCGCGGAGGTTCGTCATGAGTGCACAGCAGATCTTCGGCCTCCAGTTCGTCCTGAGCCTTTTCCTGGGGACGCTGCTCGCGCGCTGGTACGTGTGGCCGCCCCTGGCCAGCCTGCCGGTGCGGCGCGCGCTGATCCCCCTGCTCTTCGTGCACGCCACGCGCTATGTCGGGCTCGTCTTCCTCGTCCCGACCGTCGTGCCGCCCGGCGTGCCCGACGCCTTCGCCAAGCCCGCCGCGTACGGCGATCTCCTCACCGGGCTGCTGGCCATCCTGGGGCTGCTCGCGCTACGCCGCGACTGGCCGGGGGCGCTTGCGCTCGCGTGGCTGGTCAACGTCGTGGGCGTCGTCGATCTCCTGTACGCGGTGTCCCAGGGCGCGCGCCTGGGAGTCCAGCTCGGCGCCGCCTATTACATCCCGATCCTCGCGGTCCCGGTGCTGCTGATCACCCACGCCATGATGTTCGCCCTGCTCGGCCGCCGCCGGGCCTGAGGAGATTGCGTCATGCCCACCATGCTCGAGCTCATGCGCAAGGTCCACCGTGGTGAGGTGCCACCTCCACCCGTCGCGGAGCTCATCGGCTTTCGCCTGATCTCGGTGGAGCCCGGCTGTGTGGTGGTGGCGATGGATGCGGAGCGCCGTCATGCGAACCCGATGGGCACGATGCACGGCGGCATCCTCTGCGATCTCGCCGACGCCGCCATGGGGATGGCCTACGCGTCGGCGCTCGACGAGGCCGAGACCTTCACCACGCTCGAGCTCAAGATCAACTTCCTCAAGCCCGTGTGGACGGGACGGCTGGTCGCGACCGGACGCCTGGTGAAGGGCGGCCGCACGGTCGGGCTCGCGGAGTGTGACGTGGTGGACGATAAGGAACGGCTGGTCGCGCGCGCCAGCAGCACGCTCATGACCCTGCGAGGCGAGGCGGCGGTGGGCCGCTAGTCGGTTCGCGCGGGCCGCCGCGCATGCCTTGACGGCCCTCCCCGCCCCCTGTTAGCGTCCTGCGCATGCGCTTCGAGGTCGATCTCACCGAGGAAGAGGGCGGCGTCTTCAAAGCCACCGCCGTCGCCTATCCGACCGTTTCCGCCACCGGGCGCACCGAGAAGGAGGCCCTCGGTCTCCTCATGGAGGCGATGGACCGCTACATGAAGGCCCGGGGCAAGGAGCGCGGCTCGGCCTAGACGGCGCGGCTCGCCTCCAGCACGCGGCGCAGGAAGAACGGCAGGAGCGCGGCGGTCTCGAGGCTGGTCCGGAGATACGGGAGCACGTCGTGCCACCAGATCGCCGCGTGGTGCAGCGGGGCCAGTGCGCGAGAGCTCTCGAACATCGTCCGATAGCGCGCGACGCCCTGTCGGCCCGCCCAGCCGGCGAGATAGGCCGCTTGCACGCGCGACGCGGCCGCGCTCCGGTGCCCCCAGCGATCCCAGAAGCCGTGGCTCCACGGCAGCATGAACGCCCCCCAGAAGGGGTGCCCTAGCACCGCGTCCTCCCAGTCGAGGAACACGGGTCCGCGGCGCCCAACGATCACGTTCACCGCCCAGAGATCACCGTGGTCAAGCGCGAGGGGTACGCCGGAGCGCGCGAGGGCGCGACAGCGCGCGCGGAGGCGGGGCGCCAGGCGGCGGAGCCGCGCGATCTCGCCGCGCCTGAGGCGCCCGCGGCCGCCCGCCGTCAGGCCCCGCGCGTCGCCGAGCATCGGCGCGATCTGCTGCGCGAGCCAGCCGAGATCGCGGCGGCGGCCGCGCAGCGCGCGCAGCCGCGACGGCGCCCCCGCCAGTGCGCGCTGGAGCCGGCCGTACTCGCGCGCCGCCCGCATCCAGTCGGCGAGGCGGGCGCTGTCGCGCAGCGAGCGGCCCGGCGCCTCGCGCATAAGGAGCCAGCGGCCCGAGCCGCCCACCGCCACCACGACCGCGACACGCCCGGGCGCGCGACGGGACAGCCACCGCGTGAGCCCGGGCTCGTGAGCGCATGGGGGCTCCACGGCTTTGAAAAAGAAGCGCCCCTTCGCGGTGTCGAGTCGGAGCACCGTGGAAGATTCCCAGGCGCGAAGCTGCGTCACGCGCGCGGCCGGCGCGCCGATCCGACGCTCGCACCAGCGCACCGCGCCGTCGCGCCAGCCCGGGCGCATCCACGCGGCGCGGCGGCCGCCGCGCGCGGTCCAGGCGGCCAGCGCCTCGCGATCGTCACGGCGGTGGAGTCGGAGCCGCGCCAGCGCGGCGCGCGACATCCAGTGGCCGCCCCGCGTGCGCGTCGGACGGTCGTCGAGCCGCTCCAGCTCGAGCGCCACGTGGAAGACGCCGGTGCGCGGGTCGCGCGGGCGCGCGAGGGTGCGCAGCACGGTGGCGCGAATCCCATGGCCCCCCGCCACCGCGCGGAGCACCTCGTCGACCGCGCCGGGGTGGTCGCGGCCGAGCGACACGCTGGGCAGCGTCCAGCCGCGCGGGCCCGCGACGAGGAGCACGCGCCGGCGGGCGCGATCGGGCACGACGAGCGCATGGCGCACGGCGCCTCACCTTAGCACGCGGGCGCGGCGGCTCGTCACGGGGTGGCGCGCATGACAGCGGCTCGCGTGCGTGCTACCGTCGCGGCCTGACGCCATGTCCGCCAATCCCTTCCACGACGCCACCCTGGGGCGCATGCTCGCCGCGGTGGCGGCGCGTCACGGGGCGTCGGAGGCGCTGATCACCGACGACCACCGCGTCAGCTACGCGGCGCTCCACCGCGAGGCCCGACGCTTCGCCCGCGCACTCCTCGCCCTCGGCATCGGCAAGGACGACAAGGTCGCGCTGTGGCTGCCCAACCGCCCCGCCTGGCTCTTCGCGCAGCACGGCTGCGCGCTGATCGGCGCCGTCGCGGTCGCATTGAACACGCGCTACAAGGCCCGCGAGCTCGCGTACATCCTCGCCCAGTCCGACGCGACGACGCTGCTCCTCACCGATCACCTGGGACCCGTGGACTATCTGGAGATCCTGGGCGAGGTCCTGCCCGCGCTCAAGACGGCCGTGCCCGGCGAGCTCGAGGCCGAGGGCTTTCCGCGCCTCCGCCACGTGATCGTGGACGCGGACGATCCCTACCCGGGCTGCCTCCGCCTCGCCGACGTGCTCGAGGTCGCGGACGACGACGCGCTCGACGCCGCGCTGGACCGTGCCGCCGCCGCGGTCGGCCCGGATGACGCGTTCACGATCCTCTACACCTCGGGCACAACGTCCGTTCCCAAGGGCGCGGTCATCAGTCACCGGAACGCGGTGCCCCACGGCTGGTACTGCGGCGACGTGCTCGAAGTCACGCCGCGGGATCGGGTGCTGCATGCCCTCCCCTTCTCGGGCACCTGGGGCGGTCTGAACGTGCCCCTCACCACGCTGTCGCACGGCGGCGCGCTCGTGCTCATGGAGGCCTTCGATCCGGGCGTGGCCCTGCACCTGATGGAGCGCGAGCGCATCAGCATCTGGAACGCGGTGGATGCCATGGCCATCGCGGTGCTGGATCATCCCGATCTCGGGCGACGCGACCACCGAGCCCTGCGCACCGGTGGCTTCGGCATGACCGGTGGCGGCCGTGACGGCCTCTTCGAGGAGATCCTGGGCCGCCTCGGCGTGCCCCAGGCGTATCAGCCCTACGGGATGACCGAGCTGAACGCGCTCTGCATGCACCATCGGCTGGACGAGACGGCGGCGGCGCGCGCGCTGCCCGGCGTGTGGCCGGCGGAGGGCGTGGAGGTGCGCGTGGTGGGGCCCGACTCGGGCGAGACCGCGGCGACCGACGAGGAGGGCGAGCTCTGGTTCCGCGGCCCGCTCGTCACGCGCGGCTACTACGGGAAGCCCGAGGAGACCGCCAAGGCCTTCAGCGCCGACGGCTGGTTCAAGACCGGCGACTTCGGCGTGCGCGACGGCGAGGGCCGCACGATCTTCAAGGGGCGGCTGCGCGAGGTGCTGCGGATCAGCCACTTCATGGTCTCGCCCGCCGAGATCGAGTCCTTCATCATGGAGCACCCGGGGGTGCTCCAGGCCTTCGTCATCGGCGTGCCCGACCCGAGGCTGAACGAGGCGGCGGCCGCGTACGTGATCCCGCGACCAGGCGCGCGCCTCACCCCCGACGACATCGTGGCCCACTGCCGCGGACGCATCGCGTCCTACAAGGTGCCCCGCCACGTCCGCATCGTGGAGGACGTGCCGCGCACCCCCGGCCCGCACGGCGACAAGGTGCAGAAGGGCCGGCTGCGCGAGCAGTTCCTTGAAGGCCGCTAGCCCCTCGCGTAGACTCGCCGCATGAAGGAGGGCTCCCCGTGAAGCTCGACGTCGGCATGCTCACGCACGATCTCGAAAACATGGCGGACTATTCACGCAAGATGGAGGCGCTCGGCTACGACACACTCTGGTCGGCCGAGACGCAGCACGACCCGTTCCTGCCCCTCGCGGTGGCGGCCAGCGCGACCTCGCGAATCCGTCTGGGCACCAACATCGCCACCGTGTTCTCGCGGAGCCCGATGGTGACCGCGATGATCGCGTGGGATCTGCAGAAGGCGTCGCACGGCCGCTTCACGCTGGGCCTCGGCACCCAGGTGAAGGCCCACAACGAGCGGCGCTTCTCGGTGAAGTTCGAGTCGCCCGGCCCGAAAATGGCCGAGGCGGTGCGGGCGATCCGCGCCATCTGGGACTGCTGGCAGAACGGCAGCAAGCTCAACTTCAAGGGCCAGTTCTACACGTTCGACGTCATGACGCCCTTCTTCAACCCGGGCCCTATCCCGCATCCGAAGATCCCCATCTTCGTGGCCGCGGTGAACCCGTTCATGTGCGGGGTCGCCGGCGAGCACTGCGACGGCATGCACGTGCATCCGTTCAATTCGCCCAAGTACCTCCGCGAGATCGTCCAGCCGGCGGTCAACGCAGGTCTCGCCCGGGCGGGCCGCGCGCGGAAGGACTTCACGTACGCGACGTCCAGCTTCGTGGTGGTGGGCGACACGCCGGCGGAGCGCAGCGAGCAGGCGCAGATGGTGAAGCAGCAGATCGCCTTCTATGGATCGACTCGAACGTACCAGGCGGTTCTCGAGTGCCACGGCTGGGGCGACCTCACGGCCAAGCTCCACCGCAAGTCCATCGAGGGCGACTGGAAGGGCATGGCCGATCTCATCACCGACGAGATGCTCGACACCTACGCGGTCACGGCTCCATACGATCGCTTGCCCGCGGTCATGGAGGCGCGCTACGCCGGGCTGCTGGACCGCACCGCGCTCTATCAGCCCTATCCGCCGCGCCAGGACGATCCGCGGCTGCCCGCGCTCATCAAGGCCTTCAACGGCTAGCCCCTTTCGCGGCGGGGATGAGGAGATTCCAGTGGACAAGATTCAGGTCGAGATCAAAGCGCCGGTGGCCACGATCACGCTCAACAAGCCCGACCGTCTCAACGCCCTCGACGTCGAAATGTGGGAAGCGCTCGCCGAGGCCGCCGGGCAAGTCGACCGCGCCAAGGACGTGCGGGTGGCGGTGCTCACCGGCGCGGGCGGCGCGTTCTGCGCGGGGCTCGACCTCAAGGCGGGCTCCACCCTCAAGCGGCCCGAGGGCGAGACGCCGCCCCAGGCGCTCGCGGGTATCCGCGCGCATCTCAAGCACCTGCAGGAGTGCTTCTCCCGTCTCGAGTCCTGCCGCGTGCCCGTGATCGCCAGCATCCAGCGCGTGTGCATCGGGGGCGGGCTCGAGCTGGCGCTCTGCTGCGACATCCGGGTGGCCGCCGAGGGCAGCGTGTTCTCGATTCCCGAAGTGCAGGTCGGCATCGTGCCCGACATGGGCGGCACCCAGCGCCTGCCCCGCACGGTGGGGATCGGCAAGGCCAAGGAGCTGATCTACTCCGCGCGGCGCATCGACGCCGCCGAGGCGCTGCGCATCGGGCTCATCAACGCCATCTACCCCCCGGCGGACCTTCCCGCGCGCGTGGCCGACCTTGCCGCGGAGATCGCGAGCAACGCCCCGCTCGCCGTGCAGGCGGCGAAGCAGAGCATCAACGGCACGTACTGGCGCGACCGCGAGGCCTGGCTCGCCCTCGAGGCGGATCTGGCCGCCGGCGTGCTCCTGTCCGAGGATCGTGTCGAAGGGATGCGCGCGGGCGCCGAGCGCAAGCGCGCCAACTTCAAGGGGAGATAGGGACCGGCATGAAAGCGCTCGCGTTCAACGAGCACGGCGGGATCGACAGGCTTGCGTATCAGGACGTCGCCGATCCCCAGCCCGGCGCCGGGGACGTGCTCGTCCGGGTGAAGGCGGCCGCGCTCAACCACCTCGACCTGTTCGTGCGCGAGGGTCTCCCCGGGCTCAAGCTCCCGATGCCGTTCTGGACGGGCTGCGACATCGCCGGCGTGGTCGAGCAGGTGGGCGCGTCCGTGTCCGGCGTCGCGGTGGGCGATCGGGTCGCGGTGAACCCAAACCTCCACTGCGGGCACTGCGAGTACTGCCAGCGCGGCCAGCACAGCCTCTGCGTGTCCTACGGCATCCTCGGCGAGCATACCCACGGCGGCCTTGCCGAGCTCGTGAAGGTGGACGGGCGCAAGGTACTGAAGCTCCCCGACCACGTGAAGCATGAGGACGCCGCCGCGTTCATCCTCGTCAACATGACGGCGTGGCGCATGCTCGTCTCGCAGGCAAAGCTCCGCGCGGGCGAGGATCTGCTCATCATCGGGGTGGGCGGCGGGGTGTCCTCCACCGGTGTGCAGATCGGCAAGCTCTGCGGCGCCCGCGTGTGGGTCACCTCGTCCAGCGACGAGAAGCTCGAGCGCGCCCGCGCACTGGGCGCGGACGAGTGCATCAACTATGCGAAGGACGACTGGGTGAAGACCATCGCCCAGAAGACGGGCCGCCGCGGCGTGGACGTGGTGCTGGAGAACGTGGGCGCGGCCACGTGGCCCGGCGCCATCCGCGCCCTCGCCAAGGGCGGCCGGCTCGTCACCTGCGGCGGCACCTCCGGGCCCATCTGCGAGACCGACGTGCGCCAGGTATTCTGGAAGCAGATCTCCATCATCGGCTCGACCATGTCGACCAACGCGGAGTTCGCCGAGGTGATGAGCCAGCTCTTCCGCGGCCGCCTCAAGGCCATCGTGGACTCGGTGATCCCGCTGAAGGACGGCGCCGCGGCCCAGGAGCGCCTGGCCGCCGGCAAGCAGTTCGGCAAGATCGTCCTCACCCCCTGACGCTTGCCCTCCTGTGGTACTGCGCGCGCTAGGGCACCGGCCCTCAGCAGTGCCCGCAGGGTGGGAAGTCCCGTGAGTACACGGGCTGCTTGAGGAACTCCGCCGGCGGATACTTCCAGAACTGGCTGACCGCGGGATAGGTGTAGATCACCGTGTTCTGGAGCTTGCCGCCCACCCGCTCGACCTTCCGGATGTAGATGTTCTGGGTCGGGTTGCCGTACGCGTCCATCTCGACGGGGCCGCGGGGCGCGTCGGTGATCTTCACCTTCCGGAGCGCCGCCATGAGGGCCGCCCGGTCCTCCACCTTGCCGCCGATGGCCTTGACCGCCTCGTGGACGACGCGCGCCCCCGTGTAGCAGTTCTCGCCGTAGAATCCCGGCGTGCGCTGATAGGCCTTCTCGTAGGCGGCGCGGAACTTCTGGTTCGCGGGGGTCTCCAGGACCGCGGAGTAGTGATGCGCGCTGACGACACCGAGCGACTCGTCGCCGAGCTGGGGCAGCACGTGCTCGTCGGTGTACGTCCCGTTGGCGATGAGCGGGATCTTGCCCTTGAGACCGCTTTCCGCGTACTGCTTGGCGAACAGCAGCGTCCACCGCCCCAGTCCGTTGACGAAGACCGCATCGACGTCGCGGCGGATCTGGCCGAGATAGGGGGCGTAGTCCTGGACGTTCAGGGGCACCCAGAGCTTCTGGACGATCTGGCCGCCGTTGTCCTCGAACGACTTGTGGAAGCCGCCGACGGTCTCCCAGCCGAACGCGTAGTCGAGGCCCACGACCGCGATCTTCTTGTAGCCGAGGGTCTTCGCCGCGTACTCGCCGAACGGGTGCATGTTGCCGCCGGCGGAGAAGCCCGTCCGAATGAGCCACCGGGGGCGCTTCCGCTGCGTGAGGTCGTCCGCGGAGTTGATGGGATAGAGGGTCGGGATCCCCTGTTGCTCGACGTACGGCACGAGGGCGTAGGCGGCGTTGGGGAGGATGATGCCGGCGAGGAGATGTACCTGATCGCTCTCCACGAGCTTGCGGGCCTTGGTCAGGGCCGCCGCCGGCTGACCTTCGTTGTCCTCCAGGACGACTTCGATCTTGCGCCCCGCCATCTGCCAGCCGATTTCCTGCCAGTAGAGCTCGCAGCCGGAGTACATGTCCTTGCCCGCGGCGGCGATGGCTCCGGACAGGGGCGCAATGAAGCCGATCTTGATCGTGCCCTGCGCCGCGGCATCGGCAGGCGACTGGAGCGTGGTGAGCGCGGCGAACCCGATCAGCCACCTCATGGCACGCATGGACGACCTCCTCGAGGCTACGCGGTCGGCGGAGCGGCGCGGCGGGAGCGGACGGCCTTGGCGAGATCCTGCAGCACGGGCACCGTCATCTCCCAGCCCATGCAGGCGTCCGTGATGCTCTGGCCGTAGTGGAGCGGCTGCCCCGGCAGCAGGTCCTGACGCCCGTCGGCGAGGAAGCTCTCCAGCATCATGCCGAAGAGCGCGCGCTGGCCCCCGCCGACCTGCTCCGCGATGTCGTGGGCCACGAGCGGTTGCCGCCGGTAGTCCTTCGCGCTGTTGCCGTGGCTGGCGTCCACCATGATCCGCGGCGAAAGCCCGGCGGCGCGCAGCGCCGTGGCCACCGCCTCCACGCTGGCGGCGTCGTGGTTGGGGCCGCTCTGGCCGCCCCGCAGGATCACGTGGCAGTCGGGATTGCCGCGCGTGGCGACGATCGCGCAGAGGCCCTGCTCGGTCACGCCGAGGAAGCGGTGGGGGTGCGCGCTCGAGCGCACGGCGTCGATGGCGATCTGCACGCCGCCGTCCGTGCCGTTCTTGAATCCCACCGGCATCGAGAGGCCGGAGGCCAGCTCTCGATGAACCTGACTTTCCGTCGTGCGCGCCCCGATGGCGCCCCAGGAGACGAGGTCCGAGGTGAACTGCGGCGAGATCGGATCCAGGAACTCGCACCCTGCGGGCAGCCCCAGCTCCGCGAGGTCGATGAGGAGTCGGCGCGCCCGGCGCAGCCCTTCGTTGATGGCGAAGCTCCCGTCGAGCCGTGGATCGTTGATGAGGCCCTTCCAGCCCACCGTGGTCCGGGGCTTCTCGAAGTACACGCGCATCACGATGCAGAGGTCGCCGGCGAGATCGTCGGCGAGCGCCTTGAGCCGGTGCCCGTAATCGAGCGCGGCGGCGGGGTCGTGAATCGAGCACGGGCCCACCACGATCACCAGCCGGTCGTCCTCGCGGTTCAGGATCCGGGACACCTCGTCGCGTCCGCGGGTCACGGTGGCGGCTCCACGCTCCCCCAGCGGCAGCTCCTCGAGGAGGATGGCCGGGGAGATCAGCGGGCGGAAGTTCTCGACTCGGAGGTCGCGGGTGCGTGGCATGGGGTGTCGTTCCCGGCCGCCATTATGCCTCAACGGGCCTCCAAGTCGAGCCCTGCTAAGTGTTGGCGGACTTTACATTCCTGGGGTGGTCCCGGACGTGCCGGTCCCTAAGTACGAGGGCCGGCGAAGGAATTCCTATGGCATCCGCCATGCACCGTTGCATGATCCGCCGGAGGAGGAATCACCGTTCGATGGTCCAGACAGCGCTGGCCCTGCTCATCACCCTCACCCTTCCCATCCCGGCGGGCGCCGAGATCCTGTCCAGCGTCCGGACCGCACGGCTCCCGGAGCCGGGCAGCCTCATCCTGCTGGGCACGGGGCTGATCGCGGTGGCGTTCTGGCTCGGCTGGTCGCGGCGGCGTCACGGGCGACGATCGAGCCCGATCGACGAGCGGCGCTAGTACCAGCGCGGATCGCCCGGCAGCACCGGCACCGGCGTGCCGTTCACCTCGAGGATGCGCGGGCGAATCGCCGGCACCTCGCGCCGTCCCAGCTCCGCCACCGCGTCCGCGACCGTCGCGTAGGCGCCGACGAGCTCCAGGTTCTTGAGCGTCGGCGTGCGCAGCGAGATCTCCTTCCGCTCGAGCGCCTCCAGCGCCTCCGCGGGCGAGAGCCAGCGTAGGTTGACGATCTCGTGACCGTCGGCCTCGGGCGATTGGCCCGCGGGGGCCGGCGCGGCGAAGAAGCGCGTGTCGAAGCGGATCGGCTGCTCCTCGGGCGTGATCCAGTGGGCGAAGTACGCGAGCTGATCGGTGGCCAGCGTGAGGCGCTCGGCGCGCAGCATGTCGAAGAACGCGGCGTTGGACGCCTGGCAGTCGGCGCGATAGCCGGCGAAGCGCGCGTGATTGCTCGCGTCGAGGCGCACGGGAGCGCCGGAGGCGTCGTAGGCGAGCAAGATGCCCACCTCCTCGAAGGCCTCGCGGATGGCGCCAATCCAGTAACCCAGGGCAGTCCGCGGCTCCGGCCCGCCGAGGCGCGCCGCCGCCACCTCCGCGGTGAGGCCCACGCAGAAGCGCTCGGCGTCGGGCGGGACGTCGTCCGCCTCGACCTTCCCACCCGCGAACACGTAATCGCCCGCCGCGAACTTGCTCTTGGTGTGCCGCTGGATGAGCAGAGTCTCGAGACCGCCGGTGGGTCGATCGCGGAGGAGCACCAGGGTGGCGGCGGGGGACGGCGTGACGGGCTGAGTCATGGGAGCGCCGAAGGGCGTGGCGTCATTGTGGCACGGGGCAGCCGCCATGGAGCGGCGTCTTTCTTGACAGGATGTCGGAATCCTGCGACTCTACGACCGATTCGGCCCGCAGCGGAACCCGGAACCCAGCGGAGGGAGTCGCCGATGGACGATCGGATGGCGGACCTTCGGAGACACCCCCGATCAAAGGTGGCGTGGCCCGTCACCGTCGAAGCGGGCGGTCGCAGCTTCGAGCGCCACACCGTCAATCTGAGCCCCATCGGCGCCAAGGTGCGCCTCGAAGCGGAGCTTCCCGTCGGCAGCAACGCGCGGCTGCGCTTCCGTCCGCCCCAGGGCCAGCCGCTCGACGTGGACGCCATCGTGTGGCGCGCCGACTCTGACGGGCCCGCGTTCTTCTTCGTCAGCGTCGACGACGATCGGTGACCGCGCGCGCCTGACACGGGCGCCGCGCCACCCGCCCCCGCTCCCCTCGACCTTCCTACTTTTCTCAAGGAGACCTGCGATGGGCGCAGAAGCCCGCATCAAGGAGCTCGGCATCACTCTTCAGTCGCCGCCCAAGCCCGGCGGGAACTACGTGCCGGGCGTGCGCGTGGGCAATGTCCTCTACCTGTCGGGGCACGGGCCGCTGCAGGTCGACGGCAAGCCGGGGGCAGCGGGCAAGGTCGGCAAGGACCTCTCCCTCGAGGAAGCGCAGCAGGTCGCCCGCGGCGTGGGGATCAACCTCCTCGGCTCCACCAGAGCGCTGCTCGGCAGCTTGGACAAGGTCAAGCGCGTGGTGAAGGTGCTGGGCATGGTGAACTGCGCGCCCGGCTTCACCGACACCCCGAAGGTGATCAACGGCTTCTCCGATCTCATGGTCGAGGTGCTCGGCGAGA
>Ga0075423_10003285_pt1 | contig 14873 bp, 14 predicted proteins | sample SoiMethybrSBSTD2_FD_80114 | JGI IMG/M metagenome (GOLD analysis project Ga0075423, IMG submission 80114) | Bulk soil microbial communities from a Populus tree surrounding site in Tennessee, USA - Soil MetaG P. TD hybrid SBSTD2 | ecosystem: Environmental > Terrestrial > Soil > Tree plantation...
CTTGCGCAGCGGCAAAGTAGTAAAGGCCTAGAAAACCACGAAGGCCAGCCCTTCCTGGCTACCGTTCTGTTCATTTTTGGCGAAATCGACTTCATCCGTTACCAGAGTAATTGTGTAGCGGCGTGGTTTAGCGGTGTCTAATGAGCTATGCGGCTGTTCGCCTTCCTTACCGCTGTCGTGCTCATCCTTGCTACGGAGTCCTGGCCCAAAGTAGCCGCAACCACCCTGAAGGAACTGAGCGCTCATGCAGAACTGAGTGAAAGGCCTGCGTGTCGCAGAAGTTCAAGTGAGTGCGACCATAAAGGGTAATTCTCCGACAACAATCTATTATCTCGGCCAGCCCACTTGGGTTTGCGACATAAGCAGCGCCACAGTAGGAGAAGAGACGCTCTTCTTTTTTTCGAAGTACAAGTTTGATCCTAACCCTGCCTCAATGGCGTATGTGAAGCCCACAGGCAGTGCAGGCGCGTACATAATTCAAGATGATGCAAGCCCTCTTGATGCGTTGAAAGAACCCATCGGGTTTCGAGAGCAAATCATTACACTCCTGGGTTCCGGTCATTTCTGGCGGGTCTCTTGGGCAGGACGCGGACAGATGCCTATTTAGGAACCTTCGCGGCGCCAAATTGCAACACTGTGGATTGACGACGTTCGCTTGCTGGACGGCGTTCCCACCGTCAATGGTCCTGAACCCAAATACAGATTCATCCGTTCAGCACCTCTGGCAGTGATTGCCGCCTTCGTGAAGGGGCAAGCTAGAGCAAGAGCTGGCACCCATGGGAGGGGAAGCGCTCTCCCCGGAGTTCGCAAAAAACGCCGTTCGCTGTGTTCTTCTACTGAATCGCCACCAGCTGCACATCGAAAATCAACGTGGAGTTCGGGGGAATCACGCCGGGGTAGCCCTTTGAGCCGTAGGCAAGGTCTGAAGGGATGCGGAGCTGGCGCTTACCGCCCACTTTCATTCCCGGAATGCCTTCGTCCCATCCTTTGATCACGTCACCGGCGCCCAGGCGCAGGTCAAAAGGCTTGCCTCCCACGGAGCTGTCGAACTTCTTGCCGTTTGTAAGCCAGCCGGTGTAGTGGACTTTCACGCGTTGTCCGGTGCGTGCTTCCGGTCCGGTTCCTTGCGTGATGTCCCAGTACTGCAGGCCCGAGGGCATTTTCGTGCCTTCCCCGCTAACCTTGGTTGGGCCGCCGGCCACGGCGGGTTTTGCTGCAGTGGTCGACTTGCTGGTTGCCCCGCCTTGCGCGAGAGCCTGCGTGTATAGCGAGGCGAGAAGAGCTACTCCGATCGTCAGTCTCATCATGTGTTTCGCTCCTGGGTTTTATCCTACTTCACCGTGGCGGCGGTTTCGTAGTAAAGCTCAGAGTCTTTTCCGTAGGGATTGAGCGTGCATTCTATCCTACAGGTCGACGGTATACCGAATGACAACGGGGAGTGTATTCAATCGAGAGGGCTAACGTCCTCATTGTAAGACTCGACGAAACCAGTTTGCAGACGACACAATGATTCTGAGGAGTTCGCGTGGCCAAGATTTTGAAGATGGAAGACCCAAACGGTACGCACTTTCGCCGCAGGCCTGCTCCACTGCCGCGGAGCTTTTACGATCGGGATCCGCGTCTCGTGGCTTTCGACTTGGTCGGAAAGTTGCTGTTACGGAGGAATGGCAGGAGGCTTTTGATCGCACGCGTTGTCGAAGTGGAGGCGTACCTTGGGCAGGACGACCCCGCGGCTCACTCGTTCGTGGGGCGGACCGCACGAAACGCTGTGCTCTGGGGACCGCCGGGCTTGTCGTATGTGTACTTCATTTACGGAAATCATTACTGCTTTAACGTGTCGTGCCTGCCCAATGGGGAGGCAGGCGGGGTCCTGTTTCGAGCGCTAGAGCCGCTGGCTGGAATCGAAGACATGGCGCTGGCTCGCCATCTTTCGCGAGAAGATGCGAAGGATTTACGCAAACTCACGAGTGGTCCGGGACGGCTGGCGGAGGCGCTGGGGATTACTTGCGCTCGGGACAACGGGAAGGACCTCACGTCGCCGAGGTCGGATTTGTGGATCGCCGAGGACGGTTTTCGCGCGGGAGAAATTCGGAGGACTCCGCGGATTGGAATCACCAAGGCAGCGGATTTACCGCTGCGCTTCGTTCTGGCTGGAAACCGATTTGTATCGGGAAGAGTGAGCGAGCGGGTGGAGTAATCCAAATTGCAATACACAGTGAGCTTTCCGGACTGGATTTCGCGACCCTTGCGAGTTCTGTCTCAACGTAGCGGTCAAAAGCTCTAACCGCAGAGGGCGCTGAGGAACTTCGCAGAGTGCGGAGAAGAGCTGAACCGCAAAGGAGAGCCGCAAAGCGCTGAGAAGGCGCTACTCGTTCGCTCTTTTTTTCACACATCGAGGGTCGACGTTCTTTTGTGATCAATGAGCCTTGCTGGAATCGGTGACCTGAAGAAGGACGTTGTCGATGAGGCGTGTGGTGCCGACGAAGGCGGCGATCGCTACCAGTGCACTCTTCTGGATCGTTTGAACGGAGTCCAAAGTATCTTGATCTACCACTTCGAGAAAATCCAAACGGACGGACGGCTCGCCATGCACCACCTGGCTGCCAGATTCGATAAGGCGTGCCGCATTCCTTTCACCCTGCTGGAACAGGGCTGAGATACTCATCAGGGATCGATACAGGACGGTCGCCTGCTTCCGTTGCTCCGCATTGAGGTAGGCATTCCGGGAACTCATAGCCAAGCCGTCCGGTTCACGCACGATGGGGCAACCCACGATCTCGACCGGCAGGTCGAGGTCGTGGACCATGCGCCGGATGATGGCAAGTTGGGCGGCGTCCTTCTGACCAAAAAACGCTACCTCAGGTTCCAAAATGTGAAACAGCTTGGCGACCACGGTGGTGACCCCACGAAAGTGTCCCGGGCGCGACTTGCCGTCGAGACGTTCGCTTAGTCCGTCCACATTGACATAGGTGAGCGCTTGGCGCGGATACATCTCAGAGACCGAGGGCGTAAAGATCAGGTCAACACCCTCGTTTTGGAGCAGATCACGATCGCGCTCGAAGCTTCGTGGATACCTGCTGAAGTCCCCGCTCGGACCGAACTGAAGCGGGTTCACGAAAATGGAAACTGCAACGAAATCAGTTCGCTGCTTCGCCGCTCGCACCAGCGAGAGATGCCCCTCGTGCAAGGCACCCATGGTGGGGACGAGTCCGCGCCGTTTCCCGGCTTTCTGCGCAGCGCGAGAGAGTGCGCGGGCCTCTCCAATCTTGGAGCAGACGTTCGTCATGAAAACGGGAACAACTCGAAAGGGGCTATGCTTTTGGAGTAACTCTGGATCAGGGTCATGTGGAGTGGGTGCGCCTGCTCGCGTGACCAATCCGTGTTGTGTGTAGCAATGTATGTCCAGCAACTTTCGCCGCTGCGCGCTATTGAGAGACGCGACGCCGGCGAAGGTCCTCGCTGCCAGCCTCGACTCCATCAGCCGTCTTCTTACGCTTGTTTCCATTCCTCGAACCAACAGGTTCTGGCACGATCGGCTGCGTACCTCCCAAGTACTTTTCACGCACGCCTACCAATTTTTCAAGATCTTCCCCGGCCAGGGGCTGCTGGCGGCCGAGTTGATGGGTAACCAGAGCGATGCGGGCAAAGTGTTCCACAGTTTCCATCTTCATGAACGCCTGCGACAGATCCGTGCCGTAGGTCACAACGCCATGGTTCGACATGAGCAAAGCATCGTAGGTTGGAACTAGGGGCGCCAAGGCGTCGGTGAGTTCAGGCGTTCCTGGCGTACCGTATTTCGCCAGCGGAATTGATCCCAAACCAATGACGACCTCACATACCAGTGGCTGGTTGAGGGCGACACCAGCGGCGGCGAATCCGGTAGCTGTGGGCGGATGCGCATGCACGATGCCGTTGATTTCTGGACGGAGACGATAAATCAGCAAATGCATGGCAATTTCACTGGATACCCTGCGCCGTCCAGCTAAGAGACGGCCCTCCCGATCGACGATCACTAGATCCGCGGGACGCATCTCTCCCTTACTCATGCAGGTTGGTGTAGCGAGGATCCGGTTCTGGTCCAGGCGAACGGAGAGATTCCCGTCGGTCGCAGCTACGAAGCCCCGCTCATGCAGCGTACGTCCATAGCGGACAATCTGCTCCCGATATTGACGTTCACTAGCCATGGAAAGAGGCAAGGCAGGAGGGCCTGAGTGTTCATGGTACCACCTTCTCGCAGGCGGACAACGCAATTCATAGCCACCGAAACGATTTGTTATCCACGTTCCTGCCTTCTTAACCTGCCAGCATTCACCCCTTCGTGCGATTGAACGCGCGGCACGCCCCTATAATCCTTCACAGGTGCTTGCCTCTGATTTCCAGTACGACCTCCCAGAAGCGCAGATTGCGCAGGAACCGCTGGCGGATCGGTCTGGATCGCGACTACTCCATCTCGATCGCGGGACGGGAGAGCTCAAAGACCTTTCATTCCGGAATTTACCAGACTTGCTCCGTCCCAACGACCTCTTGGTACTCAACAACAGCCGGGTGTTTCCAGCGCGCTTGTATGGACGGCGAAGCGGCCAGCGGTCGCAGCCGATCAGTCCGCGAAACCCGGCCTCACGCGACTTTTTGCAGGGACAGGTAGAAGTTCTGTTAACCCGGCAACTGAGCCAGGAACCGAACGATTGGGAATGCCTGGTCCGACCCGGACGCAAGATCGGCGTCGGCGAGCACCTTTTCTTCGGCGAATCGCAGCAACTGCAAGGTGAGATTGTCACACGAGGAAGTTTCGGCGAGCGTCGGTTGCGCTTTGCGCCTGTGGCGAATTTCGACCGGGTCCTGGAATCGCTCGGCCACGTGCCTTTGCCGCCCTACATCACCCGGGAAGACCGGGTCGCCGATCGGGATCGCTACCAGACCGTGTATGCGAAAGAACGAGGTTCGGTCGCTGCTCCCACGGCCGGTTTACACTTCACCCCCGAGATTCTTGCGAAGATCCGCGAGCGCGGTATCGAGATCGCCGAGATCACCTTGCATGTCGGCCTGGGCACGTTTCAGCCGGTCCGGGTCGATCGCGTGGAGAATCATCGCCTGCACCGCGAGTCCTATTCGATTTCGCCTGCAACGGCAGAGCAGGTCAATCGCGCCCTCGATCAGTCCCGAAGAATCGTGGCCGTCGGCACGACAGCAGTTCGCACGCTCGAGTGGGCAATCGCATCCTCTTCGAATGGGCGGATCACGCCCGGCAAGGGTGAAGCGGATCTGTTCATTTATCCAGGCTATTCGTTTCGGGTTGTGGGGGCGTTATTGACCAACTTCCACCTGCCCCAATCAACGCTGCTGATGTTGGTTTGCGCCTTCGGAGGAAAAGATCGGGTGCTCGGAGTCTACCGCCACGCGGTGCGGGAAGGTTACCGGTTTTACTCTTACGGTGATTGCATGCTGGTGGAATGAAACTCGTCGTCGTGCACGACCTACCCTGTCTGTACTTGAGGGAATATACTGCTGGAAGCGCCTCGGGGAGCATTCGATGAAGCTGGCAACACAGAAGCAGGTTCCTTTGCAGGAGTTCGTCAGCGAGCTGCGAAAATTTCCCGAGTCCGCTTTCGGGCACACTCAGGAAATCGTTGAGTTTCTTCAGTCCATACAAGTGAATCCGGAAACGCTGGCCCCATATCTGAATTGGGACCGTCAACACTACACGCGCAATTTGATCGACAAGACGCCGCTCTACGAATTAATCGCCATTTGCTGGGAAGTTGGACAGATCAGCTCAGTCCACAATCATCGCGACCAGAACTGCTGGATGGCCGTGCCTGTCGGGCGCCTCCTCGTTGAGAACTACAAAGTCGTGATTCAGAATATCGAAGAAGGCAAATGCGAGCTGACGACGGCGGATACTGTCGAGATGAATCCCGGCCATCCTTGCGCAGTCGACCCTATCGAGCCCGTGCACCGGGTCGTGAACCCTCGCGAGTTCAACCAGCGGGCGGTAAGCCTGCACGTTTACTCTCGGCCGTTCGATACCTGCGTGGTATACTCTCCAGAGCAGGGAAAGTGCGGCGAAATCAAAATGCATTACAAAACAGAATTTGGCCGACCGGGTATGAAGGCTTGAGCCTGTAGAGTTTTTGCCCGGCAGGTCATCTCACCCTTGGAGTTTCGAAGTACAAATGCAAGCCAAGAAAGTCGCAAGATTCTCTGCCCTTCTTACCCTTCTTCTCGTCGGCTGCAAGCGCACGCCTCCGCGCAAGGAGGAATTGAGTCCGCTGGATCGCGCCGATACCAAGCGGGTTGCGCCGATTCACTTTTTGCACAAGACTTTCGCGGTGAAGAAATACGTGCCCTTCGAGTTCGAAGTCCCGCCGCATGCCGCGATTCCTCGTTTGCACGGAACTTTCAAGTCGTTCATTCGCCGGCCGGGCGAAGACGACCTCAGCGACGAGAGCACCGACGTCGATTTCAACCTGATGGATCCGGACCAATACCGCGACTTTGTTCAAAGCCGCGGAGGTGGAACTGCCTTGCATTCCGTCGAAGCTACGCACGACCACGAGGTGGAGTTTTTGCTCTCACCCACGAAGGAAAATCCCGACAAGTACTACATCGTCTTCAGCAATAGTCCAGGCAGAGCCGGTTTGATATATGTGCGGACAGACTTCACGCTGAGCTTCGGATACTAGCGATTTGTCAGCGCGTGGGGCACGTCGTGACACGTTCGACCCCGCTCTCCCTGCTGATAAACTAAAGTGTTGCCTCCCCGCAAATCATCTTCGCTGAGGAAGCCCGAGCCGTCGGCCAACGCCGTGCCGCAGCCGGTTTCCCGCCCGCCCGCTGGAGACAAGGGCCGAGTCTTTCTCATTGACACGATGTCTTTCATCTTCCGCGCCTATCACGCGATGTCGCGCCAGCGGCCGATGTCGACCCGCACCGGGCTTCCCACCGCCGCGACGTACGTGTTCGTGAACATGCTGCGCAAGTTGCGCGACGACTTCGATCCGGAGTACCTCGCTGCAGTGTTCGACGTAGGCGGGCCTACGTTCCGTGACCAGGAAGCCGAAGCGGTCACGACTGTCCGCAAATTCGACCTTAAGACGCAGTCGTTCCAGGAGGTCCAGTATCACGGCTACAAGGCGAATCGCAGCACAATGCCCGAAGACCTCGCGCAACAGGTACCCTACATTCGCCGGGCGCTCGAGGCGTACCGCATTCCGATCCTCGAACAACAGGGATTCGAGGCCGACGATGTTATCGGCACGCTGGCGAACAAGGCCGCCGCCCAGTCCCACATGGTCTACGTGGTTTCGAGCGACAAGGACATGCTGCAACTCGTCAACGATAGAGTTCTGGTCCTGAATCCTCCGAAGGACAATCTGATCGCCGACGCTGCGAAAGTCGAAGAGATCCTCGGCGTCCCGCCCAATCGTGTGGTCGATGTGATGGCCCTGCGCGGCGACAGCATCGACAACATCCCCGGCGCGCCCGGAATTGGCGACAAGGGTTCCGTGGAGTTAATCAAACGGTTTGGAACAGTGGAGCAGGCGCTTGATCGGGCTGCCGAAATCGAGCGCAAGACGTACAAAGAATCGCTGCTGAATAATCGCGAGGTCGTCATGTTCAGCAAGCGCATGGCGACAATTGATACCAATGTTCCCGTTGAACTCGACCTGGGAGCCATGAAATGCGGCGAGCCAGACATCGAATCGCTGCGTGCGCTGTTTTCCGAACTCGAATTCACTTCGCTGCTGAAGGAGTTGTTGCCAGTAGTACAAGTCAGTGAGGCACAGTACGCAGAGGCCAGGACGGCTGCCGAGGTCGATGCCGTGCTTGCCGACGTTGCGAACCAGGGCTATCTCTCGATTGCTGTCGAAACGATTGAGCCAGTTACCGCGGACGAAGATATCGCGGAGGAGCCGCACGAGGAAGCAATGCTTCCGTTGCAGGCCGCTCCGGCCAGCCCCGCTCCGCAGCCAACGCACAACGTCGCGATCTCGTCCAGTTCGGGTATGGCGGTCACGGTGTCTTTGTCATCGGAAGCGGGGAATCGACTCAGGTCTACGCTCTCCGATCCCACGATCCCAAAGGCTGTCCATGACTGCAAGGCTGCCATGCACGTGCTCGCACCGCTGAAGATTGAACTTGCCGGCGTTCGGCACGACACTCGGCTTTACTCGTACCTTCTGAACCCGACTTACTCATCACATGCTCTCTCGGAAGCCGCGCTGCGTCGCTTCAATCTCAAGCTCTCGGGAAATCTGGCGGAGTCGGCGGACATCACGGGGCGCCTGGCGACGGCATTGCGCAAGGAAGTCGACGATTGCGGAGTGGGCAAGCTTTACGAAGATATCGATCTTCCGTTAGTTGCGGTGCTGGCCCACATGGAAGAGGCTGGAGTGAAGATCGACACCGCAGCCCTTGCGCAGATGTCGACGCGGCTCGACAAGGAAATCAACGCGAAGGCGAACGAGATTTATCGCGAAGCGGGCGTCGAGTTCAATATCAACTCGCCGAAAAAACTTGGTGACGTGCTGTTCAATCAGCTGAACCTGCCCAAGCCCGTGAAGTATGGCAAGGGCAAAACGATCTCGACGGCGGTGGACGTCCTGGAAGACCTCGCCGAGAATCACGTTGTTCCACGGCTTGTTCTCGAGTACCGGCAGCTCGCAAAGTTGAAGTCGACCTATGTCGATACGCTGCCCGCGCTCATCAGTTCGGCGTCTGGGCGATTGCATACGACGTTCGATTACACGGGTACGGCCACAGGACGTTTGTCATCCGCTAATCCGAATTTGCAGAACATTCCGATCCGCACCGAACTGGGACGTGAAATTCGCGCCGCGTTTATTGCCGAGCCGGGACATGTTCTGTTGGCGGCCGACTACTCGCAGATTGAGCTTCGCCTGCTAGCGCACTTCTCGCAAGATAAGCTGCTGGTCGAGGCATTCCGGCGCGGGGACGACATCCACACGCTCACTGCATCGCAAGTCTTCGGAGTTCCGCCTCTGATGGTGACGGCTGACCATCGGCGCCAAGCCAAGGTGGTGAACTTCGGCATTGTCTACGGGCTGTCTGCCTTCGGACTCTCGCAAAACCTGGGCATTGAGACGGCGGAAGCCAGGCAGTTCATCAATGCCTACTTCGAGAAGTACAACGGCGTGCGCAGATTCATCGATAAGACTCTTGAAGAAGCACGCCGCGACAATCACGTGAAGACGTTGTTTGGGCGCGTGCGTCCAATTCCTGACATCAGCAGCAAGAACGCCAATCTGCGCGGCTTCGCCGAGCGAACTGCGGTGAACACTCCCCTGCAAGGCACGGCTGCTGACTTGATCAAGCTTGCCATGATCCGCATTGACGCCGCGCTGCGCGAGCGGGATCTGAAATCGCGCATGACTTTGCAGGTGCACGACGAGTTAGTCTTTGAAGTACCGGAGGCGGAACTGGACATCGTGCGCTCGCTGGTGCGCGAAGAGATGGAGCAGGTACATCCGTCGTTGGCCGTGCCGTTGCTTGTGGAAATCGGAGTGGGGATGAATTGGCGGGATCTGCAGGAAAGCAATTAGCATCTGGCGCTTGGCATTTAGCCAGCCGCCTGGAGTGCTGGTGAACAACTCAGTACTGAGAAGTGGTCTCATAAATGATCCGGGAAGGGCACGGCTTCCGGCCGTGCCGCTGGAGTCCCAACAAATACGCGGGCTTCAGCCCCTGAAGTCTGCTGGTGCTTCTGGCACGCTGTTTGTTGAGACGAGTTCTGAGCGCTAAGTGCCGAGAGCCCAAGGAACATCGCCTGACACCTCAGCGCGTTCGTAGACATTCCCTTTACCATTGTCATTCCGACGCGCAGGCGGAGGAATCTTCGCTCCCGGGAGGTCCCGATGTTCATCGGTCACTTCGCCGTAGGTCTTGCCGCTAAGAAATTCGCCCCGCGCACCTCGATGGCGCTGTTGCTTTCCGCGCCTCTCTTCCTCGACATGCTCTGGCCGATCTTCGTTCTCGCAGGCTGGGAGCAGGTCCGCATCGATCCTGGTAATACGCGCTATACACCGCTCGACTTTGTGCACTACCCCTGGTCGCACAGCCTGCTGATGTCCTTCGTCTGGGCCACCGCCTTCGCCGGTTTGTACTACGCGGTCACTCGCGCTCGGGCGGGAACGATCGCGCTCTGGATCGGAGTCGTCAGTCATTGGGTGCTCGACTGGATCACGCATCGCGCGGATATGCCGCTTTATCCTGGAGGGCCACGACTTGGCCTCGGCTTGTGGAACTCGGTCGCCGGAACCATGGTTGTGGAAATCAGTATGTTCGCGGCCGGAGTCTGGCTCTACGTTCGAACAACGCAGGCACGTGATCGCACTGGGAAATATGCGCTGGGTGCTTATGTAGCTCTGCTGCTGCTCTTATACATCAGCGATCGTTTCAGTGGACCGCCTCCCAAGGTTGCAGCGGTGGCGTGGGTTGGTATCGCGGCCAGCGCGATTTTCGTTCCCTGGGCGTGGTGGTTCGACCACCATCGCTCGGCAAACGAAATCATATCTTGAAAGTAACGCCACCCGAAGAGTCGCGCTGGCGTCCCGCCGGCTGTCCTGAGGGCATCCTGCCCTCAGTGTGTGGGCGCGACGCCCACACTACAGCCGCCCCGACGGCGGCGCTCCAGGCTCAATCCTTTCAGCTCACGGTGCTGTGATCAGTCTTATCGCGACGCTTCTCACCTTCCAGAATCTGGCGATTCCCGCTCGCTGAGCATGCGCCGAAGGCGAATATTGGCAATCCGTCTGACGCGTAATAGTCTCCGCAAACAAACCGAATAAACGAACCAGAGAAGAGTCAATCCCGCTGCGAGCAACAGCCCCATGCTCCACAGATTGGTGAAGCCTCGAAACAGATCAGTCATGGGATCGAGCGAACTAAGAACAGCCATTGGAGTGTTCTTCGCCGCTTGGCGAATGGAGCGAGCTGCAAAGTTATGCCGCGCGCAGCCGCTCGGCTACATCGAGGTGGCCTTTTTCCTCGGCAACTTCTTCGGCCGTGCGGCCGTCGTCGTTCTTAGCGTTCGGATTGGCGCCGTGCTTCAGCAATAACTCGACCATGGCACGGTCTCCGGACTGGGCAGCAGCATGCAGCGCGGTCCACCCCTGCTCCTGTTTGGCATTCACGGGCGCGCCGTGTTCGAGCAGCGCGCGTACGATTCCCAAATTTCTCCCGGCTGCGGCGGAATGAAGGGGCATGACTTTCATTGGATTGTCGGCCACGGCAGCGGCATCCGCATGATGTTCCAGCAGCACACGAGCTACGCTTTCATGCCCGAAGAACGCGGCAAAGTGCAAAGCGGTGAATCCGTCGCCCGAGCGGGCATTTGCCAGGCGCGGATTGCTCTCGACCATCTCGGCCACTAGGTCGCTGCGACCGGTGCTGCTGGCTTCGAAAACGTCGAATTCCAGGTTTGCAGCGCGCAGCAGATCGACCATATCTTTGCGCCGGCCATAAAGCGAGTGCATCATCGCTGAGACACCGTTCGCATCGCGGGCTGACGCAAGCGTACGATCCTGCGCCAGCAAGGACTTCAACTGTTCTGCGTCGCCCGCCTGAATCGCGGCGATGACTTCCTGCTTAGCGTCCACGCTCCACCTCCCGGCACCGCCAGCGGGTTCCCAATACATCATAGCGTTTCTAAACGAATCCGGAAGAGCGAGAGTTCATATCATTCAACTCATGTGCGGGTTCGGGGATGCCGAGAATCCAAAACCAGGCAGTTCTCGCCAAGATGAGGCGAGTGGCGGCCGATACGGTAGCACGGCCGCCCAACGTCTGCCTTGTGAACCAGGTTTTGCTAGAGCGATCCGCAAATTTTGCGATACTCTGCGTCGGTGAAGGCTTTGAGTGTCTCGGTTGTGATGTTGCCGAGAGCAGTGCTCGAAAGCACAAACTTCGCAGCTGCCTCATCCGACGGGAACTCTGAGATGAGCACAGCGTCGTACCGTCCCATAGTCAGATACCAGGCATGAATCTTGCCTCCGACGCCCTCTGCGGCTTTCTTGGCAGCGTCTAGCCGCGAGGGACTGTCCTTGATTTTTGTGATTCCCTGCTGGGTGTACTTCACAAGTGATACAAAGTGCGGCATAGGGTTACCTCCTCATCGAGAACGAGACACTATGCGCTTCAATTGTAGGAGTCAAGCCAGGGAAATCCTTGAGGAGAGGAGCGAGACGGCGCGTGGGCTGCCGCCTCCGTGTTCGTATCTTGTTTAGGTTTCGATACCCACGTAGCACACGCGGCCCACCAGATAGTCGGCGGCGTTTTTTCCTTCTTCCATCGTCATGACTTCAATGGGATAGGCTTGGTTGTGTGGACGCAGGATCAGGTGGTTGCCGGCGACTTCCACGTACTTGACCGTGCAGTCGCCATCTTTGGCAACGGCGTACATGTTGAACTCGCCTTTGCGGTACGGTTTCAGTGAATTGTAGTGACGATCGACGAGTACGCTGGCACCCGGTAACAGGCGCGGATACATGCTCATGCCTTCACGGCCATCGACCTTGATGAGCACGAAGCGCTCCCAGTTTTCGCGATTGCCTTCGGTTTCCACTTTCAACTTGCGCAGGAAGCTCTTCTTGAACTTGAGGATCTCCTTTACGTTCATGCTCATGACGAGTGGTTCAGCGGCAGCGATAGGGCCATCGACGAGCAGAACGTTCTCGAATTCATCGTCGGCGGGAGGCAGGATGCTGGCACGCTTGTTGATTTCCGTGGGCTCGAGCAGATCGAGCACCGAAAGGTGCTGCACATTCAAGACTTTATCCATGCCTTCCAGGCTGAGCCCGCGCTTGCGATTGAGGAAGTTGGAGATGTGGGCCTGCTTGAATCCGGTCTGTTGGGCGAGGCGAAGACCAGTCAGTTCGCCTCCTTCAATGCGATCCCACAGAGTTTGGCGAAGATTTTCTTGCAGTGCCTTGAATTTCATGCGGAAAGTATAGCACGCGTCTATAGCATGAGGATATTTCTAACAGAACTGTAACATCTGAAAGGAAATAGAGTTCTTGACGTTGACCCACGAAAAGCTATACGCTCCGGAGCATTTATAACTCATACTGGGTATTGCTCGGAGTAATCATGGAAGTCGTACCATCTGAGACGGAAGAGAGGAATTTCGTGGAGTTTCGCCGGCAAGGTGCGCGCCGCCTCTCGGCAGCCATGGAGCGGCTTTTGTCCTCGCTTCATTTCACCGGTCGGGTCAGCATCGTGTTGCAGAATGGCCGCGTGCTGAAATCCGGCTACGAGGAGGGCTACTTCCGGTCAGACTTCAGGTCTTAGGTCTTGGGTCTGTTGTGGAAGAGCTGGAACGCATTCATAACTAAATAATTCAGGCAGGTCGTCGTAAGAGAAACGAGCCCGCTGTCCGGCAAACCGGCGCAGGGCTTTTTTAGTTTCAGTCGTTGGAAGAAGTCGTGAGGGTCGGGAACCTGGCGGCGCTGAAGTATCTGTTTGAGCTGATCGGAGTTTAGCCGGGCGGACGTGCACCTATTGCGGAGGAGGCGGACAGTGACGATCTCGCCAGAACACTTTTGAGTAGGCTGGATCTCAGAAAACGAGAAGAAAGGGACAACGAGATTCCCGAGCTTCCGACGGGGCTGGAGAAGGATTCGGTAGAATGAGAATCACCGATGTCAGCGCAGAATTTCAATCCGTGGCTTCCAGGGCACAAAGCCGTGGGATGGTGGGGAGTATGTCCAGCTGGGTTCCCAACGGAGTGCGCACGGGCAAGGATGGGAACGCCACGATGGATATGACGTGGGTGACGGGACGGATCGCGGTCGGAGGCGGGATCTGGAACACGGAGAACATGGCGAAGGTGGCGCGGGAAGGCGTGACGCACATCCTCGACATGCAAATCGAGTTCGATGACACGCCACTGGCGGAGCCTTACGGAATTGCGGTGTTGTGGAATCCGATTGACGATGATTTTCAGCCAAAGCCCGCGGAGGTTTTTCAGCGGGGGGTGGATTTTGCGATCGAGGCCCTGGATCAGCCGGGGACGAAGGTGTTTATTCATTGCGCGGCGGGAGTGCATCGCGCGCCGATGATGGCGCTGGCGCTACTCAGCACGCTGGGATGGAAGCTGAAAGATGCGTTACGGCTGATTGAGGCGCGGAGGCCGCAGGCGGATTTTGCCGTGGTCTATGTGCGGAGTGTGGAGAGATTTCTCGAGGGGTATATAGCCACGCGGAGGTGAAACTCTGAACCGCAGAGAGCGCGCGGAGGAACTTCGCAGAGCACGCAGAGAAAGGCTTAACCGCAAAGGACGCGAAGTAAGGCGCGAAGGGCGCAAAGTGAAGATCTTCGAAGACTCTGTTTAGATCGCAGGGAGGTTCGTGGGTTGAGAGAACCCAGCCCGCCCTCCCCCAAAAAAGCGCGGGTAGGGATGGGGCAGACTCTGAGTAACAAGACGTTGGCGTCTCCGACGCTGACGGGAACCGTGACCGTGCCGACGGCGACGGCGGGAGACAACTCCACGAAGGCAGTGAGTTCCAACCAGTCTCGCTGCCTTTTCTTCTTCACGCCTAACCGACTTCTTCGCTCCAATTCTCCAGCGTCTTCTTCACCAAGGCCATGAATTGATCCGCAACGGCGCCGTCAATCAGGCGATGGTCATATCCCAGCGTCAGGTGGACCACAGACCGGATCGCGATGGAATCGTTCCCTTCCCTGTCGGTAATCACCATGGGCTGCTTAGTGATTCCACCCACTCCCATGATGGCCGAATTCGGTTGGTTAATGATGGGCAAGCCGAACACGGCTCCGAACTGGCCGGGATTCGTGATGGTGAAAGTCGAGCCCTCGACGTCTTGCGGCATGAGTTTCTTCGAGCGCGCACGCTC
>Ga0075423_10003287_pt1 | contig 14866 bp, 13 predicted proteins | sample SoiMethybrSBSTD2_FD_80114 | JGI IMG/M metagenome (GOLD analysis project Ga0075423, IMG submission 80114) | Bulk soil microbial communities from a Populus tree surrounding site in Tennessee, USA - Soil MetaG P. TD hybrid SBSTD2 | ecosystem: Environmental > Terrestrial > Soil > Tree plantation...
CGGGATCGACCTCGCGCACCCGCTTTGAGCGTCCAACCGAGAGCAGGATTTCGCCAGCGAAGGGGATCTGACCACCGGCCGGCCCCGTGTTGCCCGCCTGCGGCACCACCGCATCCCCCTCGGCGTTGGCAAGCGCCAGGATACGCGAGACTTCCTCGGTCGACCCGGGCCGCAGCACCACGCCCGCCCGGCCCTGGTAAAGCTCGCGCCACTCCCTCAGATAGGGCAGCTGCTGGTCGGGATCGGTCAGGGCATGGCCGCGCCCGACGCTGGCGCCAGGCGCTCGATCAGCGCCGGGTGCAGCCGAGCCTGCCGCTCCTCATGCGGGCCTCGCCGCTCGCCGCAGCCGGTCGTTGATGGCCTCGCCCAATCCCTCGTTGGGAATTGGCATCACGGCGATGCCGCTGACGCCGAGGCTATCCAAGCGGCGCAGATGCGCAAACAGGTTGGCGGCCGCTTCGATCAGGTCGCCGCCGGGGCTGAGGTTCAGCATCACCCCCTCGTGCTGCAGGCCGGGGCCAAAGGCCAACAGCGCCTCCCCGCGCGCAACCTCGCGCGCCGCCAGACGCAATGGCGTCGCCGGCGCATAGTGGCGTTGCAGCATGCCGGGCGAAGCCGGGCGGCTTTGCTCGCCGCCGACCAGGGGAACGGGCCGGCCCAGCACGCGGCTGAGATCGCCCCGCATGAGCCCGCCAAGCCGCAACACCACCGGGCTGGCGCCGCTGACGTCGACCACCGTTGATTCCAGACCGAGCGGGGTGGGGCCAGCATCAAGGATCATGGCAACGCGGTCCCCCAGATCGGCCTCCACATGCGCCGCCGTGGTGGGGCTAACGTGACCCGAGCGGTTGGCGCTCGGCGCCGCGATCGGCACACCGGCGGCGCGGAGCAGCCGGGCGGCGACCGGGTGTGCCGGCACCCTGACGGCGATGGTGGCAAGCCCCGCGCTGGTGAGTTCGGCAATGTGGCTGTCGGGGCGGCGCGGCAGCACCAAGGTGAGGGCCCCCGGCCAGAAGGCCGCCGCCAGCTGCCGCGCGGTTGGGTTGAACTCGGCGAGCGCGGTCGCCGCGGCGACGTCGGGCACATGCACGATCAAGGGATTAAAGTGCGGCCGTCCCTTGACGGCAAATACGTGAGCCACGGCCCGGGCGTTGGTAGCATCCGCACCGAGACCATAGACGGTCTCGGTCGCAAAGGCGACGAGCCGGCCGGCGCGCAGCGCCGCCGCTGCCGCTTCGATTGCCTCTGCCGTCGCCGCTGCCCGCACCATCGCCGAGGTTTCGCTGTCCTGCCCTTTCGAGCCCTGAGCTTTCCGCCTATTGTGCCGTCGGCGTCAAGGGTGGAACGGCAACCAGGGTGAGGCCTCCATGACCTACCAGGCTCCCGTCGATGACTTCATGCAGGCGCTGAAAAGCGTGTGCGGGCTCGACGAGCTGATCGAGCGCGGGCTCGTCGGGGAGATCGACGAGGCCACCATCCGCGCCGTGCTCGAAGAGGCGGGCAAGTTCGGGGCCGAAGTACTCGATCCCCTCAGCGTGACGGGGGACAAAACCGGCTCCAAGCTCACGAACGGCAAGGTGGAAACGCCGCCGGGCTGGCGCGAGGCCTATCAGAGCTTCGCCGCCGGGGGCTGGGCCTCGCTGGCAGCCGCCGAGGAATGGGGCGGCCAAAACCTCCCCGCCATCGTGGCCACCATCGCGGGCGAGATCTGGAACTCGGCCAATATGGGCTTTGGCCTGTGCCCGCTGTTGACGCTCGGCGCCATCGACGCCATCGAGGCGCAGGGTAGCGACAGCCTCAAGCAGACCTACCTGCCCAAGATGGTGGCGGGTCAATGGTCCGGCACCATGAACCTGACCGAGCCGCACGCGGGCTCCGACCTCAGCCAACTCAAGACCCGGGCGGTGAGAGCCGCCGATGGGAGCTATCGCCTGTTCGGCACCAAGATTTTTATTACCTACGGCGAGCACGAGTTGACCGAGAATATCATTCATCTCGTGTTGGCGCGGCTGCCCGATGCCCCGCCAGGCACCCGCGGCATCTCCTTGTTCCTGGTGCCCAAGGTGCTTGTTGCGGCCGATGGCACGCTGGGCGCAGCCAATGACGTCGTCTGCGCCGGCCTCGAGCACAAGCTTGGCATCCACGCCAGCCCCACCTGCGTCATGAAGTATGGCGAGAACGGCGAAGGCGCGGTCGGCTACCTCGTCGGCGAGGAGAACCGCGGCCTCAACGTCATGTTCATCATGATGAATGCCGCCCGCCTCGCCGTCGGCATGCAGGGCGTCGCGGTGGCGGAACGTGCCACCCAGCGCGCGCTGAGTTACGCGCGGGAGCGCCGGCAGGGCCGCAGTTCGCTCAGCACCGGCGCCGAGATGGCCCCCATCATCGAGCACGCCGACATTCGCCGCAGCCTCATGACCATGAAGGCCTTGACCCAGGCCGCCCGCGCCATCTGCCTCATGACCGCGCGCGAGACGGACGTGGCGCGCCGCTCAAAGGACGCCGCCGAACGCGCCGCCGCGCTCAATCGCGTGGCGCTGTTGACCCCGGTGGCCAAGGCGTTCTCCACCGATATCGGCTGCGAGGTCGCCTCGATCGGCGTGCAGGTGCACGGCGGCATGGGCTTCATCGAGGAAACCGGCGCCGCCCAGCACTATCGCGACGCGCGCATCCTGCCGATCTACGAGGGCACCAACGGCATTCAGGCCATGGACCTGGTGGGACGCAAGCTCCCCCTGGAAGGCGGCAAGGTCGTGCTCGACTACATTGCCGAGCTCAATCGCACGGTCGAGGAGGTGCGCGCCTCCAACCGCCCGGAATTCGGGCGCATGGGCGAGCGGCTGCAAGAGGCGGTGGCCGCGTTGGCGGAGGCGAGCCGCTGGATCGGCGGCACGCTTCAGCGCGATCCCGACAACGCCATGGCCGCCGCGGTCCCCTATCTGCGCCTGTTCGGGCTCGCCGCCGGCGGCGTCTATCTGGCCAAAGGCGCGCTTGCCGCCAGCCGCAATGGCGCCAGCAGCGCGCATGCGCCCGGCGCGCAGACAATCGCGCTCGCCCGTTTCTTTGCCGAAACGCTGGCGACCGCCGCCCCGGGGCTCAAGGCTAGCGTCGTCGATGGCGCCGCCGCCCTGCTCTTGAGCCCACAGGCCTTGGCGCCTTGATGCCTTTGCCAGGCCAGCAGCACCGCCGCGCTTCGCCCTCGCCTGCGGCCAAACCGGTTCAAGGGCCGGCGATTTCACGCTAAGCTTTGCCGTCGGCGCCGGCTTGAGGATAAGGGGCCCCCCCCAGGAGCAGGGACATGAGCACGGACATCGCAATCGAGGTGAAGGACGGCGTGCAGATCGTGCGCTTTCTGCGGGCCGCGAAAAAGAACGCCTTCACGGGCGCCATGTATAATGCCATGTCGGCGGCGCTGATCGAGGCCGAGGCCAACGAGGCCATCGCCGTCCATCTCTTCATCGGCTCCGGCGGCGTCTTCTCCGCGGGCAACGACATTAACGACTTCCTGCGGCGCGCGGAGGCGAGCGGGCCCGCCGGTCAGGGCGGCATTCCCGCGCCCTCGCTCGATTTCATCCGCTGCCTGCCAAAGGTAACGAAACCGATGATCGCCGCCGTCGACGGGCTTGCCGTCGGCATCGGCACCACCTTGCTGTTCCACTGCGATCTCGTCTATGCCACCCCGAGCGCCAGCCTGCGCACGCCGTTCCTCGATCTGGGCCTGGTGCAAGAGGCGGGCTCGAGCATTTTGGCGCCCGAACGCCTGGGCTACCCGCGCGCCTTCGAGCTCATCTGCCTGGGCGAGCCGTTCTCCGCCGAACGCGCGCTCGCGGCGGGTCTGATCAACGCCATCGTGCCCGCCGCCGAGCTCGAGGCCAGGGCGCTCAGCGCCGCGGCGCGGCTCGTCGCCAAGCCGCGCCAGGCACTGTTGACAGCGCGCCAACTGATGCGCCGTCGTCAGGGGGAGATCAGCAGCATGATCGATGCGGAGGCCCGCTGCTACGCCGAGCTGATGGCCGCACCCGAGGCGCGCGAGGCGTTCACCGCCTTCCTGGAAAAGCGCCCGGCCGATTTCGCCAAGCTGCGCAAGCCGCGCGCGTGAGGCCTGAGCGCAGGTTCTAGGCAGCGCCAGACGAAGGACGCCACCGCCGTGGAACGAGCCGAGGCCGATCGTGCCGGGGCGCCCGCCCCTAGCTCGGACGCCATTATCATCGGCGCCGGCATGTCGGGCCTCTATATGCTCCACCGTCTGCGCGCGGCGGGCCTCAAGGCCAGCGTGTTCGAGGCCGGCACGGGGGTCGGCGGCACCTGGTACTGGAACCGCTATCCCGGCGCGCGCTTCGATTCGGAGAGCTATTCCTACGGCTATTCCTTCTCGCCGGAACTGCTGCAGGACTGGAGCTGGTCGGAGCATTTTGCCGCCCAGCCCGAGACGCTGTGCTATCTCAACTATGTGGCCGATAAGTTCGACCTCAAGCGCGACATCCACTTCAACAGCCGCGTCGCCTCGGCGCACTACCAGGCGGCCAGCGGCACCTGGGAGGTGAGGTTGGCGGACGGCGCATGCCACCGGGCCCGCTTTCTGATTACCGCAATCGGCCTGCTATCGGCGCCGACCCTGCCGCGCCTCGCCGGCCTCGACAGCTTCCGCGGCCAATCCTTCCACACCGCCGCCTGGCCGCACACGCCGGTGAGCTTTGCGGGCAAGCGCGTCGCCGTCCTCGGCACCGGCGCTACCGGGGTGCAGACAATCCAAGAGGTGGCCAAGACCGCCGGCCACTTGAGCGTGCTGCAGCGTACGCCCAATTGGTGCGCGCCCCTCCACAACAGCAAGATCGACGCCGCCAGCCAACGCCAGATCAAGGCCAGCTATCCTGAGATCTTTGCGCGCTGCCGCGAGACCTTCGCCTGCTTCCTGCACACGCCCGACCCACGCGCCACCTTCGCGGTGAGTGCCGCGGAGCGCGAGGCCTTTTTCGAAAAGCTCTATGCCGAACGCGGCTTCGGCATCTGGCAGGGCAACTTTCGCGATATCCTGACCGACCGGGCGGCGAATGCCGCCATCTCGGCCTTTGTGGCCCGCAAGATCCGCGCGCGGGTGCACGACGCGCAGGTGGCCGACAAGCTCATTCCCAAAGACCATGGCTTCGGCACCCGGCGTGTGCCGCTCGAGACCTCCTACTACGAGGTCTATAACCAGCCCAACGTGCGCCTCGTGGACTTGCGGCAAACGCCGATCGAGCGCATCACCCCCGACGGGGTCAAGACCAGCGCGGCCACGCACGCCTTTGACATCATCATTTATGCCACGGGCTTCGATGCCATCACCGGCAGCTTCGATCGCATCGATATTCGGGGACGCAACGGCCATCCCCTGAAGGCCAAGTGGTCGGACGGACCCAAGACCTTCCTTGGCGTGCACGTCGAGGGCTTCCCCAACATGTTCATGCTGATGGGACCGCATACCGCGCTCGGCAACATTCCCCGCAGCATCGAATTCAACGTCGAATGGGTGGCAAACCTGATCGGCTATATGCGGCAGCGGCGTTTGACCCGGGCGGATGCCTCGCCGCAGGCGGTGGCGAACTGGACCGACTTCGTCCTCGAAATGGGGCGCGGCCTCCTGTCCAACGAGGTCGATTCCTGGATGACCGGCGTCAATTCCAACGTCGAGGGCAAGCAAACCCGCATTGTCGCGCGCTATAGCGGCAGCGCACCGGCCTATCGCCAGCGCTGCGAAGAGGTGGCCGCGCAGGGCTACCGGGAACTGGCGTTGAGCTAGCGGGAGCCGCAGGGGCATTCGACCGCACGCCGCCCCGTGCGGCCATGCTTCGTCCAAAATGCTGCGATATGCTCGCGCCATGGTTATCTCCCAACCGCATTCCCACGGACCCCCGCCGCGACGGCGGCAATGGCGGCGCGCGCGCGCGGGGCTGCTGGCGCCATTGGGGCTCCTGTGCGCGCTGCTGCTCGCGCCGTCGAGGGTCGAGGCCGATTGGCTGGGCACGCTGGTGGGGACGGCATCGAAGTGGGTCGCATCAGCGCCGCAAAGCGCGGGCAGCGGCTTGCGCACGACGCGCGCGCTCGACGCCGCCGCCGCCCACATCAAGCGCCTGCCGCCCAAGCCGGAGGCGACGCTGCTGGCCGCGGAATCGACCCAGGAGGGCCACTGGCGCTTCGTCAACAGGGCCGGCGAAACCATCACCGCCGGCACGCCGGAGGAAATGAAGCGGGTCGTCTCCCTGCTCGTCCCCGACGCCAAGGCCGAGGCGCGGCTGACGCTCTACCTGACCGAGGACAGTGTCTTCACGCGGCGCGCCACCCTCAAGGACCTGCCGAGAGGCAGCGAGCTCAATCTCTGCGCGGGCGATGAAAGCTATCGCCTCGTGCGCCGCAGCGAGGCCTCGAGCGATCGTCTGTTCGCGGAAATTCGCTCCAACCTGGTAGTCGAGTTGACCGATGCCAAAGACTTCGCCGAGGCCGCCTGGCAACTCGCCCGCCCCTTGGACAAGGCGAGCATCCGCGTGCTGGCGCTCGAAGCGGGCAGTGCAACGCGGCTTGCGTCCTCCCCGCGCATCGATCCTGTCAGCAAGAAAGCCTTGATTGACAGCATCGATCCGCCAAGTTTGGCCGCGGCGCTCGGCGCCGTGCGCGGCCAAACCGTGCTTGTGGCGGGCCGTGTGCAGGGAGAGCTCTTGTACTTCAAGGCTGCGAGCGGGCCCGAGCGCAGCCTGCTCATCAGGGATCTCTTCGGCGCGGCCGAGCAGGCCGACGTCAACCTCATCATGCTGCATGCCAGTTCGACGCCGCGTCAGCCCGGGGGTCGCAACTGGCTTTGGCAAAAGGTCGAAGTCAAAGGCCTGGAGGAGGCGCTGCAGCGCGCCCGCGTGGCCGACTTCTATAACGCCCTCGCCACACCCACCAGCCGCTATCTGGTGACGGCAAAACCGTTGAGCGCGCAGCGTACGCTGCTGCAGGTCTCCCCGATTGCCGACCTGCCGCGCGTCGTCGCCTCGCGGCCGCTGAGCGACATCTTAGGCGATGCGGCCGCCTCGCTTACGGGACGGGTCATCATGGCCGGCGTGGAGGCCAATATTCGCAGCGCCGAGCAGCAGCGCGATGTCGATTGGCGTCTGCTCCCCGGCGTGCCGGCGACGCTGCAATTGGGCTATCTCGCGCTGATGCTGCTCGGGCTGCTGGGCGCGCCCCTCGCGCGCGCCTGGTGGGAGCAGGTGTGGCCGCGCGAGGACCCGGCCGAGTATGCCGGCCGCAGCGGCTATTGGGCGGCACGGCTCGTGCGCGACAGCCTATTCGTCCTTCTGTTTTTGCCGCTGACGGCGGCCTTCAGCGGCCCTCTCAATCTCGGCCGCCAGATCCGCGATGCGCTGCTGGCCCCGATCCGCGCCTGGCGCTGGCTGCGGGGAGGCTGGCGCCGCAGCCCGCACGGCGCGGCCGCCGGATCGGGGGACGCGGATATCGGCGCAGCGGGGACGCTTGGGGCTCCTTTGCGGCCGGAAGGGGCGGCCGAGGCCGCGAGCCTCGGCCACTACCGGCCGAGCCGGTAAGGCTCGCGCGCGCCGCGCGCGCGCTCTTCGCCGCGTGCCCAGTATCGCCTGGAACCCGGCGCAGGGCGCGGCCCTGCTGCGGCCCCTCCCACCCCTAGCCGGGGGGCGTCGGCCCGGCTATGACAGCACAACTGACGGAGGACGAGATGGCAACCCTTGCCGGCAAGACGCTGTTCATCACCGGCGCCAGTCGGGGCATTGGCCTCGCCATTGCGCTCAGAGCCGCGCGCGATGGCGCCAACATCGCCATTGCCTCCAAGACGACCGAAGCCCATCCAAAACTCGAGGGCACGATTTACTCGGCGGCGGACGCCATCGAGAAGGCGGGCGGCAAAGCCCTGCCGCTCAAATGTGACATTCGCTTCGAGGATGAGGTTGCGGCCGCCGTCGCTCAGACGGCCAAGACCTTCGGCGGCATCGACATTTGCGTCAACAACGCCAGCGCCATATCGCTCACCGGAGCGCAGGCCACGGATATGAAGCGCTACGACCTGATGCACGGCATCAACGCGCGCGGCACCTTCGTCGTTTCCAAAGCCTGCATCGGCCATTTGAAGCAAGCCGCCAACCCACACATCCTTATGTTGTCGCCGCCGCTTGACATGAATGTCAAATGGTTCGCGCCGCACGTTGCCTACTCGATGGCCAAGTTCAACATGAGCATCATCGCCCTGGGCCTGGCCGGGGAGCTCAAGGGCGACGGCATTGCCGTCAACACCTTGTGGCCGCGCACGACCATTGCCACCGCGGCAGTCAAGAACCTCTTGGGCGGCGATGCCTTGATACGCCGCAGCCGCACGCCGGACATCATGGCGGATGCGGCCCACCTCGTGCTGACGCAAGATGCCAAGTCCTTCACGGGGCAGTTCTTGATCGACGATACCCTGCTCTACGCGCACGGGGTCACGGATTTCGAGCGCTACCGCGTCGATAAGGACGTCGAGTTGGCGCCGGACTTTTTCGTGCCCAACTCCATACCACCGCCGCCCGGCGTCACGCTCGCCGAGCGTCTGCGCTAGCGGGCGGCGCCGCCGAGCTCAGGTGGGCGTGTTGCGCCGCCTTGGCGGCCGCCGACAGCTCTTTGCGACGTAAAGATCGGAAACGCGCTACTCGAGGAGGCCCGACATGACCCCTGAGATCGAGATTACCGGCATGCGCGTGCGCCCCGTGCGCGTGCCGCTGCGGCGAACGCTCAACACCCGCGTTGGACGTTTCACACACGGCCCTTTTCTCCTGATCGATCTAGAGTTGAAGGGCGGCGGCGTCGGCCGCGTCGCCGGCTTTACCTTCATTCCTTTGGGCCAGAAGATCGTGCCGATCCTGCTCGATGAGCTCGGTGCCTCGGTGAAGGGGCGCAAGATCGGCCTCGCGGAGGTGCCGCAGGTGCACGATGCCTGCCAGCGCCGGCTCTCGCATCTGGGACACGAGGGCCTGGCGCAGATGGCGATCTCCATGTTCGACATGGCGCTCCACGACGCGCTGGCCCGTGAGGCTTCCCTGCCGCTCTATCGATTGCTTGGCGGCAGCAAAGCGCCGCTGCCGACCTACCACAGCTGCGGACTGGGCATCGCCGAGCCGCTCGACGCGGCCCGCGAGGCGCGTGAGATGCGCCATGAACACGGCGGCTTCACGCACCTGAAACTGCGCCTGGGACGCGAGCGCGCCGCCGATGACGTCGCGGCCGTCAAGGCGGTCTTAAGCGCGCTCGGGCCCGAGGTGACGATTTCGGTCGACTTCAATCAGGGCTTGCCGGTGGCGCGCGCGCTCGAGACTTGCCGGGCGATCGACAATTTTGGCCTTGCCTGGATCGAGGAGCCTGTCGCCTACGACGATTACGACACCCAGGCGCGGTTAGCGCGGAAGCTCGCGACCCCGCTCCAGGTCGGCGAAAACTGGTGGAGTTGGCGCGTCGGCAAGACCGCCATCGAACAAGGGGCCACAGACTACGTGATGCCCGATCTCCTCCGCATCGGCGGCGTCACGGGGTGGCTGCGGCTTGCCCGCGTCGCGGAGGCCCACAGCGTGCCGTTCTCCTCGCACCTCTCGCCTGATTTTTCCGCCCACGTCCTGGCCGCCACGCCAACCAAGCACTGGCTGGAGTTCATGGACTGGGGGCAAGACCTGATGCTGGATCCGCTCCTGCCGGTTGCCGGCTTCACGACCCCGCCCGATCGTCCCGGCACCGGCGTGGAATGGAACGAGCCGGCGATCGCGCGCTGCCTCATCTAGCGGCGTCGCGTGGCGCCGGGCCGGCGCCGCCCCGTCCCCCGGCCGCCCGGCACAGGGGACCATTATCTTCGCGAACAGCAATAGCGGGCTCACCGGCTCCGCCCAGCGCCACCTTGCGCCGGAGGTGCGCTTACAGGCCCTGGGGCGCTCTGGCGCCTGGACACCTCTGTCCTCTGACGATCTCGACAAGCCCGGGCGACCTATGCCAAGTTCACCGGCGCGGGACGTCGGGGGAGTAGTGCGTCATGACGGTAGTCGGCTCCGTATTCACGTGGATCGACAGTTGGACCGCGCCGTATGAAGTGATGATCCTCGCCGCCACGGTTGCCATCATTTTAAGCTGGACGCTGCGCACCTCGCGTTAGTCGCCCCCGCGCTTCGCCCGGCATAGCCCTCCTCTTGGTTTCTTCCGCGCCCCCTCTTTTGCTGGGCTCGGCGCCGGCGCGCGCTCCCCCTGAGCTTGACCGCCAAGCGCCCCGGCGTTTATCGAGCGCCAAGCGCGGTATAATCCCCGCGCGGATCCTGGGTCAGGCCACGAGGACAGGGCTCCCCTGCGACGCCCGCCTCCCCTGGCCCCTGCAGTGAGGAGCCCCGAGCCGCCATGAGCGAGGCAGCCCCAGCCGCCGACGATGGCGCCGCCCGACATCTGCGGCGTGGCCGGCGCATGCCCGAGCTCAGCCTGCCGGCGACCAGCGGCGGCGCCGTGAACCTCGCCCAGCTTGAAGGCCGCGTCATTCTCTACTGCTATCCCTGGACCGGCCGGCCGGGCCTGCCCAACCCCGAGGGTTGGGACGATATCCCGGGGGCCCACGGATCGACCCCGGAGACAGAAGGCTTTCGCGACCTCTATGCCGGCTTCCGCCAAGTCGGCGCCGAGGTTTTCGGGCTCTCGACCCAGGCGAGCGCTTACCAGCGCGAAATGGCCGAGCGCTTGCGCCTTCCCTTCGCCCTTCTGAGCGATGCCAACTTCGCCCTGCAGGGCGCGCTCGCGCTGCCGACCTTCAGGACCGGCGGCGTGACCTATCTCAAGCGGCTCACCCTGGCCCTCAAGGATGGCGCCATCGAGCGCGTCTACTATCCCGTGTATCCGCCGGCCGCGCACGCCCGTGAAGTCTGCGCCTGGCTCGGCATGATCGACCGCACCCATTGAGCCGGGCGGGCCGCGCGCGCCCCCCGCGCGCCGGCGGGCCCAGCTTTCAGCCCAGATGGGTCTTGATGGCCTCGAACACGGCAGCAAACATCTCGTTCGTCAGCCGGCCCGTGTTGGTGTTGTAGCGCGAGCAGTGATAGCTATCGAACAGGCGCACGCCGTCGCCGGCCTGATGCTGGGCGCCGTGCCGAAAGGGAAAGGCTGATCTGCGCGCGCCGAGCGCCTCCAGCGTGCTGTCGTGGGCAATGCGGCCCAGCGCCAGGATGGCTGAGAGCCGAGGGAGGTTGGCGATGCGGCCGGCCAGGAAGCGACGACAGGTCGTGATCTCCGCCGGCGTCGGCTTGTTCTCGGGGGGCACGCAGCGCACCGCATTGGTGATCATGCAGTCGACGAGGGCGAGCCCATCGTCGGGTCTGGCGCCATAGCTGCCGCGCGCCCAGCCGAACGCCAGCAAGCTCGCATAGAGCAGATCGCCGGCATAATCGCCCGTGAACGGACGGCCCGTGCGGTTGGCGCCGCGCAGACCGGGGGCCAAGCCGACGATCAAGAGGCGGGCGTCGGCCGGGCCGAACGACGGCACCGCGCCATTAAACCAGCCCGGCTCCGCGTTTTGATTGCGGCCGCGAAAGGCGACGAGACGCGGACAGAGCGGGCAATCGGCTTGGGCCTCGGCCGGTCGGTCCAGCATCGCCGCCCCACCGCCTCGGCTCTACCTCAAGGGCGCTCGTCATCCTCCTCGTCGGGATAGTTGAGCGTTGCCGGCGCCGGTGCCTGACGCCGCGCCGGGCTTGGGCGGGAACCACCCTCGCGCGGCTCGCGCATGGGCCGGGAGGCCGGATCGCGGCAAACCTGATCCTCTAGATCGGCGAGGTCGATGAACTGATCCGCCTGCCGGCGCAATTCGTCCGCCACCATCGGAGGCTGCGTCTGCAGGGTCGAGACGACGCTGACGCGGCGCCCCTGTTGCTGCAAGGCCGCCACCAGGGCGCGAAAATCGCCGTCCCCGGTGAAGAGGACGATGTGATCCAAGCGGTCGACCAGGCGCATGGCATCGACGGTCAGTTCGATATCCATGTTGCCCTTGATCTTGCGGCGGCCCAAGGCGTCGGTGAACTCCTTGGTCGGCTTGGTCACCATGGTGTAGCCGTTGTAGTCGAGCCAATCGACCAGCGGGCGGATGGAGGAATACTCTTGGTCCTCGGCAAGCGCGGTGTAGTAGAGCGCCCGCACGAGTTGACCTTTGGTGCGAAACATCGCCAACAAGCGCTTGTAATCGATGTCGAAACCGAGCGCCTTGGCTGTGGCATAGAGGTTGGCGCCGTCAATGAACAGGGCAATACGCTCAGTCTCGTAAAAATGCATTGAATGCATTTGGGTTAGTCCTCTGAAAAATCCCGCCGGTCGCTAGGCGCGCTAACGTCGGCGCGAGCAGCCTGATTGAAGAGGTGTGAGGTAAGCGCATTCAGCAGCAATGCCAAGGCGACAAATAGCCATGATCAAGAATACCCCAAATGTCTACTTGCATAGACTTAAATTTTCGCAATCAGCGCCGAGCTGTGGATCAAATTGCCTATTTTTAGGGCTCGGCGCCAACATTGCCGGTCGTTGGGGCGGCCCCCGGCAAACCCTGGCGCGCGCGTTGGCGGCCCTGGCGCGGGCGGGCCTCCGCCCCCTTGTGTGCTCGCGCCTTCTGCGCACCAAGCCCATCGGCGGTGGCCACCAGCCCGACTTTCTCAATGCCGTGGTGCAGACCCGGGCCAGTCTGGCGCCCATGGCCCTATTGCGCTTGCTGAAAGGCCTGGAACGGCAAGCCGGCCGCCGCCCGGGCCGGCGCGCCGGGCCGCGCCCCCTCGACATCGACATCTTGGACTATGGCGGCCGGCGCCTCGGCTGGCCCGGCGCCCAGCGCGGCCGCGCCCGCCTGATCCTGCCGCACCCCGAGCTCGCCCGGCGCGCCTTTGTGCTCGTTCCCTTGGCCGAGCTCGCGCCCCACTGGCGCCATCCAGTGCTGGGCACCACCGCCCGCCAGTTGCTGCAGCGCCTGCACGCCAGGGTGGCCGAGGGCGGGCCAAGCTCTTGATTTCGTGCCCCCCGCATGCGAAAAGCCGGGCCAGATGAGGTATGGCTGCGGAACCACGGGTTCCCGGCCCGATTGCACTTGAGCCCACTTGAGCCCAGAGAGATCATCGCATGGCGCGTGTGACCGTCGAAGACTGCGTCGATAAAGTTCCCAACCGGTTCGAGCTGGTCCTGTTGGCCTCGCACCGGGCCCGAGCCATCGCCAATGGCTCGCACATTACGGTCGAGACCGAGAACGACAAAAACCCGGTGATCGCCTTGCGCGAGATCGCCGACAAGACGATCCCCGCCGACGACATGCGCGAAGGCCTGATCCACTCCATCCAGCGCAATGTGGAAGTCGACGAACCCGAACCCGGCGCCGCCCCCACGCTGCCGCAGGAGCGCCGGCCCATTCTCGGCCGCGACGATCAGTCGACCGACACCCAGGTCGACGTCATCACCGAGGAACAGCTGTTGCGCGGCATGGAGAGCCTCACCCCCACCGAGCCGTCGGCCAACGGCGGCGGCTCCTCGGGTGGCGGCTCTGGGCGCGGCCTCTAACGTGCCGCGCCGCCGAGGCGGCCGCGTCGATTGTGGCGGGCTTCGGCTTTTCAGAGGAGTAAGGTTAGGCCTGCCGGAGGAGCAGGTGCGCGAGGCGTGGCATGATGCGCCAATACGAGCTGGTGGAGCGGGTCCAAAAATATGACCCGGATGCCAACGAGGCGTTGCTCAATCGTGCCTACGTCTATGCCATGCGCGCGCACGGCCACCAGAAGCGCCTGTCGGGTGATCCCTACTTCTCCCATCCCCTCGAGGTCGCCGCCATTCTGACCGAGCTGCGGCTCGACGATGCGACCATTGCCGCGGCGCTGCTGCACGACGTCATCGAGGATACCGACGTCACCCGCACCGAGATCGACCAGAAGTTCGGCAAGGAGATCGGCGCCCTCGTCGATGGGCTCACCAAAATCAAGAAGCTCGATCTCGTCACCAAGAAAGCCGAGCAGGCCGAGAACTTCCGCAAGCTGCTGGTTGCCATTTCCAGCGACATCCGTGTCCTGCTCATAAAGCTCGCCGACCGTTTGCACAACATGCGCACGCTCGAGCACATGCGGCCCGAGCGGCGCCGGCAGATGTCGGAGGAGACGCTGGAGATCTACGCGCCGCTGGCGGGCCGCATGGGCATGCAGGGCATGCGCGACGAGCTGGAGGAGTTGGCCTTCAAGTGGGGCTACCCCGAGGCGCATCAGGCCGTGGTCGGCAAGCTCGTCGAGCTCAGGGCCCGTAACCAGGGCCTGGTCGAGGAAATCAGCGCCGCGTTGAAGGCGCGCCTTGCCGGCGCCGGTCTCGAGGCGGAGGTCTATGGGCGGGAGAAGAAGCCGTTCTCGATCTGGCGCAAGATGGAGAACCGCGGCATCTCGCTCGAACAGCTCTCCGACATCTATGGCTTCCGCGTGGTGTTGGCCAGCGTCGATGCCTGCTACCGCGCGCTGGGCGTCATTCACTCGGCCTGGCGTGCCGTGCCGGACCGCTTCAAGGACTACATCTCCACACCCAAGCAGAACAACTATCAGTCGATCCACACCACCATCGTTGGTCCGCGCCACCAGCGCGTCGAGCTGCAGATCCGCACCGCCGACATGCATCACGTCGCCGAATACGGCGTGGCCGCGCACGCGCTCTATAAGGACGGCATCGCCGGCGCCGAAAGCCGCGCCGGCGGCAACGGCGCCCAGCCGCGCGAGAACCCCTACATGTGGCTGCGCCGCCTGGTGGACACCCTGCTCGAAGGCGACAACCCGGAGGAGTTCCTCGAACACACCAAGCTCGAGCTGTTTCAGGACCAGGTCTTTTGCTTCACCCC
>Ga0075423_10003288_pt1 | contig 14865 bp, 12 predicted proteins | sample SoiMethybrSBSTD2_FD_80114 | JGI IMG/M metagenome (GOLD analysis project Ga0075423, IMG submission 80114) | Bulk soil microbial communities from a Populus tree surrounding site in Tennessee, USA - Soil MetaG P. TD hybrid SBSTD2 | ecosystem: Environmental > Terrestrial > Soil > Tree plantation...
CCCCGACAACCTCGCCGGCCAGGCCGAGGTGCGCGCCGCCACCGACATCCCGATCGCCGCCGGCGAGAGCGAGCAGACGCGCTTCGCCTTCCGCGAGATGCTCGACGCGCGCGCCGTCGACGTCCTGCAGCCGGATCCCGCCATCGCGGGGGGGATCACCGAGGTGCGGACGATCGCGGCGCTGGCCGCCAGTCAGGGGCTCACGGTGGCGCCGCATCTCTGGGGCTCGGCCATTCTCTTCGCCACCGGCCTGCACCTCTGCGTCTCCACGCCGTGCGCGACCATCCTCGAGTTCTCCCGCGGCCACAACCCCCTCCTCAACGACCTGGTCGAGGAGGAGATCGCGTTCGAGGACGGGCACGTCCTCGCTCCCAGGGGACCCGGCCTCGGCCTCACGCTCCGGCGTGACTTCGTCGAGCGCGTCCGGGTGGCGGTCTGAGCCTGGCGATGGCCGGTCCGCGCATCCTCGTGACCGGGATGAGCGGTCTCATCGGCGGCGCGCTGCGTCAGCGTCTGGAAGGCCGCTACGCACTTCGGGCGTTGAACCGAAGGGAGCTGGCCGGGGTCGAGTGCCATCGCGGGGACATCGCCGACCTGGACCAGATCCAGCCGGCCTTCCGGGACGTGGAGATCGTGGTGCACCTGGCCGCGGCGGCGGGCGGCGGCGTGCCGTGGGAGCGCATCCACCGCGACAATCTCGTGGGCACGTACCACGTCTTCGAGGCCGCGCGCCGCGCGGGGGTGCGACGCGTGATCTTCGCTTCCAGCGGCGCCACCGTCACGGGCTACGAGCTGGAGGAGCCGTACGCGGCCCTGGTCGGCGGGAAGTATGACGGGCTCACCACCTGGCCCATGCTCACCCACGAGACGCCGGTACGGCCGGCTGCGCTCTACGGTGTCAGCAAGGTGTACGGCGAGGCGCTGGGCCGGCAGTACGCGGACGAGCACGGCCTCTCGGTGCTCTCCATCCGAATCGGGCGGGTGAAAGCGGAGGACCGCCCGACCACCCCGCGCGACTTCTCCGTCTGGCTCAGCCAAAGGGACGTGGTCCAGATCCTCGAGCGCGCCATCGAGGCGCCCGCCGCGCTCCGCCACGGCATCTTCTTCGCCGTCTCGGACAATCGCTGGAGCTATCGCGACCTCGAGCATGCCCGCCGGGTGCTGGGCTTCGCGCCGCAGGATCGCGCCGAGGACCATCGCTGATGCCCGTCGTCCGCTCCTATCTCGCCGATTTTGCGGAAACGCTTCGCCACAAGGCGGCCGTGATCGACGACCGGCCCGGCGCGCCCGTCACCACCTGGACCTGGGCCGAGCTGAACCGGGAGGCCAATCAGCTCGCCCACGTGCTGCTGGGCTTGGGCGTCAAACCGGGCGAGAAGGTGGTCTGGTGCGGGCCGAACTCGCCGGGCGTGCTGCGCGTGGTCCACGCGCTGCCCAAGATCGGCGCGGTGATGGTGCCGCTCAACTACCGCTTCACCGCGGACGAGGCCGCCTACGTCATCGGCAACTCCGACGCGACGGTGGTGTACACCGACGCCGAGCAGGCGAGCCTCCTCGCGCGCATCCGCCACGCCGTGCCGCACGTGCGCCACATCGTCGTCTTCGGCGGCCCGGCGGGGCCGGGCATGCTGTCGTGCGACGCGCTGCTCGCGCGCGCGGCGGACGCCGAGCCCGAGGTGGACGTGCCGGTGGGCACGCCCGCGAGCATGCTCTATACCTCCGGCACCACCGGCCGACCCAAGGGCGCGGTGCGGCTGCCCACCGACCCCAGCCAGGCTCGGCCCCTGCTGGAGGTGTGCGGCAACCGGCCCGAGGACATCTACATCACCACCGGCCCGCTGTATCACTCCGGCCCGCTCGGCTACATGGGCCTGGGCCAGCGGCTGGGCAACACAGTCATCCTCCAGCGGCGCTTCGACCCGGAGGACTGGCTGCGTCTGGTGGCGAAGTATCGCGTGAGCATGACGTTCTCCGCGCCCGCGCCGATCCGGATGATCTGCGCCCTCCCGGACGACGTGAAGCGCCGGTACGACGTGTCGAGCATGAAGCGCATGGTGGCCAATGCGGCCCCGTGGTCGATGGCCCTCAAGGAGGCCTACATGCGCGACTTCGGCGAGGACTCCCTGTGGGAGGTGTACGGCTCCACCGAGCTGGGGGTGGACACTGTGCTGGCGCCCGGCGATCACCGCAAGCGGCCCGGCTCCTGCGGGCGCGCGCTGCCGAGCGTGGAGATCCGCCTCTACGGCGAGGACGGCCGCGAGATCCTCGAGCCCGACGTGCCGGGCGAGGTGTTCGTGAAGAGCCCCAACACCTTCGTCGGCTACTACAAGGCGGAGTCCGCCACCACCGCCGCGCGGCGTGGCGACTTCGCCTCGGTGGGCGACGTCGCCTACCGCGACGTCGACGGCTTCTACTACATCTGCGATCGCAAGAGCGACATGATCATCTCGGGCGGGATGAACATCTACCCCGCCGAGATCGAGGCCGTCCTCGAGCGGCATCCCGACATCGCCGACGTGGCGGTGTTCGGCATCCCCAGCGACGAGTGGGGGGAAAGTGTCCACGCGGTGGTGGTCGCGCGCCCCGGACGCGCGGTCGCCCCGGAGGATGTCATGACGTTCGCGCGCAAGGACCTGGCCGGCTACAAGACGCCGCGCTCGGTGACCTTCGCCGCCGAGATCCCGCGAACCGGCTCCGGGAAGATACTCAAGCGCGTCCTGCGCGAGCCCTTCTGGCAAGGGCGACGCGCACGCGTGTCGTGAAAGGAGCCTCCATGAAGCGTCTGATCCTCGCTGCCCTCGCCCTGTCGCTGCTCGCCACGCCCGCGCTCGCGCAGGACACTCCGCGCATGGGCGGCGTGCTCAAGGCGGCCATGATCGGCGAGCCGCCGTCGCTGGACCTGCACTGGACCACCGCGGTCATCACCCAGCAGATCACGTGGCACATCTACGAGACGCTCTTCACGTACGACAAGAATCTGCAGCCGATCCCCATGCTCGCGGACAGCCACACGGTGACGGACGGCGGGCGCCGCTACACCATCACGCTCAGGAAGAACGTCAAGTTCCACAACGGCAAGGAGATGACCTCGGCCGACGTGGTGCCCTCGCTGCAGCGCTGGGGCAAGATGTCCACCACCGGCAAGGCCCTGTGGAAGGGCGTGGAGGCGGTGGAGGCCAAGGACCCTTACACCGTGGTCATCCACCTCAAGGAGCCGTCGGGCTCCCTCCTGTTCGGCCTCGGCAGCCCGAACAACGGCGCCGCCATCTATCCCAAGGACGTCATGGCCGCCGCTGGCGAGGGCCAGATCAAGGAGTTCATCGGCACCGGCCCCTACCGGTTCGTCGAGCACAAGCCCGACCGGCACATCAAGCTGGTCCGCTTCAAGGAGTACGCGGTGCGGAGCGAGCCGGCCGACGGAGGCTACGGCGGCAAGCGCGTGGCCTACTTCGACGAGATCCTCTTCATCCCGGTGCCCGACGAGGCGGTGCGTCTGGCCGGCGTCGAGACCGGGGAGTACCACTACGCGCAGACCATCAAGGCCGATCAGTACGACCGGGTGAAGTCCCTGCCCGCGCTAGAGCCGCAGGTGGTGAAGCCCTACGGCTGGATCACCGCCGTCCCCAATCACAAGCAGGGCGTGATGGCCAACAAGAAGGTCCGCCAGGCCTTCCTCGCCGCACTCGACATGGAGCCGATCATGTCCGCGGCCATCGGCAACAAGGCGTTCTACCGGCTCGAGGGCGCTCTCTTCTATCCCGAGCAGGCGGCCTTCCACAGCACGTCGGGGGTGACCGGCTACAGCCAGAAGAACCCCACCAAAGCCAAGGCCCTGCTCGCCGAGGCGGGCTACAAGGGCGAGCCGGTGCGCTGGATCACCACGAAGGAGTACGACTGGATGTACAACGCCGCGCTCGTCGCCAAGCAACAGATGGAGGCGGCGGGCTTCGTGGTGGACCTCCAGGTGCTGGACTGGGCCACGCTGGTGCAGCGCCGCAACAAGCCCGAGCTCTACGACATCTTCTCCACCGGCTTCACGCTGGGCGCCGATCCCGCGATCGCCACGTCGATCCAGTGCAACTGGCCGGGCTGGTGGTGCAACGAGGAGAAGGAGCGCCTGGTCACGGAGATGCTCAAGGAGACCGATCCCAAGAAGCGGAAGGCCCAGATCGAGCGCGTCCAGGCCATCTTCTACGACGACGTCGGCCGCGTGAAGTTCGGCGACTACTTCACGTTCCAGGTCACGCGCAAGGAGATGCGCGGGTTCCGTCCGCAGCCCTTCCTCTACTTCTGGAACGCGTGGCTGGCCAAGTAAAGTAAGTGGCCGTCTACGTCATCCGTCGCCTCATCGCGGTCATCCCCGTGATGCTCGTCGTGGCGACGGTGTCCTTTGTCCTCATCCGCCTGGCCCCCGGCGATCCGGCCAGCGTGATCGCCGGGCCCTATGCGAGCGCCGAGGACATCGCGCAGATGCAGCGGGCACTGGGGCTCGATCAGCCCCTGCCCGTGCAGCTCGTGAAGTGGTGGGGCCGGCTCGCCCGGGGCGACCTGGGCGACTCGATCTTCCTCCGCCGCCCGGTGATCGAGGCGATTCTCGAGCGCCTGGAGCCCACGCTGCTCCTCACCGCGTGGTCCATGCTCGTGGCGGTGCTGGTGGGAATCCCGGTCGGCGTGATCTCCGCCCGCCATCACAACACCGTGCTGGACCAGTCCTTCATGGCCCTGGCCCTCCTAGGTCTCTCGGTGCCGAACTTCCTCCTCGGCCTGCTCATGATCCTCTGCTTCGGCGTCTGGCTCGGCTGGCTGCCCGTGGCGGGTTACGCCGCGCTGGAGACCGGGCTCTGGCCCAATCTCCGCTCCCTCATCATGCCGGCGCTCGCGCTCGGGCTCGTGCAGTCCGCCCTCATCGCCCGCATCACGCGCTCGAGCATGCTCGACGTGCTGCGGGAGCAATACATCCTCTCCGGGCGTTCAAAAGGCCTCTCCGAGCGAACGGTCATCTACAAGCACGCGCTCAAGAACGCCATCATCCCCACCCTCACCGTCATCGGCATCACCTTCGCCCTCCTCGTGGGCGGCGCGGTCGTGATCGAGACCGTGTTCAACATCCCGGGTCTCGGGCGCCTCATCATCTCCGCGGTGCTCCGTCGCGACTATCCCGTGGTCCAGGGCGTGGTGCTGCTGATCGCCGTCACCTACACCGCCATCAATCTCCTCGTGGATCTCGCCTATCTGGCGATCGATCCGCGGATACGATTTCGCTAACCCGAAGATGCGAAGCCACCTCATAGAGGTCGCCCCTTGGGGCGACCGTGGATCAAGTTAGATGGCCGGCGAGGTGAAGTGGCTCGGCGTCCGCGCCTTCCTGCGCCGCCGCAGCGCGGTGCTGGGGGCCGCGCTGGTGGTGATCAACCTGCTGATCGCGGTCGGCGCCACCCCCATCGCCGGGGTCGATCCCCAGGCCCTCGACGTGAAGGCGCGCCTGGCCCCTCCGACCGTCCAGCACTGGTTCGGCACCGATCACGTGGGGCGGGACGCATGGAGCCGCGTGATCTACGGTGCGCGCCTCTCCATGATCGTGGGCGGGTCGGTGGTCGTGCTGTCGTTCGTGGGCGGCGTGGCGTTCGGCGTGCTCGGCGGCTACTTCCGCGGCCTCGACAACGTGCTGATGCGGATGATGGATGGCCTCATGGCCTTCCCCGGCATCATCCTCGCCATCGCCATGATGGCCTCGCTCGGTCCGAGCGTGCTCAACGTGATCGTGGCGCTGGGCGTGGTGTACGTGCCGCGCGTAGCTCGCATCGTGCGCGGCTCGGTGCTGGTGATCCGCGAGACCCCCTATGTCGAGGCGGCGCGCGCGCTCGGCATCGGTGACGGCCGCATCATCGCGCGGCACGTGCTCCCCAACTGCATGTCGCCGGTCATCGTGCAGGGCACGTTCATCTTCGCGGCGGCAGTGCTCGGCGAGGCCGCGCTGTCCTTCCTGGGCGTGGGCGTGCCGCCCCAGATCCCGTCCTGGGGCAACGTGCTCGCGGAAGGCCGCTCGTATCTCCAGCAGGCGCCGTGGCTCACCCTCTTCCCCGGCGCCGCCATCATGGCGAGCATCCTCGGGCTGAACCTCTTCGGGGACGGCCTCCGCGATCTCCTCGACCCCAAGCTGCGCGGCGTGCAGGGCAGCGGCCGCGAGAGCTGAGCCCCCGCCTAGCGTCCACCCCACCCGGCGAGGCACGCGAGCGCGTCGGCCCGACCCTGCTCGAGCGCCCGGCTCATTGCTGCGCCGTCGAAGTCCAGCGGCCGGAGCCGCAGCGGCACGTTGGGCACGAGGAGCTGCACGTCCACGGCCGGATACTTGAGACGCGCCAGCTCCACGTCCCGCCGGATCTGATGGACCATGGCGGTCTCGAAGGCCTCCTCGAGCACGCGGGCGAGCGTGGTCGGCGGCGGCCCGCTCTCTCCGGCGGCGTAGCTCAGCACCACGATCACGCGGGGCGGCGGCGTGGGGCCGTCGAGCGCCTCCAGCACGGGCGCGCGGGCCACCAGGCCGCCGTCCACCAGCACCGCACCTCCGACGGGGACGGGCGGGAACAGCCCCGGCACCGCCGAGGCGGCGACCAGCGCGTCGACGGTGACGGTGCGGTTGTCGAACACGCGCACCGCCCGCCGCTCGAGGTCGGTGGCGACGACTCGCAGCGCCACCGGCGAGGCACGGATCCGGTCCAGATCCACCGCGCCCGTGATGAGCTGACGCAACGGCGCGGGATCGAGCAGCGAGCCCGCGCGGTCGAGCGCGAGCAGGGTCAGCCACCCGGGCAGGAGCCCCGCGAAGAACACGCCGGGTCGCAGCGCGTAGACCTGCTCGCGCGTCACGCCGCGCCACAGCGCCTCGAGGCGATCGAGCCGGCCGTCGGCGAGCGCGGCGGCGGTCAGGGCGCCCGCCGAGGAGCCGGCGGCGAGGCGGACGGGCACGCTGCGAGCGGCGAGGCCGAGCGCCACCCCCGCCTCGTAGGCACCCTTGGCGCCGCCGCCGGAGAGCACGAGCCCGGCGGGCGTCTCCGGCGGGAGCGCCGACGGCGTGCACTGGGCGCCCGCGCGTGCGGGCCACAGCGCCGCGAGAGCGATCAGCACCACCGCGGCCCGGCCGCACCCCGGCGCGCTCATGCGCCCGCTTAGGGGGATGCGGCGCGCCGCGCGCGCCACTCGACAACGACGGACTCCACGTCGAGCGGCGCCAGCTGCGTGGCGGGCCCTTCAGCGATCCGGCTGTTCACCCGCGCGATCTCGGCGTTGAGCGTGGTGACCTGTGCCCGCACATCGTGCTCGCGGCGTGCCGTCCACGCAGCGTCGAGACCGGCCTCCACCTTTCTCAGGAGGTCGAGGGCGGGAGGCAGGATGGAGAGCTTCTCCCGCTTGAGGAGCTTCTTCACCCACCAGTCGGGATCGTAGGGATCGGTGATGCCGGGGATCGGCCGCCCCGCCCCTTCGAGGCGTTCGAACTCGCCGGCCTGCTCGGCCTCCCGGATCAGCTCCTCGATCCAGTCGTGGTAGTTCTTCCCGGGCGGCTTGCTCTGCGGCATGGGCGATAGTCTACCCGCGCCCGGAGCTTCCGGGTATGCTCGCCGCATGACCCCTCCCGAGACCGACTGGCGCGCCTTCGATCGCATCCGCCACGACCGCCGTCGCGAGCAGGTCGCCAGTTTCGTCGACTTCCTCCGCCGCGACAGCGTGAGCCAGGAGCCCGAGCGTGTCCGCCTCTGCGCGGACTGGCTCGCCCGCCGCATGGATGCGCTGGGGCTCCGTCCCCAGGTGCTCGAGACCGGCGGGAACCCGGCGGTCTTCGGCGAGCGGCGCGTGCCCGGGGCCACGCGCACGCTGCTCCTCTACTGCCACTACGACACCAAGCCGATCCCGCTCGACGGGTGGCTTCAGCCTTCGCCGGTCGAGCCCGTGTTCCGCGCCGGCCTCGCCGAGGCGGGCGCGGCCATCGTCCCCTTCGAGGCGGTGCCCACGGACGCCCTCGCCACCCATCGCGTCTACGCGCGTGGCGCCTCCGACGACAAGGGGCCCATCTGGTGTCATCTGGAAGCGCTCGACTGCATGGGCGCGGCCGGACTCGCGCCCCGGGTGAACGTGAAGCTCGTCTTCGACGGCGAGGAGGAGATCGGGAGCCCGTTCTTCGGCGACTTCACCGAGAAGCATCGCGAGATGCTCGCCGCCGACCTCGTCCTCGTCACCGACGGGCCCAAGCACGACAGTGGCCGGCCCACCCTCTCGGGCGGGGCCCGGGGGAACATGAAGCTCGAGCTCGAGATCGAGGCCGCCCGCCGCGACGTGCACTCGGGGAACTTCGTGGTTCCCAACGCGGCGTGGCGGCTCAACGGCCTCCTCTCTTCCATGGCCACGCCCGACGGCACGCCGCTGATCGAAGGGCTGGAGGAGGACGTGCAGCTCCCCACCGCGGCGGAGCGTGCGCTCATGGCGGACATCCCCGTGGACTTCGCCGCCCTCGAGAAGGATCTCGGCGTGAAAGCCCCCGCGGATCTGCTGGACCGGCTGATGTTCCATCCCACGCTCACGATCCGGGGACTTCACTCGGGCTTTCTCGGCAAGGAGGCCAACACGATCATCCCTCACCGGGCCACCGTGCTCCTGGACGTGCGCCTGGTGAAGAACCAGACGGTGGCGCGCGTGTACGAGCGCATCGTCGCCCACATCCGCGCCCAGGGCTTCACCGTGCTCGAGTCGCCGGATGAGCCGCTCCCGGACCATCTCCGCGGCCGCGCGGTCCGTGTGGTGAGCAAAGGCGGCTACGATCCTGCGAAGACGCCGCTGGATCTGCCGGTGTGCCGCGAGGTCATCGGCGCGGTCGAGCGCGCGCACGGCGGGGAGCGCGCCCTGCTCCTGCCCACCCTCGGCGGCAGCGTGCCCCTCTTCGCCTTCACCGACATCCTGAAGCTGCCGACCCTCGTCGTCCCCTACGCCAACGCCAACAACCGCCAGCACAGCCCCAACGAGCACCTCAGGCTCGATCACCTCTTCCAGGGGATACGGACGACGGCGGGGCTGCTGCGCGATCTCGGGTAGCGGCCAGCCACGCCGTTGCCTCGTCGCGCAGCCGCGCACGCTCCGCGGCGGGCAGGCCCGCGGGGTCGAAGCGATAGCGATAATGCAGGGTGACCAGTCGCGCCAGCACCGCGCGCGACTCGGCGACCGGCGGGAGATCCTCCACGCGCCGCAGCCACTGGGCGGGCGGCTCGGCGGGTCGCCGCCCGAGCCCCAGCTCGGTGAGACATGCTTCCACCTGGTAGAACTCCGAGTCCATTCCCGCGCGCGTGCGCGGACCCTCCGGCACGGGCCGTGTCGCCTCGGCGCGTCGCCGGCGGCGCACGAAGAAGAGCCGCCAGATCAGGATGAGCGTCAACGGAACGAGGAGCCAGCCGAGCCACGTGGTGACGCCGGCGCGGCGCTCGCCGTAGCGCCAGCGGTCGAAGCCGTACCCCGCCCAGGCGAAGAGGTCCGACAGCGGCTGCCACCAGGACGCCTGCTGCCCTTCCAGCTCGCCCCAGCCGGGTGGCGTGGTGTCGAGGTCGCGCCAGGCGCCGTCGAGCCACACGAGCGCCCAGGAGTGGGCGTGGCGCGCGCGCACCACCCAGGCGCCCTCGAGCGGGCTCCACTCCTGCACGGAGTAGCCCGTCGCGTACCGGGCGGGAATGCCGGCCGCCCGCAAGAGCAGCACGGTGGCGGTCGCGAAGTACTCGCAGTGCCCGGTGCGGGAGCGACGCAGGAAATCCTCCAGCACGGACACGTCGGCCTCCAGCTTCGGCCGCTCGAGGGAGTACCGGAAGCTCTCGCGGAAGTATTGCTGCACCGCCGCCGCCACCGCCTCGGGCGGCTTCCCCACCAGTCCGAGATCGCTCGCCAGCCGCGCGACGGCGGGGCCGTCCACGATGGGGAGCTGCACATCGGGGTCACCCGGCGCCCCGTCCAGGTGCGATCGCTCGCCGACCAGCGCGGTGTAGGTGATCAGCCCCAGTCCCTCGTCCACCTTCACCGCCCCCAGGCGATTCCGCTCGACGCGCACGGCCGCGAGCCGGTCGATCTCGTAGGGGTCCGCGGGTAGCGCCAGCACACCGCGCCCGCGCCGGAGGGATGCGGACACGGTGACACGCGCGCGCGGGGGCCCGCCCGCGCCGAGGCGCCACGTCGTGCCGTTCCCTTCCGGCGACACCGGGGTGAAGCCCGCGTCCACCGCCAGCCACGAGGGCGTGGCGAACACGTTGTAGCTGGCCTCGCGGAGGAGCAGCGGCGGCCGCGCGCCCTCGCCGGGCTCGACGCGCAGCAGGATACGGTCGGAGAGCTTGAGCCGCCCGATCGAGCCGATGGCCGTGCTGCTCCGGAACGGATCGGTGTCGCGCCGCATCCACTCCGCCAGCCACTCGAGCGCCGTGGCCTCCACCGCCCGCTGCGCGCGATGTAGCCCCACGTGCCCCGCCCAGCCCGCCGCCGCCACCACGAGCAGCAGCGCCGCCCACGTCGCGGGCAGCACGCCCGGCGTCCGCACCCGCCAGAGCGCGACCGCGGCCAGCGCGACCGCGCACACGTAGAAGCCCTCGCCCCGCACGTTGGCGGCGCTCGCGGCGAGAATGCAGATCACGAGATAGGGGTACCGGAGATCCAGCGTGCTCGGGGCGGGCGTACCGTCGGCGTCGGCCTTCTTCCGCTGGCTCCAGAGGAAGATGCGCACGTCGACGCCGGGCGAGGTGCTGTAGACCTGGGCCCCGATGAGGGGGAACACCATCAGCGGGAACCACTGGAAGATGAGGGCCAGCACGCGGGGAGCGTCCGTGGTCGCCCCGAGATAGACCACGAGGCCGACGAAGATCACCGAGCACAGATCCGACACCCGGTTGAAGTCCGCGCGCGCCAGGTCCCAGCGCCACGGCAGCAGCCGCACCCCCTCCAGCAGCGCCGCCATCACACACGCTGCCGGCCACAGCCCCGTCTGCCACCCCCAAAAGACCAAGGCACCAGCAAGCAAAAAACCCGGAGGAGCACTGGCGACGCGAGCGGAGCCAGTGGCTGTGGGGGGGTCTGGGGGAGGAGCGGAGCCCGCTCCCCCCCAGCCCAAATAATCAGAAATCGGCCTCACGTGCCTATCTCCCGCTCACAGACGCGCGAGGCCCTCGGCGATCTTGCCGACCTCGAGCCAATGCGGCGCGAGGGCGTGGTCGGCCGCGCTCGGCACGGGCGGCGCGCCGGGCGGCGTGATCACGAGGCTCAGCGTGGGGACACCGGCGCCGCGAAGCGCTTCCGCGAAGGCGCGGCGCTCGGCGTCCCAGGCGAGCAGCACGAGGATGGCGCCGGAGAGCGCGCCGTGCCGCTCGAGCACCGCGCCGCGGAGCGCGGCGAAGGGCTTGCCCACGCAGGGCTCGACGCCGGCCAGGATCTCCAGCATGCGGTCCGCGTGGGCCAGGCCGCGGCCGGCGGTGAAGCAATAGGCCTCGGGCCCCACGAACATGAGGTCGAGGAGAGAATCTTGGCTCGGGATCGCGACCGTGAACGAGGCGGCCACCGACACCGCCTCCTCGAACACGGCGGCGGCGTCCGGGTGCCCGAACGTGTCGAGCACCAGCGCGTGCCGCACGAAGAACTCGTCCTGATACTCCTTCACGATGGGCTTCCCCGCGCGCGCCCAGCTCCGCCAGTGGATGCGCCGCAGCGGATCGCCCGGGCGATAGTCCCGCAGCGAGGCGAACTCCTCCGAGTCCCCCACCGAGGCGGCCAGCTGCACCCCACCCTGCTGATACCGGCGTGAGCCCGGCAGATCCAGATCCGGCACCGGATAGCGCCGCGGGAGAATGAGCAGCGACTGCGGCGCGCGGAGGCCGACGAAGCCGCGGAAGAGGCCGAAGGGGTCGGGCCGCGCGATCGTCACCCCGACGAGACGGAGCCGTCCGCGGCGCACCGGCACCGCGTCCACGCGCACCTCCACCTCACCGCCCGGCAGCACCGGAGGCACGGGCGCCTCGGTGAAGCGCGCGCCCCGCCGCCGCTCGATGAGCCACATCCAGCGCGGGTAGCCCACCGTCCGGTCGAACCAGTTGCGCCGCTCCTCGCCCGGCTCCCGCGTCGCGAGGAACTCGTCGAGGGACGGACGCGGGTCCTCGGTGTCCTCGAGGAGCACGAGCCCGCGCTGAGACCGGCTGCCGTCGTTTCGCACGGTCACCCGGTAGCGGAGCGGCTCCCCCGCCGTCGCGAAGCGCGGCATCGTGCGGTGCACGCTGAGCCGCGCACGGAAGGTCAGGCTCGCGAGGAGCGCGGTGGCGAGCAGCGCGACGAGGAAGGCGAAGGCCTGGTACGCGAGGGTGCGGTTGGTGTCGAGCCCCACCACCGCCGCCGCGAGCACGCTGGTCAGGGCGAGCGACCCGCCGCGGGTGAAGCGCCGGCTCTGCCAGTGCTGCACCACCCAGGTCCAGCGGAACGCGCGAAAGAGCAGGCGCCGCATGCCGCGCCCGGCCCGGCTAGGCGGGCACCGGCAAGGTCTTGACGATCTCCTCCACGATGCTCTGCGCGGTGACGCCGGTGAAGCGGGCCTGCGACTCGACGACCATGCGGTGCGCCATCACCGGGAGCGCGATCTCCTGGACGTGCTCCGGCGTGACGAAGTCGCCGCCGTCGAGCAGCGCCAGGGCCTGCGCCGCCTTCATGAGGGCGAGCGAGGCGCGCGGGCTCGCCCCCAGGGAGACACCGGCGGCCGCGCGCGTGGCCTGCACGAGGTCCACCACGTAGCGCTTGAGCTCGGGGCTGATGCGCACCATGCCGACCTGCGCCCGCAGCGTCACCACCTCGTCGATCGACACGCAGGGCATGACCTCGTCGATCGGATGTCCCCGCTCCTGGTCCGAGAGGATCGCCACCTCGTCCTCGGGCGCCACGTAGCCGAGCCCGAACTGCAGCGCGAAGCGGTCCATCTGCGCCTCGGGCAAGGGATAGGTGCCCCGGAACTCCACGGGATTCTCCGTCGCGATGACGAAGAACAAGGACTCGAGCGGATGCGTCGTCCCGTCCACGCTGATCTGGCCCTCGGCCATGGCCTCGAGCAGCGCCGACTGGGTGCGGGGCGACGCCCGGTTGATCTCGTCGGCCAGCAGCACGTTGGTGAAGATGGGGCCGCGGTGGAAGCGGAAGGCCTGATCGCGCTGGTCGAAGATCGACACGCCCAGGATGTCCGACGGCAGGAGATCGGGCGTGAACTGCACCCGCTTGAACTGCGCTCCGATGGAGCGCGCGAGGGCCTTGGCCAGCGTCGTCTTTCCGGTGCCGGGAAAGTCGTCGAGCAGCACGTGCCCGCCGCTCGCGAAGGCGGCCAGGAGCTTGCGGATCGCGGCACTCTGGCCCTTCATGACCCGGCCGATGCCGGCGGCCAGACGCTGGGAGACCTCCCGGGGTGGGCGCGGCGCGGACGTCACCTCATCAGGATGCGGCTCTCCTACCTTTTAGGTCAAGAAAACCCCGAATCACACTTTGGTGGTCGGATAGCCGTCCGGGTGCGCCAGGTGCCAGCTCCAGGCCGACTCCACGATGGTGGCCAGGTCCGGCCGGGCCGGGCGCCATCCCAGGATGGCTTGTGCGCGGGAGGCGTCGGCGACCAGGCAGGGTGGATCGCCGGCCCGCGCGCCCATGAAGCGCGACGGAATCGGCCGTCCTGTCACCCGGCGCGCCACCTCGAGCACCTCGAGCACGGAGGCGCCCTTGCCGTTGCCGAGATTGATCTGCTCCGAGGCCCGCCCGGCGCGCAGATGGTCCAGCGCCAGCAGATGCGCATCGGCCAGATCGCTCACGTGGACGAAGTCCCGGATCGCGGTGCCGTCCGGGGTGGGATGATCGCGCCCGTAGATGACCACCCTGGGCGCCGTGCCGCGCGCCGCGGCCAGCACGTTGGGGATGAGGTGGGTCTCGAGCGCGTGATCCTCCCCGTGCGTCGCCGTGGCGCCCGCCGCGTTGAAGTAGCGCAGGGCCACCGAGCGCAGCCCATAGGCGCGGTCGTACGTCTCGAGCATGCGCTCCATGACGAACTTGGTCCAGCCGTAGGGATTGGTGGGCGACTGGGGCGTGTCCTCCTTGAGCGCCCGCGCGCCCGGGTCGCCGTACGTCGCGCAGCTCGACGAGAACACCAGGCGGCGCACCCCCGCCTTTACCAGGGTGTCCAGGAAGGTGATCCCCTGCGCCACGTTGTTGCCGAAGTAGAGCGACGGCGCCGTCATCGACTCGCCGACATAGGCGAACGCGGCGAAGTGCAGGCAGGCGTCCAGCGCATGCGTCCGAGCGATGCGCGCGACCAGCCCGGCGTCGCCCACGTCACCCAGATAGAACGGCACGAGCGGCGCCACCGCCGCCCGGTGGCCCCGCGAAAGATTGTCCAGCACCACCACCTCCTCGCCCCGCTCGCGCAGGGCTTCCACCACCACGCTGCCGATGTATCCGGCCCCGCCCGTCACGAGCACCGCCATGGCGGGGCCTCAGGCGGCCATCCGGCCGGTGAGCCGGAGCTGCTCGGCGATCCAGCGATAGGTCCGGGCGAGCCCGTCTTCCAGGCTCACCGTCGGCTCCCAGCCGAGCACCTGACGCAGGCGCGTATTGTCGCTGTTACGGCCGCGGACGCCCTGCGGCTTGGTGAGGTCGTGCTGCTTGTAGACCCGCTTGCCGGCGATCGCGCTCACGATGTCGACGAGCTCGTCGATGGTGACCATGCGGTCCTGGCCGAGATTGAGGGGTTCCGCGTGGTTCGACTCCATCAGGCGATGAATCCCCTCGACACAGTCGTCGATGTAGCAGTACGAGCGGGTCTGCTTGCCGTCGCCCCACACC
>Ga0075423_10003289_pt1 | contig 14865 bp, 13 predicted proteins | sample SoiMethybrSBSTD2_FD_80114 | JGI IMG/M metagenome (GOLD analysis project Ga0075423, IMG submission 80114) | Bulk soil microbial communities from a Populus tree surrounding site in Tennessee, USA - Soil MetaG P. TD hybrid SBSTD2 | ecosystem: Environmental > Terrestrial > Soil > Tree plantation...
AACCGAGGATGGTTGCGTACGGACGCTGACCTTTTGCCAGCTGTGCGAGAATTTCTTTCTGGACGGTGGGGAAGCGCGCCCTTCCGTTGACGAATCGCTCGTTCCCCTCGCGTAGTCGCGCGAGCACATCATCGGCGCTCCGCGTCACTGAAGTCTCGTGCGCCACGCTCATGCCACCGTGCTCAGTGCCATGACGCTACGAGTGGCGGCGACGCTTCACGTGCAGCTGGGCCAGCGAGCGAGCCAGTGACGCATTGATCGTTGCCACTTCCTCATCGGAGATCTTGTCCTGCAGGCGGGCCGCGGCACGTTGCCGCGCCTCCTCGACCTTGGCCTCATCAATGTGATCCGATGGGATCGCCATGTCCGTCACGATCGCGACGCGGTTGGCTGTCACCTCGACGACCCCTTCTCCGACGGCCAGGTAGGACTCGCGGCCATCTTTCTGCACGATGATTTCCCCCGGGACGATCTGGGTCAGCAGCGGGATGTGCATCGGGTACACGCCAATCTGTCCCTCAATCGCGGGCAGCGTGACCATATGGACGTCCTCGGAGTAGACGACGGCATCCGGTGTGACGATTTCGAGCTTCATTGTCGCGGCCATCTGTGCCCCTTATGACGTCAGCCACGATGGCCACGAAGGATCGCCACGAAGATCACGAAGGGCCACGAAAGCATTCTCGTGTGCTTCGTGATCATCGTGTCCTTCGTGGCCTCATGTTCGTGGCCTTCATGTTCTCCGTGGCTTCATCTTCGTGCGCTTCGTGGCTTCAGTTCTGCCTGATCTCCTCGATCCCGCCCTTCATGTAGAAGTTGTCCTCGGCGACGTCATCGTGTTTGCCGTCGAGGATCTCCTTGAATCCGCGCACCGTGTCGCCCACTTCCACCTGCCGGCCTTCGCGTCCCGTGAACACCTGCGCCGAGCTGAACGGCTGGCTGAGGAAGCGCTGAATCTTGCGGGCGCGGAACACTGTCTGTTTGTCTTCTGGCGACAGTTCGTCCATGCCGAGAATGGCGATGATGTCCTGCAGGTCCTTGAATCGCTGGAGGACCTTCTGCACGCCGCGCGCGACGTCGTAATGCTCCTGGCCGACGATTTCAGGCGCGAGCGCACGTGAGGTCGAGGACAGCGGATCCACGGCCGGATAGATCCCCAGCTCGGCGATCGAGCGCTCCAGGACGATCGTTGCATCGAGGTGGGCGAAGGTCGTGGCTGGAGCCGGATCGGTCAGGTCGTCCGCGGGCACGTAGACCGCCTGGAACGACGTGATCGACCCCTTCTTCGTGGACGTGATGCGCTCCTGCAACGCGCCCATTTCGGCGGCCAGCGTTGGTTGATAGCCGACGGCGCTTGCCGTGCGACCGAGCAGGGCCGAGACCTCGGAGCCCGCTTGCGAGAACCGGAAGATGTTGTCGATGAAGAGCAGCACGTCCTGGTTCTTCTCGTCGCGGAAGTACTCCGTGATGGCCAGGCCGGAGAGGGCGACACGCAGACGCGCGCCAGGCGGCTCGTTCATCTGTCCGTAGACAAGGGCAATCTTCGAGGCATTGAGATCCTTCTCGTTGATCACGCCCGCCGTGGCCATCTCGTGATAGAGGTCGTTGCCCTCGCGCGTGCGCTCGCCGACCCCGGCAAACACCGACACACCGCCATGCAGCTTGGCGATGTTGTTGATCAGTTCCATGATGACGACGGTCTTGCCCACGCCGGCGCCTCCGAACGCCCCGATCTTGCCGCCCTTGAGGAACGGACAGATCAAGTCGATCACTTTGATGCCGGTCGAGAGCACATCGGGAGACGTGGATTGATCGACCAGTGACGGCGCGGGGCGGTGGATCGGGTAGTATTTCTCGGCGACCACCGGTCCCCGTTCGTCGACGGGAGCGCCGGTGACGTTGAGGACGCGGCCCATGACGCCGGGCCCCACCGGCATGTGAATCGGTCCGCCACTGTCGGTGACCTTGTAGCCGCGCTTGAGTCCTTCGGTTCCCGACATCGAAATGGTGCGGACCCACCGGTCGCCGAGGTGCTGCTGCACTTCGAGCGTCAGCGTCACGGGGCGATCCAGGACGGTGTAATCGACGGTCAAGGCGTTCGTGATCGCTGGGAGTGCGTCGGGAAACGCGACGTCCACCACCGGACCATCGACTTGCACGATCGTGCCTGTGTTCATACGGATGCCTTCCAGCTCAGTTCGCCTGGCCGCCGGCGATCTCCAGCAGTTCCTGCGTGATGGCCCCCTGACGCAACTTGTTGTAGTGCAGCGTCAGGTCCTTGATCATGGTGTTGGCGTTGTCGGTCGCGCTCTTCATCGACACCATGCGCGCGCTCTGCTCGCTGGCCTTGGCGTTGAGCAACACGGTGTAGAGCAGGATGTTGAGGAAGTGCCCCAGCAGGTAGCTCAAAATCGACTCGGGGTCGGGCTCGAAGCGGAACTCGGTCGTGTCGCCGGCCAGTTCTTCCTCGGGTTGCGCGTCTGGAGTTCTCAGGCCCTTGATTTCGCCGATCGGCAGATATTCGATGGCGACCGCCTGCTGGGTCAGCGTGTTGATGAAGCGCGTGGCGACGAGGATGACCTCGTCGACCTCGCCCTTCAAGTAGAGGTCGCGCGCCATGGCCGCGATCGCCCGGGCCTCAGTGAATCGCGGCGTATCCCCATACGGAAAGTCGGCGACGAGCTCACGGCGTGTGCGCGCTACGAACTGCGCGGCCTTGCGACCGGCCGTGATGAAGACCGTCGAACGATGATCGTACCGCCCGACGAGCCGGAACAGATTGCTGTTGAGCGCTCCGCACAAGCCCTTGTCCGACGACACGAGGATGACCAGGCGCTTCTTCACCGGGCGCACCTCGAGCAAGGGATGCGTGAAGTCGGTCACCCGCGTGACGGCCCGGCGCTGGATGCGATACACCAGGCGGACGAACGGACGCACGTCGATAGCCGCCTGCTGTGCCTTGCGCATCTTCGACGCCGCCACCATCTGCATGGCTTTGGTGATCTGCGCCGTGCTCTTGATCGACTTGATGCGCCGCCGTATCTCGCGCGTGCTGGCCATCGGTCAGCTCCAGAGTGGCTTGAACGCGGCGGCGGCAGCCTTCAGCCCGTTCACGAGGTCGTCGCTCAGCGCTTTCTCGCGGCCGATTTGCGCGAGCAGGCTGGCTTTGGACGTCGTCAGGAATTCGGTCAGCTTGGTCTGAAAGTCCTTGATGCGTTCGACCGGGACGTCGTCCATGTGACCGTTCTGCACCATCCACAGCATGGCGACCTGGGTCTCGACCGGGATTGGGTTGTATTGCGGCTGGTTGAACAGCTCGATGATCCGCTTGCCGCGATCGATCTTGGCCTGCGTCGTCGCGTCGAGGTCCGAACCGAATTGCGCGAACGCCGCCAGCTCGCGGAACTGCGCCAGATCGCCCTTGAGCCGTCCGGCCACCTGCTTCACGGCTTTGACCTGCGCCGCCGATCCAACGCGCGACACCGACAGGCCGACTGAGATAGCGGGCCGGATGCCTTGATAGAACAGGTCCGTTTCGAGATAGATCTGACCGTCGGTAATGGAGATGACGTTGGTCGGGATGTACGCCGACACGTCGCCCGCCTGCGTCTCGATGATCGGGAGCGCGGTGAGCGAACCGTTGCCATACTGCTCTCCGACTCGCGCGGCTCGTTCGAGAAGGCGGCTGTGCAGATAGAAGACATCGCCTGGGTACGCTTCGCGGCCTGACGGCCGCTTGAGCACGAGCGACACCTGCCGATAGGCGACGGCGTGCTTGGAGAGATCGTCGTACACGATGAGGGCGTCCATGCCGTTGTCCATGAACCACTCGCCCATGGCGGCCCCGGCAAACGGCGCCAGGTACTGATTGGTCGCAGAATCGGCGGCGGGGGACGCGACGATAATCGTGTACGCCATGGCGCCCGCCTCTTCGAGGACGGCGATGAGGCGCGCGATGGTCGACTGTTTCTGGCCGATCGCGACGTAGATGCTGTAGAGCGGACGATAGTCCTTGTCGCCGGCGGCTTCAGCCTGCTGGTTCAGACGAGCCTGGCTGATGATGGTGTCGACACAGATCGTCGTCTTGCCGGTGGACCTGTCGCCGATGATCAGCTCGCGCTGCCCGCGGCCGATCGGAATCATCGCGTCGATGGCCATGATGCCCGTTTGTACGGGCTGGCTGACCGGTTTGCGTCGCATGATGCCGGGCGCGATCTTCTCGACCGGGTACGCCACAGTGCTCGCGATTGGCCCTTTGCCGTCGATCGGTTCTCCGAGCGTGTTGACGACGCGACCGAGCAGACCCTTGCCGACCGGGACCTGCAGCAGTTTGCCCGTCGCACGAACCTCGTCGCCCTCTTCGAGACTCGTGTACTCGCCGAGGACGATGACGCCGACCTCCGTCTCCTGGAGGCTGAGCGCGAGGCCCGTGATGCCGTTGCCGAAATCGAGCATCTCGTTGAGCATGACGTCGCTCAGACCTTCGACGCGGGCCACGCCGTCGCCGATCTCACGGATGACACCGATGTTCTGCTTGACCGCGGCAGTCTTTGCGCCCGCGATCTGTGCCTCGATGTCCTGAATCAAGTTCGCCATGAATTAACCTCGATGCTCAAAACCGTTCCTCGAGCGCAGTCAGGCGACCCTGGATGCTCCCGTCGTAGACATCGCTGCCTACCGTGACTCGTACGCCACCGAGCAGCCTCGGGTTGTTCGCGTAGGACATCAGCAGGCCGCGGCCGTACATGCGCACGAGCTCTGATTCGATCTGTGCTTGTATTTCGCCGGGGAGCGGGGAAGGACTCTCGACCTTCGCGCTGTGGGCCTCTTGCCTCAGTCTCACGCGACGTTGGAATATCGAGAGGACCTTGAGGCCGCCCGGTCTCCCAGCCGCGATGACTTTCTCCACCACCTGGCGCACGCGTGTTTCATCAAGCGAGCCGCCGACGAGGCACAGCCCGAAGAGCCGCTTTGCTTCACTTTGCGCCTGCCTGTTCGTCTTCATCGGCTGTTCCCGCTAGTGGGCCGAGAGCTCTCTGGCTGTTTCCTCGGCCAGGCGTCGTTCATCGTCCGGAGTCAGTACTTTGCCGACGACGGCCGTCGTGGTCTGGACGACGAGGCGGCCCACTTCGCGACGGAGCTCGGCGAGCATGCGCGCGTGTTCCTGCTCGGCCGCTTCGCGCGCCTTGGCCAGGATCTGTTCGGCCGTGACAATCGAGCGCTGCGCTTCCTGTTCCTGGAGCCGCTTGGCGATGTCGCGCGCCTCGGCGATGAGTTGTTGCGAATGCGCCTGTGCGTCCGCCATCACGCTCTTCCGCTGTGACTCGATGTTGGCGAGTGCGGCGTTGATCTTCTCGGCGTTGGCCTGGCCCAGAGCGATCTGCTGGCGCCGTGCCTCGAGCATACGCAGCACGGGTTGATAGGCCAGCCAGTACAGCGCGGCGCAGACGATGGCGAAGCTGATGAACTGCGCGGTCAGGTGCGGCCAGTCCACGCCGAAGGTCGTGGCGATCTTTTCGACCGGCCCGCCACCGGTCTCCTGTTGCAGCATCAATGCAAGCACGCTCATGTGGCACCCTCGTCGACCAAGGCTCTTGAAATCCGTCTCCGGTCTACAGTCTCCGGTCTCCGGTCCAGTCGAACGCGTGACGTCGGGGGCATATTTTGTCGCGCCACCCTGGCCATCGCGATCCTCACTGCACGAGGAACAGCGCGTAGAACACGATGGCTTCCGCGAAGGCAATGGCTAGAATCGATTGCACGAGGATCGGTGTGGCAGCCCCCGGATTTCGTCCGACCGCTTCGGAGGCTTTCATCCCGATCAAACCGACGGCCAGGGCGGCGCCCAAAACCGCGAGAGCGACGTGAAAATTGCCGGTCAACATGTTCTCTGTTCCTCCCTCGATGGTCGCCGCGCGTCCGAGGCAATCGAGCCTCGTCCGCTAGTGGTGCGCGGCGGCGGATCCTTCCTCGTGATGCTGGCAAATCAGCAGCGTGAACACCGCCGTCAGCAACATGAACACCAGCGCTTGAACCAACCCGACGAGCAATTCCAGAAAGTAGAAGGGGATTTGGACCAACCAGGCGATGTACGGCACCTGCGCCATGGTTTCGAGCATCGTTTCACCGGCGAAGATGTTTCCGTAGAGTCGAAAGCTGAGTGAGACCGGGCGAAACAGAATCGAGATGACCTCGAGGAGGCCGGCCGCAAAGAAGACGACCACCATGAGCACCTTGAGGGCTCCCGTCGTCGTTCCCTTGGGCGCAAACATCTCCTTGAAGAAACCCAGGGGCCCGAGGGCTTGCAGCCCCCAGACGATCCAGCAGGCGAAGAACACGAGGGCCATGGCAAGCGTCAGATTGACGTCGGCGTTGGCCCCTCGAAAGAACGGTTCCTCGAGCTGAAACCCTTCGGCCGTGTAGTGCCCCCATCCCATCGAGCCGACACCCGGGACGAGGCCGAGCCAGTTGGACGCCAGGATGAAGATGAACACCGTGCCGAAGAACCAGAAGGTCTTCTTCGCCAGCTGCGCCCCCAGCAACCCTTCGAGGAACCCATACAAGCCCTCAACGAGCCACTCGAGGAAGTTCTGGGCGCCCTCCGGCACCTGTTTCATGTTTCGTGTCGCCAGCTGCGCGAAGACGATGAGTCCGATGGTGACGATCCAGGTGACGACCATCGAGTTGGTCACCGGGAGACCGAACGGCCGCGCGATTTCCACGGCGCTCTGCGAGAGTCGATGGTGTTCCTGCGCCAGCACCGTGTCCGTGGCGCACCAGGCAACGGCCACGGTTGACGTGGCGTGTAGCAGCGGCGTCATGAAACTGCGTCTCATGTGCTTATCCACCGAGCGCGATGGTGACAGCGACCAGGACGAGGCCGAATATCACCATGGCGATACCCGTGCGCCAGCCCGGCCGCCCGGCGTGGGCGCCGAGAGACCATCCCATGCCGAACAACATCAGGATCGCGATCGCATTCGACGCACGCATTGCCACGCTGGGCTGCGAAACCACGACGAACGGGATCACGATGGGAAGCGTGGAGAGGAACACCAGGAGAAACACGCCGAACGCTCCAACGAGGTCCCTGCGCTCCAGCAGCCCTGTTGGCTCCGGAACCTGCCGGAGGCGTTGATATAAGGATTCGACCTCTGACGTCGTCAGCACCGCGGAGAGAGCGGAGGGAAGTGCCTCCAGGATGACACCATGTGCGACGGCCGGATCGCGATTCTCGCGAACGGTACGGAGCATCATCAGCTTGCGGCCGCGATCGACGTAGATCGCCATGAGATAGAAGGCCGCGTCGACGATTCCCCAGGCCACGTTGCACCCGAGCGCGGCGACCAGCACTTCGCGCGTCTCCGCGTGGCCGCTCTCCACCACGCTGATCGAGCTGGTGAAGCTCAGGACCATGATGACGCCGAAGAGAATCTCCGACGTCCGCTCGAGCGGATCGAGGATGGGACCGGGTGCGTTCGCTGACCATGTACTCAAGACCGGCGCACAACTCAGCACGTCTTGTGCCAGCGGAAGGGGTCATTGAAGTTGGCTGCGCGAGACGATGACCAACGGGCAAGAGGCGTGGACTGACCCTCGCGCCATCAGGTGATCGCGCTCTCAGATCCTGATGACTCGAGGATTCGAACACTGCGGCAGGCCGCGAGAAAGCGCGGCCGCGCCGAACCAAACGGCCTCCGTCAATCCGGAGCACCTCCACTCCATTGGAGCACCGGCTGACCGCTCGCCATCACGCGTGGCCGTCGGTCGTGAAAACCACCAGCACCCGTGATCACCAAACCGGGGTGACCCCCGGAGACTCACTGGCACACGATGTGCTCAACGCGCCGTCATGACAACGACGGAGACGTTCATGCACCCCGATTCGACAGCGGCTCGAATCGATCGCTTGACGGGTCAGATCGCGGCGTCTGCGGTCAGCGTCGGACCGGACATGGTTGCCGCACTCATCACGGATGCCCTGCGCCGGGTCTGCGAGTTGCTGGGAGCAGATGTCGGAACGCTCGAAGGCCTCTCTGAAGACGCGACAAACCCGGTGTCCCGTCAATGGTGGGTTCGGCATGCCGCCGCGGTCGGTCTGGAGCCGGCGCTGACGATCCGCGTGCCGGTCCAGGGAGGGGGAGAGTTCGCGTTGTCGGTCGGCATGACCACCGGCGGCTCGGCGTGGTCGGGAGCCGTTGCGGATAGTTTGCAGGCGCTCGCTCACGTCATGGTGCTCATTGTGCTGCGCGCCCAGCAGGCACAGGAACTCGAGCGAACCAGGTTGAACGCGGCATCTTCCGCCTCGTCGCCAGCTCGAGCGTTCGATCAGGGCTGGGACGCGGACGATTTTCAAAACATCATCGGCGACAGCCCCGCTTTGCGCATTGCGCTGGCGCGCGTTCAGGAAGTGGCGCCGACGGATGCGTCCGTAATGCTGCTCGGTGAAACAGGCACCGGCAAGGAACTGTTTGCGCGGGCTGTACACAATCGCAGCACGCGCCGCCATCGCCCGTTTGTCAGCGTCAACTGCGCGGCGCTGCCGTCCACGCTGATCGAGACGGAACTGTTCGGCCATGTTCGGGGTGCGTTTACCGGCGCGGTTGCGATGCGTCAGGGTCGCTTCGAACTCGCCGACGGCGGAACGCTCTTCCTCGACGAGATTGGCGACCTTCCGGCGGACGTGCAGGCCAAGCTCCTGCGCGTGTTGCAGGAAGGCCAGTTTGAACGGGTGGGGTCCTCACAGTCGCGCAAGGTGGACGTCCGCATCGTTGCTGCCACGCATCACGATCTCGGGGCGGCAATGAAGGACGGGCGCTTTCGCGCGGACTTGTACTACCGGCTCAACGTGTTTCCGATCGCGCTCCCGCCGTTGCGCGAGCGGCTGGAAGATCTGCCGCGGCTCGTGTGGTATTTCGTTAACCGCCGGCAGCGCGCGCTGAATCGCAAGTTCACCAACATTCCCGAGTCTGTGTTTGCGTCTCTGCAGGAGCGATCATGGCCGGGCAACGTACGGGAGCTCGCGAATGTCATCGAGCGCGCCATGATTCACTCCACCGGCAGCACGTTGGTGCTGGACGATGTCGCCGGGCCGGAGCGATCAGCGGCCGCGCGCGATGCGGGCACGCTCGAAGAGATGGAGCGGCAGTACGTCGAGGACGCACTGCGACGATGCCGCTGGCGAATCAACGGCCGCGGCAACGCCGCGGAAGTGTTGGGGCTGCATCCCAACACGCTCCGCAATCGCATGAAAAAGTTTGGGATCCAACGTCCGAAAGGTCCGGTGCCCTTCGATCCAGGGCGACTTTCGGCGTGAATCTGGGAGCGGGCTTATCACGACGCGCGGGTGCGCTCACCGTCTGCGGTGATTGCGAAGTGTCATTCTTGCGGATCTTCCCGACAATGACGCGGCACACCCCTTGCTGAGGTGCACAACGTGTGGTGCCGGATTCAACTGAAACGCGAGGGTGGACGTTTTGTGGTGCATCTGGCTGGGCACCTCAGTGAGGCGCAGGTCCCCGAGCTTCTCGCCGCATGCGCGGAGGCGGCGCATCCGATCGTTGAACTCGACGAGCTCGTCTCGGCGGATGCGGTAGGCCTCGACGCTTTGGTGCGAATCGAGCAGCACGGCGCGGAACTGGTTGGTCTCCTCGAGTATTTGCGGTTTGAGATCGACGCGTTGAAGCGCAAGCAGCGCACGTGACGCCAGTCACGGACAGAAAGAGAAGGACGAGAGCATGGAATCGGACCTTAGAAGGACAGGGCTCGCTGCCGGCGCCGTTGTTGCCGCGTTGAGCCTGGCGTGTCAAAAGCCCGCCCCGCCACCTCCTCCACCGCCAGAGGTGTACGTGACAGCCGTCGCCCAGCGGGACGTGCCCGTGTACCTGGAGCTGGTCGGGCAGGCGAAGGGTTTCCAGGACGTTGATATCCGGGCGCGCGTCGAAGGCTACCTCGAGAAAGTGAGCTTCAACGAGGGGACCTTCGTCCGGCAGGGGGACCCGCTGTACGAGATCGATCGGAAGCCGCTCGAAGCGACTCTGGCGCAAGCCAAGGCAGACCAGGCGACTGCCGAGGCCAGACTGTCCAAGGCCAATAACGACGTCGCTCGCTACACACCGCTCGTCGCCAAGCAGGCAGTCAGCAAGCAGGAACTGGACAACGCGCTTGCCGAACAGGATGCCTCGCGGTCACAGGTCGAGGCCGGCAAAGCCGCCGTCGAGAAGGCAACGCTCGATCTCAGTTACACCCGCATCGCGTCGCCCATCAACGGGCTCATCGGGACCACGCAAGTGAAGGCAGGCAATCTGGTCGGGCGAGGTGAAAGCACGCTGCTGACGACGGTGTCGCAGATCGATCCCATGCTGTTCCTGGTCGGCGTGACCGAAGCCGACTACCTCCGGATCGCCAGACGTGCCCCGAGCGCGGCCACATCGCAGACTCCGCGCGGCCGCGAGGGTATCGAGCTCACGCTGTCCGACGGCACGAAGTATCCGCAGACGGGTCGCGTCAACACCGTGGAACGTGCGGTCGATCCCACCACGGGCACTCTGGGAGTCGAGCTGCTGTTTCCCAACCCGCAGCAGATCCTCCGTCCCGGCCAATACGGGCGGGTGCGGATCCTGCTCGACACCAAGGCAGGAGCGCTCCTGATTCCACAGCGCGCCGTGCAGGAACTGCAGAATCTCTACAGCGTCGCCATCCTCGAGGGTGACAAAGTGGCCTTTCGGAACGTGAAAGTCGGCCAGCGCGTGGACTCGCTCTGGGTCATCGAAGAAGGGCTCAAGCCAGGAGAACAGGTCGTCGTCGAAGGCCTTCAGCGCATTCAGGACGGCATGACGGTGTCCGCCAAACCCGCACCGGCCACGCCGGCTGCAAACGCGGCCCCCGCGGTCGTCGAGGCGAAGTAGACCATGGCGCGCTTCTTCGTCAATCGTCCCATCGTCGCGATCGTGATCTCGATCATCACCGTGCTGCTCGGCGTCGTCGCCATGAGCGGCCTGCCGATTTCGCAGTATCCCGAGATCGTGCCGCCGATGATTCAGGTCACCACGACCTTCATCGGCGCCAGCGCCACCGACGTCGAGGCGTCGGTCGCGACGCCGCTCGAGCAGAAGATCAACGGCGTCGAGAACATGATCTACATGAAGTCGACCAACGCCAACGACGGCACGTTGACGCTGAAGGTCTCGTTCGAGGTCGGGTCGAACCTCGACATGAACAACGTGCTCACGCAGAATCGCGTGTCAGAGGGCATGCCGCAGATGCCCCAGTCGGTCAAGAACTACGGTGTGTCGGTGAAGAAGGCGCTGGCATTCCCGCTCCTCGTCATCTCGATCAAGTCGCCGAAGGGCACCTACGACAGCGCGTTTCTGTCGAACTACACGACCATCAACATCAACGACGCCATCGCCCGCATCCAGGGTGTGGGGCAGATCAATCTGTTCGGCGGCAGTGATTACGCGATGCGCGTCTGGCTGCGTCCGGACGTGATTGGTCGGCTTGGCATCACGATCCCCGATATCGCGAACGCGATCTCTCAGCAGAATCAGTTGACGCCAGCGGGTCAGATTGGCGGGCCGCCCGCCGCCACCGGCACCGAGTACACCTACACCGTCCGCACTCAGGGACGTCTGCTCAACGAGGATGAGTTCGCGAACATCATCGTGCGGACCAACCCCGATGGCTCCGAGGTCCGCCTCAAGGACATCGCGCGCCTCGAGCTCGGGACGATGCTCTACAACTCCATTGGCCGCCACGACGGCACACCGTCGGCCGTCATCGCCGTGTTCCAGATTCCCGGCACCAACGCGCTCGACGTGGCCAACAGAATCAAGGCCACGATGGAAGATCTGAAGACGCGCTTCCCGCGGGATATGGACTACCTGGTTTCGCTCGACACGACGCTTCCCGTCACTGAGGGTATCGTCGAAATCGAGCACACGCTGTTCGAAGCGGTGGCGCTCGTCATCATCGTCGTCTTCATTTTCCTGCAGAACTGGCGCGCCACGCTGATTCCGCTGCTGACCGTGCCGGTCTCGCTCGTCGGCGCGTTCATGTTCTTCCCGCTGCTCGGCTTCTCGATCAACGTGCTCTCGCTGCTCGGCCTGGTGCTCGCCATCGGCATCGTCGTGGACGATGCGATTGTCGTCGTGGAGGCGGTCATGCACCACATCGAACACGGGATGGCGCCGAAGGAAGCGACGATCAAGGCGATGGAGGAGGTCTCCGGCCCGGTCATAGCCATCGGCCTCATCCTGGCGGCGGTGTTCGTGCCCGTGGGCTTCATGGGCGGCATCACCGGACGGCTGTATCAGCAGTTCGCGATCACGATTGCGATCTCGGTGCTGCTGTCGGTCATCAACGCGCTCACCTTGAGCCCGGCGCTTGCGGCCATGCTGCTCAAGCCAGCGACGGGCAAGAAATCATTCCTGACACCGTTCTACAACGGCTTCAACCGTGTGTTCGGCTGGTCTACGGATCGCTACGTCAGCTTTGCCGGCATCCTGGCTCGAAAGATGGTCCGGAGCCTCGCCTTCATCGGCATCCTGATCTTCGCGACTGTCTCGTTGGTCCAGCGGATCCCGGGCGGCTTCGTGCCTGAGGAGGATCAGGGATACCTGCTCGTGAACGCGCTGCTGCCGGATGCCGCCTCGCTCGAGCGCACCGATGCCGTCATGAAGAAGGCCGAGGCGATCCTGGAGAAGAACGAGGCCATCGAAGGCTTCAACACGATCACCGGCTACTCGTTGCTCACGGGCGCCTACTCGTCGAACATGGGCTTCTTCTTCGTGCAGCTCAAAGAATGGGGAGAGCGAACGACTGAGGAGTCACATGCCAACGGCGTCGTCGCGGCGCTGAACCGCGCGTTTGCGCAGGAGATTCCGGAAGCGGGCGTGGTGGCGTTCGGGCCGCCGGCTATTCCCGGACTCGGTACGGGCGCAGGATTCACGATGGAACTGCAGGACCGCAGTGGTGGATCGCCGGACTATCTGGCGCAGCAGGCCGCGCGCTTCATGGAGGCGGCCAGAAAGCGTCCGGAGATCGCGCGGATCAACACGCTCTATCGCGCGACGGTGCCGCAGATCTTCGCCGACATCGACCGGAGCAAGGTCCTGAAATCGGGCGTCCCGTTGAACGACGTCAACACGACCTTGGGGGCACTCCTCGGCAGCTCCTACGTGAACGACTTCAACCGTTTCGGCCGTGTCTACAAGGTGTACGTGCAGGCCGAGCCGGAGTTCCGTCAGGATCCGAAACAACTCGGGCTGTTCTTCGTGAAGAACCAGAAAGGCGGCATGGTCCCGCTCGACACGCTCCTGGCCACCGCGCCGAGCAACGGACCGGAGTTCACCAACCGCTTCAATCTGTTCCGTACGGCAGAACTGACCGGAGTGCCTACCGCGAATTTCTCATCCGCGCAGGCGCTCGATGCCCTCGAGCAGACGGCGCGCGAAGTGCTGCCGCCGGATGTGACGTTCGACTGGGCGGATCTGTCGTTTCAGGAACGGCGGGCGCCAGGTGTGGCCACGGTATTCGCGCTGGCGATCTTCCTCGTGTTTCTCATCCTGGCTGCGCAGTACGAGAGCTGGGGCCTGCCGTTCAGCGTTCTTCTCGGGACGCCGTTTGCTGCCTTCGGGGCGTACCTCGGTCTCTACCTGGCACGCGCCATCATGGGCCCCAGTTATGTCAACAACGTGTTCGCCCAGATCGGGTTGATCATGCTCATTGGCCTCGCCGCGAAGAACGCGATCCTGATCGTCGAGTTCGCGAAGATGGAGCTCGAGGGGGGAAAGCCGCTCATGGAGGCGACGCTCAACGCCGCGAAGCTGCGCTTCCGCCCGATCCTGATGACAGCCTTCGCGTTCATCCTCGGTGTCGTGCCGCTGCTGACGGCGACCGGCGCGGGCGCCGAGGGGCGCAAGGTGATGGGGATGACGGTCTTCGCGGGCATGCTCGTCGCGACCATCCTGGGCGTGTGTCTGATCCCGATGCTGTTTGTGTTCGTCGAGAAAGTGACCGGTGGGTCGAAGCACCACGCGCCTGCCCCGTCAGCCGTACCGCCGCCATCGCTGGCGGCTCAGCATGGACAGGGGAGCCACTGAGATGGCGCAGCTCGTTGTCCCTGTGCGGTTGAGCGGGCTGGCGGCCGTTGCGCTCCTGTCGACTGGCTGTCTGGTCGGGCCCAACTACCAGCGGCCGCAGATGCCGAGCCCGCAGCAGTTCCGGTTCGTCGAGGGCGCGCAGGCCGAGTCCCTGGCGGACGCACCCTGGTTCCAGGTGTTCGACGATCCGGCGCTGCAGGAACTGATCAAGACCGCGATTGCCAACAACCTCGATCTCCGCGCCGCGGTCGCGCGTGTCGAAGAGATGCGGGCGCGCGCCGGCATCGCGAAGTCGTACCTGTATCCGCAGATCGATGGTGTCGCCAACTATGGCGCCCGTGGCGCGTCGAGTTCGCAGTCGGACGGCGTCGACGACGAGGACACGTTTCATCAGAACACGCAGTACGGGTTCCGGCTCGGGTGGGAGATCGATCTGTTCGGGAAGCTGCGGCGGCAGAACGAAGCGGCCGTAGCCGTGGCGCTCGCCAGCGAGCAGGCGCGTCGCGGTGTCATGGTCACGCTCGTCGGTGACGTCGCGTCGAGTTACTTCCTGCTGCGTGAGCTCGATATTCAGCTCGTCATCGCACGACAGACGCTCGACATCAACGATCAGACCGTCACATATTTCCAGAATCGCCTCGATGGCGGTGTCTCGAACCGGCTGGAGGTCGATCGGATTCGCGCGCTGCGCGCACGGACTGCGGCGACGATTCCGAATCTCGAACAGCAGATCGCAACGGTGGAAAACGAGGTCTCGTTGCTG
>Ga0075423_10003290_pt1 | contig 14863 bp, 16 predicted proteins | sample SoiMethybrSBSTD2_FD_80114 | JGI IMG/M metagenome (GOLD analysis project Ga0075423, IMG submission 80114) | Bulk soil microbial communities from a Populus tree surrounding site in Tennessee, USA - Soil MetaG P. TD hybrid SBSTD2 | ecosystem: Environmental > Terrestrial > Soil > Tree plantation...
CACGGCCGCGCTGCCCAGCAGCAGCGCTCCCAGGCCCGTCAGGATCCACGGGGGGACGTCGGGCCGCGCGGCGCCCAGGAAACCGACCAGCAGGGCGAGGCCGCCAAACACGGCCAGCATGTGCGGGGGGCTCCACAGCACCGCGTCGCGGCCGAAGCTGGCGTGCCAGGCCGCGTCGATCGGCAGCGCGGCCAGCGTCACCGCCCCGCCGGCGGTGGCCAGCAGCAGCGGGGGCTGCCCCCAGACCGCCGCCGGCGACCGGTCCCGCCGCAGCGCCGACAGGCCCCAGGCGGCCACCACGGCGCCGATGGTTGCCATCGAGGCGTACAGCAGCAGGTGGGGCGGGATGGTGGCCTGGTCGCGTCCCAGGTCGGTGTGCCAGGCGTCGTCCCAGAAGGTGGCGAACAGGCCCGCCGAGCCGGCCACCACCACCACCACGAGCAGGCCGGCCGGCAGGCCGGCGACGCTTGCGCCCGGGGCCGTCTGGTGGGTGGAGGGTTGTATGTTGGTCCTTTCGTGTCGGTATCAGCACGGCTCGGTGCAGCCCACCGCCAACAGCTCCAGGCCGAGGTCGCGAACCTTGCCAGCAGGCCGTGCCGGCTGCCTGGTCGACGACCGGGCCGGCGATGGCCGCCTGGCCGCGCGCATCGCCGCTGACGTCCAGGCCGTCGAACCAGGCCGACCAGTGGCGGTCCAGGACGGCGGTGACACGGGATCTCGTCGTGCATCGGGAACTCGACAGCGAATCGCCGCTGCGGTGGTCAGCGGGTGAGCAGGGCGATGACGGCCAGCAGGATGCTGCCACCAGCCAGCCACAGCGCCCGTATCGCGAACCGGTGGGCGTGGCGGGCCCACCGCTCGGTGGACGCCAACGCTTGCTCCTGCCGCTGCACGTGCCAGTAATAGTCCAGCAGGTCGGTCTCGCGGGCGCAGTCGCGGCAGTGGCCGGGGTCGAAGCGCCCCGGCTTGTGAGCATGCTCCAGCGGCATGGTCCTTCCTCCTTGGTGCTGCCCTACGAGCTGGCCGCCGGAGCGCCGATGGCACCTCCTTCCGTACGCGTCACCGGTTGCCGTATTCGTCGTGGCGGCGGAGCCAGAGCTGCCAGGCATCACCCTCGTCGCGGCCCTTGGGCGCCCGGTCCAGGATCGGGTAGTAGCCCATCAGGAACTCGACCCCGCGCCAGGTGGCCCCATAGCTCTGGTAGACGGCGCCGTCCTGGAGGATAAAGGCGCTCATCACCGGGGACTCCGAGAGATACCCGGCGATGTCGGTCCCGGTCGCGGCCGCGTTCTGGGCCACGATCGGGGGCAGCCCGTCCTGGGGAGGCACGATGGCTTGGCCCAGCTGCTCAGGGGCCGAGGCGCCAAAGTCGACGTTGAAGTCGCTATTCGCCGCCGAGACCCAGGGGAGGTGCCAGCCCATCCGCTGCTTGTAGGCCTGGAGCTTGGCCAGGGGGGCCTGGGAGACCAGCACCACGGTCACATCGCGGGCCTGCAGATGGGGCAGCTGGGCGTCCAGGGTGTCGGCGATGGAGGAGTTGACCGGGTCCCCGGCCTGGTAGCTCGGGCCGAACATGAAGTGGTAGACGAGCAGCTGGCTGCGGCCGTCGAACAGCTCGGCCAGGGACGCCGGGCCCTGCTCGGTGTCGAAGCGGTAGGGCTTGTCGACCCGGACCCAGGGCAGCTGGCGGCGCTGGCGGGCCAGCTCGTCGCCCATCCGGGTGTGCTCCTTCTCGCGCTCCAGCAACGCCTGGCGGGCGGCCTGCCACTCCGCACGGCCAACAACCTTGTGATCGGTCATCACGTCCTGTCTCCCTTTTCCGAGAGCGTTCCAGGCGCCGCCGCCGGCGCCGATGTCGCGGGCTTGGTGAATGCTCATGGTGTTGCTCGGTGATGGGTCACAGCTGACGGTGATCGACCCAGCGGCCTTGGCTATGTGCTAGCTCGCCTCCGTCTCGGCTCCCGGGACGTCCGACCCGACGGCCGGCGCGGCGCGGGTAGCGGCGCCGCGGGTCCGCATACCAGGACCCTTGAGTTGGAGCAGGCCGATCCAGTTGTGGTCGGGGTCGATGAACCAGGCCGCCAGGGCAAAGCCGAGGTCGGCCACGCCGTCGACGGTGCCCAGCTCGGGGAGGTCCTGGACCGGGACGCCGCGGGCCCGCAGCCAGGCGACCTCGCCGGCCAGGTCCTCCACCCGCCAGGACGCCTTGGTCACCTCCTCGCGGGTCCCGGTGGTGCTCTTGGTGACCACCAGCCGGCTGTCGCCCCCACAGCCAAAGGTGAGGAACTGCTCGTCGGCCAACAGCAGCCGCAGGCCGAGCACCTCACCATAGAACTTCCGGGCCACCTCCAGGTCGGTGGCCAGCAACATCACGTCCACAGGGTGTGTACCAAGCATCGGGACCCTCCTCGGGAGCGGGGTCGGTCGGGTCATCCCCGCCGGTCGGGTACAGCCATCGGTGCAGCAGCCGGGTCACCCGCGGCATCACCACCCAGGTCATCAGCGGCACCGCCACCCCCGTGGTCACCGCTAGCCGCACCACCAACGGCAGGCTCCCAACCAGCGGTGCCGACATCACCACGATGACGGTGATCACCGGGAAGATGGCCGCCCAGGTGACGATGGCCATCTTGTAGGCGGGTGGTGGCGCCACGCCCGGCTGGGTCGACAGGGTGAACCAGCCCTCCAGCCCGGTGAGGACCTGGGTCCGCATCGGCCCAGCGACATGGGGCTCGGCCCGGGCCAGCCACGCCGCGCGCTCGGCCGAGTCCAGCCAAGCATGGAGGTGGGCGACCGAATCGAAGCGATACACGGTCCGGTACTCGCCCTCTTGGCCGGAGGCGGGGCGGAAGACCTCGACGCCCAGGTAGCCGGGGTAGGCCCTGGCGGCGTCGCTGATGCCGGCCAGGAACCCCTCGTAGGCGGCCTCATGGCCCGGCTTGACCCGTCGGGTGACCGTGGTGGTGACGGGCCCCTCCACCTCGGTGGGCAGCTCAGGGTCCACGCTCATCACCCACACCACCGTCGTCGCTGACCAGGACCGGGGGGGACCAACACCCGCCCATGGAGGGCCGCTGACCGAACACGGCCACCACTCGCTGGTTGGCCTCGCCCAGCTCACCCTGCACCTCCAGGGGGCGCTCCCCCGGCCGCTTGCGGCCTGCATGATCTGGCGTGCGAGGGCGATGGTGGCGGTCGCTGCGATCGGTCGCCAGCAGCCACCGTCGCCCTCGACCGAGCCGCGGGCTCATGCCACCAGGCCCAGGGCCAAGGCCAGCGCGGTGCCGGCGTTGAAGACCCACCGGGCGGCCATGATCGGTAGCAGCCGCCGCCCCAGCGCGTAGTAGGCGGCGGTCCAGATGGCCAAGAACGGCAGCACCGACCCCACCCGGTAGGCGGCAAACTCCCAGTCCAGGCCGCCACCACTGACCAGCAGCGGGTACAAGGCGTGCTCGCCGGCCCACAGGGCCACCACGATGGCGGCGGCCAGCCAGGGCCGACCGAGGCGCGCCTCCAGCCGCGGCAGCACCACACCCAGGTAGGCGACCGGCTCGGCCAGCTCGGCCACCAGCGGCACCACCAGCACACTGACCACGCTCGCCCAGGGGGGCAGGTCGACCACGGCGAACATCGGCGCGATGGCGTCCTGGCCGTAGATGGCACTGGTGAGCTCACCGCTGAACACCACCGCCGGCACGCTGGCCGCCAGCACCCCCAGCGCACCCAGGGCAACTTGCCAGACGGTGGTCGGCGGCCCCAGCAGGTGCCGGTAGCTGCCCCCCTCGCGCTTGAGCAGCCAGAAGATGACGCCCAGGGTGCCCAGGTCGACCAGGGCGCCGTAGACCATCCACCAGCCGGCCAGCTCGTCCAGCGCCTGGCCACCGGTGGCTGCCTTGCCGGCCAGGAGCAGCAGGCCGGCCAGCCCCAGCTGCACCCCCAGCCACAACCCGGCCCGGGTCCCGACCAGCAGCACCGCCCCACCCACCCTACCGGTGGTGGCCGGGACGCTGGGCTGCGGCTGAACGGCTGGCTGCCCGGCAGCAGGCGAGGGGGTGGTGGCGGTCATCGCCCGGTCACCTCGTCGGTCGCCGGGCGGGTGACGTGGCGGGCCTGGCGTTGCTGGGCCCACAGCCGGGTCTCGTACACGCAGGTGATGGCCAGCACCGCAACAAAGATCAACAGCCAGGCAAACGCCAGCCAGCCCAGAACCGGTGTCTGGTAGTGGTCCAGAATCAGCTCTGGTGGTTCGACCGCGGCGGGGCCGAAGTGCACCGCGGCGACGAAGGCGGCGCCGCCGCCCGACACCAGCGCCCAGAAGCCGGGCCCGACCCGGCCGGCCCGGTACAGCAGCAGCCCGGTGATGATCACGGGGTAGACCAGCAGGCTGGCGGTGAAGGCGTTGACCTGGCCGGTGACCGGCCAGCCGACCGCGTTCCCGCGGATCAGGTGGTCCAGGTGATGCCCCAGCGACATCGCCGCCGCCAGCAAGGTCAACCGGTACAGGGTCCTGTCGTGCATTGATCCTCCTCGGATGGGGGACGGCGGTCCGCTGTGGGTGTCAGCTGGGGTGGCCGCCGCCCGCGGCTTGGCTGGCGATTCCTTCACCTTGGGCGTGCAATCTCGGTGAACTGTTGTTCAACCAGGCCTCGCGGGCTCCGCCGCAAGGCGCGGCCCAGCATCGAGCGACGACCTCTTCGTGACGTGGCTGGTGTCAGTAGGGCAGGAGCCGGCCGGAGGGCGTGCGCCGGTCGATCGGGCTGGGCGGCCGGCGCCGCTGCCGCCGGCTGGCGACCCAGCGCCGCCGGCGCCGCGGCGTTGCCGCCTCGCGTCGTGGGCTTGGTCCCTGCTGCATCGCGTTGCTCCATCTCGGTTGTCGGTCGGGTCGGTGCGGCGCACCTGGAGCAGCTCAACGCCCAGTCGCGGACCTTGGCGGGCAGGCGCGCAGGGTCGCCTGTCGGCCACCTGCCCAGTGATCGTCGTCTCGGCCCGGCCATCGCAGCTGGCCTGGCGACCGTCGAACCCGGCCGCCCAGCGACCGTCGCGGTGACCATTGATGCGGATGTCGTCGTGCACCGCTGGCTCCATCGTGCATCGGCGTCCACGGTGGATCAGCCTGTGAGGAGCGCGACGACGGCCAGCAAGATCCCGATGCCCGAGGACCACAGCGCCCAGCTGGCGTGCCGGTGGGCCCGGCGGGCCCATCGGTGGGCCTCCTTGAAGGCCTGCTCCTCGCGTTGCACCTGCCAGTAGTGGTCCAGCAGGTCGCTCTCGCGGGCGCAGTCTCGGCAGTGGCCGGGGTCGAAGCGCCCCGGCTGGTGCTGATGCTTGGTCAGCATGATCATCCCTCCCCCGCCCGGAGATCCCGGCTCCCTGCAGCCGATACCTCGCCGTTGGAGTCACCGTTGGTCGGCCGGATGTTCTGGTTGAGGTGGAACAGGTTGGTCGGGTCCCAGCGGCGCTTGATGGCGGCCAGCCGGTCCCAGGTCCGGCCCGGGTAGGCCTGACGGACCCGCGCCTGGTCCTCGTCGGCGAGGAAGCCGACGTAGGGGCCGGCGTCGCCTTGGCGCAGCGCGGCCGCGAACTCCACGGCCCAGGCCTCGCGCACGGCCCGGTCGGCAGGGCCTTCGTAGAAGGCGGCGACGTTGACAATGATCCGAGACCGGCGGTGGGCGAACGCGGTGGCGTCGGCGGGCACCCGGGCCATCGCTCCCCCAAGCACCCGCAGCTGAGCGACGCGCAGGGACGCATCCGAGGCCTGCAGGTGGTCGACGATCATCTCGGCCACCTGGCGGTCGATGCCGTCGACGAACATCGTGCGCAACACCGCGGTCGGGTGGAAGCCCTCCTCCTCCGGCGGGTAGATCTCCGGGTAGGGCATCGGCCCGACCAGGTCGGTGATCGGGGGGGCCAGCGCCCGGAACGGCGCCACCGTCCGCTGGCCGTCCTGGACCGCACCGGTGTAGGCGAGGGTGGCCAGGATGACCAGCCGGCCGTGCTGTTCGGGGGGCACGAATGGCAGTGGCGGGGCGGGCATGACGTTGGCGATGGTCGACAGCTCCTCGGGGGCGGCCTGCGCCTCGGCGAGGAAGGCGGCGATCACTTCGGGGGTGGCCGGCAGCAGCAGCGGGCCGCCCACGATCTGGTGGAGCTCGTGCAGCCGGTACTGGAAGCGGGTCGCCACCCCGAAGTTGCCGCCGCCGCCGCGGATCGCCCAGAACAGGTCGAGATGGTGGTCGGCGTCGACGTGCAGCAGCCGGCCGTCGGCGGTGACCAGCTCGGCGGCCAGCAGCTGGTCGATCGTCAGGCCGTGCTTTCTGACCAGGTAGCCGATGCCGCCGCCCAGGGTGATGCCGCCGATGCCGACCGAGCCGGTGTCGCCGAACCCGGTCGCCAGCCCGTAGGCATGGGCCCTGGTGGTGCACTCGCCGGCGGTCAGGCCGGTCTGGGCCCAGGCGGTGCGTTGTTCGGCATCGATGTCGAGCGCTTTCATGTCGGAGAGGTCGAGCAGGATGCCGCCGTCGCTGACGCCGTGGCCGGCGAGGCTGTGGCCGCCGCTACGGACGGCCAGCTCCAGCCCCGTCTCGCCCGCGAGTTCCACAACGCGGGTGACGTCGCTTGGGTCGGCGACCCGGATGATGGCTGCGGGGCGGCGCTGGTCGAAGCCGCCGTAGAAGACCGTCCGGGGGTGGTCGTAGCCGGTGTCGGCGGGCGTGATCACCCGACCGTTGAGGGCGGCGCGCAGCCGCGAGATCGAGATGCTGGGCTGCATGAAGCAGCTCCTTGCGAACGAGAGCGGAGGCCGTTGTGCTGGTTGGTGGAAGGGCCTCGAGCCCTCCTCATCGGGTCCTGCGGTGCATCGGTCTCCCCTCGGCTCCTTGGTCCCTCACTCGGCGGCCGTGGCGGGTGCCACCCGCGCCGGGCGGCTTCCCGTCTGAGTGGGTCGGGCGCGTCGTGGGCTTCCGCTACCCCGACCTCGCCCGCTGGTCGGAGGCTAGGCCTCCTCGGCTACCGGTCGAAAGACACCGGATTAGGGGTCTTCAGCCCATCCCCAATCTTGGGGATGGCGACCAGACGGTCAGAGGTTCCGGTGTGACTCGCGACCACCCAGCAGCAGACCCGTCAGCGCGACGCGCGAGTCCACGCCGAGCTTCCGGTAGATCCGCTTCACGTACTGGCTCACCGTGTGACGACTCAGATACAGCCGCTGGGCGATCTCCCGGTCCGCGAGGCCATCCACCACGAGCGCCGCGACCTCACGCTCGCGAGGCGTCAACGCGACCAGTGCTCCAGCGAGCTTCCCGGGCTGCTCGGGGTCGAGCTCGAGCACCGTGACCAACGCGCCGCCCTCACGAGGCAGCCGGCTCGAATAACCGTGGAGCCGGCCTCGACCCCCGCCGAGGAGCTCGACATCGGCGCTACGGGAGAAGCCGGCGGGGCGGTCAGGAGGCGGCGCGATCAACCCGTAGACCTGTTCCTCCCCACCCCGAAGCTGGGTCAGCAGCCGCCGAGCTGGCTCGTTGAGGCCTAGCTCGAGCGCCTTCGGATCGCTGACCACGACCGCGGTTCCGGTGAGCTCAAGGGCGGCCCGTGCCCGCTCCAGCTCTTGCTCGAGGTCCTCCCGGGCCCGGAGACCCTCCACCGCAACACCGACCAAGCGGCCCAGGGCCTCCGCCCAGCGAACCTCACCCGCCGGGTAGCCGCGGTCTGGGTCGCTCGTCCCGAGATTGATCGTGCCGATCACGGCCTCCCCGCACAGGATGGGCACCTGCACGATATGGCGCATGTCGTGCATGGACACGATGCTCGTATAGACCGGTGACTCGAGGAACTCCTCCATCGACATCAGCGCCATGTTGTACGCGGCGCCCCCGCTGGCCAGGACGTGCGCGAGGAGCGGATCGGTCTCCCTGCCCTGTGGAAGGCGCTCGTAGCGCGCCAGCATCGTCTCACTGACGTTCACCGGCGCGACATGCTCCGGGCGCCCAGTCAGCGGATCGAGGAGGTACAGGGTACGCATCGGTGCGTAGAACAGCCTGCCGACGCCGGTCACCAGCTTGTGCTCGAGCTCGGCCAGGTCCGAGGATGAACACAACGCCGCGGCGAAGCGGAGCAACGCCATGCCTCCGGCGCGCTCCGCGCCTGGGACCGGCACCTCGCCCCGCGCTTCAAACATTCGCGCTCACCCAGCTGTGGAACTGCCAGGGTCTGGTTCTTGTGAGAAGGTACGCCCCCGCGACAATGTTTGCTCCGATCGCCCAGCGCCGCCCCAGCAGCCGCAGCGCCGGCGCGGTGATCAGCGTGCCGGCCACGCCGCTGGCGCCGATGGCGGCCAACAGCAGGCCGAACCCGAACTGCGACAGCCCCATCGGCCCGGGGCGTACCGCGTAGATCACCAGCACCGCCAGCCAGCTCGCCCAGCCGAGGTTCATGACGAACACGATCACGGCCAGGGTGCGCAGCAGCCGGTGGCGCCACAGGAAGCGGAGGCCCTCGGCGATCTCGGCGCGCAGGTGCCGCCGCTGACCGCCCGGCTGGGGGCGGAACGAGCCCCGCAGCAGGGCCAGCCCAGCCGCCGCGACGGCGTACAAGCCGCCACGGCAGTGTTGCGTTGCGCCCGACCCAGGGCATGCTGAAGACGCAACCTCGGCTTGGATCAGCTGGCCATGGTCAGCTCGTCGAACCCAATCGCCACCCGCCGATTCGCCGGCTGCTCAATGGCCAACTCGTAGCGTCCGCGCCGAACGTTCTGGATGAACGCCTGCCCGGCGATGACGACTCTGGCGCTACGTTCCTGCTTGAGCCCTCGCATCGGACCCAGGCGCGCCTTCAGCCGACCGTGATCCGCCTCGACCCGGTTGTTGGCGTACCGGTCGGTGCGGTGCCAGGCCGCTGGCAGCAGCTCCTCCATCACAGTCGGGTAGACCGACGCCTTGTCGGTGGTGACCTCAGCGGGCCTGACCTTGGCGGAGCCGATGGCCCGCTCAAGGAACCGACGGGCGGCCGTGGCATCTCGCCGCGGGGAAACGAACACGTCGATGACCTGCCCAACCTGGTCGACCGCCCGGTACACCTAGCGCCATTGCCCAGCCACCTTCACCTACGTCTCATCCACCTGCCAGCGGTCGCCGACGGCGTGCCGGCATGGCCGAGCGGCCTCAGCCAGCAGCGGCGTGAAGCGCAGCACCTACCGGTGGACCGTCACATGGTCCACCTCGACACCCCGCTCGGTGAGGAGTTCCTCGACGTCGCGGTAGGACAAGCCGAAGCGCAGGTACCAGCGGACCGCCAGCACGATCACATCGACCGGGAAGCGGAAGCCGGCGAAGGCCGAGCGTGGAGCCGGAGCAGGGCGTAGGCGGGTTCTCATGTCGGCAGTCTCGCCGCTCGGACACGACCCCAGCCTATGCAACAGTCCCCCGGGGGAGAGAGCGAGTGAAGGTCGGTGCGTGTGGGCGACGGCGGCCGTTCCGGGCGCGGCCCGTCCAATGGCGCCCGCGGTCTGCCTCGGCCAGGGGTCGTGTCGGAGCCGCGGGCGCCCTAGAGTAGGTGCGTTGCGCTTGTGTTGGTCGGAGGTCCGTGTGGCAAACGGCTGCTTCCTCGTACACGCTTCCAGGCCACTCATCGAGGCGTCGGCGTAGTGTCGGTGCCGGGCCGGTGGCGACCCTCCGGCCGGCGGCAAGATCCCGCCGAGTTGCTGGGCCGGCGCCGCGAATCTGAGGTGGTCGACCGGCTCATCGGCGCCGTTCGCGTTGGTGAGGGCCGGGCGCTGGTGGTGCGCGGTGAGCCGGGCGTGGGCAAGACGGCGCTGCTGGGCTACCTGGTCGAGCACGCCTCGGGCTGCCGGGTGGCCCGCGTCGCCGGGGTCGAGTCGGAGATGGAGCTGGCCTACGCCGGGCTGCACCAGCTGCTGGCGCCCATGCTGGACCGCGCGGAGCGGCTTCCGGCTCCCCAGCGCGAGGCGCTGCGGACCGCGTTCGGCCTGAGCTCCGGGGCGGCGCCGGACCGCTTCCTGGTCGGGCTGGCCGCCCTGAGCCTGCTGGCCGAGGTGGCCGAAGAGCACCCGCTGGTCTGCCTGGTCGACGACGCGCAGTGGCTCGACCACGCCTCGGCGCAGGTCCTAGGGTTCGTGACCCGCCGCCTGGCGGCGGAACCGGTCGGCCTGGTCTTCGCAGCGCGCGTTCCCAGCGACGAGCTGGCCGGGCTGCCGGAGCTGGTGGTCGAGGGGCTGGGGGAGGCTGATGCGCGGGCGCTGCTGGAGGCGGTGCTGACCGGGCCGCTGGATGCCCAGGTCCGGGACCGGCTGGTGGCCGAGACGCGGGGCAACCCGCTGGCGCTGTTGGAGCTGCCCCGCGGCTTGGCGCCGGCCGAGCTGGCCGGCGGGTTCGCCCTCCCCGACACGATGCCGCTGTCGGGGCGGATCGAGGCGAGCTTTCGGCGGCGGCTGGACGCGCTACCGGCCGACACCCGAGTGCTGTTGCTGGTCGCGGCGGCCGAGCCGGTCGGCGACCCGGTGCTGATGTGGCGAGCGGCCGAGTGCCTCGGTATCGGCACCCAGGCCGCGACCCCGGCGGCCGAGGCCGGCCTGCTAGAGGTCGGCGCTCGGGTGCGGTTCCGGCATCCGCTGGTGCGGTCGGCGGCCTACCGGTCGGCGTCGCTGCCGGAACGCCAGGAGGTGCATCGCGCCTTGGCGCAGGCCACTGACCCGGAGCTTGATCCCGACCGTCGTGCTTGGCACTGGGCCCAGGCCGCACCCGGACCTGACGAGGGTGTCGCCGCCGAACTGGAGCGGTCGGCCGGCCGGGCGCAGGCTCGCGGCGGCCTGGCCGCTGCAGCCGCGTTCCGGCAGCGCGCTGTCGCGCTGACCGTCGACCCCGCGCGGCGGGTGGAGCGCGCGCTGGCCGCGGCGCAGGCCAGCCTCCAGGCCGGCGCGTTCGACGCGGCGCTCGGGCTCCTGGCCACGGCCGAGGGCGGAGCGCTCGACGAGTTCCAGCGCGCCCGGGTTGACCTACTGCGCGCCCACGTCGCCCTCGCCTCGGGTTTCGGCAGCGAGGCTCCCCCGCTGCTGCTGAAGGCCGCAAGGCGGCTCGAACTGTTCAACCTGGAGCTCGCGCGCGAGACCTGTCTGAACGCCTGGGGTGCAGCCGTCCTCGCCGGGGCGGATGACTTGCTGGAGATCTGCCGCGCCGCCCGCGCCCTCCCGCCGCCGGCGGGTGCTCCGCGGCCCCTCGACGTGCTGCTCGACGGCCTGGCCCTACTGATCACCGACGGACACGCCGCCGCGACTCCGACGTTGCAGCGAGCAGCGAAAGCGCTCGCCGATACCACGGCGGAGGACGTCCTGCGGTGGGGCTGGATGGCCACGGGCGCCAGCGCCGCCGTGTGGGACTTCGAGGGCATGCGTGGGACCGCCTCCCGGACGGTCCAACTCCTCCGCGACGCCGGCGCGCTCGCGCAGCTACCGGTTCCTCTCGCCATTCTGGGCGCGTTGACCGTTTGGAGCGGCGACTTCGTGGGCGCCACCTGGCTGATCGCAGAGGCCGAAGGCGTCGCGGCAGCGACCGGGAGCCCAATGGCGCCGCTAGCCGTGCTGAGCCTCCTGGCCCGGCAGGGCAGGGAAGCCGAGGCATCCGCGCTCATCGCGGAAACGATTGAGCAGGCTGGTGCCGTCGGGCAGGGGATCGCCGTGACGAATGCGCACTGGGCGGCCGCGATCCTCTACAACGGCCTCGGCCGCTACGACGAGGCCGCCTCCGCGGCCCGGCAAGCCACCTCGTATCCCTTCGAACTGTACGACTCGATGTGGGCGCTGCCCGAGCTTGTCGAGGCGGCCGTGCGCGGAGGAGACGCCGAGCTCGCACGCGACGCGCTCGAGCGGCTGGCGGAGACGACCCAGCCCTGCGGCACCGACTTCGGGCTCGGCATCGAGGCGCGCTGCCGGGCGCTGCTGAGCGACGGCGCGGTGGCCGACGGCTTGTATCGCGAAGCGATCGATCGGTTGCGCCGTACGCAGCTGCGTCCGGAGCTCGCCCGCGCGCAGCTGCTGTATGGCGAGTGGCTGCGCCGCGAGGGTCGGCGTATCGACGCGCGCGAGCAGCTGCGTATCGCGAACGACCTGCTCGCCGCGATCGGCATGGAAGCCTTCGCCGAGCGCGCCCGCCGCGAGCTGCTGGCCACCGGCGAGACCGCCCGCAGACGCACCGTGGCGACCAGCAGCGAGCTGACCGCCCAGGAGGCGCTGATCGCGCGGTTGGCCCGCGAGGGGCTGTCGAACCCCGAGATCGGCGCCCGGTTGTTCATCAGCGCCCGCACGGTCCAGTACCACCTGGCCAAGGTCTTCGCCAAGCTCGCCATCAGCTCCCGCGGCCAGCTCGGCCGGGTCCTGCCCAGCGACCCGACCACCGCCCGGCCGCTCTAGCCCGCCGGCTGGTCGGCGTACCGGTTGGGTCACCGCCGGGCCACGACTGGCCAGTCGCCCTGGCGACTTGGCGGAGGCGAACGCCGGCCGGTGCGACCGAGACTTGGCGGGTCGCGTGCACTGTGTTGACACAGCCACTGCGTGGCGGGTTCCGGACGATCGACGGGTTGTCCATCGGTTCGTCCTCTTGAGCATGAGAGGAAACGGCAATGACTGAGACGACAGCGGCCGGCCCGGGTCCCGCGGAGCCAGGCGCAGCGACTGAGGACGCCACCATCCGTCCCTTCCAGTTTGATATTCCGGAGGAGGCCCTGGTCGAGCTGCGCCGGCGCATCCAGGCGACGCGCTGGCCCGAGAAGGAACCGGTCGCCGATCAGTCGCAGGGTGTGCAGTTGGCGACCATGCAGGCCCTCGCACGCTATTGGGAGACCGAGTACGACTTCCGGCGGTTGGAGGCGAGGCTGAACGCCCTCCCGCAGTTCATGACCGAGCTCGACGGCCTCGACATCCACTTCATCCACGCCAGGTCGCCCCAGGAGCACGCGTTGCCGCTGATCATCACGCACGGCTGGCCGGCTCGATCGTCGAGCTGCTCAACGTGATCGGCCCGCTCGCCGACCCGACGGCGCACGGCGGCAGCGCCGAGGATGCGTTCCATGTGGTCGTTCCGTCGATGCCGGGCTCACCGTCGACCAGTATCTGGACCGCTGGCTGGCCCATGTCCGCATCAGCCTGCGCGCCCGCACCGTCGCCCGCTACGCCGCGCTGCTGCGCGACCACGTCCGACCCGACCTCGGCGCCCGGCCCCTCAAGCAGCTCACCGCGCTGGAGGTGCAGGCCGTCTACGACCGGTTGGCCGTCGGTGGGCGCCGGGACCACAAGCCGGGTGGGCTGGCTCCCCAGCACATCCTGGCCGTGCACCGCTGCCTGCACCGCGCTCTTGCCCAGGCGGTCACCTGGCGGCTGGTCGCCCGCAACGTCGCTACTGATGCCATTCCGCCGCCGGTGCCCCCAACCGAGGTCGTGACGCTGGCGCCCGAGCAGGTCGGGCTGCTGTTGGACGCGGCCGGCCGCGCCCCCAGCCCCTGGCTTGGCCCCTGGACGATCCTGGCCACGGCGACCGGCGCCCGCAACAGCGAACTCTGCGGCCTGGAATGGGCCGACCTGGACCTGGACGCCAGCACCGTCCGGTTCCACCAGGCGCTCACCATCATCGACCCGGCCGTCCTCCCCGACGCCGACCCCAGCGCGAATGGCCGGCGCAAGGAACTGGCGGTCGGGCCGGTCAGTCCGCTGCCAGCAGCGCGATGCTCACCTTGCCGCCATTCGCCGTCCAGGCGCTGCGCCAGCACCGCCGCCAGCAGGCCCGACTGCGTCTCGCCTGCGGCCAGCCCCAGGCGGTCACGCTGCGACGGGTCGAACCCGGCCGGCCGCCCCAGCCGGTCCAGCTCGACCTGGTGTTCCGCACCGAGCGGGGCACGCCGGTCAACCCCAACCACGCCAGCCGGGCCTTCGCCCGCCTGGCCTCAAGCGTCGGGCTGGTTGCCCATCCCCACATGCTGCGCCATGCGTTGGCCTCGGCGATGGCGGCCAGCAAGGAGCCGGCCAGCATCATCGCCGCTCAGCTGCGCCACGCCGACGGCGGCGCGCTCGCCCAGCGGGTCTACATCCACCAGCTCCCCCAGACCGCGCCCCGGCTGGCCCGGCTGATCGAGGGCGTGGTCGGCCCAGCAGCGCGAAATGGGCGAGCGATGTCGGCTGGGCGTCGGGCGGAGGGAAAGTGGAGGGAAACCCGACCCTCGAACCCGACCTGATTGGGCGGCCCACGACCGCATTGTTGCTGGTCAGGGGCAGTGTGGCAGGGACAGGATTCGAACCTGTGTAGGCAATGCCGGCGATTTTACAGGTCGCAGCGCTGGCTCCCCGCGGGTCCCGTCCCATCTCCCACCTGGTCCCGATCATCGCTTCTGACGTGCACAAACGCCCTGTAGACAGCTTCGGCCGTCACTCGGCGTCCCTGCCCTTTTCGCCCCGTCCCGCGCTGCCCAGCGTCGAGCGGAGGGAAGGTGGAGGGAATCCCGGCTGCGATCTGACCAGATAGTTCCATGTCTACTTCCTCCCCGCGTTCGTTAGCCCCACCTCTGGTCCGACGGTAGCCGGCCTACGGCCGGATCGAGCTGTGATGCGCTCCCAGTCGGCCTCGCTTGTCGCCAGCGCAACTGGCTGGTCGTTGCGGCACACACGTCCCCACCCCGTGCCGTCAGGTCAGTCGGTGATAGCGGGGATGATTGCCTCGCCGACCAGCTGCTGGGCGTCGTCGCGCCCGTCCTCGAAGTCGGAGGTGATGACCACGACCAGGTCCAGATCGGGGATGACCTGGACGAACTGGCCGCCGTAGCCAACCGCGACAAAGCTCGGGTGGCCGTGCTCGCTGGTCACCCACCACTG
>Ga0075423_10003291_pt1 | contig 14863 bp, 20 predicted proteins | sample SoiMethybrSBSTD2_FD_80114 | JGI IMG/M metagenome (GOLD analysis project Ga0075423, IMG submission 80114) | Bulk soil microbial communities from a Populus tree surrounding site in Tennessee, USA - Soil MetaG P. TD hybrid SBSTD2 | ecosystem: Environmental > Terrestrial > Soil > Tree plantation...
AAGTAGCGGATAGCCTCGATAAGAGTCGTCGGGACGGTTGTGTTTGTTTCCATACCGCTACCCTAACAGATTGTGCGTGGTCAGTCAAGTATATTATTGCCTAGAATACTACCAACCACTACAAGTAGTACTTAGATTTACCAAGCCATCCTACATATAGAAAAAATTTTTTCGAAGGGGGGTTGACATACCCCCCCTCGGCTGATAGTTGTTGCCGTACTTTTCAACTCGGTCCACGGGCCGAACGGCCCCGGCAATCTATGATTTTCGGCAAAAAAATATCGTCGCTATCCAGGTTCGACCGGCGCGTCATAGCTTTCGAAGCGTTGGTGCTTTTCCTGGCTTTTTTGGCGGTTCCGACCAAGCTGTTCAAGCAGGGGAAACTGCCGGTCATGGAGCGCCAGGAGCAGCCCCCGGCGGAGCTTTTGAAGATCTATTCGGTCGTCCGCGGCTCCATGGATCAGGCGAGCGAAAGCTCGGTCTGGGCGATCTCCCGGACGATCCTCCAGGAAAGCCGTCGGCACTCTTTTGATCCGTTATTGGTGCTCGCCGTGATCGCCGTCGAGAGCCGTTTTCAGCACACCGCGGCCTCGCCGGACGGCGCCCGCGGCATGATGCAGATCCAGCCCTATATCGCGGCCGCGCTCGCCCAGCAGAGGGAGTCGCTCTACGGCGACAGGCGCGCCGACGGCGATCAGCCCGATCTGGATAATCCGATCGTCAATATCAAGCTCGGCGTCTTTTATCTCCATTCGCTGTGGCAGAGCTTTCGCGACTTAAAGATCGCGCTGGCGGCCTATAATTACGGCCCCACGGAGATCAAGAGCCGGCTCGACGAAGAAGAGGAAGTTCCCCAGGATTACGCGCTGAAAGTTCTCTCCACCTACCAGCGCTACCGCCGCGGGATCCGCCAGTCCGGCTAGCCCCTGTCTCTGCCTTTCAAAGCTCTCGCCGCTCGCCGCGACCTGTGTTAGAAATTGAGCGGTGAGACACCCGTTGGAATTGACCTTGAGCGAATCCGCCTGGAAGGAGATTTCCCGCCATGCGGCGGAATCCTTTCCGGAGGAATGCTGCGGCATCGTCGTACGGCACGCCGTCGGCGACGAAGTCTGCCGGCTGGAAAATATCCAGAACCGGCTCCACGCCCTCGATCCGGAAACCTATCCGCGCCAGGCGACGATCGCTTACGCGATAGACCCCAAGGAACTTGAAAAGACCATCGCCAGGGCGGCGGCGGCCGGCGGGGCGATCAAGGCATTTTATCACTCCCATCCCAACCACGACGCCTATTTCTCCGCCGAGGACAAGGCGTTCGCCACGCCCTTCGGCGAGCCCAGTTTTCCCGACGCGGCCCAGATCGTCGTCTCGGTTTACGACCGCGTCGTGAAGCGCATGGCGGTCTTCGCCTGGGACGGCAAACGCCAGGATTTCGTCGAAGTCCCGCTCAGAAGGCTCGCCGGATGACGCTGCCGAGAGACGGCGCCGTCGAGGTGCGCGGCCTCAAGCTCCACTACCTCGAATGGGGCGATCCGGGCGGCGCGCCGCTCGTCCTGGTGCATGGATTCCTCGACCATGCGCGGAGCTGGGAGCGCTTCGTCGCGGCGCTAGAGAAAGCCTCGGCCGCGCCGCGGCGCATCATCGCGCCCGACTGCCGCGGCCACGGCGACAGCGGCCGGGTCGGCGTCGGCGGCTATTATCATTTTCCCGATTACATCTGGGACCTGAACTCGATCGTCGAATCCTTGCAGCTCTCTCGGTTCGATCTCGTGGGCCATTCCATGGGCGGGACGATCTCGTTCATCTACGCCGGCACGTTTCCCGCGCGAGTCCAGAAGCTCGTCCTGGTCGAAGGCATCGGGCCGCTGCCGGCCGAGTTCTCCGACGCGCCACCGCGCATGGAGCGCTGGATCACCGAAGTGAAGTTGCTGCCGCACCGAAAAATCGTCGAGTACGCGAGTCTGGAAATCGCCGCCGACCGCCTTCGACGAAAAAACCCGCGGCTCGAGCCCTCCCTCGCACTCGAACTTGCGCGCACGGGAATGAGGCGCATCGACAATGGCAGCTGGGTATGGAAGTTCGATCCACTCCACCGCACAGCCGCGCCGCAGCCGTTCTACTCGGGACAGGCGATAGAGTATTTTCGGCGCATCGAATGTCCGGTGCTCATCGTCAACGGCGCGGAAAGCCGCATGACGCCGCGGCCGGATATCGAGCGGCGGCTCGAAGCGATCCGCGATCGCAGAGTGGCCGAGGTCGAAAACGCCGCCCACATGATCCATCACGACAATCCCGAGCGGCTGGCGGAGCTGGTGAGCGGATTTATCGACGGCGATTGAATGTCTCATAGAAATCAGCGCCATGAGCAAAATAAATGAGAAATCGGCCGCACGGGTCGACCCGCCTCCCGGCGCCGCGGCGGCCGCGCGCCGGCTGGATGGGTGGTGGCCGTTCGCGTTTTTCCTACCCTACCTGGCGGCGCTCGCGTGGTGGCGCGATATCGTTCCCGACGGCCTCAACAACGATGTCGCGGAGGAGGTCTTGCGCGGCCTTCATCTCATCGAGGAAAGAAAATTCGAAGTCATGACCTTGGCGATCGGCAACTCCGCCGAGACGCTATATCTCTACGTCGTCGGGGCAGTCGCGAAGCTATTGGGGCCGTCGACGCTCGCCGCCGAGCTTCCGAGCTGGGCCGCGGCGCTCGCCGTGATCTGGCTCTTGGAGCGCGCAGCGCGCCGAATGGACGCCGCGCTGCCGCCGTGGGCGCCGCTGCTTCTCGGCGTATCTTCGGTATGGCTGTTCCATTACGCGCGCTCGGGTCTGCGCGCGATCGCCGCGCCGGTTTTTCTTCTCTCGTTTTGGCTGTTGCTCGATCGCGCCGAGCGGCCGGGTGGTACGCGCCGGGCCGCGCTCGCCTGCGGCGCAGTCCTCGGCCTCAGCCTCTACGCATATACATCCTGCCGCGTGCTGCCGGTGATCTTTCTCCTATACGCGGCGTTTCGCCTGCTGCGCTCGCCCGCGGAACGGGCGCGCCTGTCGCGCTGCTACGGCCTGATTACGCTCGGCGCTTTCGTGCTGTCGCTCCCGAACCTGTGGTTTTTTCTCAACGCGCCAGGCGAATTTCTCTTCCGCGGCAGCTACGTTGTACGCGGCGGAGCCGGTGACATGGTTGCCAACGCATTCTGGAGCCTGCTGCTTCCTTTCTCGGTCTACGCCGACAGTTATCGCAACCTCCAGGGACCGGCGCACTTCTTCGACGGCGTGAGCGCGGCGCTGACGATGGCCGGCATCAATCCGATCCATCCGCTCATCGCGGTCGCATTCCTCGCAGGGCTGGCGCGGATTTGGAAAATGCGGCGCGAGCCGGCCGCGGCCTTTATCGTCATCGCGTGGCTGACCGCTACTGTCCTGTTAGGCATCACCGGCCCGAGCCTGACACGCATGCTGATCGTGCTGCCGGTCTATCTCGCCGTAGCATGTCTCGGAGTCGCGGAGGGAATGAAGCGTCTTCCCGCCGCACGTTGGGTCTTCGCGCTCGCGCTCCTCGGCGTCGTCGCCGCCCACGGCTATGCGTACTTCACACGGCTGCCGGCGTCGCCGGTGTCCTCGTACTATTTTGGGCCCGCCGCCACGCCCATCGGGGAACGGGCTGCGGAGCTCGCATCCCAGGGACGGCGCGTGCTCTGCGTCATTACCAAGGACGCCAACGTCGTCCGCTATCTGACGCACGAGCACGCCGGCCGGGTCCACATCGCCGAGTTTTACTTTCGGCCGCTAATCGTGGAGGAAATCCCGCTCAAGGATTTCAATCCCGCCGTGCTGCTGATCGAAAACAACGACCGATTCGCGGGATTCGCCAGCCTGTTGCCGCCGCCGCGGCCGGCGCCCGCGGGCGCACGCTTCGTCGAAATCGACCTCCAATCCGCCCGTTGACGGAAAAAAAGAAGCTTGTTATCTTTTAGTCGTGAGCGAGAGAAAACGATTGTTCTTGAGCGTCGGCGACGAGGTCACGCACCGGGGCTACCAGCAATGGGGGCACGGGCTCGTCGTCGAGGTGATGACGTCGTCGGTTCCCGGCGGCACCTGCCTCGCGCGCGTTCGTTGGCAAGACGGACAACTCCGCACGTTCAACAACGACATGGATAATCAGAGCTGTTGCTATTATTTCGGCGTGCGGCGATATTGGAATCCCAAGCACGGCGGCGTCGATGCCCTCAAGGCCAAATTTTTCGCGCTGAAGGAGTAACCTTATGGACCGCTCCAAAATCGCCTTGTCTCTCGCCGCCGCCGTTCTCGCCGGCGCATTCCTATCGCCGCTCCGCGTCACGGCCGCCGATCGCGATCCGATCGAAACGGCCGGCGTCGCCGTCGGGGTTACCGCGGGCAACACGGTCGCAGTCCCGGCGAAGATCATCTCCGTCGGCACGGGTTTGATCGCCGGAGCGCTCTCGTTCATTCTCACCGGCGGCAACGCCGAGCTCACCGCGCAAATCTGGCGCGACGTCACCGAAGGTCCGTATGTGATCACGCCTAGCGTCGCGCGCCGGGCGATCGGCGAGCGCCCCGAGCTGGAAAAAAGACCAGCCGGGACGGTCGAAACCGCTCCGGCTGTCGAGACCAACGCAACGACCGGAGTCCAACCGGCTTCCGCCGATTCTCCGACCGCTCCTTAGTTTAGTTTTAGGCCGCGAGATTTTTCTTGAAGAACCCGACCGTCCGCTGCCAGGCATCCTTGGCCGCTTCCGGGTTGTAGCGCTCCGCGTTCGTGTTGTTGTTGAAGGCATGCTTGGCGCCCGGGTAGACTTTGATGTCGGCCTGTTTCCCGAATTTCTTCAGCGCCTCTTTGAGCGGCTCGACGCCGGGCATGATGTTCGGATCGTCCGCCCCGTAGTTCCCCATCACGGCACAGGGAATGTTCTGCACCTGATCGAGCGGATCGGGATTGCGGCCGTAGTAGACGACCGCCGCGTTCAGCTGCTTGCACTTGGTCGCGAAGTTGAGCGACTGGCCGCCGCCCCAGCAATAACCCACCACGCCCACCTTGCCGTTCAAAAAGTTTTGCTTTTTTAGATAGGCGACGGCGCTGGTAAGATCCTCCACCACCATGTTGCCGTTGATCTTCTTGATCGCCTCGATCGCCGCTTCGGGCGTTTTGAATTGATCGCTGCCGCCGATGCGCGACATGAGATCGACGGCCAGCGCGGCGAAGCCTTCCTTGGCGAAGCGCCGCGCGACGTCCTTGATGTGATCGACGAGACCGCGATTCTCATGAATCACGATCACGGTGCCGAGGTTTCGTCCGTCTTTGGGACGCGAGAGATACGCCTTGACATCGCCGGCGCTGCCGGGAAACGTGACCATCTCTGAAGTCAAAGCCGGATCGTTCGGCTGAACGATATTGCCTTCCGCCATAGCATTTCCTCCTTCGTAAAAGTGATGTTAACCGGGTGGTAGTTTTTCCTTAGCGGAAAACCTCCGACGAATCTAGTCGTAGGGGCAAACACCGGTCTTTCATTAAGAAAATTTGCGTCGCACGCGCTCGATGGTCGTCATCCATTTTTTACGCACGACGGGAAAATTTTCCGGGCTTTCGCGGCTGAGCGAAAATTTCTCTCGCGCTTCTGCTGGCAAATTTCGCCTTGAATCCTTGGCATATTTCTTGGTTCTACCTTCGTCAGGACGCCTTTGCGGCATCACCGCTGCACGGCAAAGAACAAAGGAGGGGTTTATGCTTAATTGGGCGGTAACCTTTTTAGTGATCGCGTTGATCGCCGGCGTGCTCGGTTTCACCGGTATCGCCGGAGCCGCCTCGCAGATCGCGTGGATTCTGTTCGTGGTATTCATCGTGCTGTTCTTGGTCAGCCTGATCGCCGGCCGCGGACGCGGACCGCTCGTTTGAGGTTCCCGGACGGTTGCTCGGCTCATGGTTGAGTGGAAGCACGGGGAGGGGATGAAATGAAGCCTGCGACATTAATCGGGATCATACTGATCGCGCTTTCGGTGTTGTCTTTCGCCTACCAAGGCATCCCGTACAAGACACGGGAGAAGGTAGTCGATCTAGGACCGATTCAAGCCACGGCCGAAAAAGACAAGAGCATTCCGCTGCCGCCCATTTTCGGCGCGATCGCTCTGGTCGGCGGCATCGTCCTGATCTTCGCCGGTAGCAAACAGCACTGAGCTTTTCCTCACGGGGCCCGGGAGAAATCCCGGCCCCGTATCGTCGACCCGCCTATATACCGCACGCCTCGGAGCCGGCGGCGCCGGTTCCGGGGCCTGCCTTTACCGATACGATCTAAGACCAACGTCGGATAAATATTCATCTTCCTAGGGAATCTGCCCGCATTGACGGCTTTCCTTTTCGCGTTAAACCTTGAAGAGATGGGAGCGCGGCGAATTTTTTACGAATAACGAAAGGAGAACAAGATGAGACAAAGCAAAGCGCTCGTGTGTATTTCTATTGTGGCGGGGGTGCTCGCACTGGCGGGCTGCTCCAGTACTTCGCGGTCAGGCGGCGCATCCACGGGAAGCGTTCAAAAAGAGAACTCGCCGAGTGCGCCGAGCCGGACATCAGGTGGATCGGGCGGCGGTGAAGGCTCGTCCGGATCGGGCGGCAGCTCGGGTTCCGACAGCGGTTCCGGCGGCGCCGGGGGCGGATCTAGTGGCGGCTCCGGAGGTGGCGGTGGAGGAGGTGGCGGCGGCAGCGGCAGCTGATTCGCAGCCACTAAGAATTATCGGGCGGGCGGAAGATGCCGACTTCCGCCCGCCTTTTTTGTTCAAATTACTAATTCACTATCCAAAGCCGCGGTTGTCAAGGGATTTCAGGAAGGGATTTGTCCTTCTTCAGGCAAATCCTTGGTGCAAATCGGGTCTTTCCTGGATTGGCCTATGGCTCTCGATTCTTTAGGGTGACAGCTGGGACTTTTGTTTTTGTTAAGGAGGCATAGTGCCATCCAGAACTTCCCCCAGTGCTTATCCGCATAAACGACGGGAGATTCCGCGCCGCAGACCCAGGCGCATGACCACTCTGGGCGATCTCATCCTCGCGCTCACCGAAGAGACCCGCCGCTACGTGAAGGACGACGAAGAAGTCTATCGACTCGTCGCGTACATGGTTTCGGACATTCTCGTCAGACCGCCGAAGCCTTCGCATAAGCCAGCCAAGAAGTGGCATTGAAAACGATCCAGGGAGGACGTGGAGGATGGGGCATAAATCGATCGGAACCGTCGGCGTTTTCTTCGCGATCTATCTGTGCCTGCCGTCATCGGCGTTGTGTGCCGGACCGACCCAAGACGTCCGCTCGACCGTCGAGGGCCTCCAAACGATCATGCTCGACGCGCGCCAGCTGCCCGAGACGAAAAAAAAGCTGCGTCTCGCGCAACTGAAGCAAATCGTCGGCCGCCGCTTCGACTTCACCGAGATGGCCAAGCGCGCTCTGGGACCGAACTGGGAGCGCCGCAGCCAGCGCGAGCGCGGCGAATACGTGAAGCTCTTCGCCGGGGTGGTCGAGACTAGCTATCTCGACCGCATGGAGACATACGCCGGCGAACACACCGTGTATGTGCGCGAAAACCGCGATGCCGACTACGCCGAGGTGGCGACCAAGGCACTGGCCGTGAAAGGCGACGACCTCGCCATCAATTACAAGCTCAGACGCGCGCGCAGCGGCGACTGGAAGGTTTACGATCTCATCATCGACAACGTGAGCACCGTCAATAATTATCGGGCTCAATTCGCCCGCATACTCAACGGCGGATCATTCGACCAGCTGCTGAATAAATTGCGGGAGGCGCGCGATCGCCAAATCCAGGCAAAAAAATCGCGCCCCGATTCGACCCTGCTGTCGGCCTGGCTCTTGGCGCAGGCGTCCGGCAATCGGCCGCGTTAAGCTCTCGATTTTCCCGCCCTGCGTCCAACCTCCCGCTGAGGGAATCCCCTCAAACAATTATGTGTCACCTCATGCTCCTTGGGACCATGATCAGGCTCAAACCTGAGTTGTTCCCGAGGAGTTCACGTGCTTTCCCGCGCTTGCTCACTCACAAGGCGCGTCCGCGCCATCGTTTTTCTTTTCGCGTTGCTGGCGATCATCGCGCTGTCTTATCGGCCTCCATTCGCTCAGCTCGTGCCGCCGCTGGCGGCGCCCCCGCTGGCGGCGCTCGATCTTAAGCATCCGGCGGCTGCAGGCCAGACACTCTACGTCCCCTCCGGCGGCGATTTGCAGAAGGTCCTTGACCAGGCGCGACCCGGCGACACCGTTGCGCTTGAGGCGGGCGCGGCGTTCGTGGGGAATTTTACCTTGCCGAAAAAGAGCGGCGGCGACTGGATCATCGTCCGCACCGCGGCGCCGAGTCTCATCCCTTCCGGTGTGCGCGTCGCGCCAGCGGATTCCCGGCTCTTGCCCAAAATAATGACTTCCAACGCAGCGCCGGCGCTTGCCGCGGAAGCGGGCGCGCACCATTTCCATTTCATCGGCGTCGAGATCGCGGCCCTCCCGAGCCGCAGCGCGGCAGTCGACAGCCTGGTGCGCTTGGGCACCGGCGACGCGGAGGCGGGCGTGCCGACGGACATCATCTTCGAGCGCTGCTACATCCACGGCGGGCCCGCGGCCGGTGTGCGCCGCGGCGTCGTGGCGGGCAGCGCGCGCACTGCGATCGTGGATTCCTATCTCTCCGACTTTTACGATAGCTCCGCCGGCTCGCAGGCGCTCGTGGTGAACGGTCCCGGTCCTTTCAAAATCGTCAACAACTATCTAGCCGGCGCGGGCGAGAATCTCGTTCTCGGCGACGGCGCAATGCTCTCGCCCGCGCCTGCGGATATTGAAATCCGCGGGAACTATTTCCATAAGCCGCTCTCATGGAAAAAAGCCGGGTGGGAAGTCAAGAACCTGCTGGCGATCAAAAGCGCGCAGCGCGTGCTGATCGAGAACAATGTCTTCGAGAACAATTGGAGCGCGGACGATGCCGGCTTTGCCGTCGTCTTCGCCGCCCGGGGAAACTCGCCGGCGGTGCTGCAGGATATCACTTTCCGTAAAAACATCGTCCGCCGGAGCGCCGCCGGCATCGACATCCTGGGCCAAACCCCCGAGTTTCCTATGCGCGAGACGCGGCGCATTCTTGTCCAGGACAACCTCTTCGAAGAAATCGGCGGCGCGTGGGGCGGCAGCGGCGTTTTGTTCCAGATCCTCGGCGGCACCGCCGACATCGTGATCGATCACAACACCGGCGTCCAGAACGGCAAGGCGCTCGTCACCGACGGCGCGACGCACGCGGGCTTTGTCTACCAGAACAACATCGCGCTCGATAACGAGACCGCCGCCGCGCTCGGCTACGGCGACGCCTGGAAGGCGCGATTTCCCGGTTACGTCTTCGCGCGCAACGTCCTCACCGGCGGCAGCCCGTCGGGTTATCCGGCCGAAAATTTCTTCCCCGGCTCCGCGGCCGAAGTGGGGTTCGTCGACGCCACCCGCGGCGACTACCGGCTTTCCGCCATCAGTCCTTACTTCAACGCGGGCACCGACGGCGCCAACATCGGCGCCGACTACGATACGTTGCAATCCGCCGCGGCGGCCGCGATCAGCGGTCGCAACTCATAAAAAATTTATCGGGATCTTCCGCGCCGGCGGCTGCGCCGCGGCGCGCCCTTTGTAGCGTGGTTTTTTCCGGCATAGCGCGCCTTCCGATTCCAAACTCGCATGCAGATACGCGTTTCAAGGTCCAGCCGGAAAACAAAATGTTCAGCCGCGCTTGCGCCGCCGCGCACGCGGCTTGACGATCAGGACGGGACAGGGCGCGTGGCGCACGACCTTTTCCGCCACATTGCCGATCAGCAGCCGCTTGAGGCCGGTCCTGCCGTGGGTGGCGAGGACGATCAAATCGGCGCGCCGCTCCTCGGCGGCGTCGAGGATAGATTCGAAGGGATCGCCGCTCTTGATGATGTAGCGGACTTTGCCGACCGGGCTCACCCAGTCATGCGCGAACTGCTTGAGCAGGACCTAGGAGTGGCCTTCGGTCGCCGCGACGATACTGGCGCGCTTCAGCGGGCGACTTTGGTAGAGCCCGAGAACAGCCGGATCGGCCTGGGCGATCGAGCTCATGTAGAGCTCATCGAAGGGGTTGTCGATCGCGTGCAGCACATAGAGCGCCCCGCCGCTGGCGCGGGCGATCTTCACCGCAAGCTTCAGTGCCTCGAGCGAAAAGCTCGAGAGGTCCACGGGACAGAGAATTTTCTTGAAATCCAACGGCGCCATAGCTGCTCCTTTCGATCGCGAATTGGCGATCAATGTATACAGAACCTTTCGATTTTCAATAGCCGTTACACGCCTCGGGAGTTCCCCCGACTATGAGGGTCGCACTCCGCTTGTTAATCAATATTAAGAGGTGCGCGCATGAAGCCGGTTGTAGGAATCTTTGCTACTGCCCATGACGCCGAAGCCGCCGTCAAGGATCTGAAAACGCAGGGAGTGCCCGGAAACGCCGTCAATCTGCTCACACCGGGGGCCTCGACGGAGGCGCTCCGTGTGCCGATCGACGAGGGCGAGCAGCCGGGGATGGGCGAGGCGGTAGGCGCGGTCGTCGGCACCGGGCTCGGGGCTTCCGGCGGCGCCTACCTCGGCGCCGCTGCGAGCGCGATGATTCCCGGCATCGGCCCCGTCGTCGCGATCGGCGTGGCGGCCGCGGGACTCCTCGGCTTGATCGGCGCGGTCGGCGGCGCGGCCGCCGGCGGCGCGTTGGAAGACGCGCTCTCGGACGGGCTTCCGAAAGACGAGTGGTTCGTCTACGAAGACGCGCTGCGCGACGGGCACACGGTCGTGATCGTCAACGCGGCGAACGATGCGCAAGCCGATACAGCCCGCAAGACGCTGGCGCGGCACGGCGCGGAGAGCGTGGATGCGGCGCGAGAACGCTGGTGGATCGGGCTTCGCAGCGCGGAAGAGGAGCGCTACGGCGCGAACGGCGACTTCAAAGCGATCGAGCCGCGGTTCCGCCGCGGCTTCGAAGCCGCGCTTCATCCCGAAATGCGCGGCCGCTCCTACGACAGCGTGACGGCGCTGCTTCGCGAGCGTTGCCCCAACGAGTATCAAGATCCGGCTTTTCGCAACGGCTACGAGCGTGGTCAGGCGTATTGCAGAGAAAAGCGTTAGCGCCGCGATCAGATCAATATTTCCGGAATTCCTCGATTGACAAGTCCGATCGGCGGTGTAGGGTGAAATCGCCGAGGAGGCGCGCCCTATGAGCGATTTGGACAAGAGAGTGGTCGAGGATGGCGGCATCGAGCTGGAGGTGATCGGCACCGGGCCGCGCTTCGAGTTCGATCAAATTTTGAAGCTGCTGAAAAAGGCGAACGAACTCGGCCTCGAAGGCCGACGGCTCATCAAGATCGAAAGCATCGGCAAGCCCCGCGACTACAAGCTCGGGACTTTTATTTACCGCTTCACCACAGAACAGGTAACGGTCGTATCGACCAAAGAGACGGAGGAGCCATGAACAATCAGCCATTTCTGACGGATATCAAAACGCTGCGCCAGCGCGCGCGCGAGCACATCGAGCGCGGCGCGGTAACGGATGGCTACAAGGCGGACCGCGAAACGGTCATCAAGGTGTTGAATGAGGCGCTGGCGACGGAAATCGTCTGCAACCTGCGCTACCGGCGGCATTACTTCATGGCTTCCGGCATCGACGCGCAGGGAGCGGCGGACGAGTTCCTGCAGCACGCCAACGAAGAGCAGGGCCACGCGGACGAGATCGCGGGGCGGATCGTCCAGCTCGGCGGCGAGCCCAATTTCTCACCGGACGGGCTCTTGACCCGCAGCCATGCGGAGTACACCGAAGGGAAATCGCTCGCGGAGATGATCAAGGAGGATCTCGTCGCGGAAAGAATCGCGATCGACAGCTATCGCGAGATGGTGCGCTACTTGGGGAACGACGATCCGACGACGCGCCGCATGATGGAAGGGATCCTGGCCGTCGAGGAAGAGCACGCCGACGATCTCGTCACCCTGCTCGAAAAAATGCGCCCCTGAAATACAGCGGGGCTGCGCGCTCGGTTAAGTATAGTTTCTAGGAGACGGCGAAAGCGCGATTTGCAGCGCCGCCGGCTCGCCCGGCCGCGCGACCCGCTTGCCGCCGTTCACCCGCTTCAACCACTGGGCCCGTTCGCTGCGCTTTCGCAGCAGCCACGACAGTGGAAAAATCTCTTCCGAGCCGCAGACGAAGCAGGCGCCTTTCGGCGCGCAGGTCTGAATCTCCTGGCATTCGGTGCACAGATACGCGGTATCTATCTTCATTGAACTCTCTCTTTCGAAAACGACTCCCGAGGAGAGCGGAGACCGCTCTCCTCGGGAGATCAAAAAACTACTTCGTCGACGAGCCCGTGCCCGACGAGTCGCGCGAGCTCGGCGCGTTGCGGCCGCTCGGCCGGTCGCCGAAGGACGACGAACCCGACGAGCCCTTCGTCGCCGCAGACGTGCCCTTGTCCGCCGTGGGGGTATCGGACGTGCCCGAGAGCCCTTTCGATGCGCTCTTCGACGAATCCTTCGATGAGCTCTTCGACGAATCCTTCTCCATGGAAGACGACCCTGCGGAAGACGACCCAGCCGCGGCCTCCACGCCCAGAGACTTCGCCGTCTCGGCGTCGAGCCTGCCGGTCGGTTTCATCTTATTGGCGCTCTGATAAGCCTTGATCGCCGCCCTGGTTTTCGGCCCCATGACGCCGTCGATCGGACCCGGATCCTGGCCTTTATCCTTCAGGGCTTCCTGCGCTTTCTTCACATTCTCGTTTCCGCCGCCACCCTTCATCCCCTTATCCGAAGAGCTCATGTCCGAGCTTGAGCTCTTCTCACTCTTCTTCTTCGCCGAATCCTTGCTTTTCGACATGTCCGACGTCGTTCCGCCGGAGGTGCCCATATCCGCCGCCCATCCATAACCGCTGCAAACCAGCAAGCCGGCCAACGTCAGCGTCGAACCTAAAAGAAATGCTTTCCTCATATTCTCTCCTCCTCCTCTGGGGTAAATTTAGGAATGATTGAAATATTGCACGACTTTAGCTGCGGCAACAGGGGCCTCCAATCAGGTAAATACCTGAATAGGGTAAAGAAAAAACCGTAGGCCCCTAAGATAGGATCCTAAAGCTCAAGATGGTTCGCCGCAAGGAGCGAAAACGGCGATGGAAACCGCCGGCTGGCGTACGGCTCGGAAACCGAATTTTTTGCAGCCGACGGTCGAATAGCTGAGAGTACGCCCAAAAACTTACGCAAGATTTAAGAGCGGGGGTCAGGTTCGTTGGCCGGCTTGCTTTTTATCGACGTCCTGCACGCGTAGACACTGGTCGTTGGCGCAGATCCACAATTTGCCCGTCAGCCTGTCGATGCGGTAAATCGCAGCGACCTCGCTGTCGGAGACCGCAATAACGTCGAAGCGGGCCGCAAGGGCGTGAAAAACGATGGCGAGCGCCACCAGCACAAGACCCAGGAGAATTTTGCTGTCCATGAAATTCGTCCCCCTGCGGAGGCTTTACTTAACTCTAGAGGACGAACTTATGCAACCGTAGATGCGTTAGATACAACGCTGATGGCAACCACACACTAATGGGTAACTTTGGAATCGAGCCTCTGCTTGCTCAGCAGGTCCGCGATCATATACGCAACGACGCGATAAACCTCTTTTTCATCACGGACGAAATGGGCGGTCTCGTCGGTCAACGCCGCGATGAGCTCGCCCAGCGTGCTGTTTTCCGTCTGAATGCGGGTATCGACTGTATTTTTCATGGGGCTCTCCCGGTTTTTCCGCCACTCTAACCGGCAAAGTCCGGAGGAGCCAATCCGGTAAACCCCGTAGTTTACGCCAGGAAATACCTTAATAATGCAAACTATGGAACAGTTTTAGAAATAATAGAGAGTCGGCCGGGTTACTTGATGACTTTGTCCGCCTTCTGGAGGACAGCCGGGGGAATTTTAAGACCTATTTGCTCCGCCGTTTTGACGTTGATCACGAATTGCGCCCGCACCGGCTCGATGAGCGGCAAGTCCGCGGGTTTGCTGCCTCTGAGAATCTGGTCCACGTACCACGCCGATTGCCGGCTTAAATCGTCCAAGCTGACGCCATAGCTCATCAGACCGCCGGCATCGACAAAATCGGTGCGGTCGTAAATCGTGGGAAGTTTTTTCTTGCCGGCGAGCTCGACGAGCCGCCCGGGATAGCTGTGATACAGAGCGTCCGGCATGACCACCAAAGCATCCGCGCGCTGCTTCGCCGCGGTTTCGAAAGCGGCCTCGAAGTCGCCGGGCTTCTTCGCCGTGAGCGGTTGAAATACGAGGCCGAGGGAGCGCACGCTGAGATCCATATCCTTCAGGCGCGCGTCATAGCCGGGCGTTTCGGGATTTCCCAGCGCGGCGACGCGATTCATCGCGGGAACGGTCTCCTTGATGAGTGTGAGGCGCCGGCCGAGAAAATCGGGCGAGATACGCGAAACGCCGGTGACGTTGCCGCCGGGATTCGTGAAGGAGCGCACCACGCCGGCTTCGGTGAGGCCGCCGGCCCCGGACACGACGATCGGAATCTGGCTGGTCGCCTCCTTAGCGGCAACCGTGACGCGCGTGCCGCTGGCGACGATGACATCGACCCCCGCGCGCACGAGCTCCGCCGCGAGCGCGGGCAGGCGCTCCACGTGCCCTTCCGCATAGCGGTATTCGATCGCGAGATTCTTGCCTTCGACGTAGCCGAATTCTTTAAGGCCGCGGGCGAACGCCTCCTCGCGCGCGGCGTTGATCTCGCGCGAGCTCGATACCAGCACGCCGATTTTCCATATCTTCGGCGGCTGCTGTGCGGCGGCCGCCGAGGCCAGCGCGAGAGCGACGACGGCGATCGCCAGGAG
>Ga0075423_10003294_pt1 | contig 14857 bp, 9 predicted proteins | sample SoiMethybrSBSTD2_FD_80114 | JGI IMG/M metagenome (GOLD analysis project Ga0075423, IMG submission 80114) | Bulk soil microbial communities from a Populus tree surrounding site in Tennessee, USA - Soil MetaG P. TD hybrid SBSTD2 | ecosystem: Environmental > Terrestrial > Soil > Tree plantation...
GCTTATAATCCTGGGCGCGGCCGACGGGGAGCGCAGCGCCGCACTAGGGTGGCAAAGCCGTGAGGTGTGAGGCCCGTCTCGCAGGCGGGCTATCGATTTTCTGGGGTAGCGAATGACCGGAGTGAACCGGACGGACCACATTCGCCTCACGTCGCACCCGGCACCGGGCGCCAAGCCGCGCTTTCCGGTGAGCTGGGGTGCCCTGAGCGCGCGCGAACGCGGGCCTATCATCGGCACGGTTTCGCGGCCGCAAGATCGCAACGTGATCGGCACGCATAGTGGGTCCTACGCGGTCTATCGAGCCCTCGCGGTCTCCGCCGGCGCGCTCAATCCGATCCGACGACCCGATCTCACCAATACGCACCCGGCCTTCGCCATCGGGCCCTTCAAGGGCTGGCAGACCCCCGGCAGCATCGTCTCGCTCGATCCATGGGGTCATCTCGTCTCGGAGGCCTTTCGGCCAGAAATCGGCGAAGGCATCGACATCCGCCCTAGCATTGCGGTGACCCGCGCGCGGTTGGACCTTTCGGAGATACAGGGCGCCGTTGCCGCCGGCCGCCTGCGCGACGACGGCGCGGTCGTGCGCGCCGGCGGTGCGCTCTCGGTCGTGAAGATTGCGATCGATCCGGTCTGGTATTTGCCAGGCATCGCCGAACGCTTTGGCACAAGCGAGACCAACCTCAGGCGCACCCTGTTCGAGCAGACGGCGGGGATGTTTCCCGAACTCGTCACGCGCCCGGATTTGCAGGTGTTCCTGCCCCCGGTGGGCGGCATGACGGTCTATCTTTTCGGCGACGTGGCAAAGCTGGGAGATCCGGCGGCGCTCGTCGCCTGTCGGGTGCACGATGAGTGCAATGGCTCCGACGTGTTCGGCTCGGACATCTGCACCTGCCGACCCTATTTGGTGCACGGCATCGAAGAATGCGCCCGCGCGGCCCAAGCGGGCGGGCTTGGTGTCATTGTCTACAATCGCAAAGAGGGCCGCGCCTTGGGCGAGGTCACCAAGTTCCTCGTCTATAACGCGCGCAAACGGCAGGAGGGCGGCGATGCGGCCAACGCCTACTTCGAACGTACCGAGTGCGTGGCGGGTGTGCAGGACGCGCGGTTTCAGCAACTGATGCCCGACGTCATTCATTGGCTCGGCATCGAACGCATCGATCGGTTCGTTTCCATGAGCGACATGAAATATGATGCGCTCATTTCGCAGGGCGTGAAAATCATCGAGCGCGTGCCTATTCCCGACGAGCTCGTGCCAGCCGATGCCCAAGTCGAGATGGCGGCCAAGAAGGCGACGGGCTATTACGCCGGGCCGGCGGCGGAACCGCTGCCGCCGGCGGCAACCGTCGGCCGCGCGCTCGATAAGAACTGAAAGCTGGCCTCGAGGCTCCGGTGAAACCTGCAACGGCAGCCGCCAATTCCTTGTTGACTGCGGCGGCCGTGCGCGAACGCAGCCACCGTCTGTTGGCCCTTGGCTTGGCCGGCAAATTGCAGCACTTCGGTGCCGAGCTCGACCGTCTCGATGCTGCCGCGGATCTGGTCATCGATTGTATGCGCGCCACTTATCCGCAGTTGGATGTGCCATTGCATTCGCGCTGGCGCCATTTCAGTGTGGACGGTGAGGACCGATGGGCGCGACTGGCGAGGACGGCCAGCTGGCAGGATCGCGCCGAGCGCGCGCGTGCGGCCTTCGACCTTGCCATCCTCAGCGTCTTGCTCGACGCCGGTGCGGACAGCCGCTGGCGCTACCGCGATCCCCATACGGGCAGGCGCTTCGGGCGTTCCGAAGGCCTGGCGTTGGCCAGCTTGGCGATGTTTGCAGCAGGCGCCGTGTCGGCGGAGCGCAGCAAACCGCTCAGGGTCGACGCTTCTGCCCTCTTGGGCCTGACGCCCGAGACGCTGGCTCGGCATTTTCAGGTGAGCGATGTCAATCCGCTGCCGGATCTTGCCGGCAGAGTAACGCTACTGCGGCGCCTGGGCGAGGTCGTCGTCGCGAACGCGGGCGTATTCGGCCGTGCCGACAGGCCGCGGCCGGGGGGCCTGTTCGACCATCTCCTCGCCGGCAACGACAGCACCTCAATGCCCGCCCCTCGTGTGCTAACCGAGCTCCTTCGGCACCTTGGGCCGATCTGGCCGGGCCGACTGCAGCTTGGCGGCGTTTGCCTTGGCGATTGCTGGGGTCATCCAGGCATCGAGACCTCTGACGGCACCTCTCAACTCGTGCCGCTGCACAAATTGTCCCAGTGGCTCGCTTATTCGCTGATCGAGCCGCTCGAGGCGGCGGGGCTCGCGGTCACAGACATCGACGGCCTGACCGGCCTTGCCGAATACCGCAACGGCGGGCTGATGATCGACACGGGCGTGCTGGTCCTGCGCGAGCCTGCAGCCATGAACATCGCGCACGATGTTGGGAGTACACTGGTGGTGGAATGGCGGGCGCTGACGGTGGCGCTGCTCGACCGGCTGGCCGAAACGGTCAGGCGGCGCCTCGGCATGGATCGCACAACGCTGCCGCTCGTCAGGCTGCTGCAAGGCGGTAGCTGGTCGGCGGGCAGAAAAATCGCGGCCCTCAGGCGGCCGGATGGCGGCCCGCCGCTCAGCGTGCTTAGCGATGGTACTGTCTTTTGAGCCAAACATGGAGCTTGCCATGGACGGCGTCACTGTGGTCGAGCACCCACTGGTGCAGCATAAGCTCACCCTCATTCGCGATAAACACCGCTCCACCAAATCCTTTCGCGAGCTGCTCAAGGAGACGGGCATGCTGCTGTGCTACGAGGTGACGCGCGATCTGCCGCTGACCGAGGTGGAGATCGAGACGCCGATGCGCCGCGCGGCAGCCCGCAAAATTGCCGGCAAGAAGCTGGTGTTTGCACCCGTGCTGCGTGCCGGCACCACCTTTGTCGAGGGCATGCTGGACCTTGTGCCGACCGCCCGTGTCGCCCATGTCGGCCTCTACCGCGAGCCGGAGACCTTCGTCGCGGTCGAATACTTCTTCAAGGCGCCCACCGACCTCAATGAGCGCCTGGTCATTGTCGTTGCGCCCGTGATCGCCACCGCCAACACGGCGGTCGCCGCCATCGATCGGCTGAAGGAGCGCGGGGCCCGCGAAGTGCGCCTGGTCTGCCTATTGGGCGCCCCGCAGGGATTTGAGCGTTTGCGCGGTCTGCATCCCGACGTGCGAATCTGGACCGCGGCCATCGACGAAACACTCGATGAGCACGCCTTTATTCTGCCGGGCCTGGGCGATGCCGGCGACCGGGCCTACGGGACGCGCTGAGGAAGCTTGAGGCCCGATCTGGGCCCGCGCGCCAGTTGGGCCACGCCGGCAAGGGCCTGGCGGGCCCGGGACCGCGTGGGCGAGGTACCCCGGCGGAAGGCTACCTCGTGGACGTGGCGGCCCAGTCGGTGACACAGCGCTCCAGGTCCTTGAAGTTCTGGCGCAGCTGCTCCAAGGCAAACCCCAAGGCGAAAAAGCGCTCGGCGGCATCGGCCTGCAAGGCTCGTGTCAGGCCTTGCGCGCGGATGGCGACGACCTCGGTGCCGTATGCCTCGAAGTGGGTGGCGACGGGCAGCAACGCCGGCGCCGGGCGTCGGGCTCTAAGCTCGCTGGCGCATGCGCCGAGGTACTCGGCGGCCGCGCCGGCGAGGCGGGTGATGGCGGGCGCCAAGCGCGATTGCAGGGGTTCGGGCAGCGGCAGTTGTGCCGTCCTGCCGATGAGGACGAGGTCGTGCCGTAGTCTGAGCAGCGTGCGCAGCAATGGGCCGGTGTCGGCTTCGATCGCGAGCCGCGCCGAGCGCTCGTGCTCAGCTTCCGCGGCAATCGTGCCGAGTTCGACCAGCGACCGGCCGATGCCATCTTGCAGGCGGTGAAGGTCTTCGGTTTTTAGACCGCCGGTGACCTCGGCTAGCAAGCTCAGGAGGACGCGGGCCATTTGCTCGAGCGTGCGTGCTGCGGCATCCGCCGCTTGTTGCTGGGCGCGCGTTGGCAGCAGCAGGAATGAGACCGCGAATCCGACACTGCCGCCGACCACGACCTCGAGCACGCGATCCAGCGCGGACGCCAGCGGCGTCGACTGGGTCATGGTGGGTACCAGGAGCACGATGATCGCCGTGATCGGCGCGACGGCCAATCTTGGATAGAGGCTGGCAACAACGGCAAGCGGCGCCACCGCGAGGGCAAGCACCGCCATCAGCGCGAGCTCGTGAGAATGGGGCACGAAGACAGCGATGGCGCCGCCGTAGACGGCGCCGCCGAGCGTGCCGAGGAGATAGTCGACGGCAGATTTGAGCGACCTGCCGACGCTCAATTGGCTGACGATCACGGCGGTGAGAACGACCCAGAGGGGCAACGGCAGCCCGAGAGCTTGCGCGATGGCAAGCGCCAGCGTGGCGGCGGTCGTCACGCGCAGCGCTAGCCTGATGCGGACCCGGTGCCGATGCACGGAGGCTCGCAGCAGCCGCCAAAGTGCTCTGGCGCGGTTCACCGCGGGCCGCGCCCGGGTTCGCCGAGGCGTCCCCGGGATGCGCCCTCGTGCCGCGCCGCGCCGGGCACAGTCGCGCGCTTGCGTTTTGGCGCCGCACGCCGCCTCCGGCCCGTTTTGGCTTTGCCATAGGACCTGCGCGCGGTCGCGCTCTGCGGCCCACGCGCTTGGGCAAGCTCGAGCTCGTGACGCCGGCCGCACCAAAGTAGCAATCGCCCAAGCATCCCGTTGGCACCTATACTTTTCTGGCTTCGTGTCGGCGCTACAACGGTGTGCCTTTGTGGCAAATCCACTTGCTTGCGACGCCATCTCGGGGCTGAGGTCGAGGCGTTTCTCACTCGGAGGCAGCCCATGTGGAACCAAGTCTACAATCCACTCGGCAGCGCAACGCTGTCGACCATTGCCGCGGCGGTTCCGGTCGTGACGCTGCTCCTTTTGATTGCATCCAACCGGGTGAAAGCGCACATCGCAGCCGTTATTGCGCTGATTGCAGCAAACCTCGTGGCCATCCTCGTCTTCACGATGCCCGCCAACATGTCGATCCGCGCCTCAATCCTGGGCGCGATCACCGGTTTTTTCCCGATCGGCTGGATCGTGCTCAACGTCATCTTCCTCTACCGCCTCACCCTTGAAAAGGGTGCCTTTGAGACCCTGCAGACGACCATCGGTGGCCTCACCAACGACCGGCGCTTGCAGCTGTTGCTGATTGCGTTTTCGTTCGGCGCCTTTTTCGAGGGGGCTTCGGGCTTTGGTACTCCCGTCGCCGTGACCGGGGCCATGCTGATCGGTCTTGGGTTCTCTCCACTTGCCGCCTCGGGTCTTTCGCTGATCGCCAACACGGCCCCAGTCGCCTACGGTGCGCTTGGTACGCCGATTGCCGGCCTTGCCAGCGTCACGGGAATCGATCCCTTCCTGTTGGGGGCCATGGTTGGGCGCCAGCTGCCGTTCTTCTCGCTCATCGTGCCCTTCTGGCTGATCTGGGTGTTTGCCGGTTTTCGGGGCATGCTCCAGGTGTGGCCGGCCATTCTCGTCACCGGCGTCTCATTCGCCATCCCGCAGTTCTTGATTTCCAACTTTATCAATCCCTGGATTGTCGACATTGGTGCGTCGTTGATCTCCATGGCCTCACTGATCCTGTTCCTGAAGGTGTGGCAGCCGAAAGAGCTGTGGACATCGCCGGCGTTGCGGACCCGTGACGATTCGGCGGAGACCTTGGCGGCAGCGCGGCCGAGCAAGTCCGCAGCGCCACCCACCAGGGCGCAAGTTTGGATGTCGCTCCTGCCGTGGATCATCGTCTGCATAATTCTGCTGCTCTGGGGCACCAACTGGTTCAAGGGTCAGGTCAATCCTATGGCGACCTGGAACTATCCCGTTCCCGAGCTTGATAAACTCATCAACAAAGTGCCGCCGGTGGTCAGCAAGCCAATACCCGAAGCGGCGGTGTTCTCCTTCACCTGGCTGTCATATACCGGCACCGGCATGTTGATCGCGGCGATCATCTCCGGCTTTTTGATGGGCTTCTCGCCGCTGCGCTTGCTGGGGGCCTACGCCCGCACCATCAAGGTGTGTGCCTATTCGCTAATCACGATCTCCGCCATGCTGGCAATCGGTACGCTTACCCGGCTGTCGGGGATCGATGCGACGCTCGGATTGGCCTTTGCCGGGACCGGCGTGCTCTATCCCTTCTTCGGTACGCTGCTCGGCTGGCTTGGCGTGGCCCTGACGGGCTCCGACACGGCCTCCAACGTGCTGTTCGGAAATTTGCAAAAGATCACGTCAGAACAATTGGGCCTGTCGCCGATCCTGATGGGAGCGGCGAACTCCTCGGGCGGTGTGATGGGCAAGATGATCGATGCGCAATCGATCGTGGTCGCCTCGACTGCGACCAATTGGTTTGGTCACGAGGGATCGATCCTGCGTTTCGTGTTCGGCCATTCCATCGTGCTCGCCTGCCTGGTGGGCATCTTGGTGATGCTGCAGGCCTACGTCTTTACCGGCATGATCGTCCACTAGCGCTCAACCGCTTAGCCTGCCGAGGCCATTCGGACGCGCGCGCCTGACGCACGTTGAGCGGTCCAGCGGTTGGCGCGCAACCCTGGACAGGGCCCTGCGCTGCGCCGGGTCTTGCCAGCGGACCAGCGGCAATGGCAATGCTTGCCGCAGGGGGCAAGAGCGCTTGACCGCAGCGGCGCGAGAGCTTCTGCTGGCTGCGGGCCCTATCCGCGCTCGGCGATGCGCCCGAGCGTTAAGTAGCGTGGACGACCATGGCCGTTTTGCACGAAGGTGGCTGTTTGTGCGGTGACGTGCGCTATCAAACGAGCGCCGAGCCCGTGCGTGTCACAATTTGTCATTGCCGCTTCTGCCAGCGCTTTACCGGCTCGGCCTTTTTGGTCGAACCGATCTTTAGTCGCGGCGACGTGGCTTTCCACGGTGCCAGCGCGCGGCGCTATCAGCACCGCTCCGATTCGAGCGGCAAGCGGGTGACCTTGAATTTCTGCGCCAGGTGCGGCACCACGGTCTGCCTCGAGTTGGAGCGCTTTCCCGACATCCTGGGCATGTGCGGCGGCACCTTCGATGATCCGAACTGGTTCGATCGGCGCCGGTGCCGGCATATCTTCACGCGTTCGGCGCAGACAGGCGTGATGCTCCCGGCCGGTGTTGAGATTTACGAGGAGCACGCGCTCACGCTCGACGGCATGCCGCGCAGGCCCACGGTGTTGGCGCACGCCCTGTTGGTGACGCGCCAGGCAAAGCCGCCCTTGACCACGCCAGAGTGACGGCATCCTGCTCCGGCCGGGACGCATGGCGCACCCATCGCACGCGCGCGTTCGCTGGCGCAAGCACACTACCGGATCACCCCTGTGGGCTCTATACTGCCGTGGCTTAAATCGGGCGCCAGTCCTCGCACGGGGTATCACATGCACACGCGCAGCAACGAGCGGGTTGCTTGGTTCAACGGGTCGTTTTTGCCGGAGAATGAGGTCCGTATCCCGTTTCGCGATGCGAGCTGGGTCTATGGAGACGGCGGCTTCGACATGACGCGCAGCTTCAATCACCGCCTGTTTAAGGTGAAAGAGCACGTCGATCGCCTCTATCGCTCGCTCAAGTATTTGCGCATTGATCCTGGCTTTGGCGCCCAGAAGATGTGCGCCCTGACCGAAGAGTTGTTCGAGCGCAACCGCCACCTTCTCGGGCCGAACGATGACTATTGGGTCGGCCAGCGCATCAGCCGGGGCGTCAAGCAGACCCCTGGCGACAACATCGCCTACCACGGGCCCAATGTGGTGCTCGAATGCTCACCACTGCCGCTGGTGCAGCGCGCCAAGCTGTTCAAACAGGGCATACGGCTGGTGATCCCTTCGCACCGCCGGGTGCCGCCGGATTCGCTCACGCCGCGGGCCAAAACCCATAATTACCTCAATCTCATCGTCGCCAATCAGGAGGTGCAGAGCATCGATCCCGAGGCATGGGCGCTGCTGCTCGACGTCAACGGTAACCTCTGCGAGGGCATGGGTTCGAACATCTTCACCGTGCGCGACGGTGAGATTTTCACCCCGCGCGAGAAGTTCGTGCTCCCGGGTGTGAGCCGCCAAACCGTGATCGATCTCGCCCGCCAAGAGGGCCTCGCCGTGCGCGAAACGGATATCGACCTTTACGACGCCTATAACGCCGATGAGATTTTCCTCACCTCGACGTCGTTGTGCATTTGCCCGGTGACGCGCGTCAATGGCGTTGAGATCGGGTCCAAGGCACAGGTATGGGGTCCGGTGACGCAGCGGCTTGCCGACGCCTACCGCCGACTGGTCGACCATGATTTCGTGGGCCAGTATCTCAAACACTATGTGGAGGGCATGCAGGCGCGCGCCTTCTGAGCTTGCGAGCTGGTGCATCAACTCAAGACTTTGGGGTGGGCTCCCCCGCGCTGAGACGTTCTGCCCGTACGGCCGGCGGGCCAGTCCGCCGCCTCGGCGCTCGGCCAGGGGCGGGCCGGCTCTGCCGTTCGGCGCCGCGGAGCCCGGCACCGGCGGCAGCGGGCGGCATCAGGTGCGGCGGCCTACCCAACAAAGCGAGGCGCAGTTGCCACGCATCGCCCGCGCGTGCGGTCGCCAGCGTGCGGACCTCGCCCGCAACCAATGCGGCAACCGGCAGGCCATCCTCTAACAGAAGACGATTGCCGGTCGTCGCCGGAAGCCGTGGGCCCGGTGACAGAATGCCGGCGAGATTGAGAGGATCTGCCGCCGAGATCGAGACCAGCGTCCCATTCGCCTTGCGGCGCCGCGTCTCGCGCAGCAGGCCCACAGCCTCGGGCAGGGCAAATTGTTCGCCGGGGATCCCGGCGACGAAGCGACCGCCCCGAATCTCGCCACGGCTTTCCAGGCGCCGGTAGGCTCGGATCAGGTCGCGCCAGGGGGGAAGTCGCGCCGCCTCGCGTTCGAGTAAGCGCCAAAACACCACCCCGTAACGGCGCAGCAAGGCGCGCGCCACATGCTCGGCGAGCAGCGAGCCCTCGACCGGGGCGAAGGCGATAAGCGCCCAGCGGCCGGCATCATCCATGCCGTAAGCCGCCGTGCGATGTCGGCGGCGTGCGCCAGCAAACGGCTTGCGCTGGGCGGAGGGGACCAACAGGCAACGCAACCCCCCGAAGCAATCCGAGTTCGCGAGGCCATGGGCGACGAGTTCTGCCAGGGCGTCCTCGACCTGGCACCTGAGCAAATGCGTGCCCGCGACGATGTCGCTGAAGAAGGAGGCGCCATGCTGGCGAATGAACTCGGCGATCGTGTGCGCATGCCCCGCAACCTTAGGTTCCCGTTGCTTGCTCAGCGCCCGCCATGGTCCGACGTGCTGGCGGGGCAGCAGGGTGATGGGCGTGGTCTTGATCGGCCCAGGGCGCCGCGACCGGCCGTCGGCACGCGGTGGACCGTTAGCCAGGCGCATCCAGGTCACCCGGCCGGACCGGCATGCTTCGTCGAGCCAGGTGGAGGTATAGTCAGTGTGCCGCGCGGCGAGGATCTCCTTCTCCCAGGCGCCGGCGGGTGCCTCGAAGCCTTCCAGCTGCTCGATGCTGGCTTGCAGCGTGTGCGGGCCTGCGAGGCGTGCCTCGGGATCGGCGTGCTGCCAGGTCAACAGGAAGCGGAGGAAATCGCGGGCTGAGACCGGCTCGATCTCGGCGCGCAGCCGTTTGACCGTGTAGCGGTTGATACGCGCCAACAGCCTGCGTTCGCACCACTCCTCCGCGCCGGCATTGCCGGTGAAGCGTCCGCGCATGGCAAAGCCTTCGGCCTGCAAGGCCGCCAGAGCGGCCCTCATCGCCGCCTCCTCGACGCCGAGCGAATTGACCAGCTGGTGCTCGGTCACTGGCCCCAGTCCCTCCAAACGGCCGCGCACGATTTCTACCAAGGCCTGTTCGGGCGAGTATGTCTCGGCTGCCAACGCCGCCGGTACGTTCAGGTTCGGCTGCGTGGCCGCGGCCGGCCAAAGGCTCAGAAACTGCGCAAGCCGTTCCGCGGCGATCCAAAGCGGGCCTGCCGGAGAGGCAAACAGGCCGGCCCGCTTTTGCCCCGCCAGCGCCTCGAGCCATGCCTCCCAACCGTCCTGCCGCTGCACTTCGGGCGCCGTAATAAAGCCAAGCCAGTGCAAGGCGTCGTGCAGCTCATCGGCATTGCCGACCTCGGGCCAGGCCTCGCGTCTGACGCGTTCGATGGCCTCTGGGTCGAGGCGGCCGATGTCCGCGGCGGTTTCCGGATCGAGCCAGCGCCGGCTCATGACGGCCTGGGTGCGCCGCTCTTCCAGGGGCGCATCGTCCAGGTAGGCATAGGGGCGCGCGGAGAGCACTTCCAGCGCCAGCGGCGAGGGCTGGCTCAGATCGCGCGCGACCACGCCGATGGCACCCGTTTCGAGCCCTCCCAATACGCGTTTCAGGCCGTCGAGATCCATGGCTTCGTGGAGGCAGTCCGAAAGGACCTGATCGACCAAAGGATGCTCGGGCACCTCGCGTTCACCGCTGAGGTTCTCCGCGCAAGCGAGCTGATCGGGAAAGACGCTGCCGATCAAATCCTCCGCGGCCATGCGCGCCAGCTGCGGCGGGACCTTTTTGCCGCCGCGGAAGCGAGGTATCGCCAGCGATACCGCGGAGACCCAACGCCAGCGCAGCGCGAACATCGGTGCGTCGAGTAGGGCCTGGATCAAAACGGTGTCGACGCTGCCCGAATTGAGGTAGCGGACGACCTCGGCGAGCTCGAAGCTATGCGCCGTCGTTAGCGACAGGATGATACTGTCCTCGGTTGCCGCCGCCTGCAGCTCGAAATTGAACTTGCGGCAGAAGCGTTTGCGCAGGGCCAGACCCCAGGCGCGATTGATGCGGCTGCCGAAGGGGGAATGGATGACGAGCTGCATCCCCCCGGTTTCGTCGAAGAAGCGCTCGAGCACGATCGTGTTCTGGGTGGGCAAACACCCAAGCGCGGCGCGCGCCGCGGCAAGATATTCCACGAGCTGACTTGCAGCGGCCGCGTTGAGGCCGAGCTCGCTGGTAAGGTGATACTGCGCGTCGTGGCCGGAAGGATCGCTGCCCAGGCGCGACGCCAGCTCGTGGCGAAGGCGCGACACGGCGACCGAGAGCTCGTCGCTGCGTCCGGGTGCCTCACCCAACCAGAAGGGAATCGTCGGCGGTGCGCCTTGCGCATCCTCGACCCGCACGAGCCCGCGTTCCACGCGCAAGATGCGATAGGCCGTGTTGCCGAGCTGAAACACGTCACCGGCGAGGCTCTCGACGGCGAAGTCCTCGTTCACGGTACCAATCACGAGGCTCTGCGGTTCCAGGACCACCTGGAAGTCGGCATTGTCGGGAATGGTGCCGCCGGAGGTCAGGGCTGTGAGACGCGCGCCCCTGCGCCCGCGCAGGACGCCGTTGACTGCATCGCGGTGGATGAGCGCACCGCGGCGGCCGCGCCGCGTCGTGAAGCCTTCGGCCAGCATGCCGACAATGGCATCGAACTGGGTAGGCTCGAGCGCACGATACGGCCAGGCCCGGCGGCACTGGCGATAGAGCTCCTCCTGCCTCCATTCGCGCGCCGCGACCTCCGCCACGATCTGCTGGGCCAGCACGTCGAGGGGCTGATGCGGAATGGCGATGCTATCGAGTTCGCCGCGTTGGCTCGCCTCGATCAGTGCCGCGCACTCGACCAGATCGTCGCGCGACAAGGCAAAGAGCCGCCCTTTGGGCGTGCCATCAACGGCATGGCCGGAGCGGCCGACACGCTGCAGGAACGTGGCGATGGAGCGAGGAGAGCCGAGCTGGCAGACAAGATCCACCTCGCCGATATCGATGCCGAGCTCGAGAGATGCGGTGGCAACGAGGGCCTTCAGTTTGCCGGACTGCAGGCGCCTTTCCGCGTCGAAGCGTTGTTCTTTGGCGAGGCTGCCGTGGTGAGCGGCGACCTGGCCCGGCCCGAGGCGCTCGGCCACATGCCGCGTCACGCGTTCGACCAGGCGCCGCGTATTGGCGAAGATCAAGGTGGTGCGATGTTGGCCGACCAGTTCGGCCAAGCGGTCATAGATCTGCTCCCACACCTCGGCCGACATCACGGCTTCAAGCGGCGAGGACGGCACCTCGATTGCCAGATCGCGCGCGCGATGGTGACCCAGGTCGATTATGCGACAGTGGTGGCTCAGAGGATCGCCACCGCGCCGATCGGGGCCACTCGACCCGATCAGGAGGCGCGCCACGGCCTCGATCGGTTTTTGCGTTGCCGACAGCCCCACGCGCAGCGGCGGCTGCAAACACAGCGCCGACAGCCGCTCCAAAGATAGGCTCAAGTGCGCCCCGCGTTTGTTGGCGGCAAGGGCGTGAATTTCGTCGATAATGACCGTCCGCGTCGTCTTCAACATGGCCCGGCCCGAGTCCGAGCCCAGCAGCACGTAGAGCGATTCCGGTGTCGTGACGACAATGTGGGGTGGACGACGCGACATGCGACCACGCTCGGCGGCGGGTGTGTCACCCGTGCGCACAAAGGCGCGGATTTCAACATCGGCAAGCCCTTGTCGCATCAGCTCAGTACGGATGCCCGCGAGCGGTTGGGCGAGGTTGCGCTCGATGTCGTTGGATAGCGCCTTGAGCGGAGAGACGTAGACAACCTGGGTCTCGTCGCTCAGACGCCCCTCGAGCCCCTGGCGCACCAGGTCATCGATGGCGGCGAGAAAGGCCGCAAGCGTTTTGCCGCTGCCGGTGGGAGCCGCGATCAGCACGTGCCGCCCCGCCTGGATCGCTGGCCAGGCTTCCGCCTGGGCGGAGGTCGGCCCAGCAAAGGTTCGGCTGAACCAGCGGGCAACCGCCGGGTGGAATGGGCTCTGGCGGGTCATGCGCCCTTCCGTGAGGCTTGATCTGGCACTGTGGGACAAAACTGAATGTCCCCCTGTCGGCAGAATATGGGATAGGCAGGGGGGCTTTCAACGCGGCCGTCACGGCGCCTGACTTACTGCTGCCGGCTTGGTGCTCAGCCGGGGTTTAAAGGGCCCGGCGGCCCATTAACAGGGCCTGAGCTGGCTTTTAGGCGCTGCCTTTGGGGTGGTACTCCGTGGCCTGCAAAGGCCGATCCCGATCGGCTGGCGCCGATCCTCACGGCCGGCGCCAACTCGCCCAATGCTGCCCGCCGGCGATCGACACGAAATGGGGACCGATATCGACGTGGATGTGGCTCATGTCGGCGTAGGTCATAGTGCCGCCCTCATGGTGATTGGCGATCAACCAGTCGACGATCTCGCCCTTGCGCGCACCCGCGTCGAAGTCCACGGCGTTGCCGCTCGCGTGCCGCGACGGTCGTCCAGTACCGGCTATCAGAGCACCAGGTCGGCACGTCGAGATCAGTCGCACGGGTCCGAACTTGGCCTCGATGTGTTCCAAAAGCGCGCGCGCCGCCGCGGTCAAGCAGGTGCGCGGTGCATCGACGGGATCACGCCAGCTGCCGCCGGCGCCAGGTGGCTCCGCGCCGCCCGCGTCCTCGGGCAAGGCCCCGCGCTGTGCGCGCGCCATAGCGCCTTGCGGCGCGTCAAGGGCAAGGAAGGTGCGATTGACCCAACCGCTCGCGGCCTGATGCTGCACGGGGCACCAACCCGCCCGGCAGGCGCCGATAATGCTGACGCCCCGGCTGTCCGGCGGAAGTTCTGCGATGACATCGAACTCAGGCGAGGGACCGCTGCGCACATTGAGAACATCGTCGCGCTCGACATTGGCCACCATATAGGTCGGATCGGCGGGACGCTTGGGCTCCGCGGGGGGTGGTGAGGAGAGCCTTGCCTTGGAGCCGGGCGCCGGCGCTTGGGGCGTCGTCGGCGACGCGGCCGCAAGGACCGCTCCCCCCATTCCCGGTGTCGGTGCCGCCGCTGCTGCGCTGGGGGCTGGCGCTGGCAGTGCGGCCGCGAGCGCAGGGCCGGCAGGCTCGAACGGCGTGGGCGATGTTTGGCTGTCATTTTGCGGGCGCGGCGGCGCAGCGCTCTCGAGCCGCGTCGCCGTAATCATGGCAGTACCGCTGCTGCCATCCGCCGTCCACCAGCGAATTCTGCCGCCCTCCTTCCTCAGCCGCAAGCATTGGGGTTCCGAATTGAACCACCGGTTCCATCGGTGACAGAGTTGGTCCGTGCTGATCCACCAGCGCCCCCGATCCGTGCTGGTCCCGAGGTAGAACGCCAGTTGCCCTGCCTGGCCGGAGAGTTGGCCGTCGGGCGCATAGCGGACGGGCAACTTGCTGCCGACGGGGGTGTCGATTTCGACGCTGGCACCCGCAACGAGATCGGCAATCTCCTGTCCGCTCAGGAGACCTTGCTCGGCCCGGGTGCTGGTGACCAGGCAAATGCAGCAGGTGACCCTAAGGATCGTTTTGAGCATTGGCCCCCCAAAAAACCTGCTGGTCGATCAAGCTTCTAGGACGACGCGCAGCAAAACCTTGTGAGCGATGAGTGTGGCAGCAAGACGGAGACAAGCGCACCGATCTGGGCCGCAGAGAAACGCCCTGGCCTCGGCGATCGGGCAGGAGGAAACCTCAGCCTCGCAAAAGCAAGGAAACGTGCGGGCGTGGGTCGGCGCGGGACCCTTCAAGGCCACGGCGAGCGCAGCGATGCCGACCGGGTGGCAGCCGCGAGCGGCACGCAAGCCCTGTCAGCGCGGGAGCGCGGTCCTGTGCAGCAGCACTAACTTGCCAATGCAGAGCGTGTCAGGCGTGCTCCGGCGCGCCGGCACGTTGGCTTCCTCGACACGAGGGGACGGCAGGCTCGGCGAGGCTTTGCCGGCCTCGCCTCCCGTTTTAGGGCGACGCTGGCGGCGTCGGTGGCGCGCCGCGCTGCAGCTCCAGTTCGCGCAACAAACGTCCCACCCGCTCCTGCACCTCCAC
>Ga0075423_10003296_pt1 | contig 14845 bp, 27 predicted proteins | sample SoiMethybrSBSTD2_FD_80114 | JGI IMG/M metagenome (GOLD analysis project Ga0075423, IMG submission 80114) | Bulk soil microbial communities from a Populus tree surrounding site in Tennessee, USA - Soil MetaG P. TD hybrid SBSTD2 | ecosystem: Environmental > Terrestrial > Soil > Tree plantation...
ATGACCGGACGCCAGTCCCACGGCCGCCGCGGCCGCTTCTGATTTGCTTCGCAAAGGACTCTCCGTCACTACCCTGCGTTTTGTAGATCTTCAAACCAGACGATCGTCTCCCCACGTCGGACCGCCGGGTGTACACTGCACGCATGCCGACCCGGACTCTCCCGGCGCGCGCCGTCCGGTGTGTCGTCGAGGACCAGGTCGACGACGCGCTCCTCACCCTCCGACTGTTCGACGAAAGCGATCACCTCGTCGGAATTGCCACCCTTCCCCACTACGCGGTGCTGGTGTTGCTGGACACGCTCGACCGCTACGCGGCCGCGCATCCCGATCGGCTCCCCGATCGTCTGCTGCGCGTGGTGAAGTGACCGCCGGCCGCGGCGGCAGGGCGAGCGCCTCGAGGGCGGCCAGGGCGGCCGCTTCGTAGCGCTTCGCCGCGGCCGCGGCGCGATCGCGCGCGCGCCGGCGCCGCAGCACGAATTCCATGACCCGGAGCGCCCACAGATTCGCGGCGTTCCAGCCGCGGGCGTAGTACAGCCACTCCTCGCGCGTGTACGGCCCGCCGGCGTCATCCCGCGGCCCCTTCACCGACAGGTAATACACCGCCTGCAGCAGCTCCTCCGTCACCGCCGGCGGCTTCGTAGAGGTAGACATCCACGCCCTCCGCGCGCAGCACGCGCAACGTGTCCGGGTCCGACGTGCGGCCGATCGCGACCAGGCGCGGCTCGAGCGCGTCCGGCCGCTCGAGGAGCCAGAGCAGCCGATACGTGCGGAGTTGTCCGAGCACGCCGGGGCCGATCCGCTTCTTGACCTCAACGATCGTGGCGCGTGGCCCCTGCCACACGACCATGTCGATCCGCTTCTTGCTGTTCCAGACGGTCGCCAGTTGAATCGCCGGCAGGTGTGCGGGGTCCGGCGGTGTGCCCTCGCCGACGCGCACACTGAACTGAAACCGCTCGTACTGTGCGCCGCGCGCGAGGAGGAAATCCCGAATGATGGCGCTTTCGTCGTCGGTGCGTTCCGGGTACGCCCGCCGTATCAAGAGCAGCGCCAGGTCCTGGTTGCCGAACGGGTAGCCTTCGTCGATCACCGGCGCTGCCTCCATGTGCACCAGGTCTCGCGGATCGTCTCGGTCAGGACGATCAGCGGGTACGCCACGCAGACCAGCAGCCCGAGCCAGATCGCGGCCCCCACCGTGACCGGCCGCGCGGCCTCGTCGACGATCGCGATCCGTCGCCCTCGCATCATCAGCGCGCCGGCGGCGCCGGCCGCGGGATGAGCTCCGACGGATGCCGCGGCACGATGCGGCCGTCGGGCAGCTTCACGAACACGACGTCAACGTTGGTCGCGCTCGGGAGTTGGAAGGACGACGTTTTCACGGGTTCCATGCACCACCTCGGCTTCCTGTCCAGTGACCGTATCGAACACGCGGGCCCCCGGTGTGACCTCGAGCCCGATGCGCCGCTCTGCGGTGGGCGCTCGCCGCTTCGCGGCCTCGAGGTCGCGGCGCAGCGCGGCGCCGGACTGGACGAGCCGATCGATCGCGCGCGCGAGCTCGGTGCCCATCTACTCGAGCTCCACGTGCGGGCGATCGTGCAGCCCCCGCCAGTCGCCGCCCCACAAGAGGCCCAGCGCGCGCGCCACCTCGCCGTACAGGCGCCACGGGTGCGCCTCGTCCCACGACGGTTTCCCGCGCACGACGAACGCGCAATCGACGGCGTGCCCGAACCCGTCCGCTTGCGGCTGATGCGGCGATCGGATCTGCACGCCGTCCGCGTTCGTGACCTTCGGACCTCGTGTCGTGCGGCCGCGCGCGTAGAGCGCCTGCTGTTCCTCGGGGGTTCGCACGCCGTCGGTGACCATCATCGGGAACCCGAGCCGCGCCATCACCTCGAGGATCAGCCCGACGCGCTCGAGCAGCACGGGGTGCACGCCCGCCAGCTTCTCCATGGCGTTACCTCGTGCCCCACCGCTCGACGAGCAGCGCGACGACGAGCACGAACGTCGGCACCCATCCCGGACACTTCCCGATCGCGGCGAGCAGCGTGAGCACCAGCGCGCACAGCAGCAGCAGAATCACGAGCGTCATCACGTCCGCCTTCCTCAGCCGAGCCCCATCCGGACCGCTGGCCGCCGGCCATGGTCCGCGACGAACCGATCGAGCCGATCGAGCCACTGCGCCCCGTAGTCGACTTGCGTGACGAGATCGACCTGGCGCATGTGGTCGATAAACTCCTCGCGCGAGTGCGCGACCTCGATCGGCTTGCGGAAGAACGCGCGCCAGGCGCGCGTCTCCCGGCCGCCACCCTTCCCGCAGAACAGCCCGGCGCACCAACAGCCGCGCGCCTGCCGTTCCGTGCGCTGCCCCGCGACCCCACAGACCCGGAGCACGGGCTCACCGCGCGAGCGCCGCGGGGCGCGTCTCGAGCTCCTCGATCTTCGCGACGGCCTCGGCGAGGCGCTCCTGCAGCTCGGTGCACAGCCGCTGCTGCTGCACGTCGCGGTCAACGGCGTCCGCGGCCATCTTCGCCAGGTGCTCGTGCGCCGTCCGGTTGATCGTCACGTAGCCGTGCCGCTCGGCGAGCGCCGCGGCGAGCGCGATCTGACTGTCCGTCGCCGCCGCGGCCGCTTTCGACAGCTCGCGCGACAGCCGCGAGATCGCCCGGTTGGCGTTGACCTGGCGCTGCAGGTCGCGGCGTGCGCTCTCGAGACGCGAGGTCTCCGGATTCCCCTTCTTCGGCGGAGCCGCTTTCGGACGCGTGGTGCCTTTTCGCATGGATACCTCTCTCTCAACAGGCCGGTGTCACGCCGGCGTGGTTTCCTCACCGAGGAGTGTTGGGAAGCGATCGGCGAGCTCGTTGATCAGCGCGCGCGCCTCGTCGACGGTGCGCGGCCAGGCGACGACTTCATGACGACGGCCCCACAGCTTGAGCGCCGGCGCGAGCACCGCGGGTTCGCAGTAGCTGTGGATCATCACGCCGCGCATGGTGTGCCGGTTGTCGTTTTGCCCGCAGCACGGGCACGTGAAGAACGGATCCGACAGCGACGTCCCCACCGAGGCCACTTCCGTCGCGACGATCGGCCGCTGTGTCGCGGGCTGATGGACCGTTTTCCACTCCTGGATCCAGCCGCTCACGAGCGCGACCGTCGCGCCGCCCTCAATCGCGTTGTGCAAGAGCATCCGTCGGTGCAGCTCGTCGGTGCATTTGTTCAGCTCGTGCGCCACGCCGATTTTGATGCGCTCGTCCGCGAGCGCCTCGAACACGAGCGGGTCGCCCTGGAACAGCAGCAGCCGGCCCTCGACGTACGCGCGCGTCTCGCCGAGCCACGCCGCCAGGCGATCGGTATCGCCGCCGTGGTCGCGCTCGAGCAGGTCCGCGAAGTACAGCGCCTCCTCGGCGGCCGTCATGTCCAACCGGTGCCGGTTCTCGGCGTGCTTAATCGCCTCGAGCGCCGCGCCCTTGTCGGGGAACACGCGACACGGCACGTGCACGAGCCCGGCGCGGCCGCACGCGATGCGCCGACGATGCCCCGCGACGACTTCGTACCGGTCGGCGCGTGCGACGACGATCAACGGCTCGAGGAGCCCAACCTGGCGGATCGACGCGACGAGCTCGTCGAGTTTCGTCTCGAGCGAGCGGTGCCGCGCCGGCAGCTGCGGCTCGTCGATGAGCCCGATCGGAATGCGCCGGTCCTGGATCTCGTCGTCGCGGAACACTAGACGGCCTCTGCCAACAGATCGCCGGACGCCGGCGTTTCGACCGGCGCGATGCGCGTGCGCTTCAGCTCGACGCGCTCGACCATCAGGCGCCGATCCTCGGTGAGCGTGAGCGTGACGTAGTTGCCCGGCTGCCAGCCGAGCTCACGCAGCAGCTTCACGGGGATGTTCATCTGCGTGCTCGAGCCGTTCTTCACGAGCCGCTGCAGGACTTCCACGACCAGACCCTCCCACCCCGCGGCCCGCGATACGGATCTCCGAGATCCGTTAACCGCGCCAGGGGCACGCGCGCTGCGATTTTCCACAGCGCCTCAGAAATCCCGTCCCAGGACAAAGAAGAGAGAAGAACAACAAGAAGGGGCTGTGGATCTGCGGATCTCGATCCGTGAGATGTGTTAACCGATCCGACGACGCCGCACTCATTATCAGACCCAGCCCCAACTAGGCCCGAATCTTACGGGTTTTTGCCTCAGCCGTCAAACCGATCGGTTACGCCGACGGGTTTTTCCACACTCAGCTGTTGATGATCTGTGCGTTGCCTCACCGGCCGGTGTACCCCTATCCGGGGTATCCAACAACTTTTCCACAGCGTAACTCGTTGACACGGAGGGGGCACGATGGGGATTCAGATCGCGGATACCGCCAGTCTGGCGAAGAAGTTCGCCACACGCGCGGGCCAGGCCAGTGGCGATTACAAGGACGGGGTCGCCCGGTCCGGCAACGCGTGGGAAACCAACACGAAGGCGAGCGAGGACAACTACAAGCTCTCCGTCGTCCAGGCCGCGAATGAGGGGCGCTTCGGCAAGGGTGTGAGCGCCGCCGGCCAGGCCAAGTTCCTGAAGCGCGCGACGGAGCTCGGGCCCTCGCGGTTCACCGCCGGCGTCGGCGCCGCGCAGGAGGACTGGGCGCGCGGCGTGCAGCCCTCGCTCGACGCGCTCAAATCGCTCGACCTCCCGCCGCGGCGGCCGAAGGGCGAGAACGGCAACCGCGCGGACATCGTCGCGAAGCGACTCCGCGCCGTGAAGCTCGGCAAGTAGGCGCCACGCGCCTGAGAGGAGCTGAGCATGTTCACTACCCCATTCACTCTCCTGGCCCGTCTGGCGCGCGTCGCCGACGGCTGTCTCCATGGGCCGGCGCTCGACACCGTCACCGCGACCGGCACCGCCATCAACACCACGCTCGCCGCGCTCACGATCGCGACGGGCGACTCGCTGCAGATCAAGAACCAGGTCGGCAACGTGCCGGCGTGGCTGCTGCAGTGCTGGGCCGATCTCCAGGCCGCCGGCGAGATTCGGATCCGCTCGCCGAAGTTCCACGACAACGTGGACGCCATCCGGTCGCGCGTGCAGATCGGGCTACTCGATCCGCTCCTGCCCTGGGGTCTCCCCCAGCCACTCTACCCGCAAGACGTCCTCACGCTCGAGATGGCCGGCTCCGCGACCGCCGGTGACATCGAGTCGCTCGTGCTGCAGGTCTATTACCCCGACCTGCCGGGCCAGAACGCGCGCCTCCAGACGTGGGACTCGATCAAGAACCGGGTCCGGAACCTCGTCGGGCAGCGCATCGCGATCACCCTCGGGACGACGGCCGGCTACAACGGCGCGCGCGCCATCAACGCCGACACCGACCTCCTGAAGGCGAACACCGACTATGCCGTGTTCGGGATGACGACGAACACGGAATGCGCGGCGATCTGCCTGCGGGGCCCCGACACCGGGAACCTGCGGGTGTCGGTGCCGGGCGAGCCGGGCCTGGTGCACCACACCAACTACTGGTTCAAGCGCCTGGCGATGGCGTACGGGCTGCCGCTCATTCCGGTCATCAACAGCGCGAACAAGGGCGGCACGCTGATCGACGCGGTCAACGACGAGAACGGCGGGACCGCCAACGTCGTGATCTGGCTCGCGGAGCTCGGGAACTAGGCGTGACGCGTCGTCAGTGCGCGGGGCCGCGGGTCCCGCGCACGACGGCGCACTCGTCGCAGAGTGACAGGTTATCGATCGGGCTGTGGGTGAGTCCCTTTTTGACCTTCTGACACCCATCGCACCGACTGAACAACCGATAGCGTTGGACGCCCCGCCGGTATGCCTTCGAGGCCTCGGCGGCGCGCTTTTGCCACTTGTTGAAGGCATCACCCATAGGGGGGCTAGTATGGCAGAGACCAGACCGATCCCAAAGAAGGGCGACCGTTGTCCGCAGTGCGGCGGCGAGCTCGTCGAGCAGCGCGTCGCGACCGCGGAGGAGTACCGCGGGATCATCGACAAGGAAAACCCGCGGCCGCTGCCGCTGAACGTCGACACGATGGACCCCGCGACGGTCGCCGAGCTCGGCACGCTCGCCAAGTGCTCGACGTGCCGCTACCAGACCCGGTTCGCGCCGAAGGCCAAGAAAGAGAAGGCCCCGGCGCTCGTCAACGGGGACTGACCGATGGGCGGCGCGATCGAGCGTGCGTTCCCGGCTGCGCCGGTGCCGGGCCCCGCGGGCCTGATCGCGTCGTCGTTTCAGTACCTCCTCACCGGCACCGAGACGCTCCGGGTCCTCACGATGCCGCTGGGCACCGGCGCCACGTTCACGCTCCAGTCCCGCCAGTACCGCAAGGCCACGGACGACACGCAGGTGTCCGAGCATCAGCTGCGCGGGACCGTTGTCGGCAACACGCAGGTGAGCGACATTCCGCTCACCGCCGGCGCGCTCTTGAACGTGCGCCTGTCGCTGACGCCGGCGAGCATCCGGACCGGCCAGGTCTGGGCGGAAGTGCATCTCGTGCAGGGGCAGACCGGCTCCACGAAGATCATCGGCACCCTCATGCAGGGCTACATGGGCGGCGACGTCGCGCTCGCCTGGCCGGGCTCGGCGATTCAATCGCTGCACGACGGCCGCGGCTACATCACCGCCGACGAACCCGCGTTCGTCGCCGCCACCGTCTACCGGCTCACCATTGGGAACAGCCTACGCTACCGGGTCATCTCCGGGACCTATGACGTCATTGCGTCCGCCGTCGTCGCGGACCGCTTCGCGTTCGTCCGCGTCGAGCGCGCCGGCGGGATCGTCGTGTTCGAGGGCGCCGGCGCCGGGCCCATCACCGCGGGCCAGACCGCCCGGGTGTCCTTCGGCGCCGGGATGACGGCGACGGGTGTCACGGCGCTGCTCGTCTGGCATCTCCCGTTCCCGTCCGACCTCGAGCTCGACCCCGGCGACCGCATCACGATTTACGTCGGCAACACGCAGGCCGGCGACATCATCTCCGCGCCGACGTTTCTCGTGCGCGTGTGGCTCGTGAAAACCTGACGGTCTGGAGGGCGCCCCGCTATGGCTCGCATCGACTCGACCCCGACGCCGCTCACGCCCGGCCTGTACGACAACCTCGGGCTCTACGCGACCGGTGAAGAGTCGCTCCGGCTGACGGCGTTCAGCGGCCTGGCCGTCACGCTCGCGCTCGAGGGCCGCTTCACGAAACTGGACGGCACCGTCGTGCCGTTCGCGGAGCGCCTGGTGCCGGCGACCGATCGCACGCCGAGCTCGCTCGTGATGCCGCTCACGGAGGGCTGGGTCTCCAACGTGTCGGTGCGCGCCTCGACCGGTACGCCGCGGCGCGGCCAGACGTTCGTGCTCGTCGAGCTCGTGCGCGGGCAGTCCGGGACCGTGCAGCCGCTGACGTGTCTGCTGCAGGGGTACGTGCAGGACACGACGCGTCGCGCCTGGCCGGGCTCCCCGATCGAGCAGTTCAGCGACGGCCGCGGGGTCATCCGATCGATCACCGGGACCGACCCCGCGGCGAACACCGAGATCTCGGAGACGGTGCCGACGAACGCGCGCTGGCGGCTCATCGGCCTCGCGGTGCCGTTCGTCGCCGATGCGAACGTCGCGAACCGCGTGATTGTGGTGACGTTCGACGACGGCACTAACGTGTATCTGCGCGCGCCGGCGGCCGGCAACGTCACCGCCGGCCAGACGGTGCAAGTGAGTCTCGGCGCGTTCGGCCACACCGCGAACAGTTTCACGCAGGTGTGGCCGTCCGTCAGCGTCCCCGACCTGGTGCTCATGGGCGGGCACCGCATCCGGACCGTGACGTCGGGGATCCAGGTCGGCGACAACTACGGCGGGCCCCAATACCTCGTCGAGGAATGGATCGAGGACTGACCATGTGGCTGAAGTGCGAGACGTGCGGCGGCGTGTATCAGCCCGTGCAGGCCGGCGGCGGCCTGTACTTCCACACCTGCCCGCCGCTCGAGCGGGTCATCGTCGAACAGCCAGACGGGTCGCGCGCGATCGTGGCCCCCGACCCCGACGACAAACGGCCGATCGTCGGCACGACGACGATCCCGCGGCCGGGCGTGCGTGACGAGCGGCCGATCGGGGTCGATCCCGCGACGGGCCAGGTCCTGATCGCGTCGCCGGGGCGCGGGGTGCGCGTCGTGCCGGCACCCATCGTCGAGGAGGGCTGAGATGCGGATCCCGTGGGCGGACGTCTTTGCGATCGCTGGGAAAGTGGGCCGCGCCGTGCTCACCGGGGTCCCGATCGTCGAGGCGATCGCGGCGAACGCGGGGGGGAAATCGGGCCCCGACAAACGGCGCGACGTGCTCGCGTTCGTCCAGGCCGAGCTCGCGGGGGCGGCCGCGCAGACGGGCCGCGATCTGTCGGGGGACCCCGACGTGCTGCACGCGGTCGGGCAGCTCGTCGACGACGTCGCGGAGCTGCACAACGTGCTCACGCGGCGCGTGCTGCAGACCAACGGGACCAGGCCGTCGCGTGACCCCGTTTGACGCGATCGCGCTGCGCGTGATGCTCGAGACGTTCTACCCGATCGTCACGCCGAGCGCGCTGCGCCGGGCGCGGAGCGAGCGCCCGGACTACTTCGCCGGCGGCGTGCTGTTCGGGACGAAGGGCGACAAGCTGCGCCTGGCCGACGGTCGCGAGTTCGATTGCATCGCGGGCACGAGCGGTCCCCATCCCACATGGTGGGTGGGGCTCATCGAGCCTGGCGAAGGCGGCGGCGAGAACCCGTTTCCGCTCGAGGAGGGACCGCTCACGCCGCTCGATCTCGAGACGTTCCGCGTGCCGCGCGCGGCGCCGGAGTTCGAGGCGCTCGCGATCGTGCACGCCGCCGAGCTCGGCGACGCGGATCGCCAGGCCGAGACGGCGCGGGGCGACGTCGGATCGCCGGACGTGCTCGCCGCGCTCAGTGGTTCGATCGGGGAGGCGGCCGATGCGACGTGGCGCGCCGGCGACACGCTGGCGCGCGAGCTCGAGACGGTCGATCCGCTCGGGCTGCTCGAGGAGACGAGCGGCACCGGCGGCCAGGTCGAGAGCGTCACGGGCGAGTGGGACAGCGACGAGCCCCCGCCGGATCCGAGCCTCCCCGAAACCACGACGCCGGAGGGCTCGGAACCCACGAACCCGGAACCCACCGAGGAGTAATCGGCAACCCAGGAGTGACCGCCATCATGCCGCCCCCCGCTGAGATCTTGTTCGTGCGCGTCTCGAGTGAATCGCGCCTCGCGCCCGACGATCGCTCGCTGATCCCCACCCTCCGTGCGGAGATCAGAATCGGGCCGCACAAGTTCGTCGAGGTCGTGGACGCCGGGCCCGACGCGTGGTCCGAGCTCCGGCGCCGCGCCGAGGATCTCCGGCGCAACCTCGAGAGCCTCCCGACCTGACCCGCCATGCGCCGCGATCGCCTCGCCGCCCTCGCGCAGCTCGCCCTTGTCGCGCTCGCGCTGCTGCTGCTCGCGCCCGTCGACGCGTGGACCCGCCGGCGGCTCGATCCGTCGGGCGTCCTCCGCGTGGCATTCTGGCAGTTCCTGGCCGTCGTCGTCTCGGCGATCTGGAAGGGCCTACGCGCGAGCGGGAAGTACACGCTCAAGGAGCTCGGCTGGGGTCTCAGCCATCTCTGGGACGTCGTCAAGGGCGTGTCGCGGCACGTGCACGACTTCGGCGCCGGCGTGTGGAAGCGCTTCAAGAGCGCCGGCGGCTGGTTCAAGCATCTCTATCACGATCTGCTCCCGTCGGCGTGGCGGAAGTTCTGGAAACAGGTCGACAGCCTGCAGCGCTGGCTGCAGAAGCACGTCGGGCCACTCGTAAAGGGGCTCGTCGCCCTCCGAGACGACCTGCTTCAGTGGTGGGCGAAATACGTGCGGCCGTGGCTCGACCTGCTCGACATCACGCGGCGCGTCCTCCGCGTGCTTGGATCGTTCGGGCTCGACTGGGCGCGCCGCCTCGATCGGCGCCTCGCGGATCTCGAGGAGAAAATCGAGCAGCCGTTCCTGTGGGTGATCGGGAAGCTCAACGAGGTCATCAGCATCGTCAACCGCGTGGCGACGGCCGATGGTCTCTTCCAGCGGCTCGCGTTCATTCGTACGCTCGAGCGCGACTACAAGCTGGCCTGGGCCGCGATGGCGAACGCGTACCACAAACCGCGCAAGGAGGAGGACTGGAAGGAACTGCGGAAGCGCGCGGCCGAACGGACGCCGGAAGCGATCCGCCGGGACCTCGAGGCCGCGCTCCAATACGGCGGCGGCCGCTACCGTGCCGCACGCGAGGAGGCGATCGTCACGGCGCGGCGCGCGCTCGAGGGCCGCTGACGGCTCAGAGACCGATCGGCGTGGGCTTCTTGCCGTGCTCGTAGTGCTCGCGGTAGTCGTTGGCGCGCTCGAGCTCGCGGGCAATCTTGCGCAGGCTCCGCACCGCCGACAGCGCCAGGAGCGGCCATCCAAACATGGCGACCATCAGACAGAACACGAACACCAGGCCGAGCACGCTCCCGATCGTCCCGCCGACGAGCTGGCCGAACTGCGCTGCTGTCATGTCCGCGACCCCCTGTTTTTAGGATAGCCGAAATGCCCGACCAGACCCCCGCGGAACAGCCGACGCATTGGAACGATATTTCCAAGGAGGTATTCGCCGGCTTTTTGGAGGCGCTATTCCGGTCCGACACGGGCAAGTTCATCATGTCGAACACGAGCGAGGTGATCGGCAACCTCCTCGCGATTTGTTACGCCCTGACGGCCCCGATCGGGGTCGGGATGGCGAAAGGGATGGCGACCGCGGAGGACCTCGTCGCGCCGGCCTTTGCCGACATGGCGGCCGCGGCCGTCAACGACATCTTCAACGTCGACGTCCCCGCGTCCGCGTTCGCGGCGCCGCGAGGTGGACGCGCGCGCGCCGCCGGTGGGGAGGCGCTCGGCAAGGGGCTCCTGAACCTGATCGCCGGCAAGGGCGGCGCGCTCGAGCCCGACGATGGACCCGCGAACCGCTACGTAACGGCCATGGCGGGCACCGCGATCGAGGACTGGTTCAAAGGCTGGTTCTTCGAGGTGCTGTCGTCCCTCGTGCCGCAGTTGGATATCGGGAAGATCGAGAGCTACGGCGCGCTCGGCGACAAGGTCGCGAACGTGTTAGGGCTGAGCCGGATCTCGCGGAGCATCATCCGACCGCTCGCCGACGCGGCGATCGTGACCCCGTTTCAATGGAAGGTGAACAAGCTATTCACGCCGCAGCTCCTTAGCCCGTCCCAGGTCGCGCGCATGGTGACCCGCGACCCGACAAAACGGCCGTTCGGACTCGAGGAGCTCGCCCGCCAGGGCTGGAGCGCCGCGAGGGTCACGGAGCTCCTGGCGGCGAACGTCCGATACGCGGCCGCGTCGGATGTGGCGTTCCTCGTCCGCGAGCAATACCTCGATGCCAGCGAGGCGCAGCAGCGGCTCCAGGCCGACGGGTACGACCCGCACGAGGCCGAGCTCACGCTCCTGGCCGACGAGCTCCAGCGCGTCGACGGGTTCCGAAAGCAGGCCGCGGCGGCCGCCGTCGCCTCGTACGCGTCGCGGGATATCGACAGCGTCGTTCTCGAGAACGTGCTGCTGATGGCGTACAGCGATCCGAAGGAGCGCCAGTGGGCGCGCCTCGTCGCCGACCACCGCAAGGCGTCGAACGTGCGACACCTGTCGCTCAACCAGGTCGAGCAGATGGTGCGGTCGGGCGTGCTCGCGATGATCGACTACCGCCGCGCCGCCGCGCGCGAGGGCTATCCCGACGACGAGATCACCGCGCTCGAGCTGCAGCTGCGGTGGGAGCTCGATAAGGCCAAAGCGATCCAGCAGCACCGCCAGGAGCTCGAGAAGGAGCGCGCCGCCGAGAAGCAGCAGCGCGAGCGCGAGGCGGCCGCTCGCAAGGCGCAGGTCGAAGCGGCGCGCGCGCTGCAGCGCCGCGGGTCCTTCGCCGATCTGAAGCGCGCCGCCGTGCGCGGGCTCATCGACATCGGCCGGCTCGAGGAGATCCTCACCCCGCAATATGACGTCGACACCGTCTCGATTCTCGTTGCGGATGTGGAGTTCGACCGCGCGGCCTGGTTGGCCCAGCTCGAGGCGCGCGAGGCGGCGAAGCTCCGCGCCAGCGAGCGATCGATCGACGTCGGCGCGCTCGAGGCCGCGGTGCTCACCGGCGTCGTGTCGGTCGACGAGTTCCGCAGCGAGCTCCGGGCGCGCGGGTTCGATGCGCGCGACACAGCGATCCTCGCTGACACCGTCGCCGTGCGCCTCGAGGATCGACAGCGCGCCGAACAAGCACGCCGCGAGGCCGCCGAGGCCGCGCGCCGGCGATCGATCGACCTCTCGCGCCTCGAGCAGCTCGTGCGCCGCGGCGCGCGCTCGCTCACCGACTACGACCGCACGCTCGAGGATCTCGGGTTCGACGACGCGTCGCGCGCGGGGATGCGCGAGCTCCTCGAGCTGAAGACCGCCGACGACCGCAAGGCCGCGGACCTCCGGGCCGCGGAGGCGGCCGCGCAACCGGCGCGCGGGCTCTCGCTCGAGCAGGTCCGGCGCGCCGTGAAGCTCGGCGTCAAGACGATTGAGGAGTTCCAGGCGTGGCTCCTCGAGCAGCGCTACACCACCGACGCCCAGCTCGTGCTCGTCGCGGAGCTCCGGGACGAGCTCGCGGAGGCTGCAGCTGCGCGGGCACGCCGCGAGGCGGCGGACCGCGCGCAGGATACCCGCGCGTTGCCGATCGCCACGGTCGGGCGTGCCGCGCAGCTCGGCCTCATCACGCCGGCGGCCTACGAAGCGCGCTTGCGGGGGCTCGGCTACTCCGGTGACGACGTCGCGATCGAGGTCGGCTTGCTCGTCACCGAGATCGCCGATCGCCGCGCGAGGGAAGCGGCACGCGCGGCCGCGGCCGCCGCGTCACGGGCGCGGGGCGTCTCGCTCGAGCAGCTCGCGCGCGCCGTGCTGCGCGGCCTGGCGCCGATCGACGACTACCGGGCGGCCGTCGTCGCCGCCGGCTATACGGAGGGCGCGGCCGATCTGATTGTCGCGCTGCTCGAGGACGAGCGGACGACGCGCGCGGCCGCGGAGGAGCGGCGCGCGCAGATCGAAGCGGAGACCGGTACGCGCGAGCTGAGCCTGGCGCAGCTCGAGGCGGCCGTCAAAGGCCGTGTGCTGACGCTGCCCGACTTCGCGGGCGCGATCGCGACGCTGGGGTACGACCAGGCGGACGCGGAGCTGCTCGTCGCGCTGCTCGCGTCGAAGCTCGACGCCGGCGCCGACGAGGGCGGGACAGCGTCGTGAACCAAAGGGGGGCACCGTGTTGGAACAGGGGGTCGTGATCACGCTCACGCTGTTCGTCGCCGGCGTCGTCTACCAGTCCGGCCGGCTGTCGGCGCGCGTCGATCATCTCGAGAAGAGCAACCAGGAAATCAAGACCACGATCGAAGGGTTCTTCCGTCGCATCGAGCACATGACCGTGCGGAAGCGCGACGCCTAACCGATCTGCACGCGGTGCGCGTGCCCGAGTGCGCGCGACGTCGTCACGCCCGATCGCAGCGCCGCGGCGATCGCCTCGAGCTTCAGCAGCCGGGCCCACAGGTCCCGGTCGATCTCCTGAATCATCGTCAGTGCCGCGGCCTGGCGCTGCAGATCTTCGTTGACGGACTGCAGCGCCGTGACTTGTCGCTTCAGCAGCAGCTCCTGCTCGTGGGCGAGCGCCTCGAGGAGCTCCACGCGCGCGAGCAGCTCGATCGGGGCTGGCCCAGGGCCGGGCTTCGTGGGGCCTGGCGTGGTGCCGGGCAAGGGCTCGACGGGCGACACGAACGTATTCGGGTTCGCGGGCTTCGCCTCGCCCCATACCGGCGTCGCCACACCGTCGGAGTCGAGGAGTACGTCGCGTCCGACGTCACCGGGAAAGCGGAGGATGTCGCTCGCGATCGCGAGCGTGGTGCGGGGCTGCTCGGCCGTCGTGCCCCCGAGCTTGAGCTCGAGCCCGACACCGTCGTCGCGATACAGCCAGGCCGTCGCGTTCAGGATGGCGCCGAGCTCCTGCCGCGACAGCGGCCGCGACGTCGGATAGAGCGCGCGCACGGCGCGGAGCGTCACGAGGATATTCGGATCGGAACCCATCGGCGCTCCTCACACGCGACGCCGGCGCCGCCGATCGCGCTGGAGATCGGTCTTTCGCTTCCGCGCGCACGCGCCGGCGTGCACGCGCCGCTCCCCGTTCACGAGCGGCTCCCGACACACTCGACAATAGCGCGCCTGGTGAGGCATTACGCCTCGAGCTGGGCGGGCGCTCTCGCCCGAGCTCGCTAATGCCTCATTTGCGGTCGTGTCGCCCATGGGAAACGCTCCAGGATGCCCTACGCGAGGCTAATGCCTCACCCCCCGCCACTCACCCCTTGCCCAGCCCCGCCGCGCGGCGCGCCCGCGCCGTGGCGAGGTCTGGCGACCGTCGGAACCCGTCGCAGATGTCGGCGGCGACACAGACCGGGCACGCGCGCCGCCAGTGCGCCTCCGACCCATCGCCCTCGATCGCACGGGTTCGACGGCCGTACTCGACCCGCGCGATCGTCCAGGTCGATCCCTCGAATAACACCGACGGCAAGTCTCCGCGTGAGCTCGTCTCGAGCGCGTCGGCGACGAGCCGCGCCAATCCTTCGCGGTGGACCAGGTCGACGAGCGCATGCCGGATCCCCCCGGCGCCGTCGACCCCGTGCATCAGGGCGTCACATCTCACGGGTCAGAACCAGAGCTCTGGATCGTAAAGCGGGTCGAGGTCGACGTCGGCGAGCTGCTCAGACCAGCTCGGCGGAACAAAGTTCGTTGAACGCGGCGCTCGCGGATCCGTAGCAACCGAGCGGCCTG
>Ga0075423_10003297_pt1 | contig 14843 bp, 13 predicted proteins | sample SoiMethybrSBSTD2_FD_80114 | JGI IMG/M metagenome (GOLD analysis project Ga0075423, IMG submission 80114) | Bulk soil microbial communities from a Populus tree surrounding site in Tennessee, USA - Soil MetaG P. TD hybrid SBSTD2 | ecosystem: Environmental > Terrestrial > Soil > Tree plantation...
CGGCGCCCGCTGGCGAGGGCGGGCTCATCTTGAAGCAGGCGCGCGAGCTCGGCTTCAAGGGCGCCAAGGGCTGGACGGCCGGGACCAATCCGTTCACGATCATCGGCGTTGCCGGCAAGGAAGCGGCCGAGGGCGTGTGGAGCCCGCTCAATATCAACGTCAAGAGCGACTTCGTCGGCGCGACCGTCCGCCGGTTCGGCGAGGAATACGAGAAGCGCTACAAGGAAGTGCCCGGCGTCATCGCCATCGCCAACTACGCGGCCTTCGACGTGATCACCAAGGCCATGCAGGACGCGCGCTCGCTCGAGACCGACAAGGTCCTCGCGGCGCTGACCCAGAAGCCCTTCGACACGGTGTGGGGCAAGCTCGTCCTGGGCGGCAAGGAGACGTACGGCATCGACCGGCAGTTCCTGTACCCAATGGTCATCAGCGAGATCCGCGACGGCAAAGTCGTCGACATCGCTCAAGTGCTACCGTCGGCTCTGAAGAAGTGAGAACGCCGCGGCGCCGCTCCCCTAGCCTGGACTATTCATGAGCGACTCGATCGAGACCGGGCGGGTGGCGCAGGGGCCGCTCAACCGGGACGGCGTGAGTGGGACCCCCTCGTCCCGTTCGCGGCTCGAAGAGCCGCGTTTCGGGCGAGCGGGTGACGGAGCCGTCCCGGTTGGGCGGCCCCTGCGACAGGCCCCGCCCGCCTCGAGCGAAGTCGCTCATGAATAGTCCGGGCTAGCCGCGAGCAACCGTGTCGATCGAGCTGCTGGTCCAGGCGCTGCTCAACGGCTTCGGCCTGGCGATGGTCTACGTCCTGGTCGCCCTCGGTCTCACGCTCATCTTCTCGATCCTCGAGATCATCAACTTCGCCCACGGCGAGTTCTACATGCTCGGGGGGTACGTCACCTACTACGTCTACGCGCTCTTCGGCCTCAACTACTTCGCGACGCTCGGGCTGGCCATCCTCACCGTCGGGCTCGCGGGCGTCGTCGCCGAGCGGCTGATCTTCCACGATCTCCGGGGCAAGGCGCTGAACGCGTTCATCGTGTCGCTCGGCCTGCTCTGGGTCATGCAAGCCGGCGCCCAGCTCGCGTTCGGCGTGCTCGACAAGCCCGTGCCGTCTGCGTTCTCGGGGGTCGTGCGGTTCTTCGGGCTGATCATGTCGGTTGAGCGCCTGGTGGTGAGCCTCTCGGCCATCGTCCTCATCGTGGCGCTCTATCTGTTCCTGCGGCTCAGCCGTCCCGGCCGAGCGATGCGGGCCGTGGCTCAGGATCCCGACGCTGCCGCCCTCCAGGGCGTCAACATCGACGCAGTTTCCGCGCTCGGCTTCGGTGTCGGGTGCGCACTGGCCGGCGGCGCCGGCGGTTTGCTGGCGCCGGTCTTCGCGGTGAGCCCGGCGATGGGGGCGCTGCCGGTCGTCAAGGCGTTCATCATCATTATCGTCGGCGGCATGGGGAGCCTGCCCGGCGCGGTGCTGGGTGGGCTGCTCCTCGGCGGTGTCGAGGGGCTGGGCACGCTCTTCATGGGCAGCGCTGCCGTCAACATGCTCGGCTTCGTGATGGTCATCGTCGTGCTGCTCCTGCGGCCCCGGGGACTCGTCGGTGGAGCCTAGGCAACCGGCGGCCGTGACTCCCACGGTCGGCGTCGCGCTGATCACCCTGGCCATCGCGGCGCTGCCGCTCCTGACGCGGGACTCGTACTACCTCGACGTCGCCACCACGATCCTCATGAACCTGACGTTGACGATGAGCTTTCGGCTGCAAGTCAGAACCGGGCAGATCAACATGGCCCACATCTCCTTCATGGGGATCGGCGCCTACACCTCGGCGCTCCTGGTGACCCGCCTCGGTCTCCCGTTCTGGGCCACGCTCTGGGTCGGCGCGCTCATCGCGGCGCTGCTGGCCGTGCCCATCGGTAGCGTCGCGCTCCGGGTCAGCGGTCCGTACTACTTCCTGATCACGTTCGCCTTCTCCGAGGTCGTTCGCCTGTTCTTCAACAACTTCTTCGAAGATCTGTTTGGCGGCCCTTCGGGGCTGGTCGGCATTCCCAAGCCCGGGCGGCTCCTCGGCATGACGTTCAACAGCAAGCTCGCGCTCTACTGGCTGATGGCCGCGATCTGCGTGGTCGTGGTGGTCGCGCTGGTTCGCCTCGACTACTCGCGCTTCGGCCTGACGGCCGGCGCGATCCGCCAGGCCGATCCCGTGGTCGAGACCCTGGGGGTGAACGTCTTTCAGTTCAAGCTGACGACGTTCGTCCTCGGGAGCTTCGTGGCCGGGCTCGCGGGCGTCTTCTTCGCGCACTACCGTCAGGTCCTGCACTCGAGCGATTTCGGCCTGGAACCGATGGTCCTGCTGGTCGTCTTCACCGTCATCGGCGGCACGGGCAGCGTGTGGGGGCCGGTCATCGGCACGATCGTCATGACGCTCGCCTCCGAGCTCTTGCGAGAGCTCCACCACTACGAGATTCTCGTGTTCGGCGCCGTGCTGATCCTCACGATGCTGTTCGCGCCCGAGGGTCTGGTGGCGCTCCCGAGCGCGACGCGGCGGCTCCTTCGAAGACTGTTCGGTCGGGCGACGGAGCCCGCGGGAGCGCGCCTTGCTCCTTGAGCTGCGCGGCGTCTCGCGGCGGTTCGGCGGGCTCCTGGCCGTCTCGGATCTCTCCATGGCGATCGGCGCCGGCACGATCCACGGCCTGATCGGTCCCAACGGCGCCGGCAAGAGCACGGCGTTCAACCTGATCACCGGCGTGATCCCGCTGACGGCCGGTGAGGTGCTCTTCAAGCGAGAGCGCATCTCAGGGCTCCGTCCGTCGGAGATCTGCCGGCGCGGGATCGCCCGCACGTTCCAGGCGACAGCGCTGTTCCGCGAGTACACCGTGCTGCAGAACGTGCTCATCGGCGCGCACCTCGTTGCGGCTCGCGGGCTCGGGCCGGCGCTCTTCTGGTCACGCGGCTATCGCGAGCGTGAGCGGCGGGCGCGCGAGCGCGGTCGCGCGCTGCTCAGCTCGCTCGGACTCGGCGCGGTCGCCGGCCACGTGGCGGGCCAGCTTCCCCACCGCGACCAGAAGGCGCTCGCGCTCGCGATGGCGCTCGCCACCGGCGCCGAGCTCGTGATCCTCGACGAGCCGCTGGCCGGCCTCACCGATCAGGAGAAGACAGAGACGACCAACGTCCTCCGGCGGCTCAAGGAACAGGGCGTCACCGTGCTGCTGGTCGAGCACGACATGAAGGCGGTCATGGGGGTGTGCGACACCGTGACCGTGCTCGATCACGGCGTGCGCATCGCGGAGGGAACGCCGCGCGAGATCCAGGCGAATCCCGCCGTGATCGAGGCCTACCTGGGCGCGGAGGAACCCGGTGCTTGAGCTGACGGATCTGTCGGTCCACTACGGCAACGTCGCCGCCGTGGACGGCGTCTCGTTTCATGTGGAGGAAGGCGAGATCGTCGCGATCATCGGCCCCAACGGCGCCGGCAAGACCTCGACTCTGCGCGCGCTCTCGGGACTCGTGCGCCCGAGCCGCGGCCGGATCGTCTTCCGTGGCGTCGACATCTCGCGCTGGCGCGCGCATCGCATCCTGACCCTGGGGCTCTCGCACGCCCCCGAAGGCCGGCGCCTCTTTCCGCAGATGACCGTGCTCGACAACCTCAAAATGGGCGCCTATCGGCGGCGGGACCGCGAGGCGATCGAGCGCACCCTGGCCGAGGTGCTCGCGCGCTTCCCGAGGCTCGGCGAGCGCCGGCGCCAGCTCGCCGGCACCCTGAGCGGCGGCGAGCAGCAGATGCTCACGATCGGCCGCGCGCTGATGTCCAGCCCGTCCATGCTCGTGCTGGACGAGCCCTCCTTCGGCCTGGCCCCCTTGATCGTTCGCGAGATCCGAACGATCGTGGAGTCGATCAACCGCGACCGGAGGGTCGCCGTCCTGCTGGTGGAACAGAACGCACGCATGGCGCTGGCCGTCGCCGCTCGCGCCTACGTCATGGAGACCGGCCGTATCGTGCTCAGCGGCCCGGCGGCCGAGCTCCGTGAGAGCCCGCACGTGAAGGCCGCGTACCTGGGCGGATGAACGCCGACGTGGAGGCGAAGGGATGAAGTTCGAGACACGGCTGACCGACGAGCTCGACCGGCGCTACCGGACCTCTGGGCACTGGGGCGCCGAGACCTTCTATTCGATTCTCGCGGGCCGGGCCGCGGCGCATCCCGAGCGGGTCGCGCTCGTCGACCGGGGACGGCGCGTCACCTACGGCGAGCTCAGAACCCGTGTCGACCGGGTCGCGGCGGGGTTCAAGTCGCTCGGCATCGGCGCGGGCGACGTCGTCACGATCCAGCTACCGAACTGGGCGGAGTTCGCGTATGTCTTCTTCGCGCTGGAGCGGCTGGGCGCGGTCGCGAACCAGATCGGCCCGGACTTCCGGAGCCGCGAGGTCGATTACATCCTGCGTTTCTCCGAGAGCCGCGCGTTCGTCTGTCCGGCGAGCTTCAAGAATTTCGACTACGTGAAGATGATCGGCGAGCTGCGGCGCGGCCTTCCGGATCTCAAGGCCGTCGGTGTCCTCGGGCTGCCCGCGTCCGGCGCCGCCCCGGGGTTGGTGTCGCTCGACGCGCTCGTCGACGACGCGAAGGCCGTCTCCCCGCCCGGGGCGGGCCAGCAGGCCAACGACGTCATGCGCATGGCGTTCACCTCGGGAACGACGGGCAATCCGAAAGGCGTGATTCACAGCCACAACACCACGCTCTCGACCTGCCGCACCCTCAACACCGACATGCGCGTGACCCCGGACGAGGTCTTCCTCATCTATCTGCCGCTCGGCCTCAACTGGGGCTACCTCACGCTCGTCCAGGCGGTGATGGCGGGGGCGCGGGCGGTCCTCCTCGATCAGTTCAGCGCCCGGGCCGCGCTCGAGCTGATTCAGCGCGAGCGCGTGACGTACATCCCGACGGCGCCGGCGTCGATCATCGCGATGCTGAACGACCCGGAGCTCGGCCGCTTCGATCTCTCGTCGCTGCGCGTGGTCATCACCGGCGGCGCCTCGTGCCCGATCGAGACGATCCGCGAGTTCCGCTCGCGGATGCACGGCCATCTGATCGAGCTCTACGGCATGCTCGAGACGGGCTTTCACACCTACACCCGGCTCGACGACGATCCGGAAGCGGTCACCGGAACCGTCGGGACGGTCTCGTCGGGTCTCGGCGTGCGACTGATTGACGAAACGGGTCGCGACGTCGCGCCGGGCGCCGAGGGCGAGATCGCCGCGCAGGGGCCGTCGGTCCATCTCGGTTATCACAAGAATCCGACCGCGAACGCCGAGCTCTTCACTGAAGATGGCTGGTTCCGCACCGGCGACCTCGGGCAGTTCGATCCAGCCGGCAACGTGAAGATCGTCGGGCGGCTCAAGGAGATGATCAACCGCGGCGGCAAGAAGTTCTTCCCGCGGGAGATCGAAGAGATCCTGTATACGCATCCGAAGATCCTCCACGCCGCGATCGTCGGCGTTCCCGATGCGAGGCTGGGCGAGCGTAACTGTCTGTGCGTGATTCCGCGCCCCGGCCAGACGCTCACCCTGGACGAGGCGGTCGGCTATCTGAGGGATTCGATCGCGACCTACAAGCTGCCGGAGACGATCGAGGTCTTCGACGAGCTGCCCTTCACGCCGACCGGGAAGATCCAGCGCCATGTGCTGGTGCGGCGGGTGCTCGAGCGTCGCGGAGGCTAGTCTCTGCCGAACCGGATGATCGTGTAGCCGAGCGCGGAGACTTCACCCTGTCGGATTCGCCGATCGAGCCCACCGTGCTCATCGGCAACTGCCTGCTGCTCGGCCCGGCGGTCACTACGGCGCCGATCCAGCATCACCTTCACCCCGCTGACGCCCGCCAGCTCGCGCTGCAGATGCTCGTAGAGACCGGTCTCCTTCGCGCCCACGACCAGAAGCAGGCGCACGCCGGGGAACGACCGCGACGGCATCTTGTTGAGGAGATCGAGCGTGTGGCGCCGGCAGATGCCATGGGTCTCAGCTGGGTTGTCGAGGGGGGCGCGCTCTCCGAGGGTCGCGGGCCTTCCTTCGTTCTGACACCAGGCGCACGTCACGATCATCTTCAGAGATCCTAAGCACGGTGAATGCCACCGGATTCCGGATTTCTTGGCGGCGGCCCATCGAGGGTTCTCGACAACTTGCGGCTCGGGCCTGTTCGGTTCCCAAGCCTGATTGGCAACACCTGACATTTTTGGACGGGATCGGCTGGGGTGGATCAGCTGAGGGTGTTGGGCCGGCGTCGCGGCATGGGCGCGGTATGCGGACTGCGCGCGACCGTAGCCCGCAAGAACTCGGCGACGAGGCCGGGTAGACCTCCGGGTTCGAAGGGCTTGGGGATGAATCCGATGCAACCAGCCCTGATGAGTCGGTTTGCCTCCGCGGCCGTGCCCGACGTGAACGCGACCACGGGAATCGCGCGGGTCACGGTGTCGGTTTTCAAGGCCTCGACGAACGCCAGGCCGTTCATCTCGGGCATGTGATAGTCGACCAGGATCAAGTCGGGGCGGTCGGCTCGGGCGATCGCGAGCGCGGCGCGCCCCCGTGTGGCCTCGAGCACTCGATGGCCGTGGGCGGTCAAGAGCTCGGTGAGCGTGCTGAGCACGAGCTCGTCGTCATCGACGATCAAAATCGAGAATTCGCGGGACGAGGGCGCCCCGCGCGGCGGGAGCGGCCTAGCGGCGCCCAGCGGCGCCCTCGACGCCAGTATCCGCCAGCATCCGGTGGACGAGCTGGCGCACCTCGCGCAGGTCGAACGGCTTCAAGAGATGCGGCGCGCCCGTCCGCTCCAGGAACTCGCGCTTCTGCCGGCTCAGGATGTCGCCGGTGACGAACACGATGCGGCGGTGAAGGCCCGGATACCGCCGCTCGATCTCGGCATAGAAGTGCTCGCCGTCGAGCTTGGGCATCTTGGTATCGCTGAGAATCATGTCGTAGGTTCGACGGCTGAGCATCTCGAGGGCCGCCACGCCGTTGCCCGCGACGCCGACCTGATATCCATCGTCCTGCAGCGCTTCGGCCAGGGTCGCGGCCAGGTCGACCTCGTCGTCCACGATCAGGATGGTTTTGCCGGCAACCGGTGACAGGGGGACGACCTGCGCGCCCTCCTCGGCCGGCGCCGGGCGCTGCGCCACGGGCAGCTCGAGGTGGAAGGTGGCGCCTTCGCCGACCTCACTCTTCACAGTGATGGTGCCGCCGTGCTCCTCGAGCGTGCGGCGGCAGAGCGAGAGCCCGAGCCCCGTGCCCTCACCTTGAGGCTTGGTCGTGAAGAAAGGCTCGAAGATCCGCTCCTGGACTTCCGCCGGGATGCCCGGGCCGCTGTCGGCGAGCTCCAGCGAGATCCGTTCCGGCGCGCGCTCCAGCCGGGTCGTGATCGCGATCCGCCGCGGCGTCTCGAGCGGGCGCATCGCCTGGATGGCGTTGGCCACGAGGTTCACGACCACTTGCTGAATCTGATGGCCGTCGGCCCACGTCACCGGCAGGTCGTCCGCCAGCGACAGCGCGACCTCGACGTTGCTCGTGCGCAGATCGTAGCCGAGGAGCTCGATCGTCTCCTGAACGATCAGGTTCAGCCTGACGTCGCCGCGCTCGGGCGGCCGCTGGCGGGCCAGCGCCAGGAAGTTCTTCACGATCCGGGCGCAGCGATCGGCGCCAGCCAGGATCTTCTCGGAGCGCTGGATCAGCGCGGGCTCCTTGGCGCTGGTGTGGAGCAGGTGCGCCTGGCCCATGACGATCGCCAGCGGGTTGTTGAGCTCGTGCGCCACGCCCGCGAGCAGCGAGCCCATCGTCGCCACCTTCTCGCTCTGGATCAGCCGCTGCGTGCGCTCCGCGACCACCTGTTCGAGCGAGCGATTGTGCCGCTCGAGATCGACGTAGAGCCGGCGGGTGTCGAGGAGGTTTCGGATGCGCAGCATCACCTCGAGGCGATCGAACGGCTTGGTCAGGAAGTCCTTGGCGCCGGCCTCGAGCGCCCGCCTCTTGGCGTCGCTGGTGGCATCGGCGGTGAGGATCAGGATCGGCAGGAACACGTCCTCGGGAATCTCGAGCTGCCGGATGACCGCGATGCCGTCCAGGTGCGGCATCATCAGATCGAGCAGGATCAGGTCGGGCTGGAACTCGCCGTACGCGGCGAGGACCTGCCGCGAGTCCGTGAGGCACTTGACCTGACGGTAGCCGGCCTCGGCCAGCATGCGCTCGAGGAGCCGCACGTTCGCGGGCTCGTCGTCCACGACGAGGATTCGGGCCTGAATCGGGTCCGTTTTTCCCATCGCTACCTCACGGCTCTCGCCAGAAGTTCGTCGAGCACGCCGAGGAACTGGGTGACCGACAGAGGTTTCGTCAGATACGCGTGCGCACCGGCTTGCAGCAGACGGGTCGTCTGGGAGGGTGTGGCGTCGGCGCTCAAGATGACGACCGGGATGTCGCGCGTGCTCGAATCGGCCAACAGCTGAGCCAGCACCTCGTGGCCCGGCACATCGGGCAGGTGCAGGTCGAGTACGACCACGTCCGGACGATGCGCCCGCGCGAGCTCGATGCCGCGCCGGCCCTGCACCGCCGAGATCAGTTTCACGCTCGGACGCCGGCTCACGATGCGCTCGACCAGACGCAGATTCGACGGGTTGTCTTCGACGTAGAGGACGGTACCCGAGACGGCGGGTGTGTCGGCGCCCAGCGCGGTCGCCTCCGGGGCGATCGCCGCATGGGTCGGCGCCTGAACGATCGGGAGCTCCAGAAAAAACGTCGTGCCCATCCCGGGGATGCTCTCGGCCCGGAGGGTGCCGCCCATCAGCTCGACCAGGCCCTTCGACAGCGCCAGGCCGAGCCCGGTGCCCTCGATCGACGCATCCGGCACGTCGAGGCGATCGAACGGGGTGAAGAGCCGGTGCATCCGCTCCGCGGCGATGCCCGGCCCGGTGTCGGCGACGCTCATGCGGCAACGGCCCGACGCCGTGGACTCGCACGTTACCGTGACGGCGCCCTCGGGGCGGTTGTACTTGACGGCGTTCGATAGAAGGTTCAGCAGCACCTGCTGAAGGCGCTGACAATCGGCCATCACGTGGCCGGACCAGCCGGCGGTCGTCGCGAGGCTGATGCCGCGCGCGGCGGCCTGCGGCCGGACCATGTCGAGAGCGGCGTTGATCACCTCACCGGTCTCGACGGGCTCGAGCGAGATCGTGAATCGCCCGGCTTCGATCCGCGCGATGTCGAGGACCTCGTTGATGAGGCCGAGCAGATGCCGGCCCGCCTTGAGGATGTGGGCGACGCCGTCGCGCTGCTCCGGCGCCTGCACATCGAGCTCCAGGAGCTGGGCGAAGCCGAGGATGCCGTTGAGCGGCGTGCGCAGCTCGTGGCTCATGCGCGATAGGAAGTCGCTCTTGGCGTGGTTGGCGGTGTTCGCGAGCTCCTCGGCACGCTGCGCGCGCTGACGCTCGCGCCGCTCGCTCTCGTGCGTCTGGGCCAGTCGCGCGTAGAGCATGCCGTTCTCGAGCAGCAGCACCACCAGCACGAAGCTGGCCGCCAGCAGGCCGTAGATGCGGCCGGCATAGAACCCGAGATCGAACCGACCGGCGTTGAGCACGACGGCAAGCCCGATGTCGAAGAGCCACGCGCACAGCACGACCATCAGCCAGAGATCGAGGACCGAGTGCGGCCGGCGCCGCCAGAGGATCGCGAGGGCGAGAAGGCTCAGCGCCCAGACCAGCCCGATGACCGCGCTCATCGAGGAGGTGTAGTGGTTGTCGCGCATGATCGCCGGCAGCCAGCTCTGGCCGGCGGTGGCGAGCGCGGTGAAGGCGCCGGCGCCGGCCAGGGCCCCGGCGACGCTGACGAGGATCGCGAACGACGGCCGCCCGGTTTCCCGGCCGTTGGCTCCGTCCGAGTTGCCGAGCCACGCATAGGCGACGACCAGCAGCGGGAAACCCGCGTGCCAGAACATGTAGAGCCACGCCGTGCTCTGGGGCCCGGCGCCGAGCAGGCCGGTCGGCGCGAAAAGGCCGGGGAACGTCAGCGCGTGCGCGATCGTCATGAACGCGGTGAACAGATAGGCCGTGGCCAGCACCCGCAGAGCCCGGGATCGCAAAATCGTGAACTGACCGAAGAGCAGGACCGCCGTGACCAGGTCATTGATAACGAGCGCCGATTCGTAGATCGGGATGAAGGCCCACACCTGGCCGAGCGGCCGCTTGGCGAAGGGCGCCAGCGAGAGGAACATCGTGCTGGACACGAGCACGACCGCGAGCGCGAGCCGTCGTTCGCGGCGGCCGGCCGGCAGGGTCGAGAGAAACACGCCCTGCGACTGATCCGTCACTTGTGCCCCCTCCTGGACTTGGGCCAATGCGCGGCTCGCCCTCGCCTGGTGGGCGCGCGTCGCGTGCCGGGTTCAGTGGCGCTCGCGCCGAGGTCGACGTCGAGGAGCGACATGATCCGGCGACCGAGCGTGCCGAGGCCGGTGCGCTTGGTAACGAAGGCGTCCGCGCCGCACGTGAGCGCCAGCTGCTCGGCCTGATCGTCCTCGAATCCGGTCATCGCCACGATCTTGGTGCCCTTGGTTGCCGGCGCCTCCTTCACCCGGCGACACACCTCGAAGCCGTCGAGCCCGGGCATGCGGAGGTCGAGCACCAGCAGGTGCGGCTGGAAGGAGCCGATCTTCAGGAGCGCCTCGTAGCCCCCGGACGCGCCGTCGATGCGGGCGCCGGCCACGAGCTCGCGGAGAGCCTCGAGCGCCAGATCGACGAAGTCCTGCTGATCGTCGACGACCAGAATCCGCGGGGCTTCGTCGCTATCGGATCCAAAGCCGAACGTGGCCTGGAATCTGCGTAATTCGCTGGCTCGCATCCGGAAATGCCGGCCGGGCGTTCGGAAGGCCTGGAGCTGTCCCGCCTCGATCCAGTTCTTCACGGTGCCGACCGAGACCTGGCACCGACTCGCGACCTCGTCCGTCGTCAGATAACGCATGAAGACCTCAAAGGACAGCAATAACCGCAAAAATGCCCAAATTCAGTTGTACCAGACCCGATTTTTTAGCCAAATTGATCTTTTTATCGATTTACAGACGAGGCGGGTCGGAGCTCGGAGAGATCCGGCGGAAACGGGAACGAGCGCGGTCGTTCCCCTGACAATTCAGGCGGTTGACGCGACCGAGGCGCCTAGCCCGTGAAGTTCTTGCCCTCGCTCGCGAGCCGATCGAGTACCGGCGCCGGGCTCCAGAAGGCGTCGCCGCTCTGCTTCTTGAACTCGAGCAGCCGGTCGCGCACCGACTTGAGGCCGAGCGAGTCGGCCCAGAACATCGGACCGCCGCGATAGACGGGCCAGCCGTAGCCATAGACCCAGATCACGTCGATGTCGCTCGCGCGGATCGCGATCTTCTCCTCGAGGATCTTGGCGCCCTCGTTGACCATCGGGTAGAGCAACCGCTGGAGGATCTCGTCGTCCCCGATCGGCCGCCGGGTGATCCCCATCGTGGTCGCCACGTCGACAATGATCTTCTCGACCTCGGGATCCGGGATCGGCGTGCGGTCTCCCTTCTCGTACTTGAAGTAGCCCGCGCCCGTCTTCTGCCCGAAGCGCCCGAGCTCGCAGATACGATCGGCCACCGGCGCCTTCACGCCCCGGCCCTTGCGAATGCGCCAGCCGACGTCGAGTCCGGCCAGGTCGCCCATCGCGAACGGGCCCATCGGGAAGCCGAAATCGGTGAGCACGCGATCGACCTGGTGCGGCGCGGCGCCCTCGAGGATGAGCTTCTCGGCCTGCAGACCACGCTGGTGCAGCATGCGGTTGCCGACGAACCCGTAACAGACGCCGACCAGCACCGGCACCTTGCCGATCCTCCGTCCAATACTCATCGCCGTCGCGATCGCGGATTTCGACGACTTCTGGCCGCGCACGTTCTCGAGAAGCCGCATCACGTTGGCCGGGCTGAAGAAGTGCGTGCCGATGACGCTCTCGGGGCGCTTGGTGGCCGAGGCGATCTCGTCGACGTCGAGCGTGGAGGTGTTGGTGGCCAGCACCGCGTCCGCCTTGCAGATCGCGTCGAGCCTGGCGAACACTTCCTTCTTGATCGGCATCTCCTCGAACACCGCCTCGATCACGATGTCCGCGTCGCCCGCCGCCTTGAAATCGGTGGTGCCGGTGATGAGCCCCATCCGCTTCTCGACGTCGGCCTGGGTGAGGCGGCCGCGGGAGGCGGTGGCTTCGTAGTTCTTCCGCACGATGCCGAGCCCGCGATCGAGCGCGTCCTGGGCGACCTCGATGACCGTCACGGGAATACCGGCGTTGGCGAAGTTCATCGCGATGCCGCCGCCCATGGTGCCCGCGCCGATCACCGCCGCCTTCTTGATCTCCTTGGCCGGCGTGTCGGCCGGCACGTCGGGGATCTTGGCCGCCTCGCGCTCGGCGAAGAAGAAGTAGCGCTGCGCCTTCGACTCGGGCGAATTCAGCAGCTCGACGAACAGCTCGCGCTCGCGCTTGATGCCCTCGGCGAACGGCAGATTCACCGCCGCCTCGACCGCCTTGATGCAGTTCTCGGGGGCGCGGAAGCCGCGCGTCTGGCGCGCGACGCTCTTCCTGAACTCGGCGAAGATCTCGGGCTTGCCGCGCGCCGGCGCGATCTTGTCGTCGAGGTCGCGGATCTTCTTGAGCGGCCGCCGTTCGTTCACGACCTTCTCGGCGAACGCGACGCCGGCCGCCGTCAGGTCGCCGTCGACGATCTCGTCGATCAGGCCGACCTTGAGGGCCTCGTCGGCTCCGATGGGATCGCCGCTGACGATCATCTGAAGGGCCTTCTGCGGACCCACGACCCGCGGCAGCCGCTGCGTGCCGCCGGCGCCAGGAAGAATGCCGAGCTTCACCTCGGGCAGGCCGAAGCGCGCCGTCTTCACGCCGACGCGATAGTGGCAGGCCAGGGTGACCTCGAGGCCGCCGCCGAGCGCAGTGCCGTGAATGGCGGAGACGACCGGCTTTGGTGAGCTCTCGATCAGATCGAGCACCGCATGGAGCCCCGGCTCGACCGGCGGCTTGCCGAACTCCGTGATATCGGCGCCCGCGATGAACGTGCGTCCCGAGCAGACGATGACGATCGCCTGGACCGCGCTTTCGGCGACGGCCTGCTTGATCCCGTCGTGCAGCCCCTTGCGGACGTGCTGGGAGAGCGCGTTGACGGGCGGGTTGTCGACGGTCAACACGGCCACGCGGCCGCGGGTACCGAGGTCTACGGACTGAGTGATCTTCGCCATGTGCAGCTCCTCAAGTTGAAGGGCTCACCGCGCGGCGCGACCGCCGCTCGGCTCGCACCACTGCGCTCGAACGTGGCGCCTATGATACCCGGGTTCAGACGGGGCGAGCTCAGCAGCCGAGACGGGCGGCGAGATCGACGAAGTCGCTCGCGATCACGTCCCATTCCCGTGCGGGCTTCACGTCCTTCGTCTGGCCCGGCCCGTGCTCCGCGGGCCGCGGCACAAAGGCCGTCCGCAAACCGACCGAGCTGGCCGCGGCGAGATCGCCGTTGTGCGCGGCGACCATCATGCATTCGCCGGGCGCCAGGCCCAGCAGTGAGGCGGTCGTCAGGTACGTCTCCGGTTGCGGCTTGTAGCAACGCGCGACCTCGGCGCCCAGCACCGCATCCCACGGCAGTCCGCCGTACTTCGCCATGTTCACGATCAGGGCGACGTTGCCGTTGGAGAGCGTCGCGAGGACGAACTTCGTCTTCAGGCGCGTGAGGCCGGGCACCGAGTCGGGCCAGGGATCGAGGCGATGCCACGCGCGGTTCAGGTGATCGATCTCGGCCTCCGACAGCCCCTTGATCGAGAACTGCACCAGCAGCTTGTCGAGGCTCTCGCGGTGCAGGTCGTCGAGCTTCGTCCACGGGCGCCGGCTGCTCCGCACCTCGTCCATCGCGGGTTGATAGAGCCCGCGCCAGGCGTCGGCGAACTTTGGCCAATCGACGTTGAGCCCTTTCTTCTTGCCGAGCGCCTCGCCCTCGCGGATGAGGCTCGAGCGCCAATCGACGACGGTGCCGAAGACGTCGAACGTGAGCGCCTTGACGTTCTCGATGACCATGCGTGGCTCCGATCTAGGGTTGGAGGATTCCGCTGCGCTCGAGGATCGCGGCGAGCTCCGCGCGCGTCACGTCGTCGAGGCTCGGGCCCGGCGGGCGCACGTAGCTCGTCCGGATGGCGCCGCGCAGCCGGAGTACCTCCTTGCGGAGCGCGATGCCGATCCCCTGCTGGCCCTCGTAGCGGATGTAGGACGCATACCGATCGTACGTCGCCGCCGCACCCGCCACGTCACCGGCCCGGAACAGATCGTGGATGCGCACGAGCACGTCGGGCACGGCGACGCCGGTCATGATCCCGACGGCGCCACGCGCGAGCTCCTCGAAGAAGTACATACCGTTCATGCCGCCGAAGATCCGGAAGCGATCCGCGCCCGGCAGCCGGCGGAGCGCGGTGATCTTCGTGGGCGTCGGCGGCTCCTCGAGCTTCACGTAGCGGCAGGCCGGCAGCTCGTCGGCGATGCGCGCGAGTAGCTCGGGCGACATGATCACGCCGGTCGTCACCGGCTCGTCCTGCACCACGATCGGCACCGACACCGCGGCGGCCACTGCGCGATAGTGCGCCAGGATTGCGCCGTCGCCTCTGAGGCCAGGTGGCGGCGCCACCATCAGCGCCGCGGCGCCCGCGGCCTCGGCGGCCAGTGACAGCTCGATGCAAGCACCCGTGCCGGCGTGCGAGGTGCCGACGACGACCGGAAAGCGCCCGGCCGCGCTCTTGATGAACACCTCGGCCACGCGGCGCCGCTCGGACTCGGTCAGCTTGTGGAACTCGCCCATGA